>OLRY01000121.1_pt1 | contig 108500 bp, 100 predicted proteins | sample 1672541 | NCBI WGS metagenome assembly OLRY01 (sample SAMEA3136697, study PRJEB25190) | human gut metagenome | biome: human gut; feature: human-associated habitat; material: faeces | place: Austria | collected 2013 | reverse complement strand
ACCAGAATACGCAGTTCCTTTTTCATACACTCTTTACCTCCACAAATATCGATTTTTCGTTCTCTGCGACGACCCAATAAACGGGAAGTTATTTTACTTGCGTTCCATAAATCCTATGATTGAAAAAATCAATCCTACAATCCCAATTCCGATAACGAGCAGCCCCATTCCTGATGAGCAAAGAGAAATTATAATGGCAAAGAGTAGTATTGCAATACCTAATCCAATTTTCTTCATTGTAAATCCTCCTTTACAAATGTCGATTTTCTCAATTCTCCAAACTTGAATTTGCCCTATTCTTCATGATTATCTATGGCGTAGACAATGCAAGCAATTCCGGCAATCATTGAAAACAGAATTGTGCCAGCCATTGGTTCATTCAAGAAAGCACCAATGAAGAAACCTACTATTCCGGCAATGACCATAATAATGACAGATGCTACGGTTCTAAACTTTTTCATAAACAATTTTCCTCCATAAATTACGATTTCTCAGTTTCAAAAACTGGAATTGTTAATTTGGAACTGGTCCTATAATGCCAAATGCTATTGCATCAATAAAAAGCACGAACGCTATCACACAAACAATTAAAATAGTTGCAATGACTTTAATAACAAGTTGTTGATTTTGTCTTAAATTACTCTTACTAACAATCCTTAAGACAAAAATCAAAGCAACGATGATGATAAAAGAAATAATATTATAAAGAACTACTGTTTTCATCTATGTGTCCTCCTTTTTTATATCAATCCGATTTTCTCAATTCTCCAAACTTGAAGTTATTAGTGCTTATCTTTTAGAAAACAGCCAGCTACAGCGACGCCAAATCCAAGAAAACCTAGAACATATCCAAAGAAATTATTTGTTGTTACAGCAATTCCTAAAAGTATTGTTGCAATCCCCAATAACTCAATCTTAATTCCTTTCATAGCAAATACCTCCGTTACAAACTTGAAGTTGTTAGTTGTTTGGAATCACTTCTCCATTTTCATCTAAAAGATAGATTGCATAAACCGTTCCTATCTGCAATGGATCACTTTCCATTACATCACCATTAAATACAACACGGATATTATCATCTACATTCAATTCTGGTGCTCCTCCTGCTGATACTACATCTTTTGTAACAGAAAATTCCTCATCAACAGAAATCCCACTATTAAATGTTTCTATACACCTAACATCAACATATTCTTTATTTACTTCCAAAACTTTTGCATTAAAATATGCTTGTTTTGCTCCATTTTCATTTTTACATCCAGACAACGCTACTATACAGCCCAATACTGCTAAAATAGATAACCACCTTTTCATACTCAACACCTCTTTAAATTCCGATTTGTTAAGCTATCTATATAATATACAATATCATCTCTCTCTGATTATTACAATACCGACCGCCCTCGTTAGTTTTCAGGTCTAACGAAAGTGGTCGGTACATAAAAAAGCATTATTATTTTATTCCGCTGCTTCCATAAAGTAAATTCGGGAGGAAAAATCCGGGAACAGTCGGGTGTCGGAATTATATCCGGTTCCGGCGAAAGCGGGTTTCAGGGCAATACCCGCACGCATCAGGGTATCTCCGTAAGCAGTCAGTTCTTCTTTTTCCCCATCCATATTTACAAATCGCGAAAGAATCTCCTGTAATGCAGATCCTTGCTTGATATGAACCGGAGAAACGGTGTTCACAAGGTCTCCGAAGTCTTTCAGATTGTATTTGATATTCCTGCCGTAGAAATGATATTTCACATCCGGAAGTAACCCCACCGGGCGATACCAGTCATGGGATTGGTTTGGAGTTGTCAGGCGTCGGAAGAACAGCCCCACTGCTCTTCTTCCATCCGGGGACACGCAGGTCCAGGATAAGGTTTCCGAGTCGGAAGCTTCGTTTTCTGCTCCACGATAAAAGGATCCAAACTGGAAAACATCCCGCCATTTTTTATAAAGTGCAATCTGCTCCCGGATTGCGTTGAGGTCACTTCCGGACAGATCCTTTAAATTACATTCATATCCTAAGACACCGAAGGAAGCCACCTGAAAACGGGTCTCAAGGGGCGTGATCCTTAAGGTCTGATGATTTGGACAAGATGACACATGTGCTGTAAATACCGATAAGGGATATCCATAGCTGTAACTGTTCTGAATCCCGGTACGGCACAGTGCGTCAGTATTATCGCTTGCCCAGATCTGCGGGAAATAACTTAATATTCCCAGATCAAAACGATTTCCACCTGAACTGCAGCCTTCAAACAAAATTTCAGGGAAACGTGTGGTCAGCTCATCCATAATGTGATACAGCCCCAGTACATAACGATGTGCCGTCTCTCCCTGTTTCGCAGCCGGCAGATAAGGGGAATAAATATCACTGAAATTACGGTTCATATCCCACTTTACATAACGGATGTCTCCGGAGGAAAATACCTTCGTCATGGAATCTATTACATATTGTTGTACTTCGGGATTGGACAGATCCAAGAGGCGTTGATTACGTCCCTCGGAGTGGGGATGTCCCGGAATCATCATTGCCCAGTCGGGATGCTCTTGATAGAGACGGCTGTTTTCACTGATCATCTCCGGCTCTACCCAGAGACCGAAATCCACCCCCAGGGCTTTGAGTTTTTTACTGAGGGAAGCAATTCCTCCGGGCAGCTTCTTCGGATCCGGTTCCCAGTCTCCCAGGGAGGAAGTATCGTCATTCCGCCCGGAAAACCACCCGTCATCCATGACAAACAGTTCGATGCCGACATCTGCTCCCACTTTTGCCAGCTGCAACAGTTTCCTCTCATCAATCTTAAAATAACATGCTTCCCAGCTGTTTAACAGAACCGGACGAGGTCTTCTCTTCCACACTCCCCGCACAATATGCTCTCTAATAAAGGAATGTAACTGTCGGCTGAGTCCGCCATAACCATTCGAAGAATAGCTTAAAACAGCCTCTGGTGTATCAAAATGCGTTTCCGGAGTCAACTCCCGGGAAAAGCTCTGTGGATTGATCCCACTTACAAAGCGCAGTTTCCCATAAGAGTCTTTCTCAAGGGCTTCATAATGATTTCCACTGTAGATCAGATTGCAGCCGATACAGGAGCCAAAAGTCTCACAGGTGTTCTTATGTCCCAGGATCATAAAAGGATTCGAGCGGTTCGAAGAGGTTCCCGTATAAGACGCATTTATAAATTTGCCGGAACGTAAGGAAATCTGTTCTCTGTGCATCTCTCTTGCCCAGGCACCGCTGAAATGAGTGATCACGGAATAATCCTCTGTCAGATCTAACTGTGCACTGAGACATCGCTCCAAGGTGACAGATGCGTCACTGTGATTGATCAACCGTGCGCTTCTGGTAATGACATCACATTCTTCGAATACGGTATAAAACAGCTGCAACTCCAAATGATTCGTAACATCCTGCAAAACAATCTGAAGGCATTCCGCGGAATCAGTTTCCACTTCCGAATAGCTGTGAGGAAGTCCGGAATCCTGCAGGCACTGTTCTCTTTCCTTTAAAGTAATAATTTTATAGGAATCAAAAGTAAAGTCAGAGGTGACACTTCCGTCGGCAAATCTGACTTCCAGAAAAGGTTCTCTGATATCTCCCTTTCCTAACGTACCAACTTCCAAGCAGACATCTTCCATGGAGATCTGCGGATGTTCCCTGTCATAGGTACAGGTATTTCCCGGAGCGAAGGCTCTCTGTATGACAAGGGGCGCGCAGGAGGCGGGATCCTGTGAATCCACAGTGATACGTTCCCCATAATACAGATGTTCTAAATGTCCGGTCTCCATGACCCGCATTCCGTAGGTTGTGTGGGCAGTCTGTAAAAAGAACCATGGTCTCGTATCTGCATCTTTTACAATCTGAATCATGCTTTTAAGCCTCCTGAATCTCTTTTAACCGTTTTTCGGTCAGCTGATATTTCTTATGAAAGAAAATGACACCGATGACAAGGAGCAGAATAGGGAATAACGCCATCGTCATGCGAAGCCCTACCACAGAGCTTCCGGAAGCCCCTGTCGCTGCCGCAGCATCGCTGGTATCAGAGCTTAAGTTGCAGAGGTTCAGGCACAGGGATGCCACTAACGCAGAAATGCCGGAAGCCAGTTTTACCACGAAGGTCTGCATGGAGAAAATGACACTCTCGTCTCGGCGATGATTTTTCCATTGACCGTAATCTACGGTATTGGCTAAAAATACGGTAGTCAGTACTGTCAGCATACCATTGGCGGCAAAGATCAGGAAGCCGGGAAGGAACAGTAAAAATACAGTACTCATATTCGTAAAACATAAAAGAAGCAATACAGCATATCCGGCAATTGCCATCAGGAAGCTGACATAGAAGATCCGGATGGTACTCATAAACTTACGAAGTAACGGGAACAAAAGCATCATGGCGAGAATCTGTACTGCCCCGCCGAAGGTGTTGAACAGTGTATAGGAATTGTACCAGGTATCTCCGCCAAAATCGTATTTAAAGAAATAAATTACCAGGTTGGAGGTGGTATAGATCGCGCAGTTGATCAGTACGATGGTAATGACCACTGCCATCGCCTGATCGTTCTGAATTAACGCCTTGAACATCTGACCGATGGAAGGTGCGTCCACATCTACCGTAGATTTTTCCTTGATATTAATGCAGGTAACGGTAATAAATATCACGAACAGCACGGCAATGATCAGGGTGAACCGGGAAAATCCGACCCGCTCTTCTCCTCCGCCCAGGGCATTGACGCAGAGCATGGTGATCACGGTGATAATGGCAGAGCCTACACCGGCGCAGGAACGTCCCAGCGTAGACAATCCTTCACGCTCTTTTCCACTGTGAGTAAATGCCGGTATCATGGACCAGAAGGGAATATCCATCATGGTATAGGTCACGCCCCAGAGAATATAGGTGACTGCCGCATATGCTACCAGTCCATTGCCATTCAGTGCAGGAGGTGCCGAGAACATCAGATACAGAACAACAGCATTGGTTACTGTGCCGATCATCAGCCAGGGGCGGAACTTCCCCCATCTGGTCCTGGTCTTTGCCACGATGACGCCCATGAAGGGATCGTTAAACGCATCGAACACTCTTGCAACCAGCAGAATGATACCCATGGCTACGGCGTTCACGCCTAAAATATCCTGATAATAATACAAAATATAGCTGGCAGACAGCATGTATACCATATCCTTGCCTACCGCACCCAGTCCATAAGAAAATTTTTCTTTTCCACTTAAACCCATAATGTAACCCTGATCCTTTCTTATGCAATCTTTTGAAATCCTTTGAAATCTTTCTCTCAAATGAAACCATTAAATCGTTATATCATAAGCTCACGAATTCGTGCTATCGCACTCTACATCCTGCTTCGCAGGATATTCGTTCGCTAATGAGCCCAGAAAAACAAATGTCTGCTTTGCAGCCACTTGTTTTTCCTTGAGGCTCATTAAATCTTAATCTGAAAAGGTATCCGTACTTCCCCTGCCGTCAGTGACTGCAACAGCAAAGCTCCCTGACCGGATCTTCCCAGACTCTTAACATAAGTTCCACCCATGCCTCCCTGTAGGGCAATGGTGTCAGGTCCGATGATGGAGATGTCACCTTCCGTAATCAGACGAACCGGCTCCTGATAAAAGGGAAGCACATTTCCATGGTCATCCACTGCACGGATCCGCACCAGTGCCACATCATAGCTGTGCTGTTCCGTCAGAATGGTATGATCTGCTTCTGCTTCCAGCCGGATTTCACGAACCGGTTCTTTGGTGACGGATTTTATGACTTTACCGTCTTTGATAGCATCAAAACGGTATACGGTAGCCGTACCGCCCCAGTCACCGATGTACTTCGTATACAGCCTGGTCACTTCCGCAAAATCGATATGATAGATCAGAAGCAGTTTTAAAGCCGTAAGATATAATCTCTTCGGAATGTGGTTCAGGCTTCCTCGTGCTACGAGATTCATGGCATCCGTGATCTCCTTTGCATGTTTCGGACGGAATCTTTCGTTCTGTGCAAAAGAATCTCCGATAAAATCATCGATCAGGATGGGACCGTGCTTTAAGTGCTTATAAGGTGACATCCCCGGCAGATATTCCTTGATAAACCGGTCATTTTTGTACATTTTCACGCTGTCTGCATTGGATAGAATATAAATGTTCCCGCGGTTACAGCCGGGATGCTCTCCGATATCCATGGAGGAAGTGATCTCCAGCACAGGAGTCTGTTCCTGCTCACAGGCATAGATATTTGCAGCCAGCTTCGGATTCCGGAACATATCCATGACACCATGATAACAGATTCGGTCACCGCTTCCGAAGTCTTTGTGAGTATTGTAGTCAAACATGCACCAGCCGAAGCTTCCGGCAATATCGGGCTGACCTGCCACGGCATCCAGTACATTGGCGTGGCGGATGGCATGCTCACTGCGGCGCTCTTCGTTGTCGAAGGCCTTTGTGGGATACATATGCCCGTTGTACTCACTGATCAGATAAGGCTTCTCCATATCAGATGTGACTTTTTTCTTTGGATCACAGCCGGGCATCTCACCATCGTGCAGAAAATCATTATACGTATAGACATCTTCTAACAGATGACTTTTTTTCATGGCACGGACACCACCGGTAGGTCTTGATGGATCCAGCTTATGTGCCACGGCATTGGTCTTTTCGTAAAAAGCATCGTCATCCGGTGACTCATTGATGCGTATTCCCCATAAAATGATGGAGGGATGATTACGGTACTGTCGGATCATGTCTTCGGCATTTGCAACCGCCTGTGCTTTCCAGGAATCATCTCCGATATGCTGCCAGCCGGGGAATTCTGTGAATACTAAAAGTCCAAGCTCATCACAGCGCTCTAAAAAATAATGGCTCTGGGGATAATGGGAAGTCCTTACGGCATTTAAACCCAACTCCTTTTTCAGAAGATCCGCATCCAGCCGTTGCATGCTCTTAGGCATGGCATATCCCACATAAGGGAAGCTCTGGTGGCGGTTTAAGCCGCGGATCCGCAACTTCCTGCCATTAAGATAAAAGCCGTCCTTTTTAAATACTGCTTCCCGGATACCAAACGTGGTCTCTGTCTCATCCAGGAGCGTATTGTCCTGATATAGCTGTGTCTTTAAAATATAGAGATTGGCTTCTTCAGTGTCCCATAACAGAGGATCGGTAATTGCTGCTGTAAGAGCAATCTCCTTGTCACAGGTAGTATCTGCAGAAACGGTTTGTTCGCACAAAAGATTCCAGGATCCCTGGCCGGCTGCGGTATTTTTCGGCATATAGTACTGTCGGATGGTCACGTTCTCATTACTTTCCGTAAGCGTGATCTCAGAGGTAATCTGCGCTGTCACGGGAGACGATCTGAAATCTATCGCTGTATGGACGAAGATATCCGAAAGAGAGACTTTTTCCTTTACTTCCAACCAGACATCCCGGTAGATACCGCCATAGGTCATATAATCGATCACATAGCCAAAAGGCGGAATGTTTAAATTCTCTCTGCTGTCTAAGCGGACACAGAGCAGGTTATCCTGCCCATAGAGTACATTGTCTGTTAAATCTACAGTAAATGCAGTGTAACCGCAGTGATGCTCTCCCACTTTTTTCCCATTACAAAATACAGTACTGTCATGGGCAGCTCCCTCAAAAGTAAGCAGGATCCGTTTTCCCTGCCAGTCCTTTGGAATCAGGAGATGGCGCCTGTATCCGCTGACCATCTGGTAGAGGGATTCGTCAAAATAATGAAACGGGGTTTCCTTACAGGTATGCGGCAGACGTACCGGCTGCAGTGTGTTTTCCGGATATTCCGGTGCCACTAAACTGTCCTCAAACTGTTCAGTGAACAGCCAGTCGTCGTTTAAGTAAAGTCTATGTGTCATAAGTCCTTCTCCCTTTTTGTCTGCGTATTTACTGCCTCTGTGTGATTCCGTACATGAGAATATTTACGACCTCGTTTAAGGCGTCCACGTAAGTCAGATGATTCTGTGCGAGGATATCTCTTTGGAAAAACTGCTCAATGGAGGCTTCCAGCATCATTTTCACCAGACAGATGGGAACCGGGCGGATACTGCCCTCTGCCATGCCTGTCTCGATCAGCTGGATCGTAGGCTCCCAGCCGGTCTCTAAGCGAAGCTCCACTTTATGGTAGATCTTAGGATATTTGTCCCGTAGGGAATAGAGCTTTCTGAGGTCAATATTCTGATAGCCTTCCGGCAGGACGCCTAAGATGCGCTGTAGCTTTTCGATGGTTCCCAGCGCAGGATCCGTCAGGATCATCTGCTCGCTTTCCTTGATCGAATCAAAAATATAATCTACCATGGCCAGGAACAGCGCTTCTTTGTCGTCATAGACCGTATAGATGGTCTTTTTACTGATGGAAAGTTCCTTTGCCAGGTCATCCATCGTAAACTTCAGTCCTTTTCGATCGAAGACACGAAGGGTGGCATCCAAAATGTTTTTTTGCAGAGCATCTGTGGTATCCATAGGTGTTCCTCCGTCTTTAGAATAGAATGCTTTCATAGGTTTCTGTGGAAACTCAAATATAAATTTTAGTTTCCTTTGATACAAGAGTAGCATTTTGCAGGGGAGTATTCAAGAAACGTTTTTACTAAAAAGAGTTTCCTGAAATTGTGAAATATAACAAAAAACCAGCCAAACGAGTGTTGACTGGTTTATAAGCAGGTTCTTATATTTTTTTCCATTGTTCTGCCAGGGTGGGATGGGACTTTTTACGGGTGATCTCCACCAGACCAAGTGGTGTCATATCCACGATCCGGGGATGCTGAGGATCCTGTGCGGTCAGCGTTTTCAAGTATTCCAGTAGTTTCTGACGATTTTCCTTTTCTGCCATATTGATGAAGTCTACAATAATGATACCGGACAGATTCCGCAGACGCAACTGTCTTGCAACCTCTTCTGCCGCTTCGGCATTGACCTGATAATAGGTCTCTTCTCCCATCTTCTTAGATTCATTTTTGCCGGAATTGACATCGATGACTGTCATGGCTTCCGTGGGCTCAATGACCAGATATCCGCCGCATTTCAGCCAGACTCTCGTATCCAGTGCCTCATCAATTCCCCGTTCGAGAGAATATAAAAGACGCAGGGAAATGTCAGGATCATCATACAACCGGAGGTTCTTCTGCTGTAAAAGCGGATGACTGCTTTCAGAAAGCTTGTGGAAGATCTCAGGGTCATCCGTAAGGACTTCACTGTATTCCGATGGTTCTGCCAACTGTTCCAATGCCTCGTAGATGGCTTCAGAAGGCGCAAGAAGACAGGTAAGGCATACTTTATGGATTGCCTGATTTAAAAGGCTCTGAAGGGCTTCAGATGCACTCTCAGGGGTGGCTCCGTTTTTAACAAGCTGTTGCTTCATCCGGGAAGGATCTGTGGTAACGGAAGCCCGCTTTGTCTTCTGGGCATCTCTGGTGACCATGACCACCAGTTCATCTCCGGCTTTTAAGCTTCCGTCCGGCTGTCTGTTGGTAAGATGTGCCGTACCTGCTTCCCGTAGTGGCAGAAAGCACAGTTCCCCGGGTGCAATCTCCACGAAGCAGGCATCGATGTTTTTCGCCACATTCTGTATTTTTCCAAGGTAGATTCCGCCAAGCTTACTGGCATTCGAACGAAGCACACGCACAGCGGCAATTCCGCCGGAGTTCACAAGTAATGCCACATTTTTATCCCGAAGCTTCGTAAAGATCATTTTCCCGGTAGTACAGTCCGTGCTCTTACGGATCTCATTTATTTCTTTTTCTATTGCCGGTCTGCCGCCGGTGAGACTGCGGCTCATTCGCTATCTCCGGAAGCCGCTTTGTAAGCTTCTTCGCTGTCATAACCGATGGCGTCTAAGGGAAGCAGTTCTCCGGCATCGCTTCTTAAATAGGTCTCTTCTCTGTTGACCATAAGGGCATTCTCAGGGAGGGGGTCTACATTTTCCGCAAATAATGCCTCCACTACCTGAATGGGCTTGATATTGCCGGCGCTGGATGCATCTACCAACAGATACAGGCTGTTACCATCCACGGCTTTCAGCTCATAGATGCCTTCTTTTAAATTGATTTCCCGGCTGCCTTTTTTGGTCTCCTTGGTGATCAGAATCTCGTCCTTGGCAAGGAAGCGTTCCACTGCAGGTGCCAGATCAAAATGAGGACCTCTGCCCTCGCGGAAGGTTACGGTATATCCGGCGGCAGCCACGCTTGCCATGGCATTTCCTGCCTTATCCGGCAGGATCTTCACGGAAGTGATCTCAATGCCGGGTACAGATGCGGCATTGAGCCGTGTCTTAACATCCTCGCAGGAAGTCAGGGAATGTACTTCCAGATCCATATATTCTCCGTTGCTGGTCAGTCCCACGCCTAAGGGTGCGGCAAAGGACATGATCTGATGCGGGCTGAAGCCTCCGGTGTATGCTACATCCAGCTCCGCTCTGCGGTTGGCTTTCTGGAAAAAGCGCATCACATCCAGATGACCGATAAAACGTACCGGTCCGTATTTTTTGAATTTAATTCTTAATTTCATAATTTCTGTCAGATTTCTATGCGGTCTTTCTTGAAAGACCTGCAATTCCCTTTCTTCTTATTCTTCAACATTCAATAACGTGCCATAAGGGTGTGTCTCGTACGATCAGTCTCTGGGCTCTACGCAGATACCGCATCCGAATCTGGCGGCACCGCAGCCCTGACATGCCTGTTTGCAGTTCGGGGAGATCGTCTCGTTTTTCGCCTTCTGCCATTCTCTCTCCAGGAAAGAACGGGAGACACCGCAGTCCAGGAAATCCCAGGGCAGGATCTCGTCTAAAGGACGTTCTCTGTGGGAATAGAAATCCGGATCCAGACCGCAGGCATCAAAGGCTTCCATCCAGACATCATTGTGGAAGTATTCGCTCCAGGCATCGTAGAAGCAGCCCTTGTTATAAACATATAAAAGCACCTGGGACAATCTCCTGTCGCCTCTTGCCAACACACCTTCTAAGACGCTGACATCTGCTTCGTGCCAGTTGTACTTGATACTCTTCTGGTTCAACTGTTCGGAGATGGCTTTTCTGGTCAGATATGCCTTTTCCACGAATTCTTCCTTGGTACACTGGGGTGCCCACTGGAATGGAGTAAAGGGCTTCGGTACGAAGAAGGAGGTACTGGTGACAATCTGTACTCTGCCGTTGACACGTTTCTCCTTCGGGACCGTATCGAAGAAGGTGGCTGCAATCTTATTGGACAGTTCAGCGATGCCGCGGATATCCTCCTCGGTTTCAGTGGGATGTCCCAGCATGAAATACAGCTTGACTCTGGTCCAGCCGCCCTCGAAAGCCAGCGCGGAACCATGCAGGATCACTTCCTCGGTGAGTCCCTTATTGATGACATCACGCAGTCTCTGGCTGCCGGCCTCCGGAGCAAAGGTCAGACTGGATTTTTTCACATCCTGCACCTTACTCATGACATCCAGGGAAAAGGCATCGATACGTAAGGACGGCAGGGAGATATTGATATGTCTCTTGTTGCATTCTTCCATCAGGAAATCAATCAGTTCCGGTAGTTTGCTGTAATCACTGGAGCTTAAGGAGCTTAAGGAGATCTCCTCGTGACCGGTATTTTTCAGCATCTCCATGGCGTATTTTTTCAATACTTCCACGTCACGCTCTCTGACCGGACGATACAGCTGCCCAGCCTGGCAGAAACGGCATCCGCGGATACAGCCTCTCTGAATCTCTAAGACCACTCTGTCCTGTGTGACCTTAATGTAAGGTACCACGGGTTTCATGGGATAAAAGCTGTCGGTCATATCCGTCACCAGTTCCTTGCGGATCGTAGCGGAAATCCCCTCTTCGGTCGGTCGGAAGGAAGCGATGGTGCCGTCCTCATGATAAGTAGTTTCATAGAATCTGGGAACATACATGCCGGGCAGCTTCGCAGCACGGCGTAAGAATTCTTCTCTTCCTGCATTCTCTTCTCTGCACTTTTTATACAGATCGATCAGTGGACGATACTGAGTCTCGCCTTCACCGATATAGAAGATATCGAAAAAGTCTGCAATGGGTTCCGGATTATAGGTGCAGGGACCGCCACCGATGACAATGGGACAATCATCCCCACGTTCCTTTGCCAGCAGCGGGATCTGTGCCAGATCCAGGACCTGCAAAATATTCGTATAACACATCTCGTACTGGATGGTGATTCCCAGGAAATCAAAATCCTTTACCGGATCCTGACTCTCCAGGGCAAACAGAGGGATGTTTTCCTTACGCATGATGGCATCTAAATCCACCCATGGAGAATAGACTCTCTCACACCAGACATCGTCCCAGGAGTTGAGCATACCGTACAGGATCTGAATGCCCAGATGGGACATGCCGATCTCGTAGACATCGGGGAAGCACATACAAAAACGTACATCTATATTATTTAAGTCCTTCACCACCGCGTTCACTTCGTTGCCGATGTAACGGGCAGGTTTTTCAATCTTCATCAGAATATCATCGCTTAATGCTAATTTTTCGTTCATAACTACCTCAAATGATTATTATAATGATCTCTCTCAAATTGCTAATAACTATTCAATACATCATTATACCTTAAAAAAACCAGTTCTGCCAGTACCAAAAGGTACATAAATATGAACTGCAAAGCATGGTCATGTAGGGAGGAATATTTTTGGAACCATTGGATGATAAGAATACAGCACAACTGCTGCAGCAAATGCGCAGACAGACAGAAATAAGGCCGGAGCAGGAAGAATCCAGTGGTTCCGGTAGTTCTCATACCGGGACTTTCAGAATCCGTCTTGCTCTGGCCGGAGTATTACTGCTTACAGTGATATTGCTGGATCGGGAAAATAAAAGCTTTGCCGGTCTGTCCATGGATCAGGTGCTGTCTTACGTTACGGAGGTAGATTACGGAACATATATCGAGACCTGGATGGAAAATACGGTTAACGATTTGCAAGCTCTGTAGTGATTTCTTCCCAGGTGACATCTTTTTCTGCCATCAGGACCATCATATGATACAGGAAATCACTGATCTCATATTTGACCTCATTGGGGTTAGGATTTTTGGCAGCGATCACAATCTCAGTCGCCTCCTCGCCCAGTTTCTTGAGAATCTTGTCAATGCCCTTGTCGAACAGGTAATTGGTATAGGAACCCTCCTTGGGGTGGACCTTGCGATCCTTGATCACATCGAATACTTCCTCGAATACCTGTAAGGGGTTGCTGCTTTCTTCGTAATCCTTTTTTGTGATCTCGTTAAAGAAACAGCTCTTGCTGCCGGTATGACAGGCAGCACCGATCTGTGATACCTTAGCAAGGATTGTGTCCATATCACAGTCAGCCACCAGTTCCTTCACATACTGGTAATGTCCGCTGGTGAGACCCTTCAGCCACAATTCCTGACGGCTTCTGCTGTAGTAAGTCATTTTACCAAGCTTCAGAGTCTGTTCATAAGCTTCCTCATTCATGTAAGCCATCATCAGAACTTCCTGGGTACGGTAATCCTGCACGATAACAGGTACCATGCCGTCACTGTTTTTCTTGAAATCTTCCCACTTGTAAGCAGCCTGGAAGGATTCAATGGGAATATCATTTTCCCGGCACAGATCCTTCAGGGCAACGATTTCTTTCACATTGTCATTGATGGTATTACCGGTGACACCGCATACATTTTCATATGCGAAGATCTCTAACAGCTTGTTTAATGCTACCTGATTGATCTGCACGAAAAAGGGAACGGACAGAATGCTCTGCGTCTCCCGGATCTGGTGAGGATTCATCAGGATCATGGCAGAGACATACTTTTCAATTTTATCTTTATGTAATTCCAAAACGGCGGGATCATTATAGGAGATCAGTATCTTTTCCTTGCCAAATTTCAGGGAGACTTCCTCCGTGATCTCAATATTACTCTCTTTCTCATAGTCGAGAACCGCTTTTTTACATCCGGCATAAAGTAATTTCTTAATGTCCTCCATGCGCTTTACATTGCCGGCACCGATGACATCCACTTCCGCTTTGGCGCAGATTTCCTTGATGATGTCCAACGCTGCCTCATGCTCGGCGTCTCCTTCGGACATATCGAATACGATCAATTCATCTGCATTGTGCTCACAATAATAATCTGCCAGACGTACCGGGTCGGTATCCACGATGGTGGTATCCGTAAGATTTCTCACCGCATGCTCATGATATAAATAAATACAGGGAACAAATTTCTTGATGATCATAGTAATCCTCGCGTTTTCTATGCCTGCAGGGTACGGACCACAGGCACGTATTTTTTTACAGACTTCCTTTGGTACTTAATACATCCGTTACCTTCGGATTATAGGAAACGGCCTGATCCAGTGCTTTGGCAAATGCCTTGAATATTGCCTCGATCATGTGATGATTGTTACCGGAGGACAACATTTTGATATGTAGATTCATTCCGGCACTATAAGACACCGCATAGAAAAATTCCTTCACCAGCTCGGTATCCAACTCGCCTACCTTGGGCACTGTGAATTCACATTCAAAATTAAGATAAGGGCGACCACTTAAGTCAACGGCACACAAGGCAAGCACTTCATCCATGGGCAGGATAAAATAACCGTAACGGTTGATTCCTTTCTTATCTCCCACTGCCTTTTTGATGGCTTCGCCTAAGACGATACCGGTGTCCTCCACCGTATGGTGGCCATCCACCTGTAAGTCGCCCTTTACTTTACAGTCCAGATCAAAAAAGCCGTGTCTCGCAAAGCCATCCAGCATATGGTCAAAAAATCCGATGCCGGTAGACAGATCTGCTTTTCCGCTGCCATCCAGATTCAGGGTAATGGCAATATCGGTCTCTTTTGTTGTTCGGTTCACAGATGCTTTTCGTTCCATAGTATCTCCTAATCTTCAAATCTCACTTTAATACTGTTTGCGTGTGCGGTCAAGCCTTCGCTTTTTGCAAAGGTCTCGATCTGGTTATGTACTTTCTCCAGAGCCTGTCTGGAATAAGAAATGATACTGGTTTTCTTGATGAAATCATCTACATTTACCGGTGAGAAAAATCTTGCGGTACCGTTGGTAGGCAGGATGTGGTTCGGACCTGCAAAATAATCTCCTAAAGGCTCGGAAGCATACTCTCCTAAGAAAATGGCACCGGCGTTGCGGATACGTGTCATGGTGTCAAAAGGATTTTTCGTAATGATCTCAAGGTGCTCGGAAGCAATGGCATTTGCTGCATCAATGGCATCTTCCATACTTTCAGCCAGTAATATATATCCGTAGTTATCCAGTGATTTCTGAATAATGGGCGCACGTTCCAGTACTTTCACAAAACCATCCACCTCTTCAGATACCTTCTCGGCAAGCTCCTTAGAAGTCGTGATCAGGATGGCACTTGCAAGCTCGTCATGCTCTGCCTGGGACAGAAGATCTGCCGCAACGTATCTGGGAGTTGCGGTCTCATCCGCCAGCACCAGAATTTCACTTGGGCCGGCAATGGAATCAATGCTGACATAGCCGTACACTGCTTTTTTGGCAAGTGCTACAAAAATATTACCGGGGCCGGTGATCTTGTCTACCTTCGGAACAGACTCTGTGCCGAAAGCCATGGCAGCGATGGCCTGTGCTCCGCCAACCTTATAGATGGTATTCACACCGGCGATATCAGCAGCTACCAGAGTTCCGGGATTGACTTTACCGTCTTTTCCGGGAGGGGTGGTCATAATGATCTCATCTACACCGGCTACTTTCGCAGGGATCACATTCATCAATACACTGGAAGGATAAGCGGCTTTTCCACCGGGAACATAGACACCCGCCCTCTCAATGGCGGTGATCTTCATACCTAAGATAGTACCGTCGGGCTTGGCATCGAACCAGCTGTTACGAAGCTGCTTCTGGTGAAAAGCGCGGATGTTCTCTGCGGATTGACGGATCACATCGATCAGGTTTTCATCCATCTGCGTATAAGCCTCCGCAATCTCTTCTTTCGTGACGCGAATGTTTTCTGCGGTTAAAGTAAACTTATCGAACTGCAGGGTATAATCGAATAAAGCCTTGTCACCCTCAGCACGCACTCTGTCAATGATCTGATTCACGGTGCTCTCATACTGAGAGTAGTTATTCGGACTTCTCTTTAAGAGGTCGTTCAAAATACTCTGTTTTGATTCTTTATCCAATGCTACGATTCTCATAACGGTACTCTCCTAATCAATATGCTGTGATTTATCTGCTCTATTTTCTGATTAATCTGGTTACGACTGTATTTTTAACTGCTCGCGGATTGCCCCCACCAGTTTGCGGATACGGTCGGCTTCCATCTGCATACTTACCGGATTGACGATCATGCGGGCGGATAAAGGACATACCTCTTCCAAAACTTCCAAACCGTTTTCTTTTAAGGTGGAACCGGTCTCCACAATATCCACAATGACATCTGACAGCTCTACCAGAGGACCTAACTCTACAGAGCCATTTAACTTGATAATGTCTACTGTCTGATGCTTTTTATTGTAAAAATATTCTCTGGCGATATTAGGGTATTTGCTGGCTACCCGGATCCTCTCATGATGCTTTAAAAGTTCTCCTGCGGAAGCGGGACCGCAGACACACATACGGCATTTGCCAAAACCAAGATCCAGGACTTCATAAACATTACGATTTTCTTCCAAAATCGTATCTTTACCGACCACACCGATATCCGCAGCACCGTATTCGACATAAGTGGGAACATCGGGGCTTTTAGCCAGGAAAAAGCGCAATTTGTATTCTTCATTGACAAATATCAGTTTTCTGGTGTCTTTATCTTTCATTTCGTCGCAGGTAATACCGATCTGCTCGAAAAGTTCCAGTGTCTTTTTGGCAAGTCTGCCCTTTCCCAGAGCAAACGTAAGATATCTTTCTTCACTCATTACTGGTCTGCCTCCTCGTTCTCGATGATTTCGGGGGAAAGTACGGTGGGAATGCCTTCTTTACGTAATTTTGCAGCCTCAGCAAGCTTTACCAGATAATCCGCCTCGTCTCCTGCCCGGTAATACATAATTTTGCCGGAAACGGGAACATCAATAACTACTTTCTGACGAGATAAAGCCTCCAGCAGATCATCAATAACGATGACAAAACCGATGGCTGCCGTATCTTTACCGAACTTTCGGAGCAGGTTGTCATAACGACCGCCTTTTACCACGGCATCACCGATGCCATATGTATAAGCCTTAAAAACAACACCGGTATAATACTGATATTTGCTCAGCATTCCGAGATCAAAGGTAATATATTCCGCTACACCATATTGCTTCAGGCGTTTTTTTAATTTCTCGAGTCTTGCGATCGCCTGTAAGGAACGTTCATTTTTCACCAGTGATTTGGCATCCTCCAGAGATTCTATGTTTTCGAACATATCCGCCAGCTTTAATAAAATGCTGTGATAAGGTTCCGGAATCTGCTTCTGTTCCAGCAGTTCCTGCGCAGCGAAAAAATTCTTGCCGGAGATGCAGGAACGGAGTTCTTTTTCCGTATCTTCATCCAGACCTGCTTCTTCACAGAGGCCACGGAAATAGTCCACTTCTCCTATGGTTACCTGAAATCTTGTCAGTCCTGTGCTCTTCAGCGCTTCGATCACCATACTGATGACTTCCGCATCTGCCTCCACCGAAGGATCACCGATGAGTTCCGCTCCCATCTGGGTCACTTCTTTTAATTTACCCTGTAGATTGGATGTGTTGGTAAAAGTATTGCCGTTATAACTGAAGCGAAGAGGAACCTTCTCTTCCATGAAATATTTGGCTGCACAACGGGCAATGGACGGGGTAAAGTCCGGTCTCAGCACCAATGTATTTCCTTCTTTGTCGAAAAACTTATAAAGCTCCTTGCTGGGCGTGGTTCCAATCTCCTTGGAAAATACATCGAAAAATTCAATGGAGGGTGTCTGAATATCTTCATATCCAAAACAATGAATAGCATTCTGTAGCTTCTGCTCCACAGCCAGTTTCCTGGCATATTCTTTTCCGTAAATATCCCGGACACCTTCCGGGGTATGTAAAAGTCTGTTGTTCATAATAACATCCTCTGCTTTATATGCTTTTATATACTTTAGTAAGCTAACGTGCTACCATAGTAGTACGTGAAACTATTTGTAGTATACTAGGTGGCTTCTCTGATGTCAAGAAATTTATTCTTCCCGATCTTCCAGATCTTTTTTCAAAATGTCCAGATAGGGAACCAGAATTCCCTGATGCTTCGGAAGAACATATTCCGGATTTAATTCTTCGAACCGAAAGCTTTTCCGACCGCCTTCCTGTGCTCTATCCCAGAAAAACCGGAGCATTTCATAAGGCAGATAGTATAACAGGTCCTTATGACTGTAGAAAATCAGGAAAAAAGCAATGCCACCCTGTTTTTCAAACTGCCGCATAAATTCTACCTGGTGAGGATGAATATTCTGCAGGGAAAAAGTATCCACGGCACATTCCTTGGCATCAAAGCATACAGGGATTCCCTGCACGGCACCGATGTAGTCTACGGTACTCTTCTGCTCGAAAAAAGCCAGTGTGATCTGCCGGCTGTTTTTATCCATTTTGATGGGGGTAATGGGAGTAGGAATCTTCTGTATCAACGCCAGTCCGGCCTCCGCGTATTTTTCATTGGTACGGTTGACCATGTCTTCCAGTGTGGATCCCCGGAGTCCTCTCGTATTCCATGTTGCCATTTGTTAGGGCTCCTTTCTAACAGGCACTGTCAGGAGCCAGATTCAGAGCCTGTAAGATTTCTGCAAATTTATGGGGAAGTGGTGCGGTAAAAGTCTGTCCGCTTACTTTGGCAAGAGGTCCTTCTGCCTCTTTCGGAAAACAGATCCTTCCGGCATGCAGAAGCTGATGATGCAGAGAGTATTCCGACTGCATTCTCCTGTTTAATTTGTTGTCTCCGTATTTGGTATCTCCTAACAACGGATGCCCAGTGCCGGCCAGGTGGGCACGGATCTGGTGTGTCTTGCCGGTGACCAGTTCTACGGTTAACAGCGTGAAATCTCCTGCCACGGCATTTGGCATATAAATGGTACGGATATAGGAAGCCTCAGCGGGAGCCTCCGACGGATCAGCATAAACCTTTACGGTATTGGTACTTTCCTCTTTATATAGATAACCCTCCAGGGTACTCTCCTGTACAATTTTGCCCTTGCAGATTGTCTGATAATATTTTTTTACCGTACGATCCTTGATGATACGGCTGAGAGCCTGGGAACCGGATAACGTCTTACCACATAATACGATTCCGCTGGTATTGCGGTCCAGGCGGTTACAGACGGATGGATGAAAAGTGGCGAGATCGGCCTCAGTGATGGCATCCGTAGCCAGCAGATGTCCGATCAGCCATTCATTCAGGGATAGATCCTCCGGTTTCGCCTTCTGCGTCAGAACCCCGGCGGGTTTATTCAGCAACAGAATATCTTCATCCTCATAGAGAACACTGATATCCTTTAGGGAACGGTAAGCTTTACGGTAGTCAGAAGTGGTTTCTCTATCCTCGATGCCGGACAGCGAGGAAAACGTTTCCTCCGAGAAAAAGCATTTTATCTCGTCTCCTTGGGCAAGAATTTCTTTTCCTTCTGCTTTTTTCCCATTCAATGTAATATTTTTTTTGCGTAACATCTTATATAAAAATCCGGTACCGGCGTTTGGAAATGCTTTTTTCAGAAATTTGTCCAGACGTTGGCCAGCCTGATTTTTACCAATGGTGAGTTGCTGCATAAAAATCCCTCTTTTCAAAAGTATTTTACAGAGATACGCTTTTTAATGTCTGACAGATTCCGCCTGTCAGTTCCGGCTGTGCGGGAAGGTCTTTTAACTGTTCACATCTCTTCAGATACTTGTCAAGATCATGAAAAATTTTTACAGTGACTTCTCTGTAATTATCCTTTTTCAGAATATCCTGAATGTGTTTATAAAAAGCCTGTTCTGCGAACTTCGGATCGGACGTGTATCCGCAGAGAGTGTTGCCACAGATGGTCATGTGATGAATCACATAATTTTTCTCATAGGAGGTAAACACCATATCATAGAGTCCGGTAAGGCCGTCGGTATGTGCGGCAATCTGCGCAGCATCCTGTTCGTTACACCCCTTATAGCGTAAGAACATAAACATCTCCACCAGACTTTTGCATGCCGGAAGACATCCCAGTACCGCTACGATGGTCAGAAGATTCTCCCGACTGCCGGTAGTGACCCATCCGGCAATAAACAGAGACAGGGAAATGGCAAAATAAAGCACCGTTCGTAAAATTTCATAATTTTTCTGGGTGCGGAGATATCCGCTGGTCCCTTTGTAGGCATCTGTGGAAAACATTCTTTTGAATTGCATTAAAATTTACTCCTTTATTCTTAAGTGTTTGATTTCTTCTTCGGTCAACGCCCGGTAATCCCCTCGGGAAAGAGCAGGATCCAGGGACAGCGAGCCGAAACGGATACGCTCTAAAGTAAGTACCTGATTACCTATGGCCTGCAACATGCGTTTTACCTGATGGAAGCGACCCTCGTGAATGGTCAGTAACAGGTCTCCGTCTTCGGTAAGTACGGCTTTCGCCGGAGACGTCGGTTTGTCGTCTCCGATTTCAAGACCGGATTCCAGACGGTGGATATCTTCTGCGGAAAGCGGCTTTTCCGGCCTTACACGATATGTTTTATCCACATGCTTTTTCGGCGACAACAGATCATGGGCCAGAGCACCGTCATTGGTTAAGAGCAACAACCCCGTAGTATCTTTGTCCAGACGTCCTACCGGGAACAGCTCCTTCTGCTCCGGTACCGTCAGGAGACTCACCACGGTGGGTGCAGTATTGTCATTGGTGGCGGATACGACACCCTCCGGTTTATTTAACATGTAATAGACATATTTTTGATAATGGATTTCTTTCCCCTGACAAATGACAATGTCGGTATCTTCATTGACCTTTGTCTCCGGCTTTTTGACTATCTGACCGTTTATCGCCACTTGTCCCTTTTTGATGTATTCCTTTACCTGGCTTCTGGTGCCTATATTATTATCACATAAAAATTTATCCAATCGCATGGACACTGATCTCTTTCTTAAGACTTAAAATTCTTTTTCCGGCATATAGTATACTAACTCTGCAAGGCAGTCTGCTATGAAAAAAATATCTGGAATCTGTTTTTTTGTTGTAATGACCTGCTGCATCCTGACACATTCTTCCTTAAGTCTTGCATATGCTGCCTTGGGCCTGGAACTTTGGTATGAAAAAATGGTGCCGGTGCTTCTTCCGTTTATGATCCTGTCGGGAACATTGATCCGCATGGGCCTGGTAAACAGTCTGATCCGACCGGTATACCCTTTGTTTGAAAAAATATTTCGTCTGTCCAGACCTGGAATCTATGTGATCCTGATGGGATTTCTGTGCGGATTTCCCATGGGAGCCCGTACCATTGCTGATTTTCGCGACAGACAGGAACTTTCTGTAACGGAAGGACAATATCTGCTGTCCTTCTGTAACAATCTTGGACCGGTATATTTTCTTGGATTTGTTCTGCCTCTGCTGCACCGGGAATCAATCCTGCCCTATTTATTCGGAATGTATGGTATTCCACTTGGGTACGGTATCCTTCTGCGTTATACAGTATATCGCAGGAAAATTCCGATGTCACAGACAATTTTCACAGTGTCAGCCGGTGGAACACCTGTTATGCCGTTGTTGGAAGCATTGGATGAAGCAGTGTATGCTGCCGGCAGAAATATTTTACAGCTGGGAGGTTATATGATCTTCTTCAATCTGCTGAATCTGCTACCGGGGATCTTTCTTCCGGATGGTCGTGTCTGTGCTCCGCTTTTGGAGATCAGCGGAGGGTTAAGCATATTGGGGGATCGATGGCCTCTTTATACGTTATTGCTGCTACCTGCAGGAGGACTTTGCTGCCTGGCCCAGACCGGAAGCTGTATCCGAAATACCGGTTTATCTCTGACCGGATATTTTTTTCATAAACTGTTTCTTACCGGACTTACAGCACTTTATTATCTGGGATGGTTCCTGTTGCGCCCGGACACATTTCTGCGCTGAGCCTTCCGTCTGCGTTTCCGGTGCCTGCTCTGTTGGATCTGATACAGTAGAAAGACCATCAGAAGCAATACCCCCAGAACGATACATATGACCAGGAACACTCCGAAATTTACTTCCTTTTTGCCTTCAGAGGATGATCCTGTATTCCCGGCTGCATCAGCCATGGTGATCACCGAACCGTAAGCGTCGGTCACCTGGGTTTCCGATATGCGGGAAGCCGCTGCCTCTTCTGCAGCCAGGCTTTCCTGTCTTGCTTCTTCCGCAGCCTTCTCCTGATCGACAAAAGGCTTGGCAAAAGTAATCGGTTCACTTTCGGTAAACAGATCCGCCTGGTTATATCCACGCACCGTGATTACTGGGGTTTCTCCCTTAGTGAAGGACAGGGAAAAGGTAAAAGTATCTGGATAAGTGCCAGCCATGATATCCAGATCCGGCCAGGGGATCAGTTCGGAATAAGTCTTCCCTCCATCGGTACTGTAATCATAATACATCATGGGACAATCGTAGTCCGTCGCGGTCACTTCCAATGTGACCTCTCCGGTGTCGTAATCCGCATTTTGCAATGTCAGTACACAGACATCCGGTTCGGTCTGATCACGGATCGTAGCGGGAAGAATGGATTGCAGAGATACTTCCGGAAGATTATTCGCTTCATTGCTGTAATCTACCCCCAGACTTGTGCTGGATAATCCAAAATATCTGGCAACGGATAATGCATCCTCTCTGCCGAAACGTTTCCAATCCTCTTCGGTCTGGCAATAAGGGGTATCACGACTTTCGTCGACATGACAGTGCTCAATGATAGCGGAAGGAATTGATCGGGCTGTGCACTCCCGGATGATTCCGTAATAATCGTCTCCATTATTTTTTAATTTTGTCTTGACGCCGCGGAGGAACAGTCCCATATCTTTCATCTGCTGCATCTGTTCCCAGCCGAATTGATAGCCGTAGGCATTGTATGGCTGTACGGAAGAGATCCATACTTCGGAACCGAACAGGTCATGATCCACGGATGCATTGTAATGAATACTGAATAAAAAATCCGCATTCCGCTCTTCAGCGAACTGTGCCCGGTCTGCCAGAGAAAGATTGACATCTTCCGTATGGGTCAGGTAGACATCCACATTATCATATTTCAGTAATTCTTCATACATTGCCATGGCGGTAACCATGGTCATTTTCTTCTCCTGGACAATGCCTTCCAGGGTTCCTTCATTTTCACCACCGTGTCCGGGATCGATGACAATGGTAACCCTCTCTCCGGTCTCCTGTGCTCTCGGAGCCGCAGCAGCTTCCAGCGAACTGCAAAAAAAACAGGCTGTGACAAGACTGACCGTACAGATCATTGTCCTGACAAACAGCCTTTTTTGTTTTTTACTAACTTTCATTATGTCAATTCCTTTATTTTTAAAAAACCAGCTTTCAGCAGAAAACTGGTTTTATGATTACATTACATTTAAATCATCACTGGCCTTGTCAGCGTTGTCTATACCCTCTAAGTCTTCATCTACCGGATGGAGTTCACTACGGTTAGACTGGATAATATCCCGATACTGATTCAGATTGCCGATCAGGGTATCATAATTGGAACTGGCCTGCTGTGTGGAAGCGGATATGATATTTTCCAGATGAGCCAGCATATCATCCATATACTGCATTGCCTGGGATTTTAATTCATTGGCTTCAATGGTGGCATTGTCCAAAATCTCCTGTGCCTGTTTACTGGCCATGGTGACCACCTCGTTGGCCTGGGCATATGCCTGCTGCATAATTTCATGTTCATTGATCAGTTCGTTGGTATGAACGGTTGCTTCATTGATCAGAGCTTCTGCCTTGGCCTTGGCATCGTTCAGAATTGCCTCTTTGTTGCTGATGATCTTCTGATAACGTTTGATCTCATCCGGTGTCTTCATGCGCAGTTCCCGCAACAATTCATCGATTTCATCCTTATTAACAATGATCTCGGTACTGGACATGAACTTAGGCTTACAGCTCTCGATATAATCTTCTATTTCGTCAATTAATTGTTCGATTCGACTGCTCATGAAACTCTCCTTATTTACACATTGCGATTGTCTGAAAGCTTTTTCTGACGATATTTTTCGTAAATCAGATCAGCTACAAAATCCGGAACACAGGGTGTGATGTCTCCGTCAAAGCTTGCAATCTGCTTGATGGCAGAGGAACTTAAATACGCGTATTCCAGACTGGTTGTTAAAAAAACAGTATCGATTTTGCCGTGGGAAAGCATCCGGTTGGTCTGGGCCATCTGCAGTTCGTACTCAAAATCCGTAATGGCACGCAATCCCCGCACAATGACATGCAGATCCTTTTCCTGTGCATAATCTACTAATAGGCCACTGAAACTGTCAATCCGCACATTAGGCAGATCTTTTGTGGCTTCTTCTAGTATCTTAACACGTTCCTCTACAGAAAACAACGGTGTCTTTTCTTTATTATTCAAAACACTGACAATTAAAACATCAAATATTTCCGAGGCCCGGCGGATGATATCCATATGTCCGTTGGTAATAGGATCAAAGCTTCCGGTATAAACAGCCCTTTTCATAAAGTCTCCGTTCTGCAATTATTTCCTGCGAAGAAATACATGCTTGTTGGTTTTGTATTTTTTTTCACGGGTTACTTCAAACCCAAGCTCCTCTACATAAGAAAAATCCGTATGCAGAGAGGCCTCCACGAGGATCAGTGTTTCCTCCGATACATATTTTGCATAACGCAGCTGTTCCAGAACTCTGCGTTCCTGCTCCTGATCGTAGGGTGGATCCATGAAGATGACATCCACGTGTTTTTCATAGATACCTGTCAGTCCTGCACAGGCATCCTGCTTTAATACGATAGCACGGTCTTTCATTTTCGTAAATGCCAGATTATCCTCGATACATGCTAATGCCTTCGGGGCATTTTCGATAAAATATGCTTTTCTGGCACCGCGGCTCAATGCCTCAATACCAATGCCGCCGCTGCCACTGAAAATATCCACGAACACACAGTCCGGAATATAGGTCTGCAGCATATTAAAAAGGGTTTCCTTGATCCGGTCGGTGGTGGGTCTGGTATCCATGCCCTCCGGGGTCTTTAACGGCAGACTTCTTGCGGTTCCTGCAATGACTCTCATATGATTACTCTCCGTTTTCTCTATAAATGTTTTATGAATGATTCTGTTTAAAAAGTTACACTCTCACTTTGGTGCCCTTGCTGTCACGTTTGCCGAGTTTCAGATTATTCAGGATGAGCTCCTTGCCCTTATATTCAATGGTGGTCTCTACGGCATTTTTGGTATAATATACGTTTTCCACTACATCATTGTCAGCCAGTTTCATACCGCGGACACCGATGGCACCTTTCTTTTTCTCGGGGATCTCATCGATGGAGAAGCGCAGGAAAAATCCTCCCCTGGTCTGCAATATGATGTTCCGCTGGTCAGTCAGGGCAGCAACATTTACAACGCAGTCACCCTCCGCCAGCTTCGTAGCGGCAACGGTACGTTTGGTCACATCGAATTCCCCGCCGTCTACCACTTTTAACATGGACTGGGCGGTGGCGAAGATTACCCGGCACAGATTCAGCTCCTTCTGGCTGGTGATGTATATGATCTCCTCGTTCTTCTGACTGAAGTTACTTACATTGTCAATGGGTGTGCCCTTATCACGGAACTTGCCGTAAGGCAGATCCAGCACCTTGATGGTATGCATCTGTCCGGTGTTGGTGAACAGGCAGATCCTTCCGGTATTTTTACAGGTGAAGACGTATTTATTTTCTGCATCTGCAGCTTCTTTATTCCGCTCGTAGGTGGAGACATCCACAGTCTTGGCATAGCCGAATCGATCCATGAGAAATACCACATCCATCTCTTCCAGCTCTTTTTCCTTGTAGACCGCTTCCTGACCGTTCTCGATGACAGTCTTGCGGGGATGGCTGTATTCCTTTTTAAATCCATCCAGTTCATTCATGATGACCTGTGCCATGGAATCTCTTCGGTCCAATATGTCTTCGTAGCGATAGATATTCGCCATGGTCTCTTCGTGCTCGTTTATCAATGCTTCCAGTTCCAGACCGATCAGCTTATACAGACGCATCTCTAAAATAGCGTTCGCCTGTTTCTCGGTGAACATCAGCTGGGCTGCCATGATCTTTGACTCTTTGGATTTGAACTTGATCCCGTCCACCTTGCCTTCTACGAGACAGGCCTTCGCCATGGCACGATCTTTGGAGCCACGTAAGATTTCGATGACAAGATCGATCACATTGCAGGCCTTGATCAGTCCTTCCTGAATCTCCTTGCGCTCCATTTCTTTGGCAAGCAGATTCGTATATTTTCTGGTGGCTACTTCAAACTGGAAATCCACATTCGACTTGATGATCTGCTTTAAGCCCATGGTCTCCGGTCTGCCGTTTGCAATAGCCAGCATGTTCACACCGAAGGTATCTTCCAGACGGGTTTTTTTATAAAGCATATTTACAAAGTTCTCGGGATCTGCATCCTTACGTAATTCAATTACGATACGAATGCCCTCCTTGGAGGACTGGTTGGAAATATCTACAATATCCTGGGTCTTTTTGGTCTCGGACAGAGCTGCTACATCGGATAAAAATTTTGCAATATTGGCTCCGATCATGGTATAGGGAATCTCAGTGATCACCACGTTGGTCTTGCCGGCTTTTCCTTTCTGGAATTCTACCTTGCCACGCAGCTTGATCTTACCGGTTCCGGTCTCGTAGATCTCTTCCAGTTCATCCTTATTAATAACGATACCACCTGTGGGAAAATCCGGTCCTTTCAGATAACGCATCAGTTCTTTTGTCGTGATCTCGTTATTCAGCATATACGCTTTTACAGCATCAATAACTTCACCCAGATTGTGAGGTGGAATGCTGGTCGCCATACCTACGGCAATACCCTCCGAGCCGTTGACTAAAAGGTTGGGAATTTTTACGGGCAGTACGGAAGGTTCCTTTTCCGTTTCGTCAAAATTCGGTACAAAATCTACGACATCCTTATCCAGGTCAGCCAAAAATGCTTCCTGGGTGACTTTCTGAAGTCTTGCCTCGGTATAACGCATGGCAGCGGCTCCGTCTCCTTCGATGTTGCCGAAGTTGCCGTGACCGTCGATCAGAGGCATGCCCTTTTTGAAATCCTGGCTCATGACTACCAGTGCCTCATAGATGGAACTGTCACCGTGGGGATGATATTTACCCATGGTATCACCTACGATACGGGCACTTTTACGGTAGGGACGGTCATAGCGGATCCCCAACTCGTGCATATCGTAGAGAGTTCTACGCTGTACCGGCTTCAGACCGTCTCTGACATCCGGCAGGGCTCTGGCAATGATAACGCTCATGGCATAGTCGATGAAGGATTTCTGCATCTCCTCGGAGTATTCTGTTTTTATAATTCTGCTGTCGTCCATTTCTGGTCCTCGTCTTTCTGACATTACATTTCAGGATCTTATGATACTAGATGTCTAATTCCGCATCTGTAGCGTGATCATAAATAAAGGCTTTTCTGGGTGGTACATCCGTACCCATAAGAAGCTCTGTCATCTCGGAAGCCATACGTGCATCCTCGATCTCCACCAATTTCAACAGTCGGCGTTCCGGATCCAGTGTGGTCTCCCACAGCTGTTCGGCATCCATCTCACCCAGACCTTTGTATCGCTGTAAGGTAAAGGGTCCCTTGTGGGTTTTACGGTATTTTTCCAGTGCCTTGTCATCGTATAGATATTTTTCTTCTCCCTTGGAGGGCATTGCCTTGTATAAGGGAGGCATTGCTATGTACACATGCCCCTCGAAGATCAGGTCAGGCATGAAACGGTAAAATAAGGTAAGCAGCAATGTGGAAATATGGGCACCATCCACATCGGCATCCGCCATGATGATGATCTTGTCATAGCGCAGCCTGGTAATATCAAAATCATTACCGTAACCCTCGGAAAATCCGCAGCCGAATGCGTTGATCATGGTCTTGATCTCAGCATTTGCCAGAACCTTATCGATGCTGGCTTTCTCCACGTTCAGGATCTTACCGCGGATAGGCAGGATTGCCTGATACATACGGTTTCTTGCTGTCTTGGCACTGCCGCCCGCAGAATCACCCTCTACAATGAAAATTTCACATTTGGAAGGATCTCTGGACTCGCAGTTTGCCAGTTTTCCGTTGGAATCAAAGGAGAACTTCTGCTTTGTCAGCATATTGGTCTTCGCTTTTTCCTCGGTCTTACGGATCTTGGCTGCCTTTTCCGCACAGCCGATAATGCTTTTCAGGGTCTCTAAATTTCGGTCGAAAAATCTTACAATTTCTTCTCCGGTTACTTTTGCCACAACTTTTGCGGCATCCTGGTTGTCCAGCTTGGTCTTGGTCTGTCCTTCAAAACGGGGATCCGGATGCTTGATGGATACGACGGCAGTCATACCGTTACGAACATCCGCACCGGTAAAGTTGTCATCTTTTTCTTTTAAAATGTTCAACTCACGGGCATAGGTATTGATCACATTGGTGAACTGGGTCTTGAAACCCGTCAGGTGGGTACCGCCCTCGGAGTTGTAAATATTGTTACAAAAACCCAGGACATTTTCATGGAATTCATTTACATACTGAAATGCCACTTCCACAGAGATCCCGTCACTTTCACCGGAGAAATAGATCACATCATGAACCGTCTCTTTGGAACGGTTCATGTCTTTGATAAAGCCGATGATTCCCTCCGGCTCATGGAACGTGACTTTTTCAGGTTCTTCTTTTCTCTTATCTTCAAAAATGATCGTAAGCTTCGGATTCAGATAAGCGGTCTCATGCAGACGACTTTTTACTTCATCTTCCTTGAAACGTGTTTTATCGAAGATAGTATCGTCCGGCAGAAAGTTAATGGTGGTACCGGTCTCCCTTGTCTTACCTACGATGGGAAGCAGACCGTCTACCAGATCCAGAACGGGATTCCCCCGTTCATAGCGGTCTTCGTAAATACAGCCACCGGTCTTGACTCTTACGGTCAGTCGTGTAGACAGAGCATTTACTACAGAGGAACCTACGCCGTGCAGACCGCCGCTGGTCTTATATGCGGAATTGTCGAACTTACCGCCGGCATGCAGAGTCGTAAATACCAGACGCTCCGCGCTGATCCCTTTTTCGTGCATACCCACGGGAATACCACGACCGTTATCTTCCACGGTTGCGGAGCCGTCGGCTTCCAGTGTCACCTTTATCGTATCACAATATCCGGCCAGATGCTCGTCCACAGAGTTATCAACGATCTCGTAGATCAGATGATTCAGTCCCTTGGTGGAGACACTGCCGATATACATTCCGGGTCTCTTTCTTACCGCTTCTAAGCCTTCCAGGACGGTAATACTTGACGCATCATAATTATTGTCTTTTGCCATGAAATGGAGCTCCTTCTCAATACATTATTGTCTATAGTATATCACAGATTTTGTGTTTGGAAAAGTAAAAAAATACAAGAGATAGGGTTCTATCGGAGGAAATAAAAGACCACCAGTTCTCTTGAACTGATGGCCAAAATTATCCATTAAACCCCCTCTTTAAATTATTAAAAAATTTTCCTATAAGCTGAAATGGATTTTTCGTGTTGAATTTTCGAAAATTCAAGGAATCACCTTTTCAGAAATCAGCTTTAATGTTCCATCTTCATTCAGTTCAACGAAGAAAGGATATTCATGCATCATAGAAGTATACTTTTCCCAACAACTTATGAATACTTCTTCCTCTTTTGTAATGGTACAAAGCCCCTGCTTTTGTAATTCCAAAAAGTCGTGCCAATAGTCTATGAAATGATATTCCGTATTCTCTGTGATGGGTATCTTCATTTCGCTGAATCCCCAATCCTTTATGTAATAACCGGATACCAAATCTCTTTCCACATCCAGATCTAATTCTTTAATCCGCTTCTCATCCTCCGGGATGATCCATTCCACAGGGCGTACTACAATATAGTCGTTGTTTGTACTGAAATTCTCAATATACACACAAAAGGAACCTATTTCATCGTATCTTCCGTGGCAATACGGCGTTGGTGCAGGGACATTTTCGAGCGTCCCTTCCTGCGTAGTTGCGAGGGGTAAGGGGCTATCCGTTGCTGCCGGTGCCACCACCATCTCATCTATAGAAGGTGTGATATTTTCTTCTTCGTTTAATCCGCATGCCGTCATAAAAAATACACTCCCTACGACCGAAATTACGAAAAAAAATTTCCTCATACTATGCTCTCCCAAAAAGTATTTTTAAAATGTTTACTTATGTCGACATAGTTGTATCTTAACACTTCTCTTTTCTTTTTCAATATAATCGGCGTGAACAGCTATTTTACAAGCGCGAATTTTTTTAGCATATACTTTTTATTGTTATATAATTGTTGATGCCTATAATCAGAATGGAGAATATAATTGCTTTCGTATGCTTGAATGAATTTAAATGAGAAAGTCTTATTTTTGAGCACAAATGATTTTTGACCTTTTAAATAATGCATCTTATAATTACATTCAGAGGAAATACTATATAACTAAAATGGAGAAAAGTTATGAATATTGGAGAATTGCTTGTCAACGTGATAACCGTTTTATTATTCTATTTTTTTATTTCCAGAACGTTCACACTCCGGCGGCTCCACTGGATCTGCAGGGGCATCGGATTGATGCTTCTCTTTGTCCTGATCACATTGCTGAATCTTATGAATATTGCCCCCACCATTACCTGCGTATCCGGTCTGATCTGCCAGATTTTATATACTATGGTGTTTGCGGAAGGCTCCCGGGGAGCCAGATTGTTGATCGGTGGTATTCCCGCTTTGTTGGCAGTTGTTTCGGACAGTGTAACTTTCTCTGTACTGGGAATTCTGTTTCAGGATACTTCGGAGGCACTTACGGTCAATTCTGCCATTCGCAGTCAGGCTCTGGTCATATACATACTCACCTATTGCCTCCTAATCTGGGCAGTCATTCAATTCTTCCCGCAGGATTTGAAATTCCCGGGATATTTTGAAGGTGTAATTTTTTTGACTTGCGGACTGGGAGTTTTTGCCTCTGATATTCTTTTGAAATATGTGTTTTATTTCGAACGCAATGAGATCGTGCTGTCCAGAATCTCTCTTGCAACGGTCAACTATATTTTTCTTGGAGTTCTCCTGCTGCTATTGATGATCGTAGAACTTCTTGGAATCTATTACAGCAAAAATAATGAGTTACAGCAGCGTAATAATCTATATCAGATTGAGGAACAGGAACTGGTCAATCTGAAAGAATCTTCCGCTTTTATCCGGGGCTGGAAACATGATTATAAGAACCAGTTGCAGGTACTTTCCACCATGCTGCAACAAAAACAGTATGACGAGTCGTTACTATATGTGAATGAGCTTTTAAGCAGTTCCGATATGATCAAACCGGTCTTTTCCTCGGGCAATCCGATTCTGGACGCAGTGTTGTCTTTGAAATATTACACCATGGAGCACAAAGGAATACGCTTTGAACATTCGGTGTACCTCCCCACAGCATTTCCCCTGTCTCCACTGGATACTTCGACGCTGTTTACCAATATTTTGGACAATGCCATCGAGGCCTGCCAGTCCTGCCCTGCCGCTCCCTGGATCCATCTGGACATAAAGCCCAAGGGCGATATGCTGCTGATCACTTTGAGCAATTCCAGTGCCGCTAATTACAGGTATAATAAAAAAGGTAATTTGCTGTCAACCAAAGACGGGAAAGAACATGGTTACGGATTGCGTCAGGTTGCCAGGGTAACGGAAGCTTGTGGGGGATTTTATCAGGTAACACCTTCTGCTGATAAGTTTACTATAACAATAGCACTTCCTGTTTCTTTAGAGGTAGAAAGGAATAACCTATGAACATACATGTTACCATTATTGAGGATGAAGAACGCTTTGCACAGGATTTAACAGAAAAAATAAGAAACTGGTTTCATGCCCATCATCTGGAAGTTGCGGTGAAATGGTATCCCTCCTCTCATCATATTTTTTTCACCAGCAGTTACCTTGCAACCGATGTATATTTTCTGGATATCTCGTTAAAAGAAGAAAATGGTGTCGATATTGCAAAAAAACTCCGGGCACATAACTACAAGGGACATATCATTTTTCTGACCGGATTTCAAGAGTATGTTTTTGAAGGGTATTCTGTCCGGGCGTTGGACTATCTTCTAAAGCCCATTGACCCTGTAAAATTAGACCGGGATTTGGAGATGATAGCAGAAGAACTCAGCGATCAAAATTATATGGTAAGAACCAGATCTGAAATGTATAAGATACCTTACAAAGAAATTTTATATATTTCCAGCAGCAATCACTCTATCGAGATTATTACGGAAAAAGAAAAATTTCGCCAGATGATTAGTCTACGGGAAGTCCTTTCTCATTTACCTGCGTATTTTCAGCAATGCCATAGAACTATAATCATCAATATGAAAAAGGTAACCTGTCTCACGGACAACTGGGTAGTTCTCAATGGCAAAGAGGAACTCCCTGTTGGGAAAAAATATCTGGAAAAGATAAGAAGTACCTTTTTGTCACAGTGACAGAGAAGCTCCCGGCACCTTTATGGCTTACCAGGAGCTTCTTTCGCATTGGAAATTTTTATGCTTTGAAATTCTTAAATTATACCGTGATTTTCTTACAGCATGCCAGTGCCAGGGCACCGGGGCCGATGTGGCAGGCAACGCTTAAGGACAGTGGATCGATATGAATATCGTAGCCGGGGAATTCCGCTTCTACCTCGGTGCGAAACTGCTCTGCTGCGGCTCTGTCGTGGGTATAAGCGATCTGCAGCCAGATGTGCTTATCCTCTGTCATGCCGCCGAAACGCTCGTTGATGTCCTTCTTAATAGCATTGATCATCATGGTCTTGCCCTGCGAGGTGGTTCTGGCTTTTGCAAAAGCATCCAATTTTTCACCCTGAATGGTCAGTACCGGCTTCAGGCGAAGCATGGTACCGATGGCTGCCGCCGCCGGAGTGATCCGTCCACCTTTTTTCAGGTAATACAGAGTATCCAGCATAATATAGATACTGCTGTTGAATTTATCGTTTTCCAGAAATTCTTTGATCTGGGCCGCATTTTTACCGGCTGCTGCAAGCTGCAGGGCATCCAGCGCAGACTGACGCTGGGTTACGGAGATTCTCTGGTTGTTCACGACCTGAACTCTGCCATCATAATCTGCCGCAAAGGCCATGGCACTCTGACAGGAACCGGACAGACCGCTGCTCATAGGAATGTGTACGATCTCGTCATATTCCTGTAAAAGCTTGTCCCACAGGCTGGTGACACTGTCAGGAGACGGCTGGCTGGTGGCAATATTGGCACCGGATTTCAGCTTTTCATAGAACTGCTCCTGGGTCAGGTCAATATCTTCATAGTATGTGACTTCATCGATCATAAAAGGCATGGGCAGAACATGGATTCCGCGACGGGCTCCTTCTGCCTGTGTAATGCCGCTGTTACTGTCGGTTACAATTGCGATTTTTGACATTCTGGTATCTAAACCTTCCCTTTGCATAAATTAACATAAATTATCTGATCCTAAGTATAAAACTTTGAACATAAAAATAATTTTACTGTCAGATGGTCCGAAAGTCAACAACATTTACTGCGGTATGTTCTTTGAAATAGTTCACCAATGCCAGACTGTCGTCATCTGTCAGCTCCGGATCGGATACAAGCAACTGTTCCACGGCATCTGAAGCCTCTTTTAAAATATTTGCATCTGTATATATATCACCCAGTACAAATGCAAATTCACCACTCTGCCGGATGCCGAAGATATCTCCCGGACCTCGCAGTTTCAGATCCTCGGAAGCAATATGGAAACCGTCGTTGGAATGGTTCAGGATCTGTAATCGTTCCATGGTCTCTTTGGCTTCGGAAGTGCTGATAAAAATGCAATAGCTTTGGAATTCCCCACGTCCCACACGCCCACGCAGCTGATGCAGCTGTGCCAGACCGAAGCGCTCCGCATTCTCCACCATCATCACTGTGGCATTGGGAACATTGATGCCTACTTCAATTACCGTGGTGGAGACTAAGACATCGATCTCCTTAGCAGCGAACTCTTCCATAATACGGTTCTTATCTGCCGGGCACATTTTCCCATGAAGATAAGCCACCTGTACGGAAGGAGGCAGAACTGCCCGGAGCTTCTCTGTATAATCCACTACATTCTCCAGGTCTTCCGATTCCCCTTCTTCCACCATAGGACAGATGACATAAGCCTGTCTGCCGGCAGCCACCTCTTTTGCGATAAATTCATAAGCCTTAGGTCGATAGGAAGTCCCTACAACACAGTTTTTGATCGGCAGACGATTCGCAGGAAGTTCATCAATGACAGAGACCTTCAGATCCCCATATAGGATAATGGCCAATGTCCTGGGAATCGGCGTAGCACTCATAACTAACACATGAGGCACACTCCCTTTGGCGGCTAATGTCTCCCTCTGCCTTACACCAAAGCGGTGCTGTTCATCCGTTACTACCAGCGCAAGGGAAGAATATTCCACTTTTTCCTGGATCAGCGCATGGGTTCCGATGATCAGGTTAGCCTCTCCGGAAGCAATTTTTGCATAAGCCTCCCGTTTCTCCTTCGCCGTCATAGAGCCTGTCAGAAGCACCGGACGGAAAGCAATGCCATATTTTTTTACATAGCTTGAAATGGTCTCAAAATGTTGGACTGCCAGTACTTCAGTAGGGGCCATCATTGCTCCCTGATAACCATTAGCCGCACACATGAGAAGTGCCAGCACTGCCAGGATCGTCTTACCGGAGCCGACATCTCCCTGAATCAGACGGTTCATGGCATAAGGACTTCCCATATCCTCCCTGAGCTCACCCCAGACTTTTTTTTGGGCTTTTGTCAGAGGGAACGGCAGCTGTTCTAAAAACCGCACTGTATCCGCAGTCTCGTACATGGGAAAATGGTTTTCTGTCTTCGCCGCCAATTCCTTATTTTTGCGAAGTACCAGTAAAAAGGAGAAGAATTCTTCGAATACCATACGGTTTCTGGCAGTTAACAGTTCCTCTCTGCTCTCAGGAAAATGCAGGGCATAGACAGCTTCCCTGTGGGAAAGCATGGGATATTTCTGTAATATCACCTGCGGCAGATATTCTTTTTCCGGTGGATAGTATTCCAGCGCCTGTGCCACAGATTTTTGCACCGTCTGATTGGTCAGTCCTTTGGTCAGAGCATATCGAGGCAGGAGACGGCCGGATTTCTGTCTATATTCGTCCCAGGTGAACATCCGGGGTTGCTCCATGATCTTATGGGTACCACGTTGCTGAACCAGGCCTCGAAACAGATAGAATCCACCGGGTTTTAATACTTTTTTTAAAAAAGGCATATTGAAAAAAGTAAGCTGGATGGAATCTCCGTTGTCATCCTTCAAAATGGCGTTGAGGACGGAGAGATTGCGGACTTTCTTCACATTGGGGATAGAGGTGATCTGACCGTAGACTGCCTGGACACTGCCGGGGGATGTCTCCAAAATGGATACCGGAGCACCATAAGTCTCATAATCCCTGGGATAATGGCGGATCAGATCGTCTACGGTATAGACATTGATCTTGCCGAACAGAGCCGCTGTCTTCTCTCCCACGCCTTTTATTCTGTTCACAGGAATTGCATCACTCATAGATGATTCTCCTTACAAGTTGTTTATATCCTCTTTTTTTACTATTTTAGTTTCCACTTTTTGCAAATAACGCTGTCTCTTTTGTTATGCATCCTAAATTCTACTATTTAAGGCATGACTAGACAAAATAGTGGACGAATTTATCTTTTTAAGAAGTATATTCCACTATGCAGTGCAAAATCAATATTTTTTCAAAAATCCACTTATTTACAGATGCATTTTTCTTCTATTTTGGCTGATTTTGGTATAAATAGTAGAATTTTTAAGAACTTGCTAACTTGAGAGTTACGAAAGAATAGCCGCGCATAGGCAAAATAAGAACCGTGATTGGGTGCTTGCTCACAAGTCGCTGTTTTTGTTTTTGACTTTATACTGTGTGTGAAGAGGCAAGCTTTTTTGTATTAAAATCGCTATTTTGGGGTGAAAAAATACAAAAACAGGAGATTTTAGGCTTATATAGGAAGTTATTTTCGCTGAAATGGAAAAAATCATAAAATCCGTACAAAAATGTTTGATTTAGAAGTTTTTTTGTACGGATTTTGCTATTTTGGTACGATTTCCACCAAAGCAATAGAAAGATGGCTACTGGTTTTTTGAAAGCTTTTCAAAACGCAGAACTCCCGTAATATGCAGTGCCATGTCGAAGATGTTTGTCGGAGGATGTTGATATTTTCTAGAAAAGTGCTGAAAGACAGGGGGAAAGCGGACACGATGTCCGCGTCAGCCGATTGTCGACATGGATGTCGACTGTAGGCGGCCCCGTCATGACGAGAACTACTCATCACTTTTCGTAGAAAATTCACATCCGGAGACCTTACATCGAGACATGTGTATCGCATGTTCCGGGAGTTCGTGGATTTTATGGCAACCCTACGTTACGAGCCATGCACTCAATTCATAAATGTGTCGCAAAGGGCGCTCCACATTTATTTCATTGACGGCTGTCGCCGTATAAAAATAGAACGAAACAACCTCTTGTGTGAGCAAGCTCCCACCGAGGTATTCCGTTCTATTTTTGCATGGCTCGTAACTTTCAATTTACTCTACAGAAACAGTATAGTAATAAATAGGTTGTCCACCATACTGTAATTCAATATCGCAGGCGGGATAAGCCTCTTCCAGATCCGCACGCAGCGCTTCCGCAGCATCCTCTGCCACGTCACAGCCGTAGTATATGCTGATCAGTTCGGAATCTTCATCCACAAGTTCAGCGATCATATCACGAGTTACTTTTACCATGTCGGTACCGACGGCTACGATGCCCTGGTCGCCGATGCCCATGAAGTCGTCTTTCTTGATCTCTTTGTCATCGATCACCGTATCACGTACCGCATAGGTCACCTGACCGGTCTTGACATTTTTGATCTCGCGAAGCATGGTCTCTTCGTTCTCTTCCACAGACAACTCCGGAACAAAGTTGATCACAGCAGTGATACCCTGAGGAATGGTCTTGGTGGGAATGACTAAAAGCTCCTTATCGGTCATCAGTTCCGCTGCCTGGTTTGCTGCCAGAATGATGTTTTTATTATTCGGAAGGACAAAAATGGTCTTTGCATTTACCTTGTCCACAGCGTCTAAAATATCTGCCGTACTGGGGTTCATGGTCTGACCGCCTTCGATAATATAATCTACGCCGAGGCTCTTAAACAGTTCGCTCAAGCCGTCACCTACGGAGACTGCCAGGAATCCTACCTCCTTGGCAGGCTGTGCAGCCTTCTCTTCCTCCGCCTTTTTCTGTGCCGCTTCTTTCTCGGAGAGTTTGAACAGTTTTTCCTGATGTTCCAAACGCATGTTGTCAATCTTCATATTGGATAATGCACCATACTTCAATGCCTTCTGGATTGCCAGACCGGGATCGTTGGTATGTACATGTACCTTGACAACATCGTCATCCGCAACACATACAATAGAATCACCTATAGACTCTAAGAATGCCTTGAAATCCATCTCTGCTTTTACATTAAAAGGCTTGTTCAACAGAATAATGAATTCGGTGCAATAGCCGAACTTGATCTCTGCTTCTGCCTGTACTTCCAGAGAACTCTTGGTATCTTCTGCTTTCGTAGCAGCCGCAGGAGCTACGGTCAGATCGATCTCTTTACCTAAAAAGGCATCATAAGCACCGCTTAATACTTCTACCAGACCCTGTCCACCGGAATCCACAACGCCGGCCTGCTTTAATACCGGCAACATTTCGGGAGTCTGGCTGAGCACATAACGGGCGTGTTCGATGACAGTACCTAAAAACTGCTCCAGCTCATCCGCACCGTCCTCACAAAGTTCCTTTGCCTTATCGGAAGCACCTTTTGCTACGGTCAGAATCGTGCCCTCTTTTGGCTTCATAACAGCCTTGTATGCAGTTTCCACCGCTTTTTCGAATGCACGGGTCAGAACAGGAATATCCAGAACCTGCTCTTCCTTAATACTTTTGGTAAATCCACGGAACAACTGAGATAAAATAACACCGGAATTACCTCTCGCCCCGCGAAGGGAACCGCTGGAGATTGCCTTACATAAAGCAGCCATATCGGTATCGTCTCCCAGTGCGGAAACTTCTCTTGCCGCAGACATGATCGTCATAGTCATATTGGTACCGGTATCTCCGTCGGGTACGGGAAATACGTTTAACTCGTTGATCCATTCTTTCTTGTTCTCTAAATTCTTGGCGCCGGCTAAGAACATCTTGGAAAGCATCTTAGCGTCGATTTGTTGTAAAGCCACAATTACTTCCTCCTTAATCAATCACTCTTACACCTTCAACATAGATGTTGATCTTTTTGATCTCAATACCGGTAAACTCTTCCACCTTATACTTTACGTTGCTGATCAGATTGTCGGTGACAGCCAGGATGCTGACGCCGTAAGCTACGATCACATGGAAGTCCAGAACCAGTTTATTGTTGTCCAGGGACACGTTGATACCTCTGGTGATGCTGTCCATTTTCAGCAGCTTTACCAGGCCATCTTTCATGCTGACTCCGGCCATACCTACGATACCAAAGCACTCTACCGCCACACTGCCGGCATACTGTGCAATGACTTCATTATCAATGACAATATTTCCCATATGGGTATTCATAGAAGAACCTTTCATACAGAACCTCCTTTATATTCGGATCAATTGTTTCTTCCGATATCTCCGGCCGGATTTTCCCGGACTCAGACATATATAAATGTATTTTAACAGCTTTGTCATGAAAAAGAAACATAAAAATAAAAAAAATAAATATTTTTTGCTTGCTTTTATTTTGTTTTTCTGTTAATATATCAATGTTGTGAGCATTTCACATATGTTTTATTAAAAATTTTGATTAAAAGTAAGCGTAAGATGCGCGTTAGATCGAGGAGGTGTCAAGATGGCTAAATGTGATATTTGCGGTAAGGGCGTTCATTTCGGTAACAACGTAAGCCATTCTCATAGAAGAAGCAACGCAATTTGGAACTCTAATGTTAAGAGCGTTAAGTGCAAGGTTAACGGCGGAGCTAGAAGAATGCATGTCTGCACCAGCTGCTTAAAATCTGGTAAAGTTGAAAGAGCTTAATCTTCTACGATAATATTGGATTTTAGAAAGCCAGAAATGATAAATTTCATTTCTGGCTTATTTTTTTACCAAAACCGCTCTTCCTGTTTCCTTTTTAAATACTCTTTGTTGATTTGTCCAGCCAGCTCTCCGTCACCGAAAAGGTTGTCCGGATGAAAGATTTTGATCAGATCCCGATATCTCTTCCGTAATGCCAATGGATTATTGACACCGCGAAATAAAAGCTGTACTACGGTAAGGGTATTCTCGGTGCCGTCTTCGTCAGAAGCTTTTGGACTGACCTCTTCTTCCCGGAGAAGTCGTCTCTCTTTTTCCAGCTTTTTCCGATCCTCTTCCAACTGGCGGAAGCCGTCCTGCAGAATTGCCATTTTTTTCTCAAAAAACAGACTTTCTTCTTTCAGACGTTTTCGTTCCATAACCGTACGACGGTTCAAAGCATCCAGTTCATCCCGGAGTGTTACACGTTCCTCGAGGAATTTGTCCTTTGCCTGTTCTAATTCGGTACGCTCCTGCTGCAAACGCATATTCTCCTGAAACAGCCAGAGCTTGGCTTCTTTCAGTTCCTCTGTACTTTCTGTCCTGATGATTTCTTCCCAATCAATCATGCTCAACCCTCTTACTCACAACTGCTGAAAAGATAATACCCTGCAAACAACAGAAGTGCCAATATGATCAATCCGATGAGCCGATTGTGGATCACCATCATCAACAACATGCCGATAGCTACAAAAAATAGAATCAGGCCAATGATTTTTTTCATAAAAGACCCGCTATTCATATTCTCATCTTATTATATGCAGAGTATAAAAATTATTACTTAATCTACGGAAGGCTTTTCTCCGTCTTCGGGGAATGCAATATCGACAACTTCGGCATCCGACATTCCTTCTTTTTCTTTCGGCTGGGTAAATTTATCTACAATATCGGGAATCATATCCAGAATCTTGGTAACAGTATCCTGATTTTTGATATTGACCAGCTTGGTGGAACCGTTTTTGATCACCAGTACGGCACTGGGAGTCATTTTACCGCCTAGACCACCGGCTCCGGATGCGGATCTTTTCTCGGAATTATTCCCCGCACCGGCTCCGACACCGAAAGTAACATCTACTAACGGTAATATAATGGTATCTCCGATCTTGGTAGCTTCGCCTACTACCGTCTTTGTGGAGAGCACGGTATCCATTCCTTTTAAAAGAGATTCCACAACCCCCTGAAACTGATTATCTTTTTCTGCCATATTAAACCTCCTGTTTTTAATCTGTTATTCTTTTTCTTTATTTTGAAATTGTCTGATTTTATGCTGCAATAGCTTAAGCCGCTTATCCATAAGCAGGCAAATGGTATGGAACAATACACACGCTAAGGTAAAATGGCCGGATGTTTTAAAATTACCCTCTAAAATTGCCTGTTCAAAATCCGGAGTGATACAGATGTCTTTTCCCAATTGAGGAAGTATCATACCGTAGATTCCGTACAGGTAGCCTGTGGTATCCGGTGATCCGGTGCCGATGCGGGCCGTAAGTTCCAGTTTTCGCGGACGTAATGATTTCAGAATATGACCGATACGGTTTCCGGCATGCCGTAGTAATCCTCTGGTCTCCGGGTCATTCCATAAATCTTTATAAAAAGTAATGTTATTCAGAATATGTTTGATTTTATCACATATTTTACCGACTGTGTACCGGATTTTATTAAAAAAGCCTCTTTCTTTCGTGCTTTTTTGCTCCGGAATCGGTTCTTTCACAGATGGCTGCGGATTGGAAGCGGGAGGCACAGCTTCCTGTGGTATTTCCGTTGTGGGAGGAACCACTGTTTTTTTTGAGGACTTCCCGGTGGAAACGTGCTTTTTCTCTTTTCTCTCGTCCGAGGAATCATATACAGTAAAAAAAAGGATCTTTGCCAGAAGCTTTCCCGGCTGCGGATAATCGTAAAAGATTCGCACCAGACCGAATAACCATCGGACTTTTACGGAAAAACGCATTTCATCGACACTCTTCTGTCCGGATGCCTTATAACAAAGAGGGAAAAACAATACCAAAAGTATTACCGTAAGTGCAATCCCCAGAAGTACCAGCAACAGAATTCCTAAAATGCCCAATATTTTAAAAAGAATCGTTAACATAGTAAATACTCCCGAAGATTACAGTCGCCTCTGGCGTCCAGACATTCTCCTGTGATCTGTTCGATCAGCTGCAATGCCTCCTCATATCCCGCTGCAATACCAAGAATCAGAAATTCTTCTTTTTTGTAATGAGGCTGTATGAGTTGCCTGGCATCAAAAATATCTAGCTGATCGGCCGGGTTCTTCGCCGGAGTAATGAGATAGACATTTGCCAAAAGAGGTTTTTTTTCCAGTCTCTTTTTTAATTTATCCAGTTTTTCAGATGCAATGCTTTCTCCCAGATAGAGATTGGGAGCAAACGTAAGCTTTCCTGCCATAAATAAATTCCTTTTTGTTAACCTGCCCTGCAGCATAGGTTATTACTGCCAAGATGAGCTTATTATAGCATAGATTCTTCTATATTACAATTTTTGTCGCTTGACTTTTCCGGATGATATTTTATACTGTAATCAGTACTAATGAGGAGGAAAAACCATTGAAAGTTATAACGAAGATGGAGCTTCAGCCGGATATGGTTCTTGGAGAAGACATTCAGGATCAGAATCATGTCATTTATCCTGCCGGTACCACAGTAACTCCGCAGATCATAGAAAAATTAAAGCGATACAATCTGGTATGCGTTACGATTATGGAGGATATTGATTTCGCCACGACCCATTATGAGAAAATTCGCTTTGATTCCAATTTTAAGGCATTTGAACGTGCTTATCCGATTTTTCTGGCTGAGTATAAACTGGCCATGAAACAATTATTGGTCATGGGAAGAAAGCCGGCGGATATTTTTCTACTTACCATATATCAAGAATTATACTATTATATTACTTCCGGATCCGTATTGCTGGATTATCTGTATAACCTTATGCCAAGTGAGGATGAACTGACGTATACGCAGGGCCTGAATGCTGCACTGCTGGCAGGTACGTTCGCCGACTGGCTCTCTATGTCAGAAGAAGAAAAAAACACTTTGATTCTTTGCGGATTCTATTATGATATCGGAAAGCTGCAGCTTCCTTATGAATTGTTGTGGAAGCCGGGAAAACTCACAGAGGAAGAATTCAAGATCATCAAAACGCATCCGGTGGTAGGCTATACTTCCGTACGTAACCAGGATTTAAACGAACATGTTAAAAATGCAGTGATCATGCATCACGAACGTCTGGATGGCAGCGGTTATCCTTATCATATGTCGGGGCAGAAAATTGATGTCTATGCCAGATATATGGCGATTATTGACGCTTATATTGCAATGGCATCGCCGAGAACTTACCGCAACGCACTTACACCGTTACAGATTTTGGGGAATTTCGAAAAGAGTCTGGACAAGTATGATGTGGAATTGTTAATGCCGATCATGAAACGGATCGCAGACGCACAAATCGGTACCAATGTGCAGTTGAATGACGGAAGTGTCTGGGAAGTCCTGATCATTCATCCCAATAAGTTCTCCCGCCCGATTCTGAAAAATGAAAAAAATGAATTTGTGGATCTTTTGCAGAGAACCGATCTGGAAATCGTTAAAAACGTATAAATATAATAAATAAAAATAAGAAGCGGGAATAATCAATTCATCCATTGATTATTCCTTTTTCTTTCCTGGTATTCCGCATAAGCTTTTTCCAAAATCTGTTTTTCGTTGGCAAACTTCAGTAAATGATATGCTTCATGATATTTATAAAAACCGGAATCCGCAAAATATTCTTCTCTCTGCGGTTTACTGTAATAACTGTCGGTACTCATAAGATACCAGTGAACCTCTTTTGCTACCACATCCTCCGGTACGGTAAATGAATATTCACTTCTACCGACGTAGTCCACGATAAATGCCCGGGAACCGCTCTCTTCCAATACTTCTCTCAATGCGGTCTCTTCATGGGTCTCACCGGGTTCCACCGTTCCTTTCGGAAGAACCCAGCCTTCGTATTTGTTTTTGATATTCTTATAGAGCAGTAAAATCTTTCCGCGAAATATTACGACTCCGCCGCAGCTGATAGCCTCAATCATGTTCCTTAACCTCCGATTACTGTTTTTCGCTGAAGTACGCGTCAAAAATACGTCTTGCAATGGGCACGGCGTAATCTCCGCCGCTGCCGGCACCTTCCACAATAATGGTTACACACACTTCCGGATCTTCTGCAGGAGCAAATCCGGTAAACCATGCATGACTGTCACCTTTAATATTATTATATTCCGCGGAACCTGTTTTTCCGGCTGCGGTATATTCAAGTCCTTTTAACTTGGAAGCGGTACCCTCCTGGACCACATCAGTCATCAGTTGTCTGAGGATCGCAGACTCTTCTTCTGACATCAGACTGCCGTATTCGCTGGGTTTGAAACTTTTAATGACAGTTCCTTCATCATTCTCCACGTGATCGATCGCGTACGGTTTCATGAGGACTCCGTTGTTGGCTATGGCACAGGTGATCATGTTCAGATGCATAGGAGTAATCTGTGTCTTACCCTGACCGATGGAGGTCTGCATCATTTCCGCCGGAGGAGTATCATCGGATACCAGCGCTGAACTTCTGGCATAATTCAGTGTCAATGGCAGCTCTTTGTTAAACAGAAGATCATTTAATGTCTCCTGAAAAGCAGTCCGGTCCAGGCTCATTCCGATATTAGCGAAGGACGAATTACAGGATTTTGCAAAAGATCTGGTAAAATCCACCGTCCCATGACTGGAGCCGTGATAACAGCTGATCTTGCTATTGCCCAGGCGAAAAGCTCCGTTGCAGGTATAAGAATAATTTTGGTAGGTATTCGGATTTTCCCGAATATATTCCAATGCCGTCACAATTTTAAAGGTAGAACCCGGAGGATACAATCCCTGTGTAGCCCGGTTGACCAGTACGGTACTGGAATCGTTATCTACCAGATCCTCCCATATTTCTCCGATGGAATTGGGATCAAAATCCGGATGGGATACCATGGCAAGAATCTTCCCGGTAGACACTTCGGTTACAATAATGGCACCGCGATAGATATCCAGCTGATCATTTGCCACCTGTTGAATTTTAACATCCAGTGTAGTGTAAACATTATCCCCGGGATTCTTTTTTCCGGCAGTATCGTTTTTCACCTTGTTACTCAAGGAAGTATTTGTATTGATCAAATAATAATTGGCCAGCGCTTCAACACCCATTCTGCCCTGTGTGGAATAGCCAACAATGTGAGAAAACAGATTTTTGTAAGGGTAGTTACGGCTCTCTTCTTCCTCATCATTCAAGATTGTCTCCGCAAGTACCTCTCCATCTCTGGAATAGATGGATCCCCGATAATTTCTCGACAACAGTATCTGCTGTCTTGAATTATAGCTGTTGTTGATCATGTCCTGTTCACTCGTGGCCACAAAATGTCCCAGATAGAGAAACAGACACAGAAACAGCACACCGACTGCACCTGCAGAGATCCAGATCTCCCGCTGGTTTCCCATACGTTTGTGATTTTGCGTTTTTTTATTTTCTGCCACTTCTGCGCTCACCTTCCTTTTGAAGCCGGATGTAAATTCCCTGTATAATGAAAAACATGATCATCGTAGTCATAACGGAACTTCCGCCGTAACTGATAAACGGCAACGTTACACCTGTCAGAGGGATAAACTTGGTTCCTCCGCCAACCGTCAGAAAAATCTGAAAAATATACATAATACCGATGCCATATACGATCAGCTGATAAAAGCGGTCGTGAATTTGTACCGAAATCCGCATCATTTCCAAAAAACTGCTGATACAGATCAGAATCAGGCACATTCCAAAGATAACTCCCAGTTCCTCACAAATGGATGAAAAAATGAAATCCGCTTCCACATACGGAATCGCGGTAGGATTACCTTTTAATAATCCCATGCCGAACCAGCTTCCGCTTCCGATGGCAAACAGCGACTGTGTGATCTGATATCCTTTACTGTCGATGTATTTCCAAGGATCCTGCCATGCCAGAACTCTGACCCGTACATGATCAAACAACAGATAGGCCAGATAAGAGGCTGCGCCTCCGCCGATCATTCCGGCCGCCAGATAGAGATAATTTTTCGTTGCGGCAAAAACAACGAATACAAAACCAATGAAAAAGATCAGCGCACTTCCCAGATCCTTGGATACGACCAGGACAACTACATGAGCTCCTGCAATCACAGCAGTCAGTAACACCCGCTGAAAGGACACATTTTCCCATAATGCACCCGCCAGGAAGAAAAGGAACAGGATCTTCACAAATTCCGAAGGCTGAAATGTAATTCCTCCCATGGTAAAAGATATTTTGGACCCATGGGTTACCTCTCCGAGAATCAATACCGTACTGAGCAGACCAATTCCCAGTGTTGCGTATAACCAGGTGATTTTTTTGAAAAAGTGAATTCTGCCAAGTAAAAAAGGTATAAAAAGTGACATGATCAGTGATACCAGAACAATCACATACTGTCGGATCGCTTTATCAAAAGAAAGTCTGGACACCATACATAAGCCGATGCCCAAAAGCATGCACATGTTATTGAGCAAAAGCCTATTGATATTCTCGTAGATCAGAGAAACCATAGTAATCGTTGCGAACAGAAAAATCAGTATAAATGCAAAGAAAAATAAATACTGAAGATCTCCGCCGGTAAGAGACAGATCCAAAAAACAAAGGACCTGTACCAGAAACATTAAAATATTCTGCAATATAAAGATTCCTTTGGAATATTCGCCAACCGGGTAGCGGAAAGTATAAAAACAGCTGCCAGTATAGAGCACCATAAAAAGGGCTATGAAATATTTAGATAATTCTATTACATATTCCTGCATGAATTAGGGATCCCTTTCTCTATTCTACGCCACGTTTTTCATGACCGGTGGTATATTCCGTATAAGGCAGATCCGTTCTGCTTCCGTAAAAATACTCCAGTACATTCCAAGTCTCATTTTCCGATTCTGTTGTAAATTCCAAACGACAACAAAAACTGTCCTTCCATTTTGCAACTGTTTTATGCAGGGAGAAAGGAACACTGTTATAGATAATATTATAGCAATGCGTACAGTTTCGCATTACCGGAAACACTTTATGGTAACGATCTGTCAGTTCTGTGATTCCGAAACCTTCCTCGCGGCGACAATGATCGGTAGTCTTCGTCACACAGTTAGCCGTCACCATCATAGGAATCCGACCGTACAAAAATTTCTCAGCAGGAAGAATCCCATTCACGAGCTGCCTCTGCTCCGCATAATTCAGTTCTAACGGCAGGCAGAATCCGTCCAGATAATCCGTCCAGAATTCTATACTGCGGCAATTCCAAAGATACAGACCATGATCTCCGTACCTCTTTTTTGACTGTAAAAAATCCCACTGTTGCAGAAGGCCAACGTGTTCCAGGGAACTTATCAAAAATCCGTCAACAGCTTCTAAATTGTCACGAATGCTTTTCTCCAACAATTTCAGATACCGACTGTCGCGTAAGCGAATGATTTTAGGCAGAGCGAGCACTGTCTCTGCTGGAATTTTTTTTAATATTTGTAAGTGCTCTGCGATAGTATCCCCCCAGGTAAGGAACAGATCACTGTCAACATAAATTCGTAACGAAGTATGTTCTTTCGGTTTTTTAAGAAAAGACGATCTCAGAAACCCGTTCCACTGCTCTGCGGTTCGGAGATATAACGAAAATCCACTTTGTTTCTGCATATGTCCATTATGTGCTCCGGTAATGTCAAAAGGTTTCTGTACCTCTCTTGTATAAGGGAAGCCGTTTGCTGTAATCAGTTTCTGCTCTAACAGCGACAGCCCTTTTCTCCGGAGCTCATTCATTGTCTTCAGAGGATAGAATGCATTTTCACTTACCCGGATATCCATGGTGCCATCTAAATGGAAATTACTTCCTCCCAATTTTCCCAATTGTTTGGAAATATTTTCCACAGTAATCGGCTGTTTTGCTGCTTTCTGGACGGTCTCTCCGGTAACGGTTACCTCTGTCTGATCACAACGAAGAGTCAGTTTAGCAACGGTTCCGGTGAGAAAAGAAGCCTTCATTTGTACCGGAAGTGTCAGATGTTTGTATAAATATTTTTCGCGAATCTGCTCCAAAACCTGCTCATCACTGCCACTGTAGGCAGGATTGTTCAGAGTCACCATTTCTTTGCCGTTATGTTTATGATAATAGCCGTTCTGCCGTTCGCTGCGAATATAAAGGCAGGATAACCGATGAAGGTCTTCCCCTGAAATGGAAAGCTTTTCCCCGGGCTTCTCATAATATTTATCAATATATTTCCGATAAACAGCGGTTACACCGGCGGCATATTCTGGTTTCTTCATACGGCCTTCTATTTTAAAAGAATCGATTCCGGCATCTATCAGTTCCGGAATATTCTCAATGGTACACATATCCTTCAGACTTAAAGGATAACATTCACGGCGGTTACCGCCTACGGTATACGGCAGTCGGCATGGCTGGGCACATCTGCCGCGGTTGCCGCTTCGCCCGCCCAGGATACTGCTGAAGAGGCATTGACCGGAATAACAGTAACACATGGCACCATGGATAAAACATTCTATTTCCATTCCGGTTACTTCTTTGATACGACGAATCTCTTCCAGACTCAGTTCTCTGGCGGGTACCACTCTGCAGGCACCCTGCTTTTGCAGAAATTCTGCACCATATTCACCGGTGATCGTCATTTGGGTACTTCCATGTAGTTCCATCTGCGGAAAGGCATCACGGATAAAGGCAAATACACCCATATCCTGAATGATGACACCGTCCAGGCCGGCGCGATAATAAGGCATCAAATATTCATAAAGCTCAGAGAACTCGGATTCTTTTACCAGGGTATTTACGGTAAGATATACTTTTCTGCCCAACAGGTGAGCATATCGGATACAGTCCACCAGTTCATCTTCCGAAAAATTCTCAGCATATGCACGTGCGCCAAATCGATTTCCTCCCAGATAGATTGCATCTGCTCCCGCGTGTACGGCTCCGTAAAATGCTTCCGCATTCCCGGCGGGAGCAAGTAATTCCACTTTTTTATTTCTCATAGACATCCTCTGTTGCGTATGATACACGCTTATACAAATAGCTGCCCGAAAACGGACAGCTATCAATTTATTTATCCTTTAGTTCTGTCTCCAGACGAACAATTTTTCTGGCATCTTCGTTCAACTGCTTCTGTAGCTCTTTTCCCTGTTTTTCCGCATTTTCCAGCTTGATCTGCGCGGAAATCAGCTCATGCTTCAGATCATAGAGTTCCTTTTCTTTCCCCTGCAGTTCTTCCTCCAAAATGGAAATCTGCTTTTTGGCTTTGAAATAATCATCTGCAATGTTCAGCTGAAGCAGAACGCTCTGTCTGTCCAAAGACTGTCTTCGAAAGCTGTCCAGTTTCCCATACTCAGTCATTTTATTATTGATGTAGGAAGCAATCTTCTGCATGTAATCTTCGCTTTCATAGCCGCTTAAAGTAAATACTTTACCACCTATGAGCACTTCAGTATCTGTTTTCGGAGACATTGTCAACACCCCTCTTAACAATCTTTTGGAACACAATATGTGCCATCTTGTAAAAAATATAATACAAGATTTATTATATATCAGATTATATCGAGTGGCAAGCAAAAAATAACCAATTATGCGTTATGATTTTCTAGAGCTTTAACCCCAGGTGACGATAAGTCAGGTCTGTTACCACACGGCCCTTAGGTGTTCTGCTCAGGAACCCATTCTTGATCAGATAAGGTTCGTAGACATCTTCTATTGTGCCGGCATCTTCTCCGATGGCAGCTGCAAGGGTATCCAGTCCCACAGGACCACCGTTAAATTTCTCGATGATCGTCACGAGGATATTCCTGTCGATATGATCTAAGCCCATCTTGTCCACATCCATAAGATCCAGTGCGGTTCGGGCTACTTCTTCTGTAATGATTCCGTCGTATTTGACCTGTGCGAAATCGCGGACACGCTTCAAGATACGGTTGGCAAGTCTGGGGGTTCCACGGCTTCGCCTAGCCATCTCTTTTGCTCCGGCAGGTTCGATCTCTACATCCAGGATTCCTGCGGAGTGCATAATGATCTGCTGCAATTCCTCTATGGTATAGAATTCCAGATGATGGATCATTCCGAAGCGATCCCGCAGAGGTGCTGTCAAAAGTCCCGCCCGGGTCGTCGCTCCTACCAGTGTGAACTTCGGTAATTCCAGACGGACGGACCTGGCACTGGAGCCCTTACCGATCATAATATCAATACAATAATCTTCCATGGCGGGATACAGTACTTCCTCCACCTGACGATTCAGACGATGTATCTCATCCACGAACAGCAGATCTCCTTCTTCCAGATTGTTTAAGATGGCAGCCATCTCTCCCGGCTTCTCGATCGCCGGTCCGCTGGTCACCTTCATATGGACTCCCATCTCATTGGCAATGATCCCGGCAAGGGTGGTCTTACCAAGTCCGGGTGGTCCGTAGAACAGCACATGATCCAATGCATCCCCACGCTGTTTTGCTGCGGTAATATAGACCTTCAGGTTCTCCTTTATCTTGGACTGACCGATATAATCGTCCAGCGTCTGGGGGCGTAAGGAGCCTTCCAGTTTAATATCTTCTTCTGTGATATTTGTCTCTATCATTCTTCTGGACATAGTCGTTGCTCTCATTCCTTAAAACAATTTTTTCAGGGCAGCCTTTAAGATTGCTCCGGAATCCATGGCCTCCACATCTTCGATGGCATTGACAGCCTTTAAACTCTCTGCCTGTCCGTAGCCCAATGCCACCAGGGCTTCCACAGCTTCCTTTTTCTTCTCACTGTCGATATGCAGGCTTCCTGCGGTCAGGATGCCTTCCGCACCGCCTGCTGCAATCTCTCTGGAGATCAGCGTATCGTCAATGGATATCTTATCCTTTAATTCCAGGATCAGCCGCTGCGCCGTTCTGGTGCCTACGCCCGGTGCCTTCGATATCGCTTTGGCATCCCCGGACATAATGGCAAACCGCAGAGAATCTGCATCCATAACAGACAATATGGCCAGTGCTCCCTTAGGTCCGATACCGCTGACCGTAATACAGAGCTTGAACATCTCCAGATCACTCCGGGAGAGAAATCCATATAATAAAAAGGCGTCTTCCTTCACATAGGTATATGTATAGAGCCGGACCTGCTCTCCGATTCCGGGAAGTTTCGATGCCGTGTCCGCGGAGATCCGGACATTGATTCCGAAGCCGTTGACATCGATCACCGCGTTATCTACCGTAACATCTTCCAAAAAGCCATTTATATATGCAAACATGTATGTTAAATCCTCGTCTTTCCTGGCATACAAAATCATAGCACGTAAAATTCGGCTACGATATGTTTATCATACCATAGCCGAACATATGTTTCAAGTAGTTTTAACTCTGGATCTGTTTTAACTGGTAGAACTCTCCCTTCAGAGCCATCAGCTCATCATAGGTACCATATTCCGTACAATGTCCGTCGGCGATTACTGCAATCCTGTCGGCATCCCGGATCGTTGACAGTCTGTGTGCCACAATAAACGTTGTCCGCCCCTCCGTCAGATTGTTTAACGCCTGCTGGATCAGTTTTTCGGAGATACTGTCCAATGCCGAGGTTGCTTCATCCAGCACGATAACCTTCGGATCCCGGATCAGTGCTCTGGCAATAGAAATACGCTGTCTCTGGCCGCCAGATAGCTTGCCGCCGTGTTCTCCCACCATAGTGTCGAGACCTTTTGGAAGGGATGCGATCAGGTCTGACAGATTCGCAGCCTTGATCACATTCTGTAATTGTTCTTCTGAGACATTTTCACAGCCGTAGGTAATATTATCGCGGATCGTTCCGGAGAACAGAATGGATGTCTGAGGTACTACCGCTAAATGTTTTCTGTATGTTCTAAGATCGATTTTGCTTAAATCTTTGCCGTCGATCAGGACTTTTCCACTCTCCGCCTGATGGAAACCGATGACCAGGTTTAAGATCGTGGATTTTCCGGCACCGGACTCGCCTACCAGTGCAATGGTCTCTCCCGCTTTCACATGAAGATTTAAGTGGTTCAATACGTTATGCTCGTTGTTTTTGTAATGGAAACATACATCTTCAAAGTCAAAAGTACCGGTCACCTGCTCCAGTTTTTCCTTGCCTTCATTGTCTTCGATATCCTCAGACAGCAATACCTCACCGATGGAATTCACGGATTCGATACCTTTTGCAATAGTGGGCAGCAGGGTAACGATAGAAGATACCTGATTGACCACGGTAGCAAAATAACTCTGATACAGTGTGATATCACCGGCCTGGATCTTCCCGCCGATGGCGAGATATCCGGTAAATGCCAGACAGATCACCTGAAAGATCTGGAATACCGCCCAACCCACCGATCCAAACAGTGCCTGGATCAGATCCAGCTTATAGCCCTTCTCCGCCACAGCAAACAGCTGCCCGCTCATTTTGGATACTTCTTCATCCTCCAGGGCATGGGCTCTGGTCACGGGTACCAGTTCCACCATTTCCATGACTCTGGCGGAGGTCTCTTCCATTTCCTTACGGAACTCCGTATTTCTCTTCTTCATAATATTCCGGAAGGTAACCATGGTAATTGCCGCCACCGGGGTGGTCAACAGGAAAAATATAAATACGATGCGGCTCTTACTGATAGTGACCACCAGTGCAACCCCGATATTCAGGGCAATATTTAAAATACTTAAAAATAACTGTGTGGAAAGACCTTCCACTGCTTCCACATCGCGCATGATCTTGGACTGCAGTCGTCCGGACTGGGTCTCCACATGATAGGAAATGGACAGCTGCTGTAATTTCCGGATCAGTGCTTTCCGAAGTCCTGTCTCCGCATAGCGGGTCGCCAGGCTCTTATAGGAAGTGTACAGATAATTCATGGGAATATTTAGCAGGATCAGTCCCGCTTCCAGAATACTGTAAAATATAATATTCCGGAAAGTATCCGGATTGTGCGCCGTCACATCGTTAATAATATTCGCTGTAATGATGGGCAACACCCAGACACAGGCATGCTTTGCGAAGAAGCAGATCACTGCCATGACAAATTTATGATAATTCCCCTTATACAGATGCATCAGTGTCCGCAGGGGATGTCCCTGATTATTCCGATAGCATTCAATAAACCAGCTCTCGGTGTCCATCTTTTTTTTCGGAGATGTTTTTGCTTCAAAATCTTTCATATTTGCAGGATACCTTTCCTATTTGTTCGTTCCTTTCATTTTAGCGCAATTAATATGCGTTTTCCAGTCCGTTTTTGCGCTCTTTACCTATAAACAACTGTTTTTTTGCGAAAAAATAGGGCTGTGACAGAACTTTTACATTCCTCACACAGCCCTTTTCATAGCATTATTTTTTACAATCGATTAGTTGTTGATCAGCTTATCGTTCTCATTGTTCCAGCTGTAAAGCTTACGGATCTCTTCGCCGACCTTCTCAGAAGGATGCTCAGAAGCAAGCTTTCTCATAGCCTTGAAGTGAACCTGCTTGCCTGCGGGAGACATATCTAACAGGAACTCCTTAGCGAAAGTACCATCCTGAATATCGGACAGGATCTTCTTCATGGTCTTCTTGGTCTCCTCAGTGATCAGCTTGGGTCCGGTAATGTAGTCACCATACTCAGCGGTATTGGAGATGGAATATCTCATTCCTGCAAATCCACTCTGGTAGATCAGATCTACGATCAGCTTCATCTCATGGATGCACTCGAAGTATGCATTTCTGGGATCGTAACCAGCCTCAACCAGTGTCTCGAAACCAGCCTGCATCAGAGCACATACACCACCGCACAGAACAGCCTGTTCACCAAACAGATCAGTCTCGGTCTCAGTTCTGAAAGTAGTCTCCAGAACACCTGCTCTTGCGCCGCCAATACCCAGTGCATAAGCCAGTGCCAGATCCTGAGCCTTACCGGTTGCATCCTGCTCTACGGCGATCAGACAGGGAACACCCTTACCTGCCTGGTACTCACTTCTTACAGTATGTCCGGGACCTTTGGGAGCGATCATGGTAACATCAACGTTCTTGGGAGGTACGATACATCCGAAATGAATATTGAAACCATGGGCGAACATCAGCATATTGCCCTCTTCCAGATTGGGCTCGATGTCATTCTTGTACAGATCAGCCTGCTTCTCATCATTGATCAGGATCATGATGATGTCAGCACGCTTTGCAGCTTCTGCAGCGGTAAATACTTCAAATCCCTGTGCCTCAGCCTTTGCCCAGGACTTGGAGCCCTCGTACAGACCGATGATAACATGACATCCGGAATCCTTCAGGTTCAGTGCGTGTGCATGACCCTGGCTGCCGTAGCCGATAATTGCGATAGTCTTACCCTCTAATAAAGAGAGATTACAATCTTCCTGATAAAAAATTTTAGCCATTTTCTTCTCCTCCGTTATGAGACTAAAGATTTATAACTGATAGGGATATTCCCTAGAGCTAACGTAAACGTGTGCCTAATCCTCGATATAAGTTACGTTCTCAATACCTCTGCCCAGACCTGTAATACCGGTTCTTGCGAGCTCCAGTACTTCGTACTCTTCTGTAAAACGCTGGATCAGTGCATTGACCTTACCGTGATTACCGGTGAACTCCACGATCAGATTCTCGGCACCGACATCAATGATCTTCGCGCGGAAATTATTGGCAAGGAATTCCACTCCCTGTCGTGTCTCCAGGCGCTTCTTGGGGTCAACCTTTACTTTGACCAGTACAAGCTCCCGATAAACGCTGTCTTCCGGATCCAGTTCCTTGATATCCCGGACATCCACCAGCTTCCCTACCTGCTTCTCGATCTGCTCCAGAATATCTTCATCACCGGATGTCACAATGGTAATTCTGGTAAAGCGGGGATCTGCTGTTACTCCTGCTGTAATACTTTCGATGTTGTAACCGCGTCTGGAAAATAATCCGGAAATACGGCTGAGTACACCCGATGTATTATCTACCAATAACTGAAATACTCTCTTCTGCATGCGTAAAATACCATACCTTTCGTATTTCTTCTTTCTTCAATCATGTGCTTCCATCACAAAACAGCGATTGTATTCTTAATATAGCAAGATGATTACAGAATGTCAATTAGTGAATTTAACATTATGATTGATGTATTTTAATCATCGTTTTCTGCACATTTTGACAATGCAAGGGTTCCGGTTCTGGCTACTTCGACGATACTGATCGATTGCAGCATCTTGATCAGAGTATCGATTTTCTCCGGTGAATCACATATTTGCAACATCATAAAATGTTTTGACATATCTACGATCTCTGTTTTCATAATGTCGCAAATTTCTATGATATCCCTACGATTATTCTTGTTATATTTAACTTTTAATAACATTAGTTCCCTGGTATAACACTGTTCCTGGGATAGCGTTTTTACTTTAATGACATCCAGCTTTTTATTCAGCTGCTTTTCAATCTGTTCCAAAGTACGTTCATCACCGGAACTCACGATCGTCATACAGGAAACCGCATGATCATCCGTCTCTCCCACTGCGAGACTGTCAATGTTAAAGCATCTTCTGGAAAACAGTCCGGCCACCTTGCACAGTACACCGGAACGGTTTTCAACCAGTACGGAATATATTCTCTTCATCTCAGTACAGCCCCCTTTGTTATTTCACCAGATCCATAGGATCGATCAGACATTCTAACAGCATCGTATTGTCTTCAACCAGAAAAGTATCCAACACTTCGTCCACATGCTCCATATTATTCAAACGCAGATAAGGAATATCATAAGCTGCGGATAATTTCTCCAGATCGGGACTTCCCGACAGATCTACCACAGAATAATGATCTTTGTAGGTATAGTGCTGATATTCGCGAACCATACCGAGATAATTGTTTTTCAATACAATGATCTTGACCGGGATCCGATGCTGTCTGATGGTGGCCAGTTCCATCATAGACATCTGGAAAGATCCGTCACCGCATACGGCAATGACCTGCTTGTCCATCGCGGCTGTTTTGGCACCCATAGCCGCAGGAATGGAATATCCCATGGTTCCCATGCCGCCGGATGTTAAGAACTTCCCTTTTTTCACGATATGATAACCGCAGGACCAGATTTGGTTCTGTCCCACATCTGCGACATAGATGCCGTCTTCCTGCATTTTCTCGGAAAGTCTGGTAATGAACGCAGCCGGATCTACAAAATCGGGATTCGGGGTTCTCTTTTTCTCCATTGTGGAACGATACTCATTTAATGTAGTAAGCCATTCCTCATAGTCACAACTGAATTCTTCCTTCTGGAAATCCTGAAAAATGTGTTTTGCATCGCCGACCAATGGGATGGAGGGACCGGCATTTTTACCAATCTCTGCGGGATCTACATCGATATGTACCAATACCTTATTCCGGGTAATCAGATCCGGCTGACTGACCGCACGATCTGCTACACGGGCTCCCACCATAATCAACAGATCCGATTCGTTCATGGCACGGTTTGCATATGCCTTGCCATTATTGCCCACCATTCCATAATATAGAGGATGTTCAGTGGGCATGACACCGATTCCCATCATGGTAGACACTACGGGAATTCTGTGTTCTTCCGCAAATGCCCGAAGCTCCTCTTCCGCCTCACTGAGCAATACACCGCCTCCGGCACAGATAATAGGCCGCTTTGCCTTTTCCAATTCCCGGATCACCTTTTTGATCTGTACGGCATGTCCCTTGACCGTTGGTTTATAAGTGCGGAGGTTTACCTCTTCCGGATAATGAAAATTCTTGATCGTGGCATTCTGAATATCAATGGGAATATCGATCAGCACCGGTCCTTTTCTACCGGTATTGGCAATATAAAACGCTTCCCTGAATACTCTGGGAATATCATTTACATTTTTTACCAGATAGCTGTATTTCACAAAAGATTCCACAGCGCCGGTGATGTCCGCCTCCTGGAATACATCGCTTCCCAGCAGTTCGCTGTTCACCTGACCGGTGATACAGATCAGTGGAATACTGTCCGCAAATGCTGTAGCAATACCCGTGATGACATTCGTAGCGCCCGGTCCGGAGGTTACCGCACAGACTCCGGGTCTTCCGGTCATTCGTGCCACACCGCTGGCAGCATGTGCTGCATTCTGTTCGGTACGGATCAATACTGTCTTAATATCGGAATCCAGAATACTGTTGAAAAAAGGACATATCGCCACCCCGGGATATCCAAATACCGTACTTACACCTTCTTCTTCCAGACATTTAATAATCGCATCTGCTCCAATCATGTCATTCCACTCCTTTATCTATACTCCATAATTTTCCGCTGTTTATTTTATTCCATCAGGCTTTTGGCCAGCTTCACAGCATCTGCTGCATCCTTGGAATAGCCGTCCGCTCCGATCTCATCCGCATATTCCTGGGTGATCACGGCTCCGCCGATAATGATTTTGGCGGTGATACCTTCCTGTTTTGCAGCGGCTACGATCTCCCGCATTCTCTGCATGGTGGTGGTCATCAACGCTGACAGGGCGATAAACTCAGCGTGATGTTCCTTTGCCGTTTCCAAAATTTTGGCCTGGGGAACATCCTTTCCCAGATCTATCACATGGAAACCATGATTTTTCAACATCAACGCTACAAGATTTTTACCAATGTCATGAATATCGCCTTCTACGGTAGCAATAACGACTACCGGCATTTCTTCCCCGCTGTTTCCGGTCTGTAATAAAGGCTCCAGTACTTCAATGGAATTCTTCATTGCTTCTGCACTGGCAATCAGCTGCGGCAGGAAATACTTGCCCTGATCAAAATATTCTCCCACCAGATTAATAGCGGGAAGCAGAACCTGATTCAATAATTCCACAGGTTTTTCTCCACTCTCCAGTGCTTCGTTTGTTATTTTTACAATACCGTTACGATTCCCCTTCAGAACTGCTGTTTTCAGTTTTTCCTGCATTTCATTGATCTGAGGGGTATCTTTCGAAGCAGTTACAGCAGACGGTACTTCTGTATTGTCCGTGGAAGCTGCCTTCGTTCCCTGTTGCTCCAAAAGAGCAAGTTTTCTGGATAATTCCGCTTCTTTTTCTTCTCTGCGCTCTTTGACGCCTCCGGCATATTCAATATAACGGAGTGCAGCCTCTTCTTTATTCAGGAGAAGATCGGTTGCCAGCGCACAGCTCATCAGCATCTCCTGAGAGGGATTGGCAATCGCCATCGTCAGTCCCGACTGAATCGCCAGCGTCAGAAAAGCGGTATTTACAAAACCTCTCTCCGGCATGGCAAATGAAATATTGGATAAGCCGCAAATTGTGGCGAAGCCGTTGCTCTTGCAGTAACGGATCGTTTCCAGCGTCTCCAGTGCAGCCTTTGGATTTGCTCCGACGGTTGCCACCAGACCGTCTACCACAATATCTTCCTTTCGCATTCCAAGCGAAAGTGCACGATCATAAATTTTATGTATAATCTCTTTTTTCTCTTCAATGTCCTTAGGCAGACCTGCATCCGATAAAGGAAGCAGGATGAACATTGCACCATATTTGGCTACAATAGGAAGCAGCTTTTCGAATTTTTCCGTTTCCAGAGACACCGAATTGACCAAAGCACGTCCCGGGTAATTACGAAGGGCGGCTTCCAGTACTTCCACATAACTGGAATCCAGCGACAGTGGAAGATTCGTCACACCGCTTACCTCCTCCAGCGCCCGGAGCATACATAGCTTTTCATCAATACCGCTCATCCCCATATTGATATCCAGTACCTTTGCGCCACAGGTTTCCTGCTCTTCGGCGAACTGGATCACCTTTTCAAAATTGCCTTCCCGCAGTTGTGCCTGAAGTGCCTTTTTGCCCGTAGGGTTAATTCTCTCTCCCACAACGAAAAAACCATCCTCCAGCCCGAAGCTGTGGGTAATGCGTTCGGAGGTCAGATACCGGATGTCCTCCGGTCGTCTGGCTGCCGTTACCCTTGTCTCTGTACCAAAGCGGTCATGGATCTGTCGGATAAATTCCGGAGTGGTGCCGCAGCATCCCCCAAGTATGGTTGCGCCGGCATTCACCAGTACTTGCATTTCTTCGGTAAACTCTTCTGCCTCCATGTTATAGCAGGTAGTTCCGTTTTCATCCAGAAAAGGCAGTCCGGCATTTGGCTTTGCAATGATAGGTATCGTAGTAACGGATACCATGTCGGAGATGATGCCTTCCATCTGTGCCGGACCGGTGGAACAATTCGCACCGATAGCGCTCGCACCCAGGCTTTCCAGTACGACTGCCGCCGTTTTGGCATCTGTGCCGAATAAAGTTCTGCCATCCGCTTCAAAAGTAAGTGTAGCGATCACCGGAAGATCACAGACTTCTTTTGCAGCGATCAATGCCGCTCTGGTCTCTGCCAGGCTCATCATCGTTTCGACTACCAGCAGATCTGCTCCGGCATCCACCAGGCAGAGAATCTGCTCTTTATAGATAGCGATCAGATCTTCCAGCTCCATTTTTCCCATAGGGCGCAGCTGCTCGCCGGTCATGGTGATATCTCCGGCCACATAGACCGGATGTCCCGGAGTACTTGCTGCAGCTTCTTTGGATATCGCCACCAGGTCATGGATCATAGAGGACATATTTTTCTCTAAATGATATTCTGCCAGTTTTACACGGTTTGCTGTAAAGGTAGGTGCGTACAGAATATTGGTTCCCGCCTGCACGTATTCCTTCTGTAGCTGTAGCATTACCTCTCTATGTTCCAGAATCCACTGCTCCGGGCAGACTCCGGAGGGCATTCCGGCCTTTACCAGATTGGAGCCGGTGGCACCATCCAGATATATGATATGATCTTTTGTGAAATCAATAAATTTTTCTCGTGTCATGTTTCTCTTCCCTGTTTCTTAATTCTTTTAATCATACCACATTGTGCTTTTATTCGTAAAGGGGACGATTTAACATTATATGGTTGCGCAAAGTCTCAGAATATGATAAATTTTATGTGGATTAAATGATTTGGAGGATGATTATCTTGAAGAAAAAAATACTTGCCATTACCGCAGGACTTCTTACTGCCATGGCACTTACCGCTTGTGGAAAAGATCCTAAGCTGACACAGTTCAAGGGTGAAATAGATGCCTTCTGCACAGAAATCTCCGATATCGATACTGCCATCAATAACGTAGATGCGGAATCGGATACAGCAACTGATGAATTGCTGGGATATCTGGATCAACTGGATACCTCTTTTCAGAATTTTGCGGAATTGGATTTTCCCACGGAATTTGATTATCTGGAATCTCTGGCAGATGAAGCCAGCGCGTACATGACACAGGCAGTGGAAAGTTATCATGAAGCCTACAGCAACGGCGGCTACAATCAATTGACTGCCGATTATGCAAAAGAAAACTACGCAAGAGCTTATAAACGTATTCAGATCATTATTACGTTCCTGCATGGTGAACAACCGGAAAATGTAAATCTGACCACTGCAGAGGAAACAGCAGATGCTGCTTCTGCTACTGCAGAATAATACGTAAGAACAAGAAAATCCCCGATGCTGATGCACCGGGGATTTTCTTGTTCTTTTTTCTGATAGATGATTATTTTAAAATTTTAATCTGACCGATCAGGGGAACTTCCTTCTCCTGCTCCTGGCAAGCATAGATCAGACCCATGATCCAGCATACAAACAGGAAAATACTCAGGATAGAACCTACAAATCCACCTACTTTAGGAATAAAATTGACAGCGCTTGCAATGATCTGACCGATCAGAATTACCAGCGCCTGATTCAGATGAAACTTAGCGCCCTCTTTATCACCTGCGCAAAACGCAACGATCCAGCCGATCCAAGTGATGTAAGCAATGATACCTGTAGTTTTTTTATTCATTTTTTCTCCCTCCGCACTCTTGTGCTTAAAAAATTCTGTATATGTAAAAATTGCAAATACAGTCATAGTGAAATATGAAAACCCAAAAGCAAAATGTTTTTCAAAATAAAATTTCCGATCATGATTGCGACAGCTGCATACAGATGCCACTCATGGAACTTCCATCCTTTGATCCCACCGATATGTAATCTGGCAAGAGTCTGTGTCAGCATAAAACCTCCAAAGATAACAACGGTATAAGTTACCAGTGGATGATACCAGGTTGCTGACAGAGGATGTCCTGCAAGCAGTGCACTTACCGCTCTGGTTCCGCCGCAGCCGGGACAATAAAATCCAAACAATCGGTAGACCACGCAGGTATATCCCTGCAGATTCGGAATAACTATATGAAGATACAGATAGATTCCAATGCTGCCGGTCAGAAGAAATATCCATCCTGTCAGATAAAGATAATCTTCCAGACTTCTGCTATTCTTAGTACATACTTTCAAAGCCGTAACCTACCATAGCCATAGAAAATACTACTGCAAGAACGGTGATCAGGATTCCCAATACAATACCGACGATGGAGCAGATCAGTCCACCCTTTGCCAGTCCGGTCTTACCCTGCTTATTGGCAAATACTGCACAGATAATACCACCGATACCAAACAAAGCACCAATCCATCCGGTACAGCATCCAAGAACAATAGAAAGAATACCCAGTACCAGACTGATGATAGCCAGCACATTGGTATCTTTGTTCTCAGGTTGTACAGGTGTTGTTACAGCTACCTGAGGCTGTACATTAGAAGTATAGTCTTGATAATTGTTTGCAGGCTGTTCTGCTGCAGGTGTCTCCTGTGCAGGTTCTGCTGTAGAACTTACTTCTGTTGCGGTAGTATCTACCGTTACATTGTTTTCATTTTCAAAATTCTGTCCGTCCATTTTTTCCTCTTTCCGATCCTTTCAGGATCTTAGTTTATTTAATCTGCCAACGGGTTACCTTTACCATCTACATTGATCTTGCCTGTCAGGATCATAATAGCCTCTACCAGACTCCAGATCCATATACCTATAACCAGGAAAACACCAACTACAACACAGCAAAGAATATATCCAACAATGGTAAGCACAAGCTGTGTGATTGCTTTTCCGGTGTAACCAAGATAAAAATTATGAACACCGAATGTACCCAGAAAAATACCCAGGAGACCGGCAACCAGTTTGGATTTTGCATCCGGTGCAGGAGCCTGTTTATTAGCTACGCCGCAGTTTAAGCATACTGCTGCATCCGGAGCTAACGGCTTACCGCAGTTATGGCAATAATTATTGCCCTGTCCCTTAGCTACGCCACACTTTATGCACATTACAGCTTCATCCGTCATATAAGGTTCGCCGCAATTCTTACAATAGTACATTAATTCTTCCTCCCTCTTATTATTTCCTATTTTATAAAATAATTTGAACTAACAATGTACATTATACAAGATGCTTGTATTTTTTACCAGTGGTATTTTCACATTATAAAAGCGGATAACGTGCATTTTTTATATAATAAATATCTTATTGCCGCTTTTTGTCAAACATCAGGAAGCATTTACGATATATTCCGCACCATCCAAGAACTGCCATTGTTGAAAAGACTGGGATCATATTATAAAGATACCGCGCCCTGGCTTCAAACAACATGACAAATAAAAACATACCGATAAAAATAACGATCATGGTAACAGAAACGCTCAACAGATCGGATGAATTTTCCTCAACTGACACATCACTCTTACGTAATCCTGCTATTGCTTTCACTAAAAGCAATACTGCTTGTGCCAGAATTCCCAGCAGTACAAAAATCCACAGGCCCTGACTTACCGTCGTGAACCAGATATAATTACTGCCATCCTGCCAAAAGAAATTCCGCAGCGGCTCCATAAAGGAGCTATCGGTAAGCTCCGGATATTCCCAGGCCTGGAAATATCCCTCCTGATACCAGCTGAAGGTGCCGTCATTAAAATTCATGACCTGTTTGTGCAGCCAGAACCGCAAGGTCCCTATAAAGCCCCGGTCCTGCATTCTCCTGCGGATTCCTGCAAGTTCATATTGCATCCGGGAAGCCTTATCGGAACCGGCAAAAGACCGTACGATCTCAAGGCCCTCTCCGGAACAGGCTCCCGTGGTGTCCTCATTGAGACCGTTATACATATAATTACTCCAACCGATTTCCAACTCCGGATTGTATTCGTAGTGTAATGTCTGATACATTCCCTGCCTGCACCATGATGCAAGACAAAAGGCAATTACCAGCAGTAACATCTTCCCTCCCAGTCCGTATAACCGGGAACGAACATCGCTCTCCTCCGAAACGGTCCAAAAAATATCAATTATGACGATCGCAATTACCGCCACATAACAGGTCGCTTTCATAATGCCGCTCAGGCATCCGAGAAACATAAGCAGGAACCAGAGAGCATAACTCCACCTGCTTTTGCGGCCTCGCACCATGGAATATAAGAAAAGGATCATAACAGGCATCGCTATGGTGCAGCCATCCGTATACGGAATGATTTTCCAGGGAGAGATTCCCAGAAAGGCAATATTGAAAATCAGTGTTATAACAGATGTTCCCAGGTTTTTACTGACTCTGAGCACCAAAAGTACAGAACATAATACTGCCAGTGAAAGCATTACGCATTGGAACTGGATCCATATAAACTCCGGGTTATACGGATACGCTTTCATACCGGAAGAAAAGCAATACAGCTTATACAAAAGCCATGTAATGGGAATATTGTTGCTGTAGATCGTATAATAATCGTCATATCCCAGTTCGCCGCCTTCGAAGATCCAGCGTGCCGAATTGGCCACCATTCCGCAGTCCCAGCCGCCGTAGAACGCTATACATTTGGAAATATTGACATTGATCATATAAAAAAGGACACAGACCGCCACGGTAACGGCCGTAAATACAGTTATTGTACGGGGCGTGGTTGGAAGTTTTCTGAGAAAATAATAAAGAATTCCAAGTACCGCAGCTCCCACGATCGCACATAAAAATAAGACCCTGTTTCCTTCCACGGTAACAATTTTGTGCATTGCATTATAATCTACGTTATTTCCGTAATAAATAACATAAAAGAAAACCGGAAGAAATAACAACAGTAAAAGAAGAGAGAAAAAAACTGTACCGATATATTTTTTCTTCATTCCGAAAGATTCCTTTCCAAACTTTTCAGTAATGTCTGCCGGACAATATTGTAGCATTTTCTATAAATATTTACAATGTTGCCCGGATAAAATCTATCTGATAGATTTTATCTACCAATATCTCCGTTCCCTGTATCCGGAGGCTTTTGCTATTTTCGTCAATTTTTTGCACGCATCCTTCCAGAGTGTTGTAGGCACCACCGTTTTTCCGAGTGTCCGGTACGAAATAAGTGATCTTTACCGTAAGTTCCTCTCTCATGTGCTGTTGCAGATAACCGATCTGCCGGTCAATCTCCTGCTTCCTGTCTTCATCCAGTTCGACAAAATGATCCGTCAGACGGGCCGTTTCCTTCAGAGCATCTTCGTATCCTGTCAATGCCGCAAAGGGAGAAAACTGTGCCGCCCGGTCCTGCAACGACATTCTGGGGTGGGTGGCGGACACAGGATGCGGAAGCCAGAGCATGTCCTTATATTTCTCGTTCATTTTTTACCCTTTTTCTACGATTATTTATTATGCTTTGTGACCACCGATCTGACGATTCCTGTCTATTGTGGTAGCGCCCTCTTGTAAGTCGGCTGCCTTCAAAATGGCATTTTTTCCGTATTTGGATTTCACCCAGAGCATTGCTTCCTGCAAATGTTTTTCCTTTTCCAGACGTTCTTTGTCCTGCTGCGTCGTATGCTGTGCAGGCTCCTGTCCAGCATACAAAAGGCCTCCGGAGAACAGATCCAGCTGTTCGTAGACCGGCTCATCCTTCACTTTGTCTGCATCTTTTAAATGATTGGCTGTCAGAGTGATCCTTCGTGTTAAAAGTGATGGATTCACGATCCGTTCATATAATCCCATCGTCGTCTCCGTGATCTTACTTAAAGATGCAGTCATTGTCGTAAGATTGCCGGTGCCGTGGGCATGTTTTGGTACGCTCCTGCCATAACGGTCTACCGTGATCTCCCCATGATAATGATCGGCAATCTCCGGTATCTTCAGATTATCAATGTCATAACCCACAGTCAGTACGATCTGATCTGTCACCAGCTTTTTCGCCATCAGATCCATGGCCAACTGTTCAGCCATCTCCCGGACTATGATCTTCGTCTTCGTAAAATCCATGGCACAATGCAATACCTGCCCGGAACTGATACAGTTGGTCTCCGGCCGATAGGACTTGATCAGATCCAGGGTCACCGGTTCATATCCCCAGGCATGATCGATCAGAAGCTCCGCATTGATTCCGAACATTTTATAGAGTAAATCTTCATTATAGTAATCCTGAGTGCTGCCGATAGAACATCTGGCCACATCACCCATGGTAAACATTCCGGCTGCTTCCAGTTTTCGACGGTATCCAGTGCCAACTCTCCAGAAATCCGTCAGTGGTTTATGATCCCACAAAAGTTCCCGGTAACTGATCTCATCCAGTTCGGCGATCCGGACACCGTTTTCATCCGGCTCCATATGTTTGGCTACGATGTCCATGGCAATCTTACACAGATACAGATTGGTTCCGATTCCGGCTGTGGCAGTCAGCCCCTTTTTCTCGAGAATCTCCATTGCAATTTTGGACGCCAGTTCTCTTGCTGTCATGCCATAGATTTTCAGATATTGTGTCACATCCAGGAACACCTCATCAATAGAATAGACATGAATATCTTCCGGTGCAATGTACTTCAGATAAATATCATAAATCTGTGTACTGTATTCTAAATATCTCGCCATACGTGGTGTAGCTGTGACAAAAGCTACCTCTAATTCGGAATGTTCCTTCAATTCATCCGCAAAAGAAGATTTTCCGATAAAAGCTCCTCCGGGGGCCCTTACCTTCCGCAGTGCATTTACTTCCCGTACTTTGGAGATTACCTCAAACAGTCTTGCTCTTCCGGAAATCCCATAGGCTTTCAGGGAGGGTGACACTGCCAGGCAGATGGTCTTCTGCGTCCGGGAGGCATCCGCTACCACCAGGTTGGTGTTCAGTGGATCCAAGCCTCTGTCCACGCACTCCACGGAGGCATAAAAGGACTTCAGATCCATAGCAATATACGTATGTGATGATGTTTCCATAAATGCCTCCTTTCTGTGCTGCGGTTACTCATTACATCATGATTCGCACCTATGGTGCTTACCGTTGCTTCACAACGATCATGATCAAATTCGCCGTTCGCCAATTATGCAAGCATATTGGCTCCCTTGCGCTCATTATATTATAGCAGAATGTATGTTCGATTGCAAAAATAATTTTATGAAAAAAGACTCCCGAAAAAATCGGGAGTCTCAGAATTCTGAAAATCAGATTTATTAGAACTTGCCAGCCTTAGCAGCTTCTTCGATGGATACTGCAACAGCTACGGTAGCACCTACCATAGGGTTGTTGCCCATACCGATCAGACCCATCATCTCAACATGTGCAGGTACAGAGGAAGAACCAGCGAACTGCGCATCAGAGTGCATACGGCCCAGAGTATCGGTGAAACCATAAGAAGCGGGACCTGCAGCCATGTTATCGGGATGCAGAGTACGTCCGGTACCGCCGCCGGATGCAACGGAGAAGTACTTCTTGCCTGCTTCCAGTCTCTCCTTCTTGTAAGTACCGGCTACGGGATGCTGGAATCTGGTAGGATTGGTAGAGTTACCGGTGATGGATACGTCTACGTTCTCCTTCCACATGATAGCTACACCTTCGGGAACACTGTTAGCGCCGTAGCAGTTAACCTTAGCACGAAGTCCCTCAGAGTAAGCAATTCTCTCTACCTCGGTAACGGTATTGGTGTAAGGATCATAAGAGGTCTCTACGAAAGTAAATCCGTTGATACGGGAAATGATCTTTGCAGCATCCTTACCAAGACCGTTCAGGATAACACGTAAAGGCTTCTGACGAACTTTGTTAGCCTTCTCTGCGATACCGATCGCACCTTCTGCTGCTGCGAAGGACTCATGTCCAGCCAGGAAACAGAAGCAGTCGGTATCCTCTTCCAGTAACATCTTGCCCAGGTTACCATGACCAAGACCTACCTTACGGGTATCCGCAACGGAACCGGGAATACAGAAGGACTGTAAGCCTTCACCAATTGCTGCTGCTGCTTCAGATGCCTTTCTGCAGCCTTTCTTGATTGCAATTGCAGCGCCTACAGTGTAAGCCCAGCAAGCATTTTCAAAACAGATGGGCTGGATCTTCTTAACCTGATCGTATACATCCAGACCAGCATCTTTCGTGATCTTCTCTGCTTCTTCGATAGAGGAGATACCATAGCTGTTCAGTACAGCGTTGATCTTATCAATACGTCTTTCATATGATTCAAATAAAGCCATTTTTTCTGTCCTCCTGTATCTTATTGTTTTCTGGGATCGATGATCTTAACTGCATCATCTACACGACCGTACTGGCCCTTAGCCTTTTCCCATGCAGTGTTAGCATCGTCACCCTTCTTGATGAAGTCAGTCATCTTGCCAAGGTTAACGAACTGGTAACCGATGATCTGATCATCCTTGTCCAGAGCGATACCGGTTACATAACCTTCTGCCATCTCCAGATAACGGGGACCCTTCTTCAGAGTACCGTACATAGTACCAACCTGGCTTCTTAAGCCCTTACCGAGGTCTTCCAGACCTGCACCGACAGGCAGACCTTCCTCAGAGAATGCACTCTGGGTACGTCCGTATACGATCTGTAAGAACAGCTCTCTCATAGCGGTATTGATTGCATCACATACAAGGTCAGTATTTAAAGCTTCCATAACGGTCAGACCGGGCAGGATCTCAGCAGCCATAGCTGCGGAGTGGGTCATACCGGAACATCCAACGGTCTCAACCAGAGCCTCCTGGATGATGCCTTCCTTAACGTTCAGGGTAAGCTTACATGCACCCTGCTGAGGTGCACACCAGCCCACACCGTGAGTCAGACCGGAAATATCCTTAACTTCTTTTGCCTGCACCCATTTTGCCTCTTCGGGAATGGGAGCACAACCATGATGTACGCCCTGTGCAACGGGACACATTTCTTCAACTTCTTTTGAATAAATCATGTGAAATCTCCTTTCAATATGTACTTATAATACTATTGATAAAATAATATCATAATGGTCGTGTTCATTCTCTCATATTTCCCCAAAAAAATCTAGTGGGTTTTGACATTTTTTTCATTAGTTCCTATGAAAAACACCATATTCTTACGCCGCAACGCAGGAATATGGTGTTATGTGACTATCAAGAATCAATGGTCCATTATTTACCAGCTCTTGATAAAGGTATCAATGTAGTTATCCAGACATTTCTTAATGACTTCGATGGCTTCTTCTCTGTTGCCTTTTTCATTGACTGCGGTGGTCTTGTTCTCCAGTGCTTTATATACTGTGAAGAAATGCTCCATCTCGTCCACCACATGACTGGGCAGCTCGGAAATATCATGATAGCAGTTATAATTAGGATCATTGAAAGGTACTGCAATGATCTTCTCATCGTTTTTGCCGTTATCCAGCATGGAGATCACACCGATCGGATACGCTCTTACCAGAGTCATAGGCTGTACCGGCTCGGAACACAGTAACAATACATCCAGAGGGTCACCGTCATCACCGTAGGTTCTGGGAATGAAACCATAGTTTGCGGGATAATGGGTGGATGTATGCAGGATACGGTCCAGGATCAGAAGACCGGTCTCCTTGTCCAGTTCATACTTGTTCTTGCTACCCTTGGAAATCTCAATAACACAGACAAAATCTGTGGGAGTCACTCTCTGAGTGCTCATGGTGTGCCAAATACTTCCATTTACTTCTTTCATAATCTCTCTCCTCTACGCTATAGTTATTTCCGGACAAAAGATCCGGAGAATACACAGGTCATTATCCGCGGATCTGACCGTTTCCGTGGATCTTGTATTTATAGGAGGTCAGCTCCTTCAGACCCATTGGGCCTCTTGCGTGTAGCTTCTGTGTGCTGATGCCGATCTCGGCACCAAATCCAAATTCAAATCCATCCGTAAAGCGTGTGGATGCATTGACATAGACACAGGCAGCATCCACTTCGTTTAAGAACTTTTCCGCCGTCTGCACATTTTCCGTCACGATACATTCGGAATGCTTCGTATTATATCGGTTAATATGAGCGATCGCCTCGTCCACACTGTCAACCGTTTTAATGGATAAAATATAGTCCAGATACTCGGTACCGTAATCTTCTTCCGTTGCCGGAATACAGTCCGGCAGGATTTCACGGGTACTTTCGTCCCCCCGCAGTTCCACATTTTTTGTTTTCAGGGTCTCCGCCATTTTGGGAAGGAACCTGTCACGGATCGCCCGATGTACCACCAGCGACTCACAGGCATTGCAGACGCCGATCCTCTGGGTCTTAGCATTCATCAGAATTTTTACTGCCATATCCACATCTGCGTCCCGATCTACGTAAACATGACAATTACCGGTGCCGGTTTCGATCACGGGGATCGTACTGTTCTCCACCACGCTGCGGATCAGTCCCGCACCACCTCTGGGAATCAGTACATCCACATATTCTTTCATCTTCATGAACTGTGCGGTAACCGCCCGATCGGTATCCTCAATCAGTTGTACCGCTGTCCGGGGCATTTTGCAGACATCCAGGGCATCCTGCAATACCCTTACAATTGCAATATTGGAATGAATGGCATCACTGCCGCCCTTTAAGATCACAGCATTACCGGTTTTAAAGCACAATCCGAAGGCATCCGCAGTAACATTGGGACGCGCTTCATAGATAATGCCGATGACACCTAACGGAACCCGCACCTTATCGATCTTTAATCCGTTGGGACGCTCGAAATGTTCCATAACCTCTCCGATACAGTCGGGAAGCTCGGAAATCTGGCGGAGTCCCTCCGCAATCTGGGCAATCCGATCGGGTGTCAGTTTTAAACGATCCAAAAGTCCGGGATTCATTCCGTTTCTTCTGCCGTTCTCCAGATCAGACTCATTGGCGGCAAGAATCTCCGCCTGCCTGTCACACAGATAGTTTGCCGCAGTGTCCAGTGCCTTATTTTTTTCTTCAGTAGTCAGTTTCTGCAATATATATTTCGCAGCACATGCATTTTTTCCCAATTCCGTTAACTCTGCCATAGCTATCCCCTACTTTCTATCCGATATTTATAATTTAAACCAGAATCACCTGATACGGCTTCACATCTGTCACTTCCACAGGTACCTGTTCTACCTGCTGGCAGTGGAAACCGATACCGATGCTCCGCAGTCTTAAGTTTTCTTTGTCCGCAAGATATCTGTCGTAAAATCCACCGCCGTATCCCATACGGTTTCCCAGCGGGTCAAAGGCGCTTCCCGGCATCAGAAGTAAGGTTTTGTCTGCATGCTCCGGTTCAAACAGATACCGGTCCGTATCCCCTGCCGGTTCCGGGATTTTCTTGTAACCGTTTTTCAACTCTGACAGAGAGAACATCCGATAAAACTCCATTTTTCCATCTTCCACTTTGGGAACGTAGACGCTTTTTCCGTCTTGCAGAGCACTTTCTAGAATCTCCGTCGTACAGATCTCACTGCCGTAGCTTACAAAACCTAAAATGGTATCCGACAGATAATACCACTGGTGTCCAAGAATCCGCTCCGTGATCAGCAGCTTCCCCCGTTCCCGCTCCGGTTCGGTAAGCGCATTTCTGCAGGCAAGCGCTTTTCTTCGAATCTGTTTTTTCTGTTCTTTGATCATTTTTTCTTTTTATAAGCCGGCTTTAATTTCTCAATGGTGCCGTCCGGTCGCTCAATCTCTATATTATCCAGCTGCGCTTTCATATTACGTTTGATACTGTCCACATATTCCTGACGTAAAATGGTCTGTTCCAGTTTTTCTTCGTCCGTCAGTCCCTCATTCTGAGATTTATGATAAAGCTCATTGATGCGCTTTATTCTTTCATCCATATTCATAATGTATTCTCCTTTTTGCCGGATCAATTTTTATGCAGATTCTGTACAAATTCCGGCAGATCAAAGCTTTCTTCCCTGTGTGCTACGAACAGAGTACCTTCATTCTCTCCTTCTAACAACCGATGCAGCACGCCGATGTCTCTGCTGTTGGCAATGATCATATCCACGTCGGAACTGGTGGCAATTTTAGCTGCGATCATCTTGGTATTCATGCCGCCGGTACCTACATTACTGCCGGTGGAAGCCTTGCCCATATTCATGAATTCATCCGTAAGTTCATCCACTTGTTCGATAAATTCTGCATCCGGATTCTGTCTGGGATCATCGGTATAGAGTCCGTCGATATCCGACAGCAGGATCAACAGGTCCGCATCGATCAGGGCTGCCACGATTGCGGACAGCGTATCATTATCACCAATTTCGATCTCGTAGGTAGCTACGGTATCATTTTCATTCACAATGGGTATCACCCCCATTTTTAATAGTTGTGTAAAGGTGTTATGAGCATTATAACGATTCAGATTATCCACAATGGTATTTTTAGTCATCAAAATCTGTGCCGCTACATGATTGTATTCCGAAAACAGTTTCTGATAAGCCATCATCAGACGGGCCTGACCGATTGCCGAGCATGCCTGTTTTACAGCCATGGCCTCTGCCTGGGTCTGTCCCTCAATTGTCTTCAGATTCACTGCTTTTTTGCCCACGGCAATGGCACCGGAAGTCACCAGTACGACTTCCTTCCCCTGGTTGCTGATATCACAGAGTTCTCTCACCAGCTTTTCCAGCCGGATATAATCCAGATCTCCTGTTTCGCTATGTTGTAAAGAAGAGGAACCGATCTTAACGACGATTTTCTTCTTATCTTTTATCTGTTCCCTTATGTTATTCACGTGACTGCCTCTCTGACTATAAAATAAAAACTTTCGAATATCTGAATGATATACTATTTTTCTCTGTACGTCAACGCTGTGATGGAGCAAACTGTGATGCAATCATCTCCGCCACACGGATACCATCCATCGCCGCCGAAGTAATTCCGCCGGCATACCCTGCCCCTTCTCCGCAGGGATAGCATCCGCGGATCGCGGATTGCAATTTTTCATCCCGATCAATTCTCACCGGTGACGAGGTGCGGCTTTCTACTCCGGTCAGAATTGCATGCGGAGAATCAAATTCCCGGATCTGTCTGCCAAAACTGTCCATTCCTTCCACAAAAGCATGATTGCATTCCTCCGGAAGGATTCCCGTCAGATCAGCCCATTCATAAGCTCCTTTGCACTGGGGTTCCATTCTGTCCCATTCGTCGGAATCTATTTCTTTTTCCGGTAGATCTTCTCCTGTCACTTTTTTGCGGAAATCTCCATAGTGCTGTACCGGAAGTTTTCCATTACAGAGATCATATGCCTTTTTCTCGAGTACCCGTTGAAATTCGATTCCGGCTAACGGATGCTCCGATCCATAATCCTCCGGCGTCACCGATACAATAATGGCGCTGTTGGCATTTTGACCGTCACGTCCACTGTAACTCATGCCGTTGACAGCCAGTCTTCCGGGTTCTGAAGACGCATTGACCACATATCCTCCGGGGCACATGCAGAAAGAATATACCCCTCTGCCGGTACCGGTCTTCGCCGTCACCTTGTAGGCAGCTGCACCCAGTCCCTTAACCTGCTCCGCACCGTATTGACTCCGGTTGATCAAAGCCTGCGGATGTTCCACACGAAATCCTACGGCAAAAGGTTTTGCCGACATTGGGAACTGATTTTCATAAAGCATGGAAAAAGTATCTCTGGCACTGTGTCCGGGAGCCAGAACCAGCTGCTCACACGGGAGTTCTTCGGCAGCGTTAATTTTCACTCCCGTAACATGACCACCCTCAGTCAATATTTCCGTCACCTGGCTGTGAAAATGAACTTCACCTCCCAGACGCAGGATCTCTTCCCGCATACTTTTCACGATCCGGCTCAGTACATCGGTCCCGATATGGGGCTTTGCCTGATATAAAATAGAAGGATCCGCACCGTACCTTACAAAAGTCCTGAGAACTTCTGTGTTTCTGCCGTATTTATCCTTAACCAATGTATTTAATTTACCGTCCGAAAAAGTTCCGGCACCCCCTTCTCCGAACTGAACGTTGGAATCGGGCTGCAGTTTCCCTGTCTCCCAGAACCGCTCCACATCCGCATGTCTCGTGTCCACATCCGCGCCCCGCTCTAAAATCACGGGACGATATCCGTGTAGTGCGAGATAATATCCGCAGAATAATCCAGCCGGTCCGCATCCGACGATCACCGTTGGATGCTTTTGCGGCTGTGTGCCGCCTGCAGGGAAATGATATTTCTTTTTCTCCGTTTGCAGAACATTTGCCTTACCGAGTCTGCGACAGGCATCCTTGTATACTTTCTCTTCTTTTTTCACGATGACATCGATACTGTAACTGTAAAAAAGTTCCGGCTTCTTCCTTGCATCCAGAGACTGTCTTACGACCTCCAGTTCCAGAATATCTTCTGTAGGGATCCGCAGGCTTTGTGCCGTCTTATGTACAAGCTGTTCCTCCGTATGATTTACCGGAAGTTTCAACTGGTTTAATCTGATCATAATAACTCCTTATTCTGTCTTGATTGCAGCAGAACACCCCGCAATAAACCCGCTGCTCCAGGCCCATTGCAGATTATAGCCGCCGCATCTTCCGTCCACATCCAGAATCTCTCCTGCGAAATACAGCCCGGGGCAGAGTTTTGATTCCATGTCTTCCGTCACTTCCGTTACTGCAATTCCTCCGGCCGCTACCTGCGCATTCTCATAGGGATTGCTCTCCGTAATATGTAACCGGAAACATCTGCACAGTTCATAAAAAGTGATTATTTTATCTTCCGGAATTTCCACTGCCGGAGTTGTCGGTTTTATGCCTGCAATTTTCAAAAATACAGACATCAGCTTTTTATTCAGGATTCCCGTAAAAAACTCTTCTGCCGTCCGCTTTTCCTGCAGCATACGGCGGGTTTCCTTCATATTTTCATAGGATTCTTCTGTCATATCCGGCAGAAAATCGATTTCTGCCATTACAGTTTTCCGGTCCCTGAGTAAATAATTCACATCACGGCTCAACTGAAATATGGGAATTCCGGAGATGCCGTATTCCGTCAGCTGCAATTCTCCGCGCTCGACATCTGTTTCACGTCCGTCACACAAAATACGCACTCTGCTGTCAGCACGAACACCGGCTATTCCCTTCAGAAGATCTGTCTCCAGACACCGGAGCTGCACCAGCGCAGGTACAGGAGCAATACAGGTATGACCAGCTTTTTTGGCAATTTTCCATCCGCTTCCGTCAGAGCCGGTACCGGGGGCAGCCTTTCCGCCGCAGGTCAGGATCACCGCATCGAATTGCCATTCTCTGTCACCATCGTTTACCACAAGTTTCCCGGATAGTGTTCGTTCCACTTTCTGTACTTTACATCCATAGATGATTTCAACTCCCAGCGTCTGCAGTTCGTAGCGAAGCACATCCAGTACCGACGCTGCCTGTTCACTGACCGGATACAGATATCCGTTTTTTTCCTTGATCAGAAGCCCTATTTTTTGAAAAAAGCAAACGGTGTCCTCCGTACCGAAGCGTTCCAGCGCCTGCTTTATCCATGCAGCATCTCCTCCATGGTAACATTCCACCGTGAGATTTCTGTTGCCCAGATTGCATTTTCCGTTTCCTGTCTGTAATATTTTTTTCCCGATTCGATCATTTCGTTCCAAAATCGTAACTTTGGTACCTTTTCGGGCAGCTGTGACCGCAGCCATCATACCTGCTGCACCGCCGCCGATGATTCCAATGTGTTTTTTCATTTCTGTTTCACCTGTTTCTTTCTTCAGGAAGAATATGTCTCCAGAAAATCATACAGTGTTTCCTCATCAGGAATGGACAGCATGTCCATAATCTGCATCTGTATTTTCTCCGGAAGACTGTCCAGGGCAATCCCTGTATTGATATATATGGTAGACCGATCCTCCAGGTATACCACAACTTCGTTGTCACATACTGCCAGATAAAAGCCATCGCTTGGCTGCAGATAGCGATAATCCATACGAACCACAACTTTTTCCCTGGAAAAGGATAATACCTCTAAACCCACAAAACCTCTTTCGAGCTCTGACAGCGGAGGATGTTCCGCATACAGATTCATCGTTTCCAGAAACATCTCCCTGGTCATGCCAATATATTTATGCGGAATCTGCCAGGAAGTCTCTACGGAGGTATTTCTGAGAATGTCCGTCTCTTTCAATACATATTCCGTATCCGCACATAAGGTTTCTTCTGACACGGTAACCGCAACATTTTCCGGTACCTCCGAAGTGTCTGCTCTATCCGCAGGGACTTCGGAATACCGTCCGGGATACGATCCCCGATACGATCCCGGATAGAAAAAACGGATTCCCCACACCCCGATAAAAATACCAAGACTCAAAAAGAAAATGGGAATTACAAAAAAGTAACTGATACGTTTTACAAGTTTCATACTGCCTCACATCTGTGGTGTCAATGTTCATTCTTTGTATCAGTATCAGTTATTTTTGGAATAATATACATCTGACGCAAATTTTACAGCCGGAACATTTTCCCCAGCATACGCATCAGCCTGCCGCCGGGAATATATTGAAAATCCTGTCCCCGCAGACAACGCAACAATAGCAGAAGGAACCAATACAGCAACAACGTAATGATCAGTTCCGAAATCACCGTTACCACTGCTCCCACATGGGGGAACAACAGTTTTTCCAGACCGAATGCCAGCAGACCGCAGGCACAACAGCAGCCGGCCGGAATTGCCAGTCCCCTGAGCGCGTCGGGCCGGGTCTTCCTCTGCAGACATAATATAACACACAGACACACAGCGCCGGCAGCCATTCCGATGACACTCCCGAGGACGATGCTCAGAATCCCGGCATTTTCCATTCTGAAAAGAATAGTCGACGTTATGACAAATACGAGATCCATCACACCGTATCCCAACAGGAGCAAATGGTTTTTTCCCGATAATTTTAAAATTTGTGAGCAATAAAAGAGCAAGAGCGCCCACAGGACCATGGAGGATCCTGTGGTGAACATTTCTCCCAGCAGAATTCCGACAGAGTTATCGATTGTCTGCGCCAGGGGTACCGCCAGAACGGCAAGCCATACGGTGAAAAACATTCCATGTAGAAATACACCCTGGATTCCCGACTGTATTGCATTTTGGACATAGCGTTCTTCTTTTTTCCGGATATGTGCGCCGGTTTTGGCTACTCCCGGTAGGATTCCCATGCATAAAAGAACCACAACCAGAAGCATCATATCCAGATATCTTCCGATAAACACGCCATAGCTGTCTGCAGCTGCATAAATATCCGCCGCATTTTTCTCAAATAAAACGAGCCCTGTCCATAACGGCAGATACAAAAGTAAGTCGCCGATGATATCACCGCCCATACTGAAAAGCAGAACCCGGACCTGACTGAAAAAAGTATCAGTCCCCTTCATGCCTATTTCCGCCTCTCTTCTTCCGGATGCGCTTCCCTGATAAATCACAAATACAAAAATCAGAACCAATACCTCAGAGATCACAATTCCCAATGCGACACCCATGGCACCGTACATAGCAGTAAAGTCATCTTTTTTCAGGAGAAGACTGACTTTTTCCCCATAGGTACGAAAAATCCCCAAAAACAAAAGGCCCAGTCCAAAATAAAATACCTGTCGCAGGATAGCAGATACCGCAGAAGGCATTTCCGATCCTTCACTCTGAAAAATTCCCAGGAGTACCGACTGCATACATCTAAGTATCAGCGCAGGACACAGAATCCACAGGATCATACTTCCGTAGGGAATCCGAAACGCTTTTTCCAGCACAAAATATCCAAGTGCCGCACAGAGCACCGCACCGACCAGCCCGGCAGCAATCTGGAAAATCATCATATTCCTTCGCATTTTGGATACGTTTTTATATTGTCCTTTGGCATTTCTGCTCCTAAGAAGCCGGCCAAGACGATCCGGGACATTTTTACCGGTAAGTATCCAAAAAAACAAAAAAACCAAAAAAGCGGCCGCCAAATAAGCCAGGCCATTATTTCCAAGCTGTTTTCCGAACACCCAGACATTTATCCCTGCCAGACAATAAGAAAAAAACTGTATCTGTTTTCTTTTTATCTCTACCTGATTCATTTCGGTTACCTATACGTGTATCCACGCCCTTTTTAATCTCTTGTAATTCCAAGGGATGCGAGAACCTGCTCCTGCTTTGCCTCCATTACCTCTGCTTCTTCCGGCTCCATGTGGTCATATCCGCACAGATGCAGCATGCTGTGAGCCACGAGGAATGCGAATTCCCTTTTTCTGCTGTGACCGTAACTTTCCGCCTGTTCCCTGACACGGTCCACGGAAATAATAATATCTCCGAGAATCAGTTCTCCGGTATCCGGATCAAAGTAATCAGCCTCTCTGTCCTCCGGAATATCAAAATCACCGGGGGCAGCAAAGTCCAGATTGGGGAAAGAAAGGACATCCGTCTCTCTGTCTATATTACGATATTCCTTATTGTAGGCATGAATCCCATCATTGTCAGTAAGCAGGACATTCAGCTGGACCTCATAAGGACAGCCTTCCATTTCCAGCACAGCGTTTGCAACCTTTTCCACGGTATCCTCCACAGAAAAAGAAACCTCACCCTCCGCAAATGTTTCCTCTGTTTCATTTTCAACGTAAAAAGTCATAATATAGTTTTTCCTCCTTAAATATCTTCTGCATTCTGTTCCAGTCCCGCAGACTCAGATCACATTCATTCACAAATCCTTTGACCCGGATCCGTTCGAAAATTTTATCGATCACCTGATCATAGTCCGGTTTTTTATCCGGCTCCTTTTGCGATAAAAGTAAAATGGCGCTGACAACAGCATCCGAACAGTAGAGAACCACTGTTTCCTTCCGTCGATATTTTTGATCTTCCTTATACTCTTCCAAAATCTCCTTCGCGCCCTTCGGAAAGCTTTCGCCCTGAAGATTCATAAGCTCCCAGCCTTTTTTGTGGTACAGTCCCGCACATTTTAAAGCATCTTTGTCCAATCCAAGTTTTAAGGCGATCCGTTCACAGAAATATGCGGTATGAATACACTGAAAATACTCTGTGCGATCCGTCTGCCGATATTTCGCAAGTATCTGATTCTCCGTATCGTTCAGGTCCAGATAGCGTACTCTGTCCCGGAATACCACTGCTCCGGAAAAAAACTTCAGGATACCAAGCAATAAGATACCGGAGACGACCAGATTAGCTGCCGGCACTAAAAACTGCTCCAGGCTCAGATGCTCATTGGTCAATAACACAACATTGGCCGTCTCACATAAAAACAGGCAGAACAAAGACAAGAACAAAGGTATACCGATTGCAAATTCCTGCTCGAGATGCTGAAAAAGGCAGGCAGCAAAAATACCGCTGATAAAATACAGGAAGAAAATTCCCTGAGTCTGACCTTCAAATGAAGCAATCATAAGAAACACTGAGGAGAAAAGAATTCCGACCGGCAGATTGCTGAACAGAGATAATACCACAAAAACAGGTAAAAAGGGCCAGCCTCCTACCGGAAGAAATGTACAAGCCAGTGAAAGCAGCAGACAGCTCCATACTGCTATCCAAAAACGCATCAGGTGTTCATCGTTGTCATAATCCAGTTGAGAATCCAATTGTTCTCTTCTGAGAAAAAAACCGGCTACAGCCAGGCCCATTGCGGTCATTACTGCGTTTCGCAGAGCATTTTCAACGGAGAGCTGTTTGCCGAAAATACCCATAGCATATACTGCCGTGCTTCCCGCGATCACGGTAAAAATCTCCGGCAGTAAAAAAAGCAGGAAGTCGTTTTTATCTTCGTTTCGTTCGTGCTTCATAATCATCATACGCCTTTACAATCTTCTGCACCAGCGGATGTCTTACCACATCTTTGTTCGTCAGGTTGCAGAACGCGATATCATCAATATTTTTCAATACCCTGGCAGCAACATCCAGACCGGATTTTGCCCCAACCGGAAGGTCCTTTTGGGAAGAATCCCCGGTTACGATTACTTTAGAACCGAAACCGATTCGTGTCAGGAACATTTTCATCTGAGCCGGAGTGGTATTTTGCGCTTCATCCAAAATAATATAGGCATTATCCAGGGTTCGTCCTCTCATATATGCAAGAGGTGCCACTTCAATCAGTCCTTTTTCCATATTTTTGGCAAAACTTTCCGCCCCCATGATCTGATACAGGGCATCATACAAAGGCCGCAGGTACGGATCTACTTTACTCTGCAGATCCCCCGGTAAAAATCCCAGTTTCTCCCCGGCTTCGATCGCCGGTCTGGTCAGTATGATCCGGCTGACTTCGTTATTTTTAAATGCAGTGATGGCCATAGCCATGGCCAAATAAGTCTTACCGGTACCTGCAGGTCCCAGTCCGAACACGATCATATTCTTGCGGATCGCATCCACATAGGCTTTCTGTCCCAGTGTCTTGGGTTTGATGGGTTTACCGTTGATCGTATGACAGATACAGTCGGCATCCATTTCCATGAGTCTGTCTTCCTGATCCTCCTTGCCCATCTCAATGGCATAATCCACGTTCTGCTCTTCTATATCATTTCCGCGATCCGACAGTGCCGTCAATTGCCTTAATACCCGGGAAGCCTTTCCGGTATTTTCCTCTTCTCCGGTAATGATAATACTCCCATTACGATCTACGATCGTTACCTGAAAATCCTGCTCCAGCTTTTTTATATAAGCATCCTGCATCCCGAAGATCTTCCGCATCTGCTCTGTATCCATTTCCAGATTGATTGTTGTCACGCTCATTAATGTCTTAATCCTCTTTCTGCGTAGTATCCACCTGTGTTCCGACTTTTTCCTGCACCACGAGTTCCCCATGTGCCACCCAGCCATCGCACTTTGTTTCTATTTTAACATCTTTCGAGATTATTTGTACCCCTTTTTCGCCTAAACTTTCAAGAAAATCCGATATTTTTTCCTGCAGTATTTCCTTTGCCTCACTGTCATTGCAAAGATATTCTGTTTTTTGATACTCTCTGTATGTAATTTTGCCAAATGTACCGTTGATTCCAAACATTTTTAATATTTTCATACTATGGGTATTCAGAATACTGTCATATTGCAGAAACGAAACCTTTCGAGCCTGTTTCCATTCTCTGTCACCCAGACGCATAAAATATCCTGTTTTTTCCCTGCCGGTATATTTTTTTAAAATATAATCCGCCGGTAAAAAAATTCGAAAGTGACCAGAATGCTCCATCCGGATATCCGCGTCAGCAATGACCATACGATATTCCCGTATTGTACCGTCTTCGGCATAGATAGGCACCTTTCCATCCACCAACAGATCTCCCTTGGCCACCTGACTGCCAATTGTCACTTGGGGAATGCCGCTTCGCACGATCATATCGGTGATGACACCGTCATACTCTGCCACAAGATCCCGGCCAATGATAGCATCCGCACCCTGCGTATCTTCCGGAATCGGAGCATCATTTTCCTTTAACTCCAGCAGTAGTCTGGTGCCCATCAACCTTCCGGAAGTCCATGTGACCTGTGGGAACTGCCTGCGGATCTGCTTTTCCAGTTCTCCGATATCCAGCTTACTTTTTCGCATTCCCATCTGTATTCCTTCCTGTTCCAGGAATTGAAATATCATGTCATCCGTGATGACACAATTGCCGGATATTTGGATATCCCATACAAACATGGAAGAAACGATCCAAAACATGACCGTCAGCACCAGTCCGGCCAGGAATGCTTTTCTCCGTTGCAGATGCGGCAGAAAAAAAGGTAGTCCATATCTTTCTGATATGACTACCCTTACTTTTGTTTTTCTGGCAATGGAACGAAGCCGGTAAAAAGACTCCAGGCTGACACACATGATATATACATCATCCTGCTTTTCAATATTCCATAACAATATTCCCTTATTACTGCATAAATTGATAAAACGCTGTGGTGCAAATCCCCACACTCTAATTTTCACATATCCCCGAAGCCGTTTCAGCCATTCTGTCATCTTCCATCGTTCCCCCATTGTTATATATAAGTCAGCGATACAATGTTACCACTGATTTTCATGTCTTCATTGGTATAATAGTCGATGGAAAGTCTGCTTCCTTCCAGACATACCTGGCAGGTCCTGGCTTGTAACAGGATCCGCTCTCCGGTGTACTCCAGGATACCACGATAATTTTCAATCCAGACTTCCGAATTGCCGGTGAGCGTAACCCTCAGTGCTCCCATGCAGACATCTTTCGGAAGCTGCAAAGAATTGATCCATTTTTCCTTTTGGTACGGCTGTGTTCTCTTTTTCATATAAAACTATATGAACGGAATCCGCAGAATATGTTATTGCAGGATCCCTTTGATCAGTGGCTCTGTCTCCGGCCGGCTGTCAGTGATAGCATAGGCATTTAAGAACTTATCTTTCGCCGCTTCCAGGCGCTGTTCGTCATTTGCATGCAGATATCCGAGCACATCGCCTTTTTTTACAGCATCCCCTTTTTTCTTTTCTAAAAGAATACCTACAGACAAGTCAATTTTGCTTTTCTTGGTCTCTCTTCCGCCGCCCAACAACAGAGAACAGATTCCGACATCCTCACAGGCGATCCGTCCCACAAAACCATCCCTGTCCGCACAGACCGGCACTACCATGGATGCCTTCGGGAGTAAGGAAGGATCTGTTACCGCTGTCGGATCACCACCCTGTGCTTCCACGAACTCGGACAGTTTCCGTAAGGCACTGCCATCTTCAATGACTTTTGTAAGTGCCGCTCTTGCCTGTTCTACACTCAGTGCCTTTCCGCCGGCCATCAGCATCTGGCTTCCAAGCACCATGCAAAGCTCGGTAAAATCTTTCGGACCTTCGCCCCGCAATGTTGCGATTGCTTCTTTTACCTCCAGGGCATTTCCCACTGCCATTCCTAAAGGCTGATCCATATCCGAAATTACGGCAATGGTCCTGCGGCCTGCATTTTTGCCGATCTTAACCATTTCTTCCGCCAGGGCAAAAGCATCCTCCCTGCTCTTCATAAATGCCCCGCTTCCGGTCTTCACATCCAGTACAATGGCATCCGCACCGGCAGCCAGTTTCTTACTCATAATGGAGCTGGCGATCAGCGACATATTGTCTACCGTAGCGGTCACATCCCGCAGGGCGTACAGCTTTTTATCCGCCGGTGCCAGATCTGCGGTCTGTCCCATAATGGCAATACCGATTTTGTTCACATTTTCAATAAACTGTTCCGTAGTCAGTGAAGTAGAAAATCCGGGGAAACTTTCCAGCTTATCAATGGTTCCGCCGGTGTGTCCCAGACCCCGACCGCTCATTTTGGCTACGGGAATTCCGCAGGCCGCCACCATGGGTGTCAATGCCAGAGAAGTCTTATCTCCCACACCTCCGGTGCTGTGTTTGTCTACCTTGCGACCATGGATGGATGACAGATCCAGCATCTCCCCGCTGTGTGCCATGGCCATGGTCAGTTCGTAAGTCTCCCTCTCTGTCATCTTCTGAAAATAAATTGCCATCATCAGAGCAGACACCTGATAATCCGGTATCTCTCCCTTCGTGTAGCCTTCAATAAAAAAGCGAATCTCTTCTTTGGATAACGCTCCGCCGTTTCTCTTTTTCATGATAATATCATACATTCTCATAGGCTTCCTCCTGTCTGCGGCAACATTACCACCAGCTCTTATACACCGACTTTTTTACAGATATCACTGATACAGCATTTTTCGCAATAAGGATGGGTTCTGGCAGTACATACCTCTCTTCCGTGATATACCAGTCTGTGGCAGAAATCGCTGCCTTCCTCCGGCGGAATGATCTTCCAAAGCTCCTTTTCCACCTTGGCAGGCTCCTTGATACCGTCCACCAGTCCCATGCGGTTCACCAGGCGGATACAGTGAGTGTCCGTCACGATGGCGGGCTTACCGAAGACATCTCCCATGACCAGATTCGCACTTTTTCTTCCAACACCCGGCAGAGATAACAGTTCGTCAAAGTCATCCGGCACTTTCCCCTGATATTTATCCCTAAGTATCTTCATGCAGGCGCTGATATCTCTCGCCTTGCTGTGACCTAAGCCACAGGGTTTTACGATTGCCTCGATCTCTTCCACCGGTGCATCCGCCAGGGCATCCACATCCGGGAATTTCTCGTAAAGCTTCTCCACCACGATATTTACCCGGGCATCGGTACACTGGGCCGCCAGGCGGACGCTGACAAGCAGCTTCCATGCCTGATCGTAATCCAGAGTGCATCCGGCATCCGGGTATTCTTTTTTCAGACGTTCTATGATTTCTAATGCTCGTTGTTTTTTTGTCATATTTTCGCCACTTTTATTTAAATCACAATACTTTTACTTATGGTAAGGCTCGTGCTGAATGATCCGGAACGCCCGATAGATCTGTTCGCACAGGATCACACGCATCAGCTGGTGCGGGAATGTCATTTTGGAAAAGCTGAGTGCCAGGTCCGCCCTTTTGCAGACGCTATTGTGCAGTCCTAAGGAGCCGCCGATGACAAAGCAGATGTGGCTTTTTCCACGGACACTGCAGTCCTCGATCCACGCAGCAAATTCTTCGGAAGAATAATTTCTGCCGGCGATCTCCAGTGTCACGATCAGGGCATCCTGGGGTAGCTTTGCAAGAATGCGGACTCCCTCTTTTTCACGGATCTGATCTTCCCAAACGGCGCTTGCTCCATCCGGTGTCATCTCATCCGCCACTTCGATAATGTTCAACTTCGAGTAACGACTCAGCCGTTTACTGTATTCATCAATGGCATCACGGAAAAATTTCTCCTTGATCTTCCCTACACATACGATGGATATTTTGATCATTCTTCCTCTGCTCCGTCAGTATCCGGGAAGATCTGTTCGTAGATCTTCGTGTCGATGAGATTCTCCAGCATCTGCTGGTCCAGATTCATAAACTGATGATTCATCTGGCTGCGGATCACTTCAAATCTCTTGTAATACAAGGCTTCTTCGGGAGTATCTGCAGCATTTTCAATCTGCGCATCGATTTTTTCTGCAGTCAGGTTTTCCTCGCTCCATTTAAGCAAGGTATCTACCAGAGAGTTCTCGGACTCTGCCTTTTTCTCGAAAAGCTTTGCATTACGCATGGACACCACGCCCATAACGATGAAGAGGATAAATACAGCACTCATGACCCCGTAGAACATGTACGGATTCCCAATGTTAAAGGGTAGTACCCCTGTAATTCCAAGAGCCATCACCAGTATTCCTAAAGCACCCACAATCAACAGTACCCAGGCGGAGGACCTGTTTTCCTCTGCTTTAGCACCACTGTTCATATAAGTCAGTCCTCCCTGTGTGGATGCGGCTTTCAATAGTTCCCCGGAATTTGGCTTTTCTTCCGATGTGTCATCTTCGCCGGGCATCAGGAATTCGTCTACCGCTGCTTCTTCCAAAACGGCATTCTCCTTGTGCTCCTTTTCCTGCTGCTCTAAGAAAACTCTGGCGATGGTCTTCGCCTTTTTTTCGTCCTTGGCATCTACAAACAGTTCATAGACCTGCTCTGTCTCATCATAGACAAGTTTACTTTTTCCCACTCCATTATATGTAAGGAAGTCTTTTAACTTCTCCATCTCGTCCTGTTCACCGAACAGCACGGAAACCCAGTCCGTCAGTTCTTCCTCACTTACCAGTGCTTCTCCGCAATCGGGACATACGGTGATTCCTTCCCGATATTCATTTTTACATTTCGGACACCATGCCATATGCTAACACCATCCTTAATATTCGCAACACTTTATTTTGCACTCAGATATTCATCAATACCCTTGGCAGCAGCCTTTCCTGCTCCCATTGCCAGAATAACGGTAGCTGCTCCTGTTACCGCATCTCCACCGGCATAGACACCTTCCTTGGTGGTTTTGCCGTTATTTTCATCCGCAATAATGCACTTCCACTTATTGGTATCCAGTCCCTTGGTGGTAGAAGAGATCAGAGGATTCGGGGAGGTACCTAATGACATGATCACGGTATCTAACTCCATCACGAATTCGGATCCGGGTACTTCCACGGGACGACGTCTGCCGCTCTCATCGGGCTCGCCCAGTTCCATACGGATGCACTTCATGCCGGTCACCCATCCCTTATCGTCGGACAGGATTTCTATAGGATTGGTCAGCAGATCAAAAATGATGCCTTCCTCTTTTGCATGATGTACTTCTTCCACTCTGGCAGGAAGCTCCTCTTCACTTCTGCGGTATACGATATGTACCTCAGCGCCCAGACGAAGTGCGGTTCTTGCAGCATCCATAGCCACGTTACCGCCGCCTACCACAGCTACCTTTTTACCGTGCATGATAGGTGTTCTGGAATCGGGATCAAACGCCTTCATCAGATTGCTTCTGGTCAGATACTCATTGGCAGAGAATACACCGTTGGCATTCTCACCGGGGATACCCATGAACTTCGGAAGTCCTGCACCGGAACCGATAAATACGGCATGGAAGCCCTCTTCATCCATCAGCTGATCGATGGTCACGGATTTACCTACCACCACGTTGGTTTCAATATGAACACCGAGAGATTTAACATTCTCGATCTCTTTTGCCACAACGCCGCTCTTGGGAAGACGGAACTCCGGAATACCGTATACCAGTACACCGCCTGCCTCATGCAGTGCCTCAAAGATGGTGACATCATAACCCATTTTTGCCAGATCTCCGGCACAGGTCAGACCCGCGGGGCCGGAACCGATGACAGCTACCTTTTTGCCGTTCTTCTGTGCTGCCGGTGTGGGTTTGATACCGTTTTCTCTTGCCCAGTCTGCAACGAAACGCTCCAGTTTACCGATGGAGATGGGATCCCCCTTGAAACCGCGGATACATTTTCCTTCACACTGGCTCTCCTGCGGGCATACACGACCGCAGACAGCGGGAAGTGCGCTGGATTCGCTGATGATACGATAAGCCTCTTCGATATTGCCGTTCTTCACCTGTTCAATGAACTGAGGGATCTGGATGGCTACGGGACAGCCTTTTACGCACTGTGCGTTTTTACAGTTAATGCAGCGGGAAGCCTCTTCCATTGCTTCCTCTTTATTATATCCGAGACATACCTCCTTGAAGTTGGTAGCACGTTCCTTTGCATCCTGTTCTCTGACAGGAATTCTCTTTAATACATCCATTTTATTTAACCATGCCTTTCTGTTTTATCGTGTTCAGACTTTCCGTCTAAAAGCTTACTGGCAGTTGCCACAGCCGCCGTGATGGGTCTCGCCCTCTTCCAGGGCCAGCATTGCACGTCCCTCTGCGGTCTTGTAGATCTGCTGACGTCTCATTGCCTCGTCGAAGTTCACTTCATGTCCGTCAAACTCTGGGCCGTCCACGCAGGCAAATTTCACCTTGCCACCGACCGTTACACGACAGGCACCACACATTCCCGTTCCATCTACCATAATGGGGTTCAGGCTGACAACGGTCGGAATCTCCAGTTCTTTGGTTAATAAACATACAAACTTCATCATGATCATGGGGCCAATAGCAATACACAGATCGTATTTTTTGCCTTCTGCTACCAGATCTTTTATCGTCTGGGTTACCATACCACTTCTTCCGTAGGAACCGTCATCCGTGGTCACATAAAGATTTCCGGCTACAGATTCCATTTCCTTTTCCAGGATCAGAAGATCCTTGGTCTTGCTTCCTACGATAACATCTGCAGCGATTCCATGCTCATGCAGCCATTTCACCTGGGGATATACCGGTGCTGCTCCTACACCACCTGCAACGAAGAGGATCTTTTTGGATTTTACTTCTTCCAGAGGCTGCTCCACAAGTTCGGAAGGACGTCCTAAAGGGCCTACAAAATCATGGAAATATTCCCCTTCTTCTAACTGTGCCATCATTTTGGTTCCCGCGCCTACCGTCTGGAACACAATTGTGATGGTTCCTTTTTCTCTGTTGTAATCACAGATAGTCAGAGGGATTCTCTCTCCTTCACTGTCCATTCTTACGATGACAAACTGACCGGGTTCACAGGTCTTCGCCACTCTTTTTGCCTCTACCTCCATCAGATAGATGTTGGTTGTCAGCTCCTGTTTTTTTACGATCTTATACATTTCTCTTTTCCGTCCCTTCTGTTAGGATTTATATAGGATTTTATATATCTGAAACAGCCACCAGAGTATAACGGCGACCACTTTCGTCCACCTGCAGTTTATACAGTTCCTGATTATAGGCATTTACGGCAAACAGATTTCCTGTCTTTGTGTCGGTTCCGTCTTCACCTCTGTAGATTTCTGCGATGACATAAAAATCATCTATTTTATTTATGTTGGTCACATACTGATATTGATACAGATATGCTGCTCCGGACTCATCAAAGCTGCCGGACTCCTCTGATATTTTGCCACTCTGTATTGCATGGTTCACAACTTTTTTAACGGCATCTTCCGGCATGAAGTCTGTATTCATAACCAGATTATAACTTTTTTCAACGATATCGCTTTTTCTTCCTTCTGCGATCCGTATGAAACGAAAAGTCGATTTTCCCAAAGGCATGGGAATCGGTCCGGAATATACGGCAGAATTCTGCGTAGGATCGGAACCGTCCGTCGTATAATAGACATCATTTCCATCTGTCACTTCAATGTTGATCGGAAACTCATAGTCACCGCTGACAGTCGTGACCTCCGGTGCGCTCAATTCATCAATTTCAATATGATAATTTTTGGTCACCACCGGACTTTCAATTCCGTTCTCATTGATGTATATTGCTTTAATACAATAATCCCCATTTTCCAGCAAAATAGGTGCGGTATACAGGGAACTGTTCTCTCCGGGTTTGCTTCCGTCCATGGTATAATAAATTTTCCCGCTTCCGAAAGTAGTCAATTTCAGCGGCTGAATACTGGTATAATATCCCTCCTGAAGATTGAATTCCGGTTCCATGGCCATATAACTCTGGTACTTACTCATAATGTTTACATTACCGCAGCTTTGCAGAAGATCATTTATGGTTTTATAATCTTCTCTGGCCGCATATATGGCAATCAGTTTTCCGTAAGCAGTCTCCAGCTGTTCGGAATTAGCCTCGGGATCTGCCACGATTTCCCTGAGTAAATATTCGTACTCTATCTTATTGTTTTTCCGGAAGTAAATATCTGCCAGTTCAAATTTAAAAGTAATGTTTTCGGGTTCCAGTTCCAGTGCTCTTTCATAACAGGCGACCGCCTGATCATATTCCTCTAATGAAACATAATCTTTGGCGCATTTTGCCTGATAGTCTGCGGAATGATAATGGGAATAAGAAATCCCAAAACCGGTACATACCACAGCAACCACCAGCAGAACCAGCACAAGGACTATAAATTTCCATCGAAATGGGTGCTGTGAAACATGGCTTTCCGGGAGTTCATCCCAATCCTGTGATTCGGGATTTACAGGTTCTCCCTCCTCCGCAGGTTTCGGCTCCATTTCCTTCGCAATGTCACTCAGCGTCTGTTCCATATTGTATTCTACTTCCGGTTCAAAATCAGGGACAATATGAATATCTTCACCGCAATGCTCACAGTAAAGCTTTCCTTCCTCCATCTCTGCCCCACAATTCGGACACTTCATACGATTATCCTCTTATTGCCTGCAAAGAAACGGATTCCAGACAATTATTCATCAACATGGCTATGGTCATGGGGCCTACGCCACCGGGAACCGGGGTGATCGCTCCGCATACAGGCTCCACACTGTCGAAATCCACATCGCCACATAATTTATTCTGTTCGTTCCGGTGAATGCCGACATCGATCACAACGGCACCCTCTTTGACATAATCAGCGGTGATCATTTTCGGTCTGCCTACAGCAACTACCAGAATATCCGCCCGCTTTGTCACTTCCTTCAGATCCTTTGTGCGACTGTGAGCCACGGTAACCGTACCGTTCTCCCGTAACAATAAAAGTGCCATCGGTTTGCCTACAATGTTGCTTCTGCCAACAACAACACATTCCTTACCGGCAATCTCAATGCCGGATCTCTTAAGGAGCTGGATCACACCGGCAGGTGTACAGGATACAAATCCCGGTTTGCCGATACAGAGCGCACCGACATTCTGCGGATGGAATCCGTCCACATCCTTTAAAGGAGAAATGGCATCCAGTACCTTTTCCTCATCAATGTGTTTGGGTAACGGCAGTTGCACCAGAATGCCGTTCACATCCGTTCTGTCATTCATTTCTCGGATCAGCTCCAGAAGCTTTTCTTCTGTGGTCTCCTCCGGAAGTTCATACGCCAGAGAACGAACACCCACGTATTCACATGCTTTTTTCTTATTTCGAACATATACGGAAGAAGCCGGATCGGCTCCTACCTGAATCACAGCCAGAGTCACTTCACGCCCCTGCTCTTTTAAAGCTGCAACTTTTTCTTTTACTTCCTCTTTGATCTGTGCGGAAATAGCTTTTCCATCTATCAACTGTGCCATGGGACACCAGTCCTCCTTACTAGAATAATCCTGTGATCTTCCCATTGTTATCCACATCAATATTGTAGGCAGCAGGTGCCTTGGGCAGTCCCGGCATGGTCATGACCGCACCGGTGAGTACTACGACAAAACCGGCGCCGGCAGATACATAAGCCTCTCTTACGTTTAATTCAAATCCGGATGGTCTTCCTAACAGTGTGGGATCATCCGACAGGGAATATTGATTCTTCGCCATACATACCGGCAGATTACCGAAGCCCAGCTCCGTCAGTCGTTTTAACTGCTTTACAGCAGCAGGTGCAAAGTTTACGCCGGATGCACCGTAGATTTCCTTCGCAATTTTTGTGATCTTATCCGCAAGAGGCATTTCATCCTCATAGAGGACATGGAAATCATTCTCTTTCTCTTCCATTGCCTTTAATACTTTTTCAGCCAGAGCGATTCCGCCTTCGCCACCCTTCTCCCATACTTCCGAGAGTGCAAACTCACAACCTCTTGCTTCACAGAAATCTCTGACATAAGCAGTCTCTGCCGCACTGTCCGTGATGAAGGAATTCAGGGTCACAACTACGGGTACACCATATTTCTGCAGATTCTCAATATGTTTCTCCAGGTTGACAATACCCTTTTTCAGGGCATCCAGATTCTCTGCACCCAGATCCGCTTTTGCTACACCGCCATTGTATTTCAATGCGCGGATCGTTGCTACCAGTACAACCGCATCAGGGGTAAGTCCGGCTTTACGGCACTTGATATCAAAGAACTTCTCCGCACCCAGATCGGCGCCGAAACCGGCTTCCGTAATACAATAATCCGCCATCTTCATGGCAGCTTTGGTCGCTCTGACAGAATTACATCCATGTGCAATATTGGCAAACGGTCCGCCGTGCACCAGCGCAGGGGTATGCTCCAGTGTCTGGATCAGATTCGGTTTTATAGCATCCTTTAACAAAGCTGCCATAGCGCCTACTGCCTTCAGCTGACCTGCCGTTACCGGTTCTCCCTGATAGTTATAGGCCACCACGATACGGGACAGACGATCCTTCAGATCCTTCAGATCGTCAGCCAGGCACAGAATTGCCATAATTTCACTGGCCACAGTGATGACAAAATGATCCTCTCTGACATAGCCGTCTGTCTTATTGCCCAGCCCCACTACGATATTACGCAGGACACGATCATTCATGTCTTCACAGCGCTTCCAGATAATCTGTCTGGTATCAATGCCAAGTTCATTGCCCTGCTGGATATGGTTGTCCAAAAGTGCTGCCAGCAGATTGTTTGCAGAAGTAATTGCATGGAAATCTCCGGTAAAATGAAGATTCAGTTCCTCCATAGGTACTACCTGAGCATATCCACCGCCGGCTGCACCGCCTTTGATACCGAAACAGGGACCAAGAGATGGCTCTCTGAGAGCGATCACTGCTTTTTTCCCCATTCGTCCGAAAGCTTCTCCCAATCCTACCGTGGTGGTCGTCTTGCCCTCTCCGGCGGGAGTCGGGTTGATTGCTGTTACCAGAATCAATTTTCCATTGGGACGAGCTTGTATTTTTTCCAGAAATTCCTCAGAAAGTTTTGCTTTGTACTTGCCGTAAAGCTCCAGGTCATCTGCATCGATGCCAATACCTGCCGCAACGTTCGTGATCGGTTCCATGACCGCTTCCTGTGCGATTTCAATATCTGTTTTCATATTTTCCCTCCGTTTATTCAGACAGTTCTCCATGTCAGATTTCCTCTAACAACTGTTCAAACTGTTCCATACTCATAAGTACCTTTCTGGGCTTTGTGCCTTCTTCTTCGCCGACCACGCCGTACTCACACAATTGATCCATGATCCTGGCGGCACGGTTAAAGCCGATCTTAAGCACACGCTGCAGCATTCCGATGGATGCCTTATCCTTGTCTATAATAAAACGCGCGGCTTCCTCAAAATATTCGTCTCTGTCGTTGCCACCGCCGGATCCGCTTCCGGAAGAGCCTCCCGATGAGCCGATATTTTTAATCTTTTCTTCTATATCCTCGGCATAGCTGTTATAGACATTGCCAAGGCTCTGATTTTTCAGATAATCCACCACATCGGATACTTCCTTATCCGATACGAAAGCTCCCTGTACACGGGCCGGCTTCGAATAGCCCTGAGGGTAGAACAGCATATCTCCTTTTCCCAAAAGTTTTTCGGCTCCGTTCATATCCAGGATTGTACGGGAATCCACGCCACTGGATACGGAGAACGCCACACGGCTGGGCATGTTCGCCTTGATCAGACCGGTGATGACATCCACGCTGGGTCGCTGGGTAGCAATGATCAGATGGATCCCTGCCGCTCTGGCAAGCTGTGCCAGACGACAGATGGATTCTTCTACCTCGCCGGGACATACCATCATCAGATCCGCAAGTTCATCTACGATAATAACAATCTGCGGCATCTTCTTAGGCCGTTCCTCTCCCTCGCAAACAGGCATGGTCTCTATCTTTTTATTATAGCCCTTCAGATCACGGACATTATAATCTGCGAACTTCCGGTAACGGTCTTCCATCTCACTGACACCCCAATGCAATGCAGCAGATGCCTTCTTGGGGTCTGTCACTACCGGGATCAGCAGATGAGGAATGCCGTTATACACACTCAGTTCTACGACCTTAGGGTCTACCATGATCAGTTTTACATCATCTGGGTGTGCCTTGTACAAAATACTCATGATCAGGGTATTAATACATACGGATTTACCGGAACCGGTAGCTCCGGCGATCAGCATATGGGGCATCTTGGCAATATCCGCTACTACCGTCTTGCCAGCAATATCCTTACCTACGGCAAAAGCTATGTTGGAATTAAATTCCCGGAATTCGTTACTCTCTAAAAGATCACGGAGTGCTACTGTCATATTTTCTTTGTTCGGGACTTCGATACCGATGGCAGCTTTGCCTGGGATCGGTGCCTCGATACGTATATCCGTGGCTGCCAGATTCAATTTGATATCATCTGCCAGACCTACGATCTTGGATACCTTCACGCCCTGCTCCGGTTGTAATTCATACCGGGTAACACTGGGACCCTGACTGATATCGGTGATCGTTACCTTCACACCGAAAGTATTCAGTGTCTGTTGTAAGCGCATGGCAGTCTCTTTTAATTCTCTGGAAGAATCTCCCGTAGCTGCCTTTCCCTTCTGTAACAGACTTAAAGGAGGGATCCGGTATTCTGCGGGCGGCTGTTTGGCGGCTTTCGCAATATCCTTATGTATCTGGTCTTCCGCCAGGGAATTCCCCTTAGGAGGCTCCGGTGCCGTGATCTTCGGGCGTACAGGGTTCTCAGCCGGTTCTGCAGGTGTCTCCTCATGCTCCGGAATGTCTTCCTTATGGATCCGGATAGCTTCCGCCTGGGGCGTCAGAAGCGCCGCTTCCTCCTGCCAGGACTCTCTGCGTTCAAAAGGCTTTTTAAACGTAGCTGCACTGCTTACTTCCTCCACCGGAATATCTTCGTAGGAAACATCGTCTGACGCTTCCTGCATCGTCACCTGATGCATATCCGTCACATTGATTTTATCAAAATCACTGGAAGTCACCCGGGTCTCTTCCACTTCAGGAGCTTCCTGTGCATCCTCTTCGTATACGATTTCATGGATATCATCCCGTCTACCGGCAGGCTGTGTATCCTGCTTTTTCAAGGAGGTATCCATCATAACTCCTGTCACCTTTTTCTCTCTGCGGGGGACAGCATTCAGGATCTGTTCGTTCTCTTTCTCCTCAGCGCGAAGTCTTCGCTCTTCTTCACGGATCCGGCGCTCCTCTTCGCCGATGCGGCGTGCTTCCTCTCTTTGGGAAGTACGCTCTTCCTGCTCCTGCCTGCGGATTTCGGCATTCTCTCGTCTACGCACCGCGTCTTCTCTGGACATTTCACGGATCCTGTCGCCGCCGTTACGCATACTGTTTAAGAAGGATCGCTCTGTTACCAGGATCAGACTGATCAATGAACACAAAAGCACTACCAGCACTGTTCCTACGGTCTCCAGATAATGTAACAACAGATAACAGATACTGCCTGCCAGAATACCGCCGCCTTTTTTGCCGGTGCTGCAGTTCGTATATAACAGCTTGATATCGTACTGTTCCATGGAACCGGCAGTCTTCGTGATCAAATCGCATACTACACCGATCATTAAAAACAATACGACACCGGCGATCATTTTCCGCACAGCAGTTGGGTTCCCCTCATTGGCGAACCAGAAAGCCACCGCCAGAAATATTACAATAGGCGCAATATACGCAGTGAATCCGAAAATGCCAAATAAGACCCCACTGATTGCATTGCCAACCGGACCGATAATACCAAAATTGCAACAAAATAATATCAACATCGCAACAAACAGGACGATCAGACCAATCTCGTGAAAAAGTTCACTGTCCTGTGCAGATCTCTGCGCCTGCCTGTTGCGGCTGCTCGTCGTACTTTTTCTTGTCCTGCCGGAAGATGATGTTCTTTTGCCTGATGAAGATGCCATGTCATCATACCCCTAACTTTAATGTTAATACGAATATAACTATTCAGAACCGCATTAGTAAAATCGCATCTACGATGCTTTTCTTTTACGTTAGCCTAATAGTCATAATTAGAAGTATATCATTTTTCCACTGCCTTGTCATCCTTTTTTATATTGCTGTCCATCATCTCCCGAAGCTTTCGGATTGCGCGGTCAATCCCGCCCACTTCATCAAGGATACCGTGTTTCACAGCATCTTCTCCTACCAGGATACTGCCGACATCTTTCGTCAGGAATCCGGTCTCCATCATGAGATCTTCCAGCTTCTGCCGGCTGATCCTGCAATGTTGACACACAAATCCCGTAATTCTGTCCTGGATCAGCTTAAAATATTCAAAAGTCTGTGGAACACCGATCACCATACCGTTCGTCCGTACCGGATGTATCACCATAGTTCCCGTTGGGACAATAAAAGAATATTTACAGCTGACTGCTATGGGAACGCCTATGGAATGGCTGCCTCCCAGGACCAGAGATACTGTAGGTTTACTCAACGACGCCAGCATTTCAGCAATGGCAAGTCCCGCTTCCACATCTCCACCCATAGTATTTAACAGCACCAGCACACCGCCGATTTCTTCACTGTCTTCGATTGCCGCAAGCTGAGGAAGAATGTGTTCATATTTCGTCGTCTTGGAATTCCCTGCAAGATTCTCATGCCCTTCCACTTCTCCGATGATCGTAAGCAAATGTATCTTCTGTTCCCCCGCATGATCCTGCAGGGTGATCTGTCCGGTTTTTTCGATCCGTTCATCTCTGTGTTCTTCCGCTTCCGCTTTTTCTTTTTCACTTTTCATATCACTCATACTTTTACCGGCCTTTCTTAAAAATAAAAAAGACGATACCTTTTTTAAGTATCGCCTTTAGTGTGTCCGTTTTTCTGCTTTTCATCACACAATTTTAATGGTCAAAATCATCATCATCCGCTACAGGATAATCAAAATCGGAGACATCATCATTCAATTTATAATCCAACACTTTGGGAACATGTTTTTTCGGAACCGGAAGCGGATTCTCGATCAATTGCACTTTATTGTCCGTTTCTGCAGGAAGCCCTTCTTCCTCCAGATCCTGTATCTTAAGCTGTCGTTTCTTCGGCTTGGTTTCCGCCGTAGGTTCTTCGACTGCTCCCCGGACTTGCTGCAATGCATTCTGTTGTGTAAGCTCATACGGCAGGACTGCCTGTACTCCTGCACCGGCCACCACAGCTATGATCAGATACAGCAAAGTAAATCCCTGCATTTCCGCACTCGTCATTCCATAACAGATCATCCCACCCAGGGAAAGGGCAATTACCAGCCACACGGATTGTCTTTCCAGGCTCTTCCGGCACCAAAATCCAAAAACTCCGATTCCGAGAATCGCAACTACTGCAATGGTTATCGCATTATCGTTTTCAATGGTTACCGGTAATACAAAATTTTCCGGAAGATAGACCTTTCCCCATGCTGCCAGTACATTTTCCATCATTTTACCGCTGCCTACGGCATCTAAAGCTATGGAAAGCAAAAAGCCCGCCAGGCTTCCCACAATTCCAAGGATAGCCGCACCGATTTTACGAGCCAGTCGAATCTTCTCCTGTGTTACCAAAAAAATCACAGAAAATATCGGTAGCAATAATAAAAAACCCATAACATCCAGATATCCCAAGACGCCCGTAGCTACCCCGGCAAAAAAGAAACCGATTACGGAGCGGATCCCCGGTTCAGCTCCCGACTGTACAAAATGATCCAGGGACTCTGCTGTTATGCACAACCCAATCATCCACAGAAGTATGTACAGCGTTTCCGGTCCCAGAATAACCACCTCTGAGATCACCGGGCACAGCATCCAATATGCGAATGTCACCACTGCTGTTACCGCACCCGACATTTTTCTTAATGCAAAATAGAGAAAAATTCCGGACAGGATCTGCAATATCACCTGAAGGATCAGAGCCGCTGTCATTTTATTGCCCAGAAAAACCAGCAGACCATGTAATACCTGCAGATAAAAATATACCGCTCCATGCACCACCTGCGGAATTTGTGTATTCTCAGTAACCATGACGGTATCAAACCAGATATTTCCGCCCCCTGCGGACAGATCATACCGCATGATTTCTCCGGTACGAAGTACAATACCAACTGCGATCAGCGCAACCACCAACAGGCTTTCCGCGATCAGTTTTATCTGTTGTCTGTCTTCCGAAAATGGGTGCTTTGTTTTCTCCAAAAATCTATGTAGAAGAAACACAGCCAGTCCTGTCACCGCAAGCCAAACCCCTGTGATAATAAGGGCACCGTACGCAGGCAGGGTCACGGCCATAGCCGTGCCTACCATTCCGGTGCCCACTATTATTGCATAAACGAACCACAATACAACACTTAAAATGCTTTTTTTATAATTCATTATTTCAGTACCTTTTCGATGTTATATCTGGGACGATGTTTTACTTCAATGTAGATTTTGCCGATATACTGACCTACCAGTCCGACGGCCATCAGCTGAATACCGCCCAAGAACCAGATGGACAGAATCAAAGAAGTCCATCCCGGTACCACATGTCCGGTGCAATAAGAGATCAGTGCATAGATTGCCGCAAGAATGCTTAATATTACAATGATCACACCGGCTCCCAGGATCATGCTGATCGGCTTCACACTGAAAGAAGAAATTCCGTTAAATGCCAATGCCAGCATTTTCTTTAACGGATACTTGGATTCCCCGGCCACTCTTTCCTTACGATCATAATATACACAGTCGGTCTGGTAACCGATCAGAGGCATCATACCTCTTAAGAACAGGTTCGTTTCCTGATATTTGGAGAACTGTTCTACCGCACGCTTGGACATCAGTCGGAAATCCGCATGATTGTAAACCGTCTTGACGCCCATCATCTCCATAACCTTATAGAACCCCTGCGCAGTGGTACGTTTGAAGAAAGTATCGGTCTTACGTTCCTTACGGACACCGTATACGATGTCACAGCCGTTATGGAACTTATCGATCATCTCTTCGATCACAGCCACATCATCCTGCAGATCCGCATCGATGGAAACCGTCACATCGGACAGATCCATCGCCGTGATCAGTCCGGCGGTCAGTGCGAACTGATGTCCCACATTGCCTGCCAGTTTCACGCCGCATACCTGTACCGGATGCGCCTGATGTTCTTCTTCGATCAGCTCCCATGTACGATCCTTACTTCCATCATTAACAAACAGGATAAAACTGTCTTCCGCAATCTTCCCTTTGCGGATCAGATCATCCAGTACCCCCCTCAGTGCTTCGGAAGCAATCTTCAGCACCTCTTCTTCGTTATAACAAGGAACTACAATAGCAAGTTTCTCCATGCTGCTACCCCTACCCTTTCGAATTATTCGTCCCAGTTGTGATAAACTGCCTGAACGTCATCATCGTCTTCTAACAGATCCAGTGTTCTCTGTAAATTCTTCACGGCAGTCTCATCGGTCAGAGTTACATAATTCTGAGGAATCATTGTGACTTCCGCACTGATCATGGGAATTCCGGCATCCTCCAGTGCTTTACGTACCTCTTCGAAATTATCGGGATCGGTCAGGATCTCGAAGCTGTCCTCCTCTTCGGAGAAGTCTTCCGCACCGGCATCCAGTGCTGTCATCATCAGATCATCCGCTTCCATATCACACTCTTCCTTGTCCACGATGATCTGGCCCTTTTTATCGAACATAAAGGATACGCATCCGGGAGTACCTACGTTACCCTGTCCCTTGGTGAATGCGCTTCTGACATTTGCAGCGGTACGGTTGGTATTGTCGGTAAGTGCATCTACGATGATGGCGATACCGTTGGGACCATAACCTTCGTAAGTCACGTACTTGTAGTTCACATTGCCTACATCGCCGGCTGCCTTCTTAATACCGCGATCGATAGTATCATTTGGCATGTTGTTAGCCTTAGCTTTGGCGATAACGGTAGCCAGTTTAAAGTTGTTAGCAGGATCGGGACCGCCCTCTTTTACAGCGACTGCAATTTCACGTCCGATAATAGTGAAAATCTTACCCTTTGCTGCATCGTTTTTCTCTTTTTTATGCTTAATATTAGCAAATTTTGAATGTCCTGACATCTTTGTTACTCCTTTGAACTTAAAGTTTCTTTCTCTTTGTATGCGCAACGCCTGCGCAATAACGCTTTTTTTATCATAGCATTATTTTTGTTTTTCTTCAAGCACTGATTGTCCGTCTTCTGCATTCTCCAGTGTTTTTTCCTCCGGAAGCTTTTTGACGAGGACACTTCCGATCATTTTTTTGACCACGGAAAGGATCTTGAAATTATATCCCTTATAGTCCACATCAAACTGTTCATCCGGCTCCGGGATCCTGTCCAGCCTCGAGATCAGGAAGCCGTTTAACGTCTCGAATTCCTCCTCGTCAAAGGTAATGTCTAACAGCTCTTCCACTTCCTTAAGCGGAGTCTTACCTTCCATGACATATTCGCCCTTACCGTGGTTCTTGATATATTCCTGGTCTTCATCATATTCATCCATGATATTACCGACGATTTCCTCCAGGATGTCCTCCATGGCGATCAGTCCGTCAGTCTGACCGTATTCGTCTACAACAATGACCATCTGTAGTTTCTGGGACTGCATCTCTTTGAACAGTTCATCAATATTTTTGGTCTGAGGCACAAAATAAGGCTCTCTGAGCAGCCCATCCAGCTTTGCAATGGGCAGATCCAGTTTATCATCGCTGATGTGGAACCGCATGGCATCCTTCAGATGTAAGATACCGATGATATGATCAATGTTCTCTTCATATACCGGATAACGGCTGTTCTTGCCTTCCAGCATGGAAGCAATGGCATCTTTTAACTTCGTCTCGCCGTCGATGGCTACAATACTTCCGCGGTGCGTCATGATGTCCTGAGCTTCCTTGTCTCCGTATTCAAAAATATTGGAGATCATCTCCGCTTCACTGGCCTGGATCACACCCTGTTCATGCCCTTCCTGAACCATGTTAATAATCTCTTCCTCGGTCACATCATTTTCATCTGTGTTATTGCGGACACCGAAGAGGAATAATATTCCCTTTGCAGTCAGATTTACCAGCCCCGTCAAGGGAGATAACAGTCTCGTAATCCAAAAGATCGGGTCAATGCAGGCATATGCCCACTTTTCCGGTTTCCTGGATGCCATTTTTCTCGGGATCAGTACTCCGAAGGTCAGCAGAATATAAATCATGGCAACAAAAGACAATACAGTTGCAATCCCGGAGATCACTCCCGTGGGAACATTTTGAAGCGACAATCCGCCGACATTGATCACATGCAGGCCGTTGTCGATCGCCTGCAGCCAGATATTCAGGTAAAAGGCACCCATTAAAATATTGATCAGCGTAATGACTAACTGTACCGTATTGATATAGATCCCCGGACGGCTGACCATCTCAGAAAGCCGCACCGACCGGCGATCCTTTTCTTCCTCTGCTTTATGTAAGATCTCTTTTTCATTGAGGTTGTCAATGGCAGCATCAAATCCGTAAAAAAACATATCTACCAGTAACAGCAGGAAAAAGAGTAATATGGCCACAGGCCCACTGATATCCATCGTTCATTTCATCCTTTCGTATTTTAATTATTTTATATATTCCTCTGGATACGCAGGGTATCAGGCTATGTATCCAGTTCCAGGCTTACCTTCAGTGCCCGGTTCACTCTCCGCATAATATCACCGTCAAGATGACATACTTTATCCTTTAATCTCTTCTTGTCAATGGTGCGCAGTTGTTCCAGAAGCACTACCGAATCCTTATCCATATCATAGAGACGGGCATTTAATTCAATGTGTGTAGGCAGCTTCGCCTTATTCATCTTTGAGGTGATTGCAGCGCAGATCACGGTAGGACTGTGTTTGTTGCCCACATCATTCTGGATGATGAGCACCGGTCTGATACCGCCCTGTTCCGAGCCGATCACCGGCCGCAGATCCGCGTAATAGACATCTCCTCTTCTCATTTCTACTCCTTACATCAGCGATTTAAGATAAGTATTGCCGATTCTTACGGAGTTATACGAGCACTTTTGATCCATCAGAAATTTTCAAAATAGTCTCTTACTTCTGTGATCTCACCATGCTGCCTGTAGACCCTTGGAATTCTTTTCCCCAGATCACAGACAAATTCATAATTAAATCTGCCGGAGAGTTCTCCCAATTCTTCCGCGGTGATCCGCTCTGTACCGTCCACACCGAGAAGAGTTACTTTGTCGCCCTCCATAACTCCCGGAATCTCCGAAACATCTACCATGAACTGATCCATACAGACTCTTCCGAGGATCGGTGCCTTCTTCCCCCGGATCAGTACATAGCCTTTTCCGGACAGACTTCTGGGATAACCGTCTCCGTAACCTACGGGGATCGTGGCTACTCTGGTATCCTTCTGTGCCGTAAACAGCCCGCCGTAGCTGACGCTCTGTCCCGCATGAATCGTCTTACAGTATACAATATGACTGTAGAGAGACATGGCTGCCCGTAAGGGTACAATATCCTTTCTCACTTCTTCGGAAGGATACAGACCGTAAGTAGTGATACCCGCACGGACCATATCCATATTCGCCTGGGGCATTTCCAAGATTGCCGCACTGTTTGCGCAGTGCTTGACGGGAATAGTAAGCCCCAGCTCTGTCTGTATTCTGTCGATAAAATTCTGAAAAAGTTCCAGCTGATGGTATGCAGAAGTCTTATCTTCTTCATCGGATTTGGCAAAATGGGTGAAGATGCCCTCCACTTCCAGCTCCGGATGTCCCATAAGGAATCTGACGAACTCCAGTCCTTCCTCATCCGGCGTAATGCCGATTCTTCCCATGCCGGTATCTACCTTGATATGAACCTTTGCCTTCTGTCCGACCTTTGCCGCTGCTGCGACCAGCTCTTCCACCGTATCCCTGCGGTAGACTGCCGGGCGGATCTCCTCCCGGATCAATTCTTCGTAGCAATAGGGAAAAGTATATCCCAGGATCAGGATCGGTTTCTTCACGCCTGCTTCTCTGAGTACATGTGCCTCTTCATAAGTGGCTGCCGCATAGCCGAACATGAAGTCCAGCTGCTCTAACATTTTCGCGATGGGAACACCACCATGACCATATCCGTCCGTCTTAATGACAGCCAGTATTTTCGTCTTCTCCGCAATGTTTTCTTTCATATGGACCATATTTTCCCAGATGGCATCCAGATCCACTTCCGCCCATACCCGTTGATAGGACTCTAATTTTTCCTGCAGTTCTCTCGTCATATTTTCACGCTTTCTTATTTTGATTTTTCATCAGACATTCGGCGATATCTCCCGCCATCACACCATATTCGGTATGAAGTCCGGCCGCCAGATCACCTGCCATGCCGTGCAGATATACGCCACAGGTTGCAGCCTCCGGGGCATCCATTCCCTGCGCCAGCAATCCCAGGATCACGCCGGTCAGCACATCTCCGCTGCCTGCCGTAGCCATTCCGCTGTTGCCCGTGGTATTCAGATAGCAGGCTCCCTGTTCCTTACATACCACAGTCCTCGCATCCTTGGCAACTGCTACGGCATGAAATCGCTTGGCCAGTATTTTCGCACATGTGGGGAGGTCGTCCTTGCACTCTGAGGTCGTCCGTTTTAGCAGTCTTGACATTTCCCCCACATGAGGTGTCAGAAGGATCACTCTGCCTTCCGCACCCTGGGCGCGCAGTTCTTCTGCCAGCATCCTGCCGCTCTCCTCTGCCAGGAGGTTTAGGGCATCTGCATCCAGCACCAGCGGCTTCCTGCTTCTCTCCACCACGGTCTTCAGACATTGCAGTGCCTGTTCTTCTCTGCCGATGCCGGGACCTATGGCGATGACATCCGCCCAGTCTAAGCTCTCCGTCAGCTGTCTGCAGGAGCCGTACAACGCTTCCGGAATCCCCTGCTGTATGATCTGTCGGTTCTCTTCGGCAGTGATGACTTTTACCATACCGGCTCCGGTACGATAGGCTGCTTTCGCCGCCAAAATAGCTGCCCCCGCCATGCCGTTACTTCCTGCAACAAGCAGTGCTTTGCCGAAGGTTCCTTTGTTCCCCGCAGCGTTTCTCTTAAGTAACTGTACGGAGCCTTTCTCATAAGTGTACATTTCTGGTTCCTGTCCTAAGAAGCTCTCCTGTCCGATCCCCACATTCGCAGTCCGGACTTCTCCGGCGTATTCCGCACCGGGATACAGTACCAGTCCTCTCTTACAGAAACCAAAAGTGACCGTGGCATCCGCCAGAAATGCACAACCCAGCACTCTGCCGGTATCTGAGCAGATACCGCTTGGCACATCCAGTGCCAGCTTAAATCCCTCTGCCTTGTTCATCTCTTTTACGGCATCCGCATAGTTTCCCTCCACAGGGCGGCTTAATCCCACTCCGAAGAGGGCGTCTACAATTACATTATATTCATCCACCGCAATATTACTGTCTGTCTTCACCGGAAAATGTTGCAAAGTCTGCCACTGCGATTTCCACTGCCTGGTAGCTCTCTGCATATCTCCCACGCATTTTACCGCGACTGCGTATCCGTCCGCCGCAAGAAGTCTTGCTAACGCCAGGCCATCGCCGCCATTGTTCCCCATACCAGCAAAAATGAGCACTTTCGTCCGTTCTTTCACGGCATCAAAGCGCTCTTTTATAAAATCCTCCGCTGCCAGAGCCGCTCTCTCCATCAGGACCGGCCCCGGTATGCCGAGGTACTCTATGGTATTCTTATCGTATTGCTTCATTTCCTGTGCAGTTACCAGATATTTCATACTATTTTTGCTCCGGATTATATTTCATGTCAAACAGATTGACCACCTCTGCACCAAAGATGTCATGCATGTAGTTATAGATTTCCTGATTCTGCTGTTCCATCTGCTGTTTCTCGATCAGACGTTTTTTCAGTTCAATGCGAATAGCACTCACCCACTCCGCAGTATCATTGATCTGTTTGTCATTATCCTTCATAATATCATAGCAGCACTCCATAGTAAACATCATAAGCTGAAGATTTAATCTTTCGATCTCCCGGGGGAGGTCTTTCAGCTCATCTTCATAAGCTTCCAGCTTCTCATTACATTCTTCGATCAGTCGCTTATGTTCTTCGATCTGCTTGTTCAGCTTGCTGTTCTCACCCTGCTGATCCACTTCGTTCACCATGGGAACGATCTCTTTCATCAGCTTCTTTTTCAGATTACGGATATCCTTTGACTCCGTATTCAGCTTTCCCTGTCGTTTTAACAACTGGTTCAAGGAATTCTCCGTCTCCTTTAACGGAACAGAACCTGTCTTATTCAGCAGCTTGTACCATTTATTGTCCAAAGTGAGTACGGGCAGACGCTTTCCGGCAAGTGCACTTTTAAAAGCTTCCTGCCGGTTCCTTGCATTCTCTCCTGCGTTATCGTTGCCCATAATATCACTCCCTTTTATGCCTTACTCTCTCGTAAGCTCACGAATTCGTACTATCGCACTCTTCATCCCGCTTCGCAGGATATTCGTTCGCTAATGAACCCAGAAAAACAAATGTCTGCTTCGCAGCAGCTTGTTTTTCCCTGAGGCTCATTATTTTATATCTGAGTTGTAACGGTTAATGTTATACGAAAGTTTCATTAAACTGTCTGACAGATGTACATTCTCTACCTGTATTCCCTCCGGAACGTTCAGATCCACATGCGCAAAGTTCCAAATGGCACGGATCCCGTTCGCCACCAGCTTGTCAGCCACTTCTACGGCACTGGTCTTGGGAATCGTCAGTACAGCAATATCAATGTTATTCTCCCGGATAAAAGATTCCAGCTGCTCCATGGGCATAACCTTCACACCACGGACATCCTTCCCCACAAGCTCCGGGTTCGCATCGAACATTCCTTTGAAGATAAATCTTCTGCGTTCAAAGTTCAAATAATTACCCAGAGCTCTGCCCAGGTTACCGGCTCCGATAATAACGAAATTATGCTGCTTATCCAGTCCTAATATCTTACCGATCTCACGGTACAGATATTCTACATTATATCCGTATCCCTGCTGACCGAAACCACCAAAATTATTAAAATCCTGACGTATCTGGGATGCGGTCACTTTCATCAGTCCGGAAAGCTCCTGCGAAGAGATACGTTCTACACCTTCATCCTTAAGTTCCCCCAAATATCGAAAGTATCTGGGCAGTCTGCCGATCACAGCCTGTGAAATTTCTTTTGCTTCCAATACTTTCACCTCCGATTTTTTTAAGTATACACCATATGTTAAAAACTTGTCAATGAATTGACAGGTTTTCTTCTTTTCGTTACAATAAAATTTAAAAAGCCCGGTCTCCGTGAGCTGGAAATACTGGAAATAAAGGATACATACTACCATGATATTATCTTGTCAGAATATTTCAAAAGCATTTGTAGAAAATCAAGTATTGAAAAATGTCTCTTTTCATATAGAGGATCATGAAAAAGCTGCCATTGTGGGCATCAACGGTGCCGGAAAAACAACGCTGCTCCGCATCATTGTAGGAGAAATGACTCCCGATGACGGACAGGTGGTTCTGGCAAAGGACAAGACACTTGGGTATCTTGCCCAGAACAGCACCGTGGATACCTCTCATACCATTTACGAGGAGCTGTTATCCGTCAAGGCGGATCTGCTGCGCCTGGAGGAAAAGATCCGGGAATGCGAAAACAATATGAAGCATGCTGATGGAGATGCTCTGGAAGACCTGATGAAGCAGTACACCTCTCTCACCCACGCTTTCGAGACCGGCGGCGGCTATCTCTACCGTAGCGAGCTGGTCGGTGTGTTAAAGGGACTGGGTTTTACCGAAGATGAATTCTCCAAGCCGGTTGCCACACTCTCCGGCGGTCAGAAGACCCGGGTGGCGTTAGGACGGCTTCTGTTACAGAACCCTGATCTCATTATCTTGGACGAGCCGACGAACCACTTAGATATGAATTCCATCGCCTGGTTAGAGACTTATCTGTTGAATTACAAAGGAGCCGTTCTCATCGTCTCCCACGACCGGTATTTCCTGGACCGGATCGCCGGGAAAGTCATCGAGATCGATCAGTCCAAGGCTACGACCTTTATGGGGAATTACTCCGATTATGCCGTAAAAAAGGAACAGCTGCGTGTCGCTGCCTGGAATGCCTATATGAACCAGCAGCGTGACATCAAGCATCAGGAAGAAGTCATTGAAAAATTAAAATCCTTTAACCGGGAAAAGTCCATCAAGCGTGCAGAAAGCCGGGAGAAAATGTTGGACAAGATCGAGGTCATCGAAAAGCCCTCCGAGGTTCGCACGGATATGAAGCTGACGCTGACGCCCCGGATCTTAAGTGGCAATGATGTGCTGACTGTGGAGCATCTGTCCAAAAGCTTTGACTCCCATAAGCTTTTTACCGATGTCAATTTCGAGATCAAGCGCGGTGAACACGTGGCGATCATCGGTGATAATGGCAGCGGCAAGACCACTCTGCTTAAGATCTTAAACGGTCTCGTTCCTGCCGATCAGGGCACCTTCCGCTTAGGTTCCAATGTAGAGATTGGCTATTACGATCAGGAACATCATGTGCTCCACAGCGAGAAGACATTGTTTGAAGAGATCTCGGACGATTATCCGTACCTGAACAATACCCAGATCCGTAATGTACTGGCGGCTTTTCTCTTTACCGGGGAGGATGTGTTCAAGCGTATCAGTGATCTGAGTGGCGGTGAGCGCGGACGTGTCTCTCTTGCCAAGCTGGTACTCTCCAACGCAAACTTCCTCATCCTGGATGAGCCGACGAACCACTTAGATATCATGTCCAAGGAGATACTGGAGGACGCCCTGAACGGTTACGAAGGGACCATATTGTACGTCTCCCACGACCGGTACTTCATCAACCGTACCGCCCACAGGATCCTGGATCTGACGGAGGGACAATTCGTAAGTTATGTTGGAAATTATGACTACTATCTGGAAAAGCACGACACGGTGATGGCTGCCATAGAAGCCAGTGCTCCGCAGAATACTGACGCAGATAACACAGCTGCAGCTAAAGCTGCAGAATCCGAAGTCAAACTGGACTGGAAAGCCCAGAAGGAAGAACAGGCGAGACTCCGCAAGAAAGAAAACGACCTGAAAAAATGCGAAGAAAAGATTGCCGAACTGGAAGCCCGCATCTCCGAGATCGACACCGAAATGTCCGATCCCGCCATCGGCACCCAGGTGGCAAAGCTGCAGGAGCTGTCCAAAGAGCAGACTACCTGCCAAGAACAATTGGAAAAATTATATGAACAATGGGAAGAACTGGCAGAGTAAATATTTTTAAGGGAAGGGCACAGCAACGATAAAGTCGTTGGCTATGCCCTTCCTTTGTTTAAACTACTACCTGTTCTTGCACTAACTGCAATATAACACAATATTACATCATTTTCTGGATAAAATAAAAAGAACCGGCTGACATTTTACTGTCTACCGATTCTTTCTATAATTTTGCTCTACAATTCTTTCTTTGATAGCGGCTTCAAATAATTCTTCTTTAATGTTCTCTCATCATTGAAAAAATATATTTCTGATTTTGACAACAAATGATTCTCCATCTTTAGTTCCGTCAACTTAAGTGTACATATCAAATCTGCAACTTGAAACAATCTATAATCAGCTGGAATTACCTTACGAAATTCAACGTTTTCCAATAATGCGTTAAAAACTGATGATAGAATTCTTGTTACCTCCACTTGTCCATTATCATAATATATCTTAACAGTATCATAATTGCAAAAGAAAGCATAATTATCACGAATAAATACAGCCAATTGCTTACTAAGCTTTCCGGTTGCTTCTATAGAATCCTCTATATGTTTCTTTTCTATGTATATTGACTTAAAGTTTATATTCAAACGACGTACAAAACTCATCATTTTCATAATAATTTTTTGTCGTTCTTTTAAATCATATCCTCGATATTCTTCTTCCGACCTTATCACCGGTCCAGAATGAACACTATGCTTTGACCATCCAATATTACTAAGTTCATTCTCCAATATTTTCAAATCGTCGACAATGTTAACTGCCTGATCATGTAATACCATAGATATAATATAAAATGGTGCATGATAATCATAAACTCCAAAATCACCAGATTCATCTACAAAAATGCTTAATTCTTTCATTCATCCCCCGTATAATAAAAATGGCGGGTGTCTTACCCGCCGTTTGGTGGACCCGGGTCTTACGACCAGCCCATATATTTATTGTGCATATGCACAACAGATCTTCATCTGTATTAATAGTATATGCGATTATTTCAAAAAAATCAATTAATTACATACTATTTTTTTCTTTTTTCTTCATTTAAGAATCTTTCTGCTTTGTCATTGCCAGTGAGCACCTCTGAAATACAGCATTCTGGGCACCGAAATAATATGCTCTTGTTTTATTAAACAACCATAAATTTTACTGTTTTGCATACTTTTACTATCTTTTTAAATTCTGTGTTATCCATAAATTGTATATCCTTATGTGGGTGCATAATTAAGCAAAATTTTTCTTGGGACTTCCCGTCCCCTCACAGTGGCTTCCATTGGAAATCGTTTGAAATCGTCAAAAGTCATACCATTTAAATTATAATGTTATTATTATCACAAAACTCTCGTACATCCTCTTCAAATAAACTATAATTAATTTTTTCCTTTTTCGAAACAGATTTTACAGATTCTAATATATTATCTATAATTAGTCTTTTTTTATTGGCAGTATCAGCTTTAACATACTCCTCATAGTCAATTTGTAAACTTACTGATGCAAAACCATATTGTGGTTCACGTGTGAAAACAATACATTCTAAATATTTAAAAAAGCAATATTCAGTTACTATTTTACATAAATTTTTCGGTTCTTAAATGGAGAAATAGTATATCTGCATACTACTTTGCTTTATAGTTTTTGCAAAATATCAAAGCTTCATCTAGCGCACCAATAACCTCATCTTTTTGCATAGTATCATCATCACGAAAACTATATATGGGCATTATGTCTTCTGAATTTGTTACATCTATATCCATTGCCTCAAAATATACAAACTGATACGGAACATATTGTGAATTAGTCACCGATAGCTGTGCTATGCAATTTAGAAAACCATCTTCCTACTCTTTTTGTATCACTACCGCTCTGGTCTCTACCGCTTCGCAGGCAGTCCCTTTCCCTTTCAACTGGGCCCCGCCTATCGTCATTAGTAGATAATTAAATGTACCAGCACCTATTTTTCTTCCAATCGCTGAATCATAGGTTCCATTCCAGGCATCCTGTAAGCCTGCTTTTGCTGCATCTATAGTCTGAGTCAGCGAAAAATCCTTTATAAACAATAGATATGATAAAGGATTATTAATTGAATTAACCCCTTTCGCTGATGTAATAATTATGCTCAGCTGGTAGTCTGCATTACTTATGATCTGGGTATATTCAATTCCCTGTCCCACAAAACCCGCACAAAATCCTGCGGTTGCAGTCCTCTGCATCTCTTTACTGTCAGAATTTCCCTTTACCGTTTCCCTTATGACTATGATATCTGCCGGGGTCTTCACCGCCGGTCCCATAACAACATCTCCATAATCCAGGAATATCTGACCCGCCCTGTTGTTTAACAGTCCGCTTTCTATGGCATCTTCTATGCTAAGTCGCTGGTTTTCATAATTTTCAATGGTCTTTTGTGCCTGTGTATCTGGATCAATTATCTAGCCTTTCAGGCTTTCAAGCACCTCAACCTCATTTCCGCTGGGATCCGTATAATTCAGATAGCTGCTCACGCAGTAATTATACCGATTAAGCGTCAGCGGTTCTGTCAGGCTGCCCAGGTAGCTGTCTTCGGTGAGGAAGGTCGCTGTTACCACACAGTAGTACCTTGCCCTCAGATACTGGCTCTCGATATTCGGGTTGTAGGACTCCCCATTGTAGGTATATTCGTTTTCATACTGCGGAGCCCCGAAAGTGATCTCACCGGTGACACTATAACGGTAGGACTGGTAGACCTGTCCCTCTTCATTGGTGATGCCGGAGACACTTCCTCTGGCATCGTAGAGGTAGTAGCCGATGCTGCCATCATTCCCAGAACTGCTTTCCCCTCAATATTTTATTTCACTACTCCAACTATTGTGTGTATTCACCATTTTTGCCTGAGGAATTTTTTCCTACCTTATCCCACGTATATATTTTCGACTATTGTACTGAGTTTCATTATCAAAATAGCACAATATTACATCATAGTTGCATCATTTTCCGAATAAAAAGAATCAGCTGACAT
>OLRY01000103.1_pt1 | contig 115049 bp, 132 predicted proteins | sample 1672541 | NCBI WGS metagenome assembly OLRY01 (sample SAMEA3136697, study PRJEB25190) | human gut metagenome | biome: human gut; feature: human-associated habitat; material: faeces | place: Austria | collected 2013 | reverse complement strand
GCGCAACGGCGCTAAGGTTTCCGGCCCGATCCCGCTGCCGACCGAGAAGCAGATCGTTACCATCCTGCGTGCTGTTCACAAGTACAAGGATTCTCGTGAGCAGTTCGAGCGCCGCACCCACAAGCGCCTGATCGACATCATCAACCCGAATCAGGCTACCATCGAGGCTCTGACCACTCTCGACCTGCCGGCTGGCGTCGAGTTCGAGGTTAAGCTCTAATTTAAGTTAACAAGCTGACCGGATTAACCCACCGGCGGTTTGAAGCCCTGCCGCGACACGCGCGGCGAGGTCATGTTGGCGGTCAAATGCCGTCAACCAATAACCTTTAAGGAGGAAAAACAAATGCTGAACAAAGCAATCATCGGCAAGAAGGTCGGTATGACCCAGATCTTCAATGCTGACGGCAAGGTTATTCCCTGCACCGTAATCGAAGCAGGTCCTTGCGTTGTAACTCAGCTCAAGACCGAAGAGAAGGACGGCTACAATGCTGTACAGTTCGGTTTTGAGGATGTTAAGGAAGCTCGCCTGAACAAGCCCCAGAAGGGTCACCTGAAGAAGGCTGGCGACTCCCTGAAGAAGTACCTGAAGGAGTTCCGTTTTGAGGACTGCACTCCGTTCCAGCTCGGCGATGTTGTTAAGGCTGACATGTTCGTTACCGGCGATTATGTTGACGTTACCGGCACTTCCAAGGGCAAGGGCTACGCTGGCGTAATCAAGCGCTTCAACGCATCCCGCCTGAAGGAAAGCCACGGTACCGGCCCTGTACACCGCCATGCGGGTTCTATGGGCGCTTGCTCTGATCCGTCCAAGATCATGAAGGGCAAGATGATGCCGGGTCACATGGGCGCTGAGCAGGTTACTGTTCAGAACCTGGACGTTGTAAAGGTTGACGCTGAGCTTAACCTGATCGCCGTTTGCGGCGCAGTTCCGGGCCCGAAGGGCGGCATCGTAGTGCTGAAGAACACCGTTAAGAACAACAAGGTTGCCAAGGGCGAGGCTGGCATCAGCAAGAACCCGCAGAAGGCTTCCGCAAGAAAGTAAGGGAAGGAGGAGCAAATCATGCCTACAGTAGCAGTTTTTGATATGACCGGTAAGAAGACCGGCGAGATGGAGCTGAACGCGGCTGTTTTCGGTATTGAGCCGAACATGACCGTTGTACACGCTGCAGTAAAGAATTATCTGGCTAACCAGCGTCAGGGCACTCAGTCCACGCTGACCCGCGCCGAGGTTCGTGGCGGCGGCATCAAGCCGTGGCGTCAGAAGGGCACCGGCCGTGCTCGTCAGGGTTCTATCCGCTCTCCGCAGTGGACCCATGGTGGTATTGCCCTCGGCCCGAAGCCCCGTTCCTACAACTACAGCCTGACCAAGAAGACCAAGCGTCTGGCTATGCTGTCCGCTCTGTCTGCAAAGGCAGCAGCAGGCGAGATCATCGTAATCGATGGCCTGGATATGGGCGAGATCAAGACCAAGTCCTTCGTTGGTTTCCTGAACGCAGTTGAGGCAACCGGCAAGAGCCTGGTAGTTACTCCGGAAGTTCGCACCAACGTAGTTAAGTCTGCGGCAAACATCCCGGGCGTACGCACCACGATCGCGTCTACCCTCAATGTATACGACATCCTCAATGCTGACAAGTTCATCATCGACAAGGCAGCAGTTGAGAAGCTGCAGGAGGTATACGCATAATGAAGTACGCATACGACATTATCAAGAAGCCGATCATCACCGAGCGTTCCATGATGGGCGCACAGGACAACAAGTACACCTTCGAAGTAGCGATCGATGCCGGCAAGGTAGAGATCAAGAAGGCTGTAGAGGAGATCTTCGGCGTTAAGGTTGCCAAGGTTAATACCATCAAGCTGCCGGGCAAGTGGAAGCGCATGGGCGTTCACGTTGGCAAGCGTTCCGACATCAAGAAGGCGATCGTAACCCTGACCGCTGACTCCAAGAAGATCGAGATCTTCGAGAACATGATGTAAATATTCTAAGGGGGAATCCTTCCCCCTTAGATACCGAAAAAGTTCCCTTCGGAAACTTTTTCGGATAACCCCCTCTCGAATGAATACATTCGAGAACGCGCCTCTAAGGCGCGGGCAGTGGTGTAAAAGTACGGCGCAGCCGCACTTTTACGAACACCCCTGCGGGGTGATTAACAACTCGTTTGAAAACGTGTTTTCAAACGAAGTAATTGTATGGGGAAGCCACCCCGATAATAACGTATCAAGGAGTTGAAATTCCAAATGGCTATCAAGACTTTCAACCCGACGACGCCCTCGCGCAGAAATATGACTGTGCTTTCCTACAAGGGTCTGTCTAAGGTGAAGCCCGAGAAGAGCCTTCTCGAAAAGGTCAAGAAGACCGCTGGCCGCAACAGCTACGGCCGCATCACCGTTCGCCACATCGGCGGCGGCAACAAGAAGAAGTACCGTATCATTGACTTCAAGCGTCAGAAGCTCGACGTTTACGCCGAGGTTAAGACCATGGAGTATGATCCGAACCGTTCCGCTAACATCGCTCTCGTTCAGTACGAGGACGGCGAGAAGGCATATATCCTCGCTCCCGAGGGCCTGAAGATCGGCGACAAGGTCGTTTCTTCCAAGGATGCCGACATCAAGCCCGGCAACTGCCTGCCGGTTGAGAACATTCCGGTTGGTACCATGATCCACAACATCGAGCTGTACCCGGGCAAGGGCGCACAGCTGGTTCGTTCCGCAGGCGTCGGCGCTCAGCTGATGGCTAAGGAAGGCGGCAAGGCAATGGTTCGTCTGCCCTCCGGTGAGCTGCGTTACGTCCGTCTGGACTGCAAGGCTACCATCGGCGTTGTTGGTAACTCTGATCATTCTAACGTACAGCTGGGTAAGGCTGGCCGTACCCGTCATCTGGGTATCCGCCCGACCGTTCGTGGTTCTGTAATGAACCCGTGTGATCACCCGCACGGCGGCGGCGAAGGCAAGAGCCCGATCGGTCGTCCGTCTCCGGTTACCCCGTGGGGCAAGCCGGCTATGGGTTACAAGACCCGCAAGAAGAACCACCGCACCGACAAGCAGATCGCTCGTCGTCGCAACGGCAAGTAAGAAAGGAGTTATCTTAATATGGGCAGAAGTGTTAAGAAAGGCCCTTTTGTGGCTCCTGAGCTTATCAAAAGAGTCGTTGAAATGAACGAAAAGGGCGAGAAGAAGGTCCTCAAGACCTGGTCCCGCGCTTCCACGATCTTCCCTGAGTTCGTCGGTCATACGATCGCAGTACACGACGGCCGCAAGCACGTTCCGGTATACGTTACCGAGGACATGGTTGGTCACAAGCTGGGCGAGTTTGCTCCCACCCGTACCTACAAGGGTCACGCGGGCAGCAAGACCTCCAATAACGGCAAGTAAGGAGGAGTTAAAGTAACATGGAAGCAAGAGCTATTGTACGCAACGTACGCATGACCCCGCGAAAGATCAAGCTGATCTGCGATCTGATCCGCGGCAAGGATGCGGGCGAAGCTATGGCCATCATCATGAATACCCCCAAGGCAGCATGCGAGCCGATGGAGAAGCTCCTCAAGAGCGCAGTTGCCAATGCCGAGAACAATCACGGCATGAACACCGACAAGCTTTACGTTAAGGAAGTTCACGTCGGTCCCGGTCCGATCATGAAGCGCGTTATGCCGCGTGCACAGGGCCGTGCATTCAGAATCCTCAAGAGAACCTCGCACGTAACGCTGGTTCTTGGCGAGAAAGAATAAGGGAGGGTAATCAATGGGCCAGAAAGTAAATCCGAACGGTCTCCGTGTCGGCGTTATCAAGAATTGGGATTCCCGTTGGTTCGCTAAGGACAATGTGTTCGGCGACCTCCTCGTGGAAGACTACAAGATCCGTAAGGATCTGAAGAAGCGTCTGTACGACGCAGGCGTTCCGGCGATCGAGATCGAGCGCAAGAACGACGAAATCAAGATCATGATCCAGTGCGCACGTCCCGGCATGGTTGTCGGCCGCGGCGGCGAGGACATCAAGAAGCTCGAAGAAGAGCTGACCAAGAAGTACGGCAAGAAGGTTCGCTGCTCCATCATCGAGATCAAGAACCCGGACACCAACGCTACCCTGGTTGCTGAGAACATTGCAGCTCAGCTCGAGAAGCGCATCGGTTTCCGCCGTGCAATGAAGCAGTCCATGGGCCGTGCAATGCGCATGGGCGCCAAGGGCATCAAGGTTTCCTGCGGCGGCCGTCTGGGCGGCGCGGAAATCGCACGCACCGAGCATTACCACGAGGGCACCATTCCGCTGCAGACCCTGCGTGCGGACATCGACTATGGTTTTGCTGAAGCTGCGACCACCTACGGCCGCATCGGTGTTAAGGTATGGATCTACAAGGGTGAGGTTCTCCACGGCGGTCCGCGTCTGGGTCGCTCCATTGAAGCTCCGAAGCCGGCATTCGAGCGCCGCGATCGTCGCGGTGACCGTCGCGGCCGTCGTGACTTCAACCGTGGCGAGCGTCGTGCTCCCCGTCAGGAAGGAGGCAACCGTTAATGCTGCTCCCTAAGAGAGTTAAGTATCGTCGCGTTCATCGCGGCCGTATGACCGGCAAGGCTACCCGCGGTAACTTCGTATCGAACGGTGAGTTCGGTATCCAGGCTACCGAGCCGTGCTGGATTACCTCGAATCAGATCGAGGCAGCCCGTATCGCTATGACCCGTTACACCAAGCGTGGCGGTCAGGTATGGATCAAGATTTTCCCCGACAAGCCGGTTACCAAGCATCCGGCTGGTGCTCGAATGGGTTCCGGTAAGGGCGCACCCGAGTACTGGGTTGCAGTAGTTAAGCCGGGCCGTGTACTGTTTGAGATCGCAGGCGTTTCCGAGGAAGTTGCTCGTGAGGCACTGCGTCTGGCAAGCCACAAGCTGCCCTGCAAGACCAAGTTCGTTGCCCGTGAGAAGAATGGCGGTGAAGCATGATGAAGGCATCTGAGATCAGAGAACTGACGGCTGAGGAGCTGTCTGCAAAGCTCGGTGAGCTGAAGAAGGACCTCTTCAACCTCCGTCTGCAGCTCGCTACCAATCAGCTCGACAACACCAACAAGATCAATGAAGTCAAGCACGACATTGCTCGTATCAATACCGTTATCCGCGAGAAGCAGATCGCGGAGAAGGCATAAGGGAGGGAAACGAATATTATGAGCGAAAGAGCATTACGCAAAACGCGAGTAGGCAAGGTCGTTTCCGATAAGATGGATAAGACCATTGTCGTAGCAATTGAGGATCGTGTAGCACATCCTCTGTACAAGAAGGTTATTCCGCACACCTATAAGCTGAAGGCACACGACGAGAACAACGAGTGTGGCATCGGTGATAAGGTTAAGGTGATGGAGACCCGTCCGCTGTCCAAGGACAAGCGCTGGCGCCTGGTCGAGATCATCGAGAAGGCAAAGTAAGGAGGAGAGCACATGGTTCAGCAGGAAAGCTTTCTGCGTGCAGCTGACAACAGCGGCGCAAAGGAACTGAAGGTAATCCGTGTTCTCGGCGGCTCCGCACGCAAGTACGGCAACATCGGTGACGTAGTTGTTTGCTCGGTGCGCAAGTGCACCCCGGGCGGCGGCGTAAAGAAGGGCGATGTCGTTAAGGCAGTTATCGTCCGCACCGTTAAGGGCCTGCGCCGCGCTGACGGCAGCTATATCCGCTTTGACGAGAACGCTGGCGTTATCATTCGTGATGACAAAAACCCCCGCGGCACCCGTATCTTTGGGCCTGTCGCTCGTGAGCTGCGTGACAAGGATTACATGAAGATCCTGTCGCTTGCTCCGGAAGTACTGTAAGGAGGTCGCCAACAAATGAACAATTTGCACGTTAAGACGGGCGACACCGCAGTCGTTCTTTCCGGCAAGGAAAAGGGCAAGCGCGGCAAGATCCTGTCCGTAAACCCGAAGAAGGGTATGGTAGTAATCGAAGGTGTGAACATGATCAAGTGCCACACCAAGCCCCGCCGTCAGGGTGAAACCGGCGGCATCATCGAGCGCGAGGGTGCGCTGCGTGCCTGCAAGGTAATGCGCGTATGCCCGAAGTGCGACAAGCCGACTCGTGTTGCTCACAAGATCACCGAGAACGGCACTAAGCTGACGGTGTGCAAGCACTGCGGCGAAACGCTTTAAGAAGAGGAGGTTGCAATAAATGGTTCCGAATATGAAAGCAAAGTATACTGCGGAAGTTGCGCCTGCTCTGATGAAGAAGTTTCAGTACGAGAGCGCAATGCAGATTCCGAAGCTCGACAAGATCGTAATCAACGTCGGCTGCGGTAAGGAAGCAAACGGTAACTCCAAGGTTATCGAGGCTATTGTCCGTGATATCACCCTGATCTCCGGCCAGAAGCCGATCATCACCCACGCTAAGAAGTCCATCGCAAACTTCAAGCTGCGTGACGGCATGCCGGTAGGCGTTAAGGTAACCCTGCGCCGTGACCGCATGTGGGAGTTCCTGGATCGTCTGTTCAACGTAGCTCTGCCGCGTGTACGCGATTTCCGCGGCATCAACGGCAACGCATTTGACGGCCGTGGCAACTACGCTCTGGGTCTGAGCGAGCAGCTGATCTTCCCGGAAATTTCCTATGATCAGATCGACAAGATCCGCGGCATGAACATCGTTATCTGCACCACTGCAAATACCGATGAAGAAGCAAAGGAGCTGCTTACTCTGATGGGCGCTCCGTTTGAGAAGTAAGGAGGAGAAGTTAAATGGCTAAGAAGTCGATGGTTCTCAAGCAGCAGGCTAAGCCGAAGTTCTCCAGCCGAGCTTACAACCGCTGCAAGATCTGCGGCCGTCCGCACGCTTACCTGCGTGACTTCGGTATCTGCCGTATCTGCTTCCGCGAGCTGGCTTACAAGGGCCAGATCCCGGGTGTCCGCAAGGCATCCTGGTAAGGAAGAGCGATTTCAAAAAGGAACCCGTAAGGGTTCCTTTTTTTATGTCTTCAGGCAGAAAGTAAGCGGTGCACACGAGTTGCGTAGCAATACGTTGTTGCTGGGCGGCGTTTACACGCTATCAATGATGTTTAAGAATTAAATTGTGGTGAATATCTAACATGTTAAATTATTTTGTGCGTGAAACAAATTTGTGATATAATTCGATAGCTATGGACGGCACCTGCGGGTTATATTTGATGTAAGGCTTTGCCGTAGGGTGCGCCGACTCGGCGCACCGCTTGTAAACCATCTGCATATCGCTTAATCAGGGCGGACACACTGGTCCGCCCCTACGGTGAATTTTTGATGCGATTGATTTGGAAATTCGTTGTTTTCTGATGCAAAAATTCATATATTTTAGGTAAATTTCGCGTTTTCCTCTTGCATTTTCCCGCAAAATGTGTTTTAATTATTCTGTTATAAATATTTCAATGCGATGAGCAGGAAAAGTAACGCTGTGTTCCTCTTTCTCAGAGAGAACGGTCCCATGGCTGCAAGCCGTTTATCGAGGTATGGCGCGAAGTTCCCCTGTGAGCACCGGTGCTGAATAGATGCAGTAGGCGCCGGCGAAGTAACGCTCCGTTACCGGCGTTCAATGAGTGCCCGATTTTTTCGGGAATCAGGGTGGTACCACGGAAGTTTTACGCCTTTCGTCCCTATTTTACGGGGACGGAAGGCGTTTTTTATTACCACTGTAATGGATGATACCCGTAGGGCGCGACGACTCGGCGCGCCGCATCGAACGGCAGCTGATGATTTCAGACGGCGTGCCGAGGTCGTCACGCCCTACGAACTATCCGCCCTCACTCTATCACAAAATCACATTCCAAAGGAGAATTGGTATGAAAGAAAAGCTGCAAGGCATTTTGCAGACCGCGAAGGAGCAGCTCGCTGCCGCGAAGGATTCGCGCGCGCTGGACGAGGCCCGCGTTAAGTTCCTCGGCAAAAAGGGTGAGCTGACCGCGCTGCTCAAGGGCATGAAGGACGTTGCCGCAGAGGAGCGTCCGGTTGTTGGTCAGCTGATCAACGACGTTCGTGCGGAGATCGAAACCATCATTGACAAGCAGAAGAAGCTGATCGAGCAGGCTGCGCTCGAGAAGAAGCTGGAGGCGGAGACCATCGACGTTACCCTGCCGGGTGAGGACGTTGTCATCGGCAAGAAGCATCCGCTGAACATCGTGCTCGACGAGTTCAAGGAAATTTTCCTCGGTCTGGGCTTCTCCATCGCAGAGGGCCCGGAGGTTGAGCTGGACCACTACAACTTTGAGGCGCTGAACATTCCGAAGGACCATCCGGCACGCGACACGCAGGATACCTTCTATATTTCGGATAATGTTGTACTCCGCACGCAGACCTCTCCGATGCAGGTCCGCACGATGGAAAAGCGCAAGCCGCCGATCCGCATTATTGCACCGGGCCGCGTTTACCGTTCGGACGCCGTTGACGCAACCCACTCTCCGCTGTTCCATCAGATCGAGGGTCTGGTTGTCGATAAGGGCATCCGCATGAGCGACCTGAAGGGCATTCTCGAGCTGTTCGCAAAGAAGCTGTACGGCGAGGACACGGTTGTTCGTTTCCGTCCGCACCACTTCCCGTTCACCGAGCCGTCTGCGGAGATGGATATCCAGTGTTACCGCTGCCACGGTGAAGGCTGCCCGCTCTGCAAGGGCGAGGGCTGGATCGAGATCCTCGGCTGCGGCATGGTTCACCCCAAGGTGCTTGAGATGAGCGATATCGACCCGAATGAATACTCCGGCTACGCCTTCGGCATCGGTCTGGAGCGTATGGTTATGGGCCGCTTCAAGATCGACGATATCCGTCTGTTCTATGAGAACGACGTTCGATTCCTGCACCAGTTCTAAACCTGCACCCGTAGGGCGGGATGACCTCATCCCGCCGCACTCTCCCGCATGTTACAAGCGATACGTATTATCGTAGGGCGCGACGACCCCGGCGCGCCGCTCGTAAGTATATGCAGGCGGCAAATACGGCGCGCCGAGTCGTCGCGCCCTACGGACAACAATAACACCAAAAGGAGTGTTCCTATCAATGAAACTGCCATTATCCTGGCTTTCGGATTATACCGATATGAACGGCATCACCCCGAAGGAGTATGATGCCAAGCTGACTATGTCCGGCTCCAAGGTCGAGGAGGTTTACTACCTCGGTGCGGAGATCGACAACGTTGTGACCGGCAAGATCCTCGAGGTTGTCGATCATCCGGATTCCGACCATCTGAAGATCTGCCAGCTCGATGTCGGCAAGGAGGAGCCGGTGCAGATCGTCACCGGCGCACCCAATGTAACGCCTGCGTCCGTTGGCGAGATCTGCCCGGTCTGCCTGCACAAGTCCACCCTGCCGGGCGGCGTGAAGATCACCAAGGGCAAGCTGCGCGGCGTGCCGTCCAACGGCATGATGTGCTCGTTCCAGGAGCTGGGTCTGTCCCACGGCTGCGTACCGTATGCGTGCGAGAACGGCATCCTGTTCCTGCCGGCCGGCACTCCGGTTGGCGAGGACATCAAGAAGGTGCTCGGTCTGGACGACTGGGTTTCCGATTTTGAGATTACGTCCAACCGCCCGGACTGCCTGAGCGTGATCGGTCTGGCCCGCGAGACTGCGGCTACCTTCGATCGTCCGTTCAGCGTCAAGGCCCCGGAGGTAAAGGGCGTGGGCGACGACATCAACAAGTATATGTCCGTCGAGGTTAAGGACACCGACCTGTGCCCGCGCTACACCGCCCGCATTGTCAAGAATATCAAGATCGAGCCGTCTCCGGCGTGGATGCGCGAGCGTCTGCACGCCTGCGGCGTTCGTCCGATCAACAACATCGTTGATATCACTAACTATGTTATGCTCGAGTACGGTCAGCCGATGCATGCGTTCGACTACAAGTGCCTGTCCGATGGCCGCATTGTTGTCCGCCGTGCCCGCAACGGTGAGTCCATCCAGACTCTGGACGGCGTGGATCACGACCTGAGCGACAAGATGCTCGCCATCTGCGACAACGACAAGCCGGTTGCTGTTGCAGGCGTTATGGGCGGCGCAAACTCCGAGATTATGGACGACACCAAGACCGTCGTTTTCGAGTCTGCAAACTTCCACGGCGCTACCGTTCGTATCACCGCAAAGGCGCTCGGCATGCGTACCGAGGCCTCCGGCCGCTTTGAGAAGGGTCTTGATCCGCGCATGACCCTCGATGCGGTCAACCGTGCGTGCGAGCTGGTGGAGCAGCTGGGCGCAGGCGAGGTCATCGACGGCATTATCGACGTTGACAACTCCGACCCGAACCACAAGCGTCTGCCGTTCGAGCCGGACAAGATGAACGCCCTGCTCGGTCTGGAGCTGTCCGCTGAGGAGCAGGTAAAGCTGCTCGAGAAGCTGGACTTCAAGATCGAGAATAACGAGGTCGTTGTGCCGTTCTTCCGCACCGACATCAACCGCATGTGCGACGTGGCTGAGGAGGTTGCCCGCATGTACGGCTACGACAAGATCCCGACCACGCTGTACGCAGGCGAGATGGTACAGGGTGAGTTCACGCCGTCTCAGCAGGCGGAGCGCGTTGCCGCTCTGGTTTGCCGCGAGGCCGGCTTTGACGAGTCCATGAGCCACTCGTTCATCTCCCCGAAGTTCTACGATATGATCGGCTGGGACGAGAACGACCCGCGCCGTATCTCCACCACCATCCTCAACCCGCTCGGCGAGGATTTCAGCGTAATGCGTACCACCGTGCTGCCGTCTATGTTGGATAATCTGGCGCACAACCACGCGCACCGCAACCCGACCGCTTCGCTGTACGAGCTGGGCACTATCTACACCCCGGCCGTCAAGGACGGCAAGGCTGACCCGGACGTTCTGCCGCACGAGGAGAAGATCCTGACCCTCGGCAGCTACGGCCGCCTGTCGTTCTTCCAGTTCAAGGGTGCCATCGAGGCACTGCTGCGTGAGCTGAACATCAAGGGTGCATCCTTCGCTCCCGAGAAGGCTAACCCGTCCTATCACCCGGGCCGCTGCGCCAAGGTGCTGATCGACGGTAAGGAGATCGGCGTATTCGGCACCATTCATCCGACCGTTGCCGCACGCTACGGTCTGTCCGGCGAGGTACTCGCTGCCGAGCTGCAGATGGATGCACTTCTGGCTGCCATCGATCCGGAGAAGCTGTATCATCCGCTGCCCAAGTTCCCGGCTTCCACCCGCGATATCGCGGTTCTGGTTGACGATGCCGTTCCGGCAGCCTCCATGCAAGCCACTGTTGAGAAGGCAGCAGGCAAGCTGCTCGAGTCCGTCAAGCTGTTCGACGTTTACAAGGGCAAGGGCATCCCGGAGGGCAAGAAGTCCGTGGCTTATTCGCTGTCCCTGCGCGCACCCGACCGTACCCTCACCGACGAGGAGTGTGACAAGGCAATGCGTGCTGCTATCTCGGCGCTTGAGACCGAGTTCGGCGCTCAGCTGCGCGGTTAAGTTCCTGAATTGGATAGAAAAAGAGCAGATGCTTGGCATCTGCTCTTTCTTTATGGTTTTATACTGCGTTATCCGAGAGAACCGTCCGGATTGACATAGTCCCAGTCATTGGAATAATCATGCTGCGTCCATTCGACGATTTTGTCGCCTGCAGGCGGCGCGTTCTTTGGCTCGACACTGGATTCGGTCGTGCTCAGCGTGATATCGAGCGACAGAATGCCGGTGTTCTTGGTGTGGTAGGTCACGCTCAATTTGCAGTTCTGCACACTGCCGGAGAACGTCAGCACGGTTTTGGTGGTGTTCCAGCTATCGGAGCGGCTTTCGAGTGTGCCCGAGAACGAGCCGTCCGCCGTGTTCAGCGTGTAGCTGCCGGTCAGGTTGTCATACGAATCGCTGCTCAGACCGTTGATTTTTGCGGTGTAGCGCGAGCCGCTTGCGGTGAATTGTTCATCGCCCAGCAGGTTGTTCAGGCGGTTTACGTCATTCTTTATGTTGAGATAAAAATCCTCCCAGCCAAGCTCATATGCGGTCATGTTGGATTCGTTCGCGGCAACGATGCTTTCGCCCACCGAGGTAAAGGTATTGTTCTTCAGAATCTTCAGATTTTCGCTGAACAGAGTGCCGAATGTGCTGTCCGCCCAGTTGATGTGCAGCCACGCGCCGTTCGACAGCGCCTTGAGATCGGCGTCGTCCGTTTCGTCCATCGCCAGAATCTTTGCCACGGCAGGGCACTTCAAATACAGGTCGCCGCTGTCCGCGCTGCATAGGAGCTCGAGCTTGACGTTGCTCAGCGCACTGCGCAGGAGGGCTGCCTGTGCGGCGGTGAGTACGTCATCCGCCTGCGAATCGCCGAGGAAATAAGACGCCAGCACGCGCAGATCGACCGTCACGGTCGCCTCAATGGCTTGTCCGTTCGCCAGAATTTCGGTTTTGACATCAACCTTGTAATCCTTGTTGCCGTCGATGGTGTCGAAGGCGGTGTACGCCGCGCCGATTGTCGCCACCGTGCGCAGCGTCCTGGCGTTTTCGGTGGACGGCTGCGCCTTGATCCACTTGTTGAGCACGGTAAACTTGCTGTCAATGTCGTTTACAAGCGCCGCGCGGTCATACAGCACGGCGGTCTGCATATCCTGATCCCACTGCACGGTCAGTCCGAACGCTTCCGCGAAAAAGCGCACCGGAACATAAGTGCGGCCCTTCTTCTTGTACGGTGCGGTATCAAGCTGCACGGTTTTGACGGTTTTGCCCGCGCTGTCCGTGACGGTAAGCTGCTTGCCGCCGAGCGCGAACGACAGCGTTTCGCCGCCCTTTTTCGCGGTGATTGCTCCGGCGTCATATGTGACCTCGGCGCCGAGCACCTCGGCAATGGCGCGGAAGGGAACCATCACGCGCCCGTTTACCTTTTCCGGCTGTGCGTCCGCAAAGTGGACATACGCGCCGTTGAGCTGCACGGAAAGCTGACAGCGGAGTTTGTATTCATCGCCCTCTGTCATGGCACGCGCTGTATCACGATAGCATTCCTCTAAATCACCGTCCCAGCCGAAGGACAGCCCCTCCAGATCGTCATACCCCCAGTAATCGACTGCGATCTGGGGATCTTTATGGATGGCGTCCAGGTGCTGCCGATAATGGTCACTGAGCGTATCATAATCGAAAACGCCGTAGGATGATTCCTGTTCCATGTACTCCTCCGCACTGTCATACCCAAACTGCTGATACATCGGCGGTGTGGCATCCAGTGCGAGCGCGCTCGGCGCCGAGCCGGCGAGCAGCAGCGCTGCGAGTGCGGCAGCGGCAAAACGGTTTCTCTTTTTCATATTGTGCCCCCTCACATAGGTGTTACTGCCATTATACAGGAAAACAGTGGGATTTGTCTATCCGCAGTTTGGCGCAAATTGGCGGGCAAAAACCGTCATACTGTCCATGCGGGCGCATAGGGTAGAGCAAGGGAGGGCACTGCTATGTTTATCACGATCACACGCACGGGTCTGTGCCGAATTGGTGTGGGACTTAGCGTTTTTGCGGTTCTGACCGCGGTTTTCATCCTGTTTCCGCGCGAAAATGCTGAGCCGACAGCCGCCGAACAGGCGGTTCCCGCGTCTGTCAGCGACTGGGGATTGTCGTTCCAAACCGAGGGTCAGCCGCCGGTCGGCAATGTCTCCGCCGAGGAACTGCGGCAGTACAACGCGTTTTACGTCGGTGACACGAGCCGAAAGACCATCTACCTGACGTTTGACGCGGGCTACGAGAACGGCTGCACGCCTGCTATTCTGGATGCGCTCAAAAAGCATAACGCGCCTGCTTGCTTTTTCGTGGTGGGCAACTTTATTGATACCGCACCGGAACTCGTAAAGCGCATGGCAGCGGAGGGGCATATCGTGGGCAACCATACGCTGCACCATCCGGATATGTCCGGCATTGCGGATAAGAGCGCGTTTGCGGCAGAGCTGAACGGTCTCGAGGAGAAATACACCGCGCTGACCGGTCAGCCGATGCAGAAATTTTATCGTCCGCCGCAGGGCAAGTTCAGCGAGGAGAATCTCCGGCAGGCGCAGGAGCTGGGGTATACCACGGTTTTCTGGTCGCTCGCGTATGTGGACTGGTATACGGATAACCAGCCGACCGATGAACAGGCATTCTCCAAGCTGCTGCCGAGGATTCATAACGGAGCCATCGTGTTGCTGCATTCCACCAGCGAGACCAATGCGAGGATTCTCGATGAACTGCTGACGAAGTGGGAGGAGGCAGGATATACGTTTGGTGCTCTGACGGAGCTGGCGCAGTAATTGAAAATGGAGAATGGAAGATGGAGAATGAATGTGTCCGCGCACAGCGCGACAATTAAAATACGGCGCTCCGCGCCGTTCCTTAATTTTCAATTTTCCATTCTCAATTCTCCATTGCAAATAAAAAGACCTCTCCAAGTAAGGAGAGGTCTTTTTATTTGCTTTTACGGCATCATCACGCGGCCTTCAAACTCGGCGCGGCGCTTGATGTCCTTCATGACGGTATCGAACTGGTTGAGGTCGAGCGACTGTGCACCGTCGCAGAGGGCGTGTGCGGGATCGTTATGCGCCTCGATGATCAGGCCGTCAGCACCGGCAGCGATGGCTGCGCGGGACAGCGGCTGCACCATATCACGGCGGCCTGCTGCGTGGGACGGGTCGATGATGATCGGCAGGTGGCTGAACATCTTAACCAGCGGAACAGCGGAGATATCCAGATTATTGCGGATCAGCTTCTCAAAGGTACGGATGCCGCGCTCACACAGGATAACATTGGTATTGCCGCCTGCGAAAATGTACTCGGCAGCCATGAGAAACTCCTCCATGGTGGCGGACAGACCGCGCTTGAGGAGGATCGGCTTTTTCGAGCGGCCCAGCTCCTTGAGCAGCATGAAGTTTTGCATGTTGCGGGCGCCCAGCTGGATGATATCAACATCCGCGAACAGATCGAGATGCTTTTCGCTCATGATCTCGGTGACGATCGGCAGACCGGTCTGACGCTTTGCCTCGAGCAGCAGCTTGAGACCCTCGGCCTCCAGACCCTGGAACGAGTACGGGGAGGTACGTGGCTTGAATGCACCGCCGCGCAGGAAGGAGGCGCCGGCAGCCTTAACGCGCTCGGCACACTCGACGATCTGCGCCTCGTTCTCGACCGAGCACGGACCTGCCATAACATTGAAGTAGCCGGCGCCGATCTTGCGGCCCGCAACCTCGATGATCGTGTCCTCGGGGTGGAATTTGCGGTTGACGGCCTTGAACGGCTCGGTCACGCGCTGTACACGCTCGACCACGTCATACGCCATAATGTCCCCTTCATCGAGCCGGGTCGTGTCGCCCATCAGGCCGAGGATCAGTGTATCCGCACCCTGGGAATAGTTGATCCGCAGCCCCATATCCGTGAAATGCTGCATCAGTTTTTCGACATGTTCCTTGTCGCTGTTTCGTTTGAGTACAACGATCATTTCAGTTCACTCCTTCACAATGTGATAAATTTTAAGTAGGATTTACGGTACGCTTAAAATTTTCAGTTTTTTTACAGCGTACGATTTGAAGTATACCATATCAGAGGATAAAAAGAAAGAGCGATTTACGACAAATCGCCCTTTGATTTTCCACGGTTTTTGCACATGGTTGCATATTGCTAACCGGATACTTATGATGCTTTTGCCGCTTCGTCGGCCTTCAGCTCCTTGCATTTTGCGGTTACCGCGCTGCAGAACTCGTCCCAGCGGCCGCTGTTGATGAGGGTGGACGGACAGATTTTGCCCGAAAAGTCCTGATGCTTTTTCAGTGCCTTGGACGGGTTCAGATCGTACTCGATCAGCAGCCGCGCACACAGTTTTTCGGTGTTGATGAGCGTCTGTTCGTAGTTGCCGTCCGAGTTGACGCACATTTCAATGCCGATGCCGTTCATGTTGCCGCCGTTCTTCTCCATGCCGTCGCCTGCGTGATAGGCAGTCTCATCATCCGGCAGATGGTGGTAGATCTCGTGATCGTCCACCGTGTAGTGCCACGAAACAATGCCCTCCTCGGCGTTGGCGTTCTGGTGGATGAACGAGTTGTGCGCGGCCGCATTTGCGCCGGTGCCGGTGTTGTCGGTCTCGTGGATGACGAGATACCTGATCTCGCGCTTCTGTCCCGGACGGGCGCGTGTGCCCTCGGGAAGAAAGTCGGTCATCACCGGGATATCCTCAATGTAGGTAAGTCCCGCGTCACTCTGCGGCTTGCGGAACACGATCTTCTGTGTCAGCATGCCCGCCGCAAACGACACGATCATCAGTCCGACCGTCAGCATCAGGCTGACCCGAAGTCCCTTGCTTTTCTTTTTGCGTGCCATGATTCACCTTGTCTTTTCAGAATTACATCGTCTTGCTTTTTCCATTGTACTACGTTTTACGCGATTTTTCAAAACAAAGACTGTAAACTTTCTATGTACAAGGGCAACATCATACAATCAGGACTGTGGCGCTATCAGTGCATAAAATTTGCTCGTAAATCGCGCTTGTCTAATTATATGATGCTGCCCGGGAAAATTTCGGCACAACATCTGTAAAATCCGCAATAAAATCTTGCATTTGTATCCATGCTCGGGTATAATTAAAGTTATTCGGAGAGGCGAAGCCTTTCAGCAGAATTTCTTTGACCGCCCGGTTTCTGCGCGAAAACGGTGCTAAGGCCATACGGACAGCCGGGTCAAATGCCGAAACTGGCAACTTTGTTGCCTTATTGAATTTTATAAGTTGGCTGACTAAAAGCCGTGTGCCGCGGGCGCATCACACTTGTGAAACGATCAATAAGAGTAGTAAAAGTAACGATTCTTGCTATATAGACTCTTTCCTCTTGCCTAAAACCTACGGAATATGCAGGAATGACCTGCAAAGGGAACGATCATCCTCAAGTGAAAGCGTACCGTGTGTACCCCTTTCGCCTGGGGATTTTTTGGTATTGTGAGGATATGAAATGCAGAACAAGCTCAAACTTTACGGGTTCAACAACCTGACCAAGGCGCTGTCCTTCAACATTTATGATGTCTGCTATGCAAAGACCGAGCGCGAACAGCGTGACTACATCAAATATATCGACCAGCAGTATAACTCCGAACGACTGACCGGCATTCTCGAGCGGGTAACCGAGATGATCGGTGCGCATGTGCTGCACATTTCCAAGCAGGATTACGACCCGCAGGGCGCCTCGGTAACCTTTCTCATCGCGGAGGAGCACATGAAGCCGGCCCTTGAGCCGGATACCATCGTTGCACACCTCGATAAGAGCCACGTTACCGTGCATACCTACCCGGAGTACCATCCGGATACCTGCCTTGCCACGTTCCGCGTGGATATCGACGTTGCCACCTGCGGTGAGATCACGCCGCTGTCTACGCTCGATTACCTCATCGGCTCGTTCGATTCGGATATCATCACCATGGACTACCGCGTGCGCGGCTTTACCCGCGATATCGAGGGCAAAAAGCTGTTCATGGATCACCATATGACGTCCATTCAGGACTTTATCGACCCGAAAACGCTCGAGCGGTACGACGCATACGACATTAACGTGTACCAGTCCAATCTGTTCCACACGAGAATGCTGCTCAAGGAGATCGATCTCCAGAACTACCTGTTCAACACCGACATCTATGAGCTGCCGCCCAAGACCAGACTCAAGATTCACTCCGACCTCAGACGAGAGATGATTGAGATATTTTCGGGCAAGAACATCTACTGATTTCGATTGAAAATACATTTTCAATCGAGAAAGACAAACCGAACGATGTTCGGATTTGTCTCACAATAAAATTTGCGCGTCGCTGCGCGGCACACAAATTTTATTCCTTGTATAAAAACCGTGATACATGCTCCCGGTTTTTATCAATCTGCTGCGCAGATTGTATTTCATGCGCGCTTCGCGCGAAAGCGCAGCATATCATTCTCTGCCGAAAGAAGGCATTTTTATGGATCAATCCCGTGCGCCAATCATGGAGGCGCTCGAAAACTTCAAAGACATGCGCATTGTGCCGTTCGATGTACCCGGCCACAAGCGCGGACGCGGCTCACCGGAATTAACGAAATTCCTCGGTCAGCAGTGCATGACGGTGGACGTCAACTCGATGAAGCCGCTCGACAATCTGTGCCACCCGACCAGCGTTATCCGCGAGGCCGAGGAGCTTGCCGCGGATGCGTTCGGTGCGGCGCACGCCTTCCTGATGGTGGGCGGCACGACGAGCAGCGTACAGGCGATGATTCTCTCCGTGGTCAAACGCGGCGACGAGATCATTCTGCCGCGCAACGTGCACCGCAGCGTCATCAACGCGCTCGTACTGACCGGTGCGATTCCGGTTTATGTCAACCCGCAGATGAACGACCGGCTGGGCATTTCGCTCGGCATGTCGGTCGCGGATGTGAAGGCCGCTATTGAGAAGCATCCGTCCGCCAAGGCGGTGCTCGTCAACAACCCGACCTACTACGGCATCTGCTCGAACATTCGGGAAATCGTAAGGCTCGCGCACGCGGCAGGCATGAAGGTGCTGGCCGATGAGGCGCACGGCACGCATTTCTACTTCGGTGAAAATATGCCGGTCTCCGCGATGGCGGCAGGCGCGGATTTAGCATCCGTTTCCATGCACAAGTCGGGCGGCTCGCTCACGCAGTCCAGCTTTCTGCTGTGCGGTCCGTCGATGAACGCGGAGCACGTTCGCCAGATCATCAACCTGACGCAGACGACTTCGGGTTCGTACCTGCTGATGGTCAGCCTGGATATTTCGCGCAAGAACCTTGCACTGCACGGCAAGGAGATTTTCCGAAAAGTCGTTGACCTGACGACCTACGCCCGCGAGGAGATCAACGCCCTCGGTGACTACTACGCCTACGGCAGCGAGCTGATCAACGGCGACACCGTGTACGACTTCGACACGACCAAGCTGGCGGTAAACACGCTGGATGTTGGTCTGGCGGGCATCGAGGTGTACGACATTCTGCGCGACTTTTACGATATTCAGACCGAGTTCGGCGATCTCGGCAATCTGCTCGCCTATGTTTCGGTGGGCGACCGTGAACGCGACCTCGAACGTCTGGTAGCCGCTCTCGCGGACATTCGCCGCCGCTACAAGCGCGACAAGGCGACGCTCATGCGGCAGGAGTACATCTCGCCGCAGGTGGTTGCCGGCCCGCAGGAGGCGTTCTACGCGGACAAGAAGGCCATGCCGCTCGAGGAGTCGGTCGGACGCATCTGCGCAGAGTTTGTCATGTGCTATCCGCCTGGCATCCCGATCCTCGCGCCCGGTGAGCGTATCACCCGCGATATTCTTGATTATATTCGCTACGCCAAGGAAAAGAACTGCATGCTGCTCGGCACCGAGGACCCCGAGGTGAACAACCTGCAGGTCATCCGCGGCGTTGTCAGCCCGGAATAAAAGGAGCGTTTCACTCATGCAACTTACCTTTACTGAAATGCACACGCCGACGGTTGGGCTGCAGATACAGGTAGACCGTCAGCTTTACACCGAACAGAGCGATTTTCAGCGCATCGACGTGTTTGAATGCGAGGAGTTCGGTCGGTTTCTCACGCTTGACGGCTACATGATGCTGACCGAGCGGGACGAGTTCATCTATCATGAAATGATGGTGCATGTGCCGATGGCCGTGCTCGGCGAGAAGATCAAAAAGGTGCTTGTCATCGGCGGCGGTGACGGCGGCTGTGTCCGCGAGCTGTGCCGCTATCAGCACATCGAGCATATCGACCTTGTGGAGATCGATGAGCGCGTTGTCGCGGTCTGCAGGGAGTACCTGCCCGGTGTGGCATGTTCGCTCGACGACCCGCGCGTGCACGTTCTCTATCAGGACGGATTAAAGTATATCCGCCGGATTGAGGACGAGTACGACCTTATCATCATCGACTCGACCGACCCGTTCGGCCCGGGCGAGGGCCTGTTCACGATGGAATTTTACGGCAACTGCTACAAGGCGCTCAAGGAGCACGGCGTGCTCGTCAATCAGCACGAAAGCCCGTTCTACAAGGGCGATGCGCTTGCGTGCCAGAGAGCGCACCGCAATATCGTACACTCGTTTGAGCTGAGCCGTCTGTTTCAGGCACATATCCCGACCTACCCGTCCGGACACTGGCTGTTCGGCTTTTCGTCCCGCGGCGTACATCCGGTGCGCGATCTGAATCCGGACTGGTGGAACAGTCTGGGACTGGAAACCAGATACTACAATACCAATCTGCATAAGGGCGCGTTCTATCTGCCGAATTATGTGCAGAAGCTGCTGGAAAAGGTGGAAGAATAACGTAATCGTTAGAAAATCACTACGGTTTTGATTGGGTATCCGTTTTGCAAGCGGGGAAACGCGCCGTGCCCACGGCGGGGGGCAAAAAGGAAGGGACACCTGCGGTTTCCCTTCCTCTTTGAACTCCTACCTTTCCCTTGTTAGAGGGTCTGGCGCAGATTGCCGACATGTGACCGCTGCGAAATGGGGGAACGGCAGAGGATTTTTTCTACCGTAAGGGAGCACAGTGTGCTCCCATGTCCCGACATATTCGCAGTGCCAGATACCGTTCTGCTACACAGGTCGGCTATTTCCAGCAGGCGCAACATACCCGTGTTGCGCAACTCGTAAGTCTGGAGATTACAGACGGCACCTACGAATCTATCTATTTAGTAGCATTTATCCTCGCAGACCCTGCCCATAATAACGCGCTAAAGAATTGCGCGGCACTGCTATGCCGCGCCCAGCGGAGGTTTTCTGGTCTGTGTAGCAGTACGCTGTCTGTGAACTGCGAATATTTTGCGAAAATCACGCAAGAGTAACCCGACTGCCGTTCCCCTTTTCCTGCTTACGCAGTCTACCGTCTGCACCCAAGCTATCCCAACAAGGGAAACGGGTGTTCAAAGAGGGTAGAAACCGTAGGTGTCTACCCTTTTTGCCCCCGCCGCGGGTGCGGCGCAGTTCCGTTCGCTTCTCAAGCGACAGTTTAACAAATAAAGACCATTCAATAAATCTAAATTATATATACAGTTAAAAATGAGGAGGAATTAACAATGGGAAGAGCATTGATCATCGGCTGCGGCGGTGTAGCCGGCGTAGTTATCCACAAGTGCTGCCAGAACAGCGACGTTTTTGAGGAGATCATGATCGCATCCCGCACCAAGAGCAAGTGCGATGCCATCAAGGAGAAGCTGGACGGTACGACCGCAACCAAGATCCGCACCGCCAAGGTGGACGCGGACAACGTGGACGAGCTGTGCGCGCTCATCGACGAGTACAAGCCGGACATCGTGATGAACATTGCGCTGCCGTATCAGGACCTGACCATCATGGATGCGTGCCTCAAGTGCGGCGTAAACTACATGGATACTGCCAACTACGAGCCGGAGGACACCGACGATCCGGAGTGGCGCGCCATTTACGAGAAGCGCTGCAAGGACGAGGGTTTTACCGCGTACTTCGACTACTCCTGGCAGTGGGCATACAAGAAAAAGTTTGAGGACGCCGGTCTGACCGCTCTGCTCGGCTCCGGCTTTGACCCGGGCGTAACGCAGGCGTACTGCGCTTACGCACAGAAGCACTTGTTCGATGAAATCGACACCATCGACATCCTGGACTGCAACGGCGGCGACCACGGCTATCCGTTTGCGACCAACTTCAACCCGGAGATCAATCTGCGTGAGGTATCCGCGCCCGGCTCGTACTGGGAGAACGGTCACTGGGTTGAAATCCCGGCGATGAGCATCAAGCGCGAGTACGACTTCGATCAGGTCGGCCACAAGGACATGTACCTGCTCCACCACGAGGAGATCGAGTCCCTGGCGAAGAATATTCCGGGCGTGCAGCGCATCCGCTTCTTCATGACCTTCGGTCAGTCCTATCTGACCCATATGAAGTGTCTGGAGAACGTTGGCATGCTGTCCACCACCCCGATCGAGTTTGAGGGCCACCAGATCGTGCCGATCCAGTTCCTCAAGGCGCTGCTGCCCGATCCGGCAACGCTCGGTCCGCGCACCAAGGGCAAGACCAACATCGGCTGCATCTTCACCGGCAAGAAGGACGGCAAGGAAAAGACCGCCTATATCTACAACGTCTGCGACCACGAGGAGTGCTACCGCGAGGTCGGCTCGCAGGCCATCAGCTACACCACCGGCGTTCCGGCGATGATCGGCGCGGCGATGCTGCTGACCGGCAAGTGGAACAAGCCGGGCGTGTACACGGTCGAGGAGTTTGATCCCGATCCGTATATGGAGGCGCTGAACAAGTGGGGTCTGCCGTGGCAGATTAACGACAAGCCGGTGCTGGTGGACTGATATGAAATTTACTGAGCTTCCTACGCCCTGCTACCTGCTCGATGAAAACCGTCTGGTGCAGAATCTGGCCGTCCTGCGGGACGTTGCCAGACGCACCGGCGCGAAGATCCTGCTGGCGCAGAAGGCGTTCTCGATGTTTTCCGTGTACCCGCTGATCCGGGAGTATCTGGCGGGCACAACGGCCTCCGGTCTGTACGAGGCACGGCTCGGTCATGAGGAATTCGGCGGCGAGACCCATGTCTACGCGCCGGCCTACGCGGAGGGCGAGTTCCGCGAGATTCTGGAGTACGCCGACCACATTGTGTTCAACTCATTCACGCAGTGGAAGGCCTACGGCAGCCTTGCCCGCGCGGCAGGGAAGAGCTGCGGCCTGCGGCTCAATCCGGAGTGCTCCACGCAGCCGAGCGACCACGCGATGTATGACCCGTGCGGTCCGGATTCGCGCCTCGGCATTACGATAGAGAATTTCCAGCCGGAGCTGCTCGACGGCATTGAGGGCTTCCACTTCCACACGCTCTGCGAGCAGAATTCGGATGATCTGGTGCGGACTGTCGCTGCATTTGAGCAGAATTTCGGTCAGTATATGGATGGTCTGAAATGGATCAACCTCGGCGGCGGCCACCACATCACCCGTGCGGATTATGATGTGGAAACGCTGGTGCACTGCATTGATTATCTGCAGAAAAAATACAAGGTGCAGGTTTATCTGGAGCCGGGCGAGGCCGTTGTGCTGAATGCGGGCTATCTGGTCTCCACCGTGCTCGAGGTGATGCACAACCATAAGGACATTGCGATCCTGGATACCTCGGCGGCGTGCCACATGCCGGACGTGCTCGAGGTGCCGTACCGTCCGCCGGTGTACCGCGGCGGCGAGCCGGGCAAAAAGGCGTTCACCTATCTGCTGACCGGCCGCTCCTGCCTCGCAGGCGATGTCATCGGCGAGTATTCGTTCGATGTGGCGCTCGGCGCCGGTGAGCAGGTCGTGTTCGAGGACATGGCGCTCTACACCATGGTCAAGACCAATACATTTAACGGTGTGCCGCTGCCGCTGATCGCCATCCGGCGCGCCGACGGCACGGATGAGGTTGTGCGTATGTTTGGGTATGAGGAGTTTAAGCGGAGACTTTCCTGATGGAGACGAGGAGATCGGCTCGGCTGCCAAAGTATGATTACGGAAAGCAGGGCGTCTATTTTGTGACGCTCTGCACCTATCAACGGCAATGCACGCTGTCAACCGTAGGGCGCGACGACCTCGGCGCGCCGTCCCTGCGGTTATCGGTCATCGGTAAAATTGTTGAACATTATATCCGAACGATTCCTGGGGCATATCCATATGTGTCGATTGATTCCTATGTTATCATGCCAAACCATGTTCATATGTTGATTTCGGTTTTGCGTGATGATGGCGCGCCGAGGTCGTCGCGCCCTACGGAATTGGTGCCACGCATAATTGCGGCATTGAAACGGTTTTCCAATCAGGATGCCGGACGCAATTTGTGGCAGCGGTCGTTTTATGACCATGTCATTCGAGATGATGCGGATTACGCCGTGAAATACAATTATATTTTGGATAATCCGCGCAGATGGGCAGAGGACGAATATTATTCCAAGCGGTAAGACTGTATGCGGGCGACCAATGGTCGCCCCTACGGGTTTGCAACATGCAGACGATAAATCGTAGGGGAGACCAGTGGCCTCCCACGCAGTGCCGAAAAACGACGCCAATCCCTTGACAAACCCGAATTTAACAGCTATAATATTAAAGTTAATACACAAATGCCGTGAAAAAGAGGAGTATTTTTCCTTTGCGCGTTTAGAGAGGGTGCGGTCGGTGCAAGCACCTCGGCGGGGAAGAAGAAGGTCGCTTTGGAGCAGAACAGCCGAATTTTCGTTAAGCTGTTCCGTCTAACCCGCGTTACGGGGCAACGAGTGCGCGTCTTTACGCGAATTCAGGTGGTACCACGGAGCATACTTCGTCCTGTTGTCGGGATGAGTATGCTCTTTTTTGTTTGCACAGAAGTATCCCGCATTTATATCGTAAATCAAATTGAAGGAGATAGATCAATGAGCGAACTGCCTAAGACCTACGACCCGAAATCGGTCGAGGACAAGCTGTACAAGTTCTGGGTCGATTCCGGCTTCTTCCACGCCGAGGTCAATCCGGACAAGAAACCGTACACCATCGTTATTCCGCCTCCGAATGTTACCGGCCAGCTGCACATGGGCCACGCATTCGACGAGACCCTGCAGGATATCCTCATCCGCACTAAGCGCATGCAGGGCTACGAGGCGCTGTGGATGCCGGGCACCGATCACGCCGGTATTGCAACCCAGATCAAGGTAGAGGAGAACCTCCGCAAGGAGGAGGGCCTGACCCGTTACGACCTCGGCCGTGAGGAGTTCCTGAAGCGCGTATGGGCGTGGAAGGACAAGTTCGGCAACCGCATTATCAGCCAGCTCAAGAAGCTCGGCACCTCCTGCGACTGGGACCGCGAGCGCTTCACCATGGACGAGGGCTGCTCCAAGGCTGTCCGCGAGGTTTTTGTAAACCTGTACAACAAGGGCCTCATCTATAAGGGCCACCGTATCATCAACTGGTGCCCGCACTGCGCGACCGCCCTGTCCGATGCCGAGGTTGAGTACGAAACCCAGCCGGGCAAGCTGTGGCACATCCGCTATCCGCTGGCGGACGGCTCGGGTGAGCTGGTGGTTGCGACCACCCGTCCGGAGACCTTCATGGGCGATACCGGCGTTGCCGTCAATCCGAACGACGAGCGCTACAAGCACCTGATCGGCAAGACCTGCATCCTCCCGATCATGAACCGCGAGATCCCGATCTTCGGTGACGAGTACGTTGACATGGAGTTCGGCACCGGCTGCGTCAAGGTTACGCCGTGCCACGACCCGAACGACTTCGAGATGGGTCAGCGCCACAACCTCGAGCAGATTCTCGTGTTCAACGAGGACGCGACCGTCAACGCAAACGGCGGCAAGTACGAGGGTATGGACCGCTACGAGTGCCGCAAGGCGGTTGTAAAGGACCTCGAGGAAGGCGGCTGGCTGGTCAAGATCGAGGACCACGAGCACAATGTCGGCACCTGCTATCGCTGCGGTACGACCGTTGAGCCGATGACCTCGGCGCAGTGGTTCGTCAAGATGGCGCCGCTCGCCAAGCCCGCTATGGACGTTGTCAACGAGGGCAAGACCAAGTTCGTGCCCGACCGTTTCTCCAAGACCTACCTGCGCTGGATGGAAAACGTACACGACTGGTGTATCTCCCGTCAGCTGTGGTGGGGTCACCGCATTCCGGCGTTCTACTGCGACGACTGCGGCGAGATGACCGTCTCCAAGACCGATGTATGCACCTGCCCGAAGTGCGGCAGCAAGAACATCCGTCAGGAAGAGGACGTTCTTGATACCTGGTTCTCCTCTGCGCTGTGGCCGTTCTCCACGCTCGGCTGGCCGGACAAGACCAAGGAGCTCGACTATTTCTACCCGACCTCTACGCTCGTTACCGGCTACGACATTATCTTCTTCTGGGTTGCCCGCATGATCTTCTCCGGTGTGGAGCACATGGGCGAGACCCCGTTCAAGACGGTTTATATTCACGGTCTGGTGCGCGATGCGCAGGGCCGCAAGATGTCCAAGTCGCTCGGCAACGGCATCGACCCGCTCGAGGTCATCGACCAGTACGGCGCGGACGCGCTGCGCTTCACCCTCGCAACGGGCAACAGCCCCGGAAACGACATGCGTTTTTCGGATGAGCGCGTACAGGCATCCCGCAACTTCTGCAACAAGATCTGGAACGCATCCCGCTTTATCCAGATGAACCTGACCATCGACAAGGACAAGGCAGTCGAGCTGCCGAGCGACCTTGCCATCGAGGACAAGTGGATCATCAGCAAGTTCAACACGCTGGTTGCCGACGTTACCCGCAACATCGACCAGTACGAGCTGGGTCTGGCAGCTGCCAAGCTGAACGACTTCATCTGGGAGAACTTCTGCGACTGGTATATCGAAATTGCAAAGACCCGTCTGCAGACCGGCGACGAGAACGTACAGAAGGTGCTGTGCTATGTGCTGAGCGGCGCAATGCAGCTGCTGCACCCGTTCATGCCGTTCATCACCGAGACCATCTGGCAGGCGCTGCCGCATGAGGGTCCATCCGTTATGGTATCCGCATGGCCGGAGTACAAGGACGAGCTGCACTTTGCCGCTGAGGAGGCACAGATGGAGAGCCTGATGGACGCTGTCCGCGCCATCCGCAACCGCCGTGCCGAGATGAACGTACCGCCCTCCAAGAAGGCCAAGGTGCTCATCCTGACCGAGAAGAAGGACACCTTCTCCGCAGGCGCAGGCTTCTTCCCGAAGCTGGCTTACGCTTCTGAGATTGAACTCATCGACGCGGTTCCGGCGGACGCTGCCAAGATGGCATCCGTAGTTACTGGCGACGCACAGATCTATATGCCGATGGGCGACCTCATCGACTTCGAGGCCGAGCGGGCTCGTCTCGGCAAGGAGAAGAGTAAGGTCGAGGCCGACATCGACTTCGTTATGAAGAAGCTGAACAACCCGAAGTTTGTCGATAAGGCACCCGAGAAGGTTGTTGCAGCCGAGCGCGAAAAGGCCGAAAAGCTGCGCGAGCACCTCGCAAAGCTGGAAGAGTCGATTGCAGCGCTGAATTAAGAGTGAAGAGTGGAGAGTGAAGAGCTTTCCACTCTTTTTTTCATATATTGCGCAGGTATCCCGTAGGGTGCGACGACTCGGCGCACCGTTTGTAAACCATATGCAGATGCGTAACCGTAGGGGCGAACATTGTTCGCCCGCAGCACGACCGGAGCCTGCACAAGGAGCCGCCGCTTTAATTGTGCGGTGTTGCCTTAACATTTTCCCCGAAAACACTTGACTGTAAACCCACTTTACCCCTTATAATGTAATCAATAGAAGGGAAGGTGATCGTATGAACATAGCGGAAGCAGAGCGCAGGACGGGATTATCCCGGGCGAACATCCGGTTTTACGAAAAGGAGGGGCTGCTCACGCCGACACGCGGCGAGAACGGCTACCGCGATTACACCGAGGACAATGTACAGACACTGCGGAAGATCATGCTGCTGCGGCGGCTGCGGCTGAGCGTACCGGATATCCGTGCGATCGAGAGCGGCGAGAAAGCGCTGCCCGAGGCGGCGGCAGGCCAGCTCGACGTATTGCAGGGGGACATCCGCGAGAGCGAACAGGCGTATGCGATGTGCCGCGCCATCTGCGAGGACAGAGCGGAGTGGAACGGGCTGGATGTAGACCGGTACCAGTCCATCGTACTGCCCGCAGACGACCCGCGCGAGAAAGACCGCATCCCGCCGGCAGGCTGTCCGTGGCGGCGCTTCTTTGCCCGCAATGTGGATGCCGGACTGTATGGGCTGCTGTGGTCGATGCTGTCGCAGTGGGTGTTCCGCATCAATCCGGAGAATTTTATCCAGCTCACGGCGAGTCTGGCGTGGACGCTCGCGTGCGGGTATGCCGGCTGGCTGCTGACGTTCGTGTTCGAGCCGGTGCTGCTGCATTACTGGGGCACAACGCCCGGCAAGTGGATCTTCGGGCTGTCCGTCCGCGATGAGGACGGAGAAAAGCTGTCCATCCGCACCGCATATGCCCGTTTGTGGGGCGTGTTCGTCTACGGCAACTGCTATGCGCTGCCGTTCTTCGACTGGTACTGCAATTACAAGTGTTACCGCGCGTGCAAAGAAGAGGAGCTGCCGTGGGATTTGGAGAACGGATGCAGCATCGTTGTCCGCGAGCAGGAAGTGCGCTGGTATCGCGTGGCGCTGTACCTGCTGGTGATCGGGCTGCGAGCAGCCGCAGGCTACGGCATTGACCTGTACGCCAAGCAGCCGCCCAATCGCGGCGAGCTGACTCTTGCGGAGTATGTGGAGAACTGCAACGACTGCCTGCATTATAATCAAGGGATGGCAGCGTATGTCCAGCCGGACGGAAGCTGGAATAGCGACGTGGGAATGGGCGGCTCGTACACCGGATTCTCGCTGGGCGATTCTGTATCCGATGTGACGGTCGAAACCGATGCGGACGGCTATGTGCAGTCTGTGACGGTGGTTTCGGATTCGCAGAACGGCTCGTGCGGCTATCAGGAGCGCATGACGGTGTATTACGCCTTTGCGGCCGCGTATGCCAAATGGAGCTGGCTGTATGCCGACCACATGAGGGATGACATCATTGACGACGGCTGGGAATACGATGCACCGGATACGAAAAACGTCAAGGAGGCGCATCTCGACGGACTGGATTTCCGGTACGAATATGAATACAGCAATACAGATACCGTAAACGTGTATCTCAATCAGCCGATGCCGTATCATTCGGTGCTGACGATTGAGAAAGAGTGAATGAGTTATCGTAGGGCGGGGTGAGGGTGCCCCGCCCTGCGGACATTTATCAACTAAATCCGTGGAATCGAATATTACACAGGAGGTAAGCCATTACGGGCGCAGCGCGACCGGAGCCTGCGCAAGGATAGCGCCATTCTCCATTCTCAATTTTCAATTTTCCATTACTCCTGCCTCCTGACTTCTGCCTTTACAAAAGGCTTTCTTATTTGCCCAAAGTGTGCTATACTAATCTCACAAAAACATATAGATAGAGGAATAGCCAATGAAAGGAATCATTCTTGCCGCCGGTAAGGGCTCGCGCCTGTACCCGATGACACGTCCGGTATGCAAACCGCTGCTGCCGGTATACGATAAACCGATGATCTACTATCCGCTGGCTGCGCTCCTGCAGGCCGGTATCCGCGATATTCTCATCATCATCCCGCCCGGAGAGGAAGGCCCGTTCTACCGTCTGCTCGGTTCCGGCGGCCGCTTCGGCGTCAACATCACCTACGAGGTGCAGGAGGTTGCACGCGGCATCGCGGACGCGCTGCTCATCGGCTCCCAGTTCATCGGGGATGACTCGGTTTGCCTTGTTCTGGGCGATAATATCTTCTATTCCCCCAATTTCCAGGACTGTCTGGACCGTGCTGTGCAGCAGAAATCCGGCGCCTGCGTGTTCGGCTACTATGTCGATGACCCGCGTGCGTTCGGCGTTGTGGAGTTTGATGATCAGGGCCGTGCTATTTCCATCGAGGAGAAGCCGCGCTATCCGAAGTCTAACTATATCATTCTGGGTCTGTATTTCTACGATAACTCGGTTATGGAGATCGCCCGCGGGCTCAAGCCCTCGGCAAGAGGCGAGCTGGAGATCACGGATGTCAATATCGAGTACATGAAACGCGGTCAGCTGCACGTTGAAAAGCTCGACCGGGATTTCGTCTGGCTGGATGCCGGTACCGCGGACAACCTGCTCGAATCCGCACAGGTTGTCCGCCGCGTGCAGGATGAGACCGGCCGCTACATCGCATGTCCGGAGGAGATTGCGTACGCGCGCGGCTATATCAGCCGTCAGACGCTGCTTCGTCATGCGGAAGAGCTGAATAAGACTCTGTATGGCCGTTATCTGGAATGTCTCTAAAGGAGAATCGCAAATGCCTGTTTATACCGAAACCAAAACCTACCACACCAAGGCCCACATGGGCATGATCGACGTTACTGACGACTTCCGCGCAGCGGTGCAGAACGCCTGCCGCAAGACCGGCATGCAGTCCGGCACGATCACCGGCTTTACCACCGGCGGTGTTGCCGGCCTGACCACGCTTGAGTTTGAGCCGGGCATGGTCTACCATGACCTCAAGGCGGCGATGGATGTCTTTTCGCCCTACCGCGATGAGCAGGGAAACGTCATTTACTATCACCACCACGATACCTGGCACGATGATAACGGCTCGTCGCATATCAAGGCGGCGCTGCTCAGCCCGTTTATCGTTATCCCGTTTGTGAATGGCGAGATCACCATCGGCCCGTGGCAGAATCTGACCCTTGTGGAGTGCGATACCCGCAACCGCGTGCGGGATATTGTCTTTCAGGTGATGGGAGAATAATACAAATTGAGAATGGAAAGTGGAGAATGGGAAATGCGTTCCGTTCTCCATTTTTTGTGCAAAAAAATAAAAAAACCGCCTGTAAAGGCGGTTGATTGACAGATTTCTGCAGGATATGCTTATACTATAAGCGGATTCTGTATAAAAGCACGATGACCGCTCGGAGTAGGGCCCGAACGGTCATCTTAGTTTAACTATGATACGAAAAGGTCTGATTGCTTAGCAACATCCCTTGGGTATATTATACCCGCAGAACCTCGGTCTTGTCAAGCGACAGGGCCGGGGTTTTGTTGCGTCACGGCTCTCAAACGCTCCGTACAGTCAGAAAGATTAGCGTCCGCTAACTAAATAACTTTTCTTTTTTCTATAAATGTGGTATAATATAAGCGTTCGAAAAATTTGAGTACGGTTCGGGAATCCCTGTGCCGTGCATAGAAATGGAGCGACAAAGCATGACTAAAATTGATATTATTTCCGGTTTTCTGGGTGCCGGCAAGACGACCCTCATCAAGCGTCTGCTGGCCGATGCGCTCAAGGGTGAGCAGGTTGTTCTGATCGAGAACGAGTTCGGTGAGATCGGCATTGACGGCGGCTTCCTCAAGGATGCCGGCATTGTTGTAAACGAGATGAACGCAGGCTGCATCTGCTGCTCGCTGGTTGGCGACTTCGGCAAGGCGCTGCACGATGTTGTGGACCAGTACCATCCGGACCGCATCCTGATCGAGCCGTCCGGCGTCGGCAAGCTGTCGGACGTTATCGCTGCGGTACAGAACGCGCACCTCGAGGTTCAGCTGAACAGCTTTGTAACCGTTGTTGACGCGCTCAAGGCCAAGATGTACCTCAAGAACTTCGGTGAGTTTTTCGAGAATCAGGTGGCGCATGCCGGTGCCATCCTGCTGTCCCGCACGGCTGAGTGCCCGGAGAAGCGCCTCGACGAGACCGTTGCCATGCTGCGCGGCCTGAATGAGCACGCCCGCATCGTCACTACCCCGTGGAAGGACCTGACCGGCGAGCAGCTGCTCTCCACCATGGAAGGCAGCCGCGACCTCGTTGCGGAGGTTCTCGAGGAGATCGCGCACGAGCCGCACCACGAGCATCATCATCACCACCATGACCACGAGCATGATGAGCATGAGCACGACCACGAGCATGATCACGAGGAGCACGAGCATCATCACGAGCACGACGAGCACTGCACCTGCGGCTGCCATGATCACGACCATGAGCATGAGCATCACCACGATCATGACCACGAGCACCATCATCACGACCACGACGGTCACTGCTGCTGCGGTCACGACCACGATCACGATGCTGACGAGGTATTCACCTCCTGGGGCAAGGAAACGACTCACAAGTACACCGAGGCTGAGCTTAACGCGGCTCTTACCGCGCTTGGCGATGTTACGCTCGGCACCGTACTGCGTGCAAAGGGCATCGTTCCGTGTGCAGACGGCGGCGAGTGGCTGCACTTTGACTACGTTCCGGGCGCACCCGAAATCCGCCGCGGCGCTGCCGATTACACCGGCCGTCTGTGCGTCATCGGCTCCGAGCTGGATGAGGAGCGCATCGCTGCTCTGTTCGGCGTAAACGAAAAGTGAGGTAACCAGATATGGCTAACGAACCCATTCCGGTATACGTCTTTACCGGCTTTCTGGAGAGCGGCAAGACCAAGTTCATTCAGGACATTCTCGCGGACCCGAACTTTACCGAGAACGAGCGCACGGTGCTGCTGCTGTGCGAAGAAGGCATCGAGGAATACGACGAGAAGTGGCTGCTGCACTACGGCACCGCGCTTGTGCCGATCGAGTCCGAGGACCGTCTGACGCCGAATATCCTCAAGCGCGTGGAGCAGAAATACCAGCCGGACCGCATTCTTGTTGAGTACAACGGCATGTGGAAGCTGGAAAAGCTGATGCAGGCATTTCCTGCCCGCTGGGAGCTGTACCAGATCGTCACCACGGTCGATGCGACCACGTTTGAGCTGTATTCCAACAACATCGGCCCGATGATGTTCGAGCATATCACCACTGCGGATCTGGTTGTGTTCAACCGCTGCACGGATGAGCTGAAGGACATGCTGTACAAGAAGAACATCAAGGCGATGAACCCGCGTGCGGCAATCTATCTGGATGACGTGAACGGCAATTCCGAGGACTACGCCCGCAATATGCCGCTGCCGTTTGACGTGGATGCGGATATCATCGACATCCAGCCGGAGGACTACGGTCTCTGGTACATCGACGCCACCGGCGACCCGATGAAGTATGACGGCAAGACCGTCCGCTTTCTTGCCCAGGCCTACGTCGGCAAGGATGTGCCCGCCGGCAGCTTCGTGCCCGGCCGCTTCGGCATGGTCTGCTGCGCGGATGACGTCACCTTCCTCGGCTTCCTCTGCCGCTATCCCGACCGCGATCAGCTGCATAACCGCGACTGGGTCAAGGTAACGGCGTCCATCACCGTCGAGGAGCTGCCGCAGTACCGCGGTCCCGGTCCGGTGCTGCATGCCATCACGGTAGAACCCGCCGAAAAGGCGAAGGAAGATATCGTTTACTTTAACTGAATCTTCTCCATGCAAAATAAAAAGAGACGAGCCTGCCTGGCTCGTCTCTTTTCTGTATAAAAGCGCACTGACCGCTCGATTAGGCCTCGAACGGTCAGTGACTAAAAATCGCTAATCAATTAGGTTCTGACTGCCTGAACAGCATCCCTTGGGTATATTATACCCGAGCAACCCCCGGTTTTGTCAAGTGCGGCAAAGCCGGGGTTTTGCTTTGCATGCAGCGATTACTGCCTGCTGATTGCTGATTCCGGATTAGAAAAGTGTGTCCCCCGTCACACAGCAGTGACGGGGGACAGGGACAAAAGGGGGGATACAGACGATTCATAAACTCCATGAACGTCTTTTGAAAGATCGGTGACGGCTTGAGGGATTAGCCGATGCCACCGTACATAACGCCGAGGATCAGTGCAAGAACTGCACAGATAACGTATACCCACTTGCCGAGCGGGAAGAACCAGCCGCCGATCGGCTTCTTAGCGCCTTCGTTAACAGCAGCAACTGCTTTTTCCTTGCCCAGTACCCAGAAGAACATAACGCCGGCCAGAGCAGCGCCGAGCGGGCAGATGTAAATGGAAACAACGTCCATCCACTGAGAGGTCCACGGCTGGATTGCGATGGAAACGACCAGACCGATTACACCGATGGTGCCAACGGCTGCTGCACGCTTGAACTTGAACTGCTCCTGCAGGAAGGCGATCGGTGCCTCGTACAGGTTTACGATGGAGGATACGCCTGCGAACAGTACGCAGATGTAGAAGATCGCGCCGATGATACGGCCGGCAGGCATTGCGTTGAATACGTTTACGAGGTAAACGAACATCAGGCCGGGGCCGCCGGATACGTCGCTGATGCCTTCGCCCAGAACAACTGCCATTGCCGGAATGATAACGACTGCTGCCAGCAGAGCTGCGATGGTATCAAATACTGCAACGTTGCGTGCGGAGGACGGGATATCCTCGCTCTTGGACAGGTAGGAACCGTAGATTACCGAGCCGTTGCCTGCAACGGACAGGGAGAAGAACGCCTGACCGAATGCAAATACCCACAGGTCGGGCTTAGCCAGACCAGCCGGATTCAGGGTCAGAATGTACTTATAGCCTGCGGATGCGCCGGGCAGAGTGCCGATGTAGATTGCCAGTACGAGGAACAGACCGAACAGAACCGGCATCATGACCTTGTTTGCCTTCTCAATGCCGCCTGCAACGCCCATTACCATGATGGCAAGGGAAACTACCAGTGCAACGATCTGCCATACGCCGTTGCCGATGCCGAAGAAGCCGGCCGACGCCATTGCCTTGAGGGCTTCGGGAAGGGTCTCAGCCTCCGGTGCGGTCATGCCGAACGTGCCGCCGATAGCGCCCATATCCGTGCCGAGGCTGAACAGGCTGCCGGAGAGGGACATGAAGGTGTACTTGAAGATCCAGCCGAGAACGACCGTGTAGCCGATTGCCAGCATCAATGCACCGATGATCGGGATCGCGCCGATCGCCTTACCGGATTTCTCGCTGCCGGTGCGCTCCTTGGTACACATGCCGAACGCACCAACCGGACCTGCAGCTGCACGGCGGCCGAGAGCGAACTCTTCAATAACGCCGGTACTGCCGATCAAAATTACAAAGATGAAATAGGGAAGCAGGAAGGTCATGCCGCCGTACTTCTGCACCATGATCGGGAAACGCCAGATGTTGCCCATACCAACCGCAGAACCGATACATGCCAGAATGAATCCCCACTTACTCTGGAAACCATCTCTCTGTTCTAAGTTTTTAGGCTCTTTACTCATTATCTTACACCCCTTTAATGTGTAAATGGATAGAAAAAAGGCGTTCTCTTTGCCGCAGAAAATGTTTAGTTTTCTGGGAAAAAGAACGCCTTTGTTCTTTGCTTTCCTGTGCACTTTCCACGCGACACAGGTTACGCCCTGATTATAAAGTTATAAAAAGGTCAGGAGAAATTCCTGTTATGCAATGCCGCAGCGCCTTTGCTGCAGCATTGGCGGGAATACCGCACAATTTATACAATTATGCGGTATCGCCTTTGACGAAAGGATGGAACAGGGGATTATTTCTCTTCGTTCGGGTACGGCTCCAGGAATGCGTGGAAGTGACGCATCGGCAGATTGTGACCCCAAACAATACGCATGTTCGGAATGTTCTCACGATCCTCGTACAGAGCCTTAACAGCTGCGATTACATAGTCCAGATGCTCCTTGGTCAGACGGCTGCGGTCGATTGCGAAGCGAACTACGTTACATACTTCAGCCTGCTGCTCCGGGGTCTTCAGGTCATACTCCATGGAGTAGTCGCCCAGCTCGGATACACGGATGCCGTAGCGGCGGATCAGCTCAAGGCTGAAGCCCTCACCAGCAAAGGTGTCATGGCCGCGCTTGCCGTCGAAGAACTCATCCATGTTGATGTATACAGCGTGGCCGCCTGCCGGCAGTACAACGCCCTTAACGCCAGCGTCGTAGAAGCCTTCTGCCAGGTAGTTACACTGAGCAACACGCTCGTTCATGTAGTTGAAGTCGCAGGACTCGTACAGGCCAACTGCCAGAGCCATGATGTCACGGCCGGACATGCCGCCGTAGGAATCGTTGCCGTAGCAGGAGATCTGCTTAACCTTCAGCAGAACGCCAACGTCGGTCTTAACGGTGCCGTCTTCGTTGAAGTCGGAGAAGTTCTTCCAGAACAGGCCCTTATCGCGGAATGCCAGCATGCCGCCCATGTTAGCGTGGCCGTCCTTCTTAGCGGACATGGTGAATGCGTCGCAGTAAGAGAACATCTCGGTAGCGATCTCAGCGATGGACTTGTCAGCGTAGCCTTCCTCATTCATCTTGATGAAGTAAGCGTTCTCAGCCCAGCGAGCGGTATCGAATACCAGCGGGATGTTGTACTTATGCGCAACGCGGTTGATTTCCTTCAGGTTGCCCATGGAAACGGCCTGGCCGCAAACCGGGTTGTTGGTGATGCAGGTGAAGATCAGCGGAACGTTCTCCGGACCTACGCTCTGAATCAGCTGCTCCAGCTTCTCGATATCCATGTTGCCCTTGAACGGGTTCTTCTCGTAACGGCCGCCTTCCGGTACTTCCCACAGCAGGGTCTTGTTGTACAGGTTACGCGGAATGGAACCCATCTGCTTGATGTTGCCTTCGGTGGTGTCGAAGTGACCATTCGACGGAATGGTGAACTTCTTGCCCGGGTGACGCTTAGCAAGGATGTTGCGAACGATTTCCATCAGAACGGACTCAGCTGCACGGCCCTGCTGGATGATAAATGCGTTCGGGCGCTCCATCTGAGCTGCGCCGCCATTGAACAGGCCGCCTTCGTACTCGCACAGATAAACTTCGTCCATCATCTTCTCAACGTCGCGGCAATCGGTGCGAACGAGGTCGATGATCTTCTTCCAGTTCTTCTCGCCGCCGCGCTCGAAGATGTCGCGGAAGGTGTCGAGCAGAACGTAATAACCGGTGTTGCGGCCGTAAGCCTCGTCGCCGAGGAACAGGCTTGCCCACTGATGATTGGTCATTGCAGTGGTACCGGAGTCGGACAGCATGTCAACGGTCAGCATGCCGGACGGGAATGCGAACTCGTTGTAATGAGTAGCCTGAAGAGCGCGCTCACGCTGCTCAACGGTTACTTCCGGAAGATCACGGACTGCGTAAGTAAAATGATGGGGTGCGGGTACGTTCAGCGGATACTGCTTGCTCATAATAAATTACCTCCAGTTGTGTGTTTTGGAGGTACCCCGGTTGTCAAAGCCGGTTTTCCGGTTCCGGCTTTGCTTAGCGGACAGCACCTTTCTTTTTTTGCTGTTTTCTTTTCTTTTTGGTTTGCCTTACGGCAGGAGAGCGGTTACCTCAATCTCGACGAGAGCGTCCTTGGGAAGTCTTGCAACCTCCACAGCGGAGCGTGCCGGGTAGCTGCCTTCACCGAAGAAGGTGGCGTAAACCTCGTTCATCGCGCCGAAATTGTTCATGTCGCTCAGGAAGACGGTAGTCTTGATCACCTGATCCATACCGGTTCCTGCCTCAGCAAGGATTGCCTTTACATTGGTGAGCGACTGCTTGGTTTGTGCTGCGATCCCTTCCGGAAAAGCACCGGTTGCGGGATCGATCGGAAGCTGACCCGAAGTAAATACGATACCGTTTGCTGCAATTGCCTGTGCATACGGGCCGATGGCTGCGGGTGCGTGTTCCGAACAGATAACCTTTTTCATTTCCTGCTCAGCCTCCTTTCGTCCTTTCGTGAGATAAATTTATCACTTTTAAAATTCTTTGTCAAGATGTATTTGTGCAATTTGGATGAATGAATAAAAAAATCTCGCGTATTTATCAATATTATCAACAACTATTGTGAAAAATGATAATTTTGAACAGACTTTTTGTACAAAAATACTGCGTAAAATATTTACTTTTTTCACCTTGCACTTAGAAAAGTTTATTATTTTACAGAACATGGTAATTAAAGCGCGAATTTATAAAAAATTTTTGTTATCCTACTAAAACAATGCGATGAAGAATTCACGAAGAATCGCAGGGAGAGCGGCACTGCCGCGGAAAATGATAAAAATTCCGACACCGGAAAGCTGGGGCAGGGAAAAGACATCCCGCGTTTGCACTTCAAATAAAAGCCTGCGTATGCTATAATAAATTGGATTACATTTCACAGGGAGGTGTACCGCATGCCGGACGCAAAACTCATCGCCTCCCGCGGCGGCAAGGCGCTTCGCCGCGGCTGGACAACCGGCTCGTGCGCGGCGGCGGCCTCGCAGGCGGCAGCTGTGCTGCTGCTGACCGGAATCGCGCCGCCGGAGATTCACCTGCACACGCCGGGCGGCATCACCTTCTGCCTGCCGGTCGAGGACGCGCATATGAGCGGAAACGCGGCTGTCTGCACCGTCCGCAAGGATTCGGGCGACGACCCGGACATCACAAACGGGGTCCGCATCACGGCTTCCGTGCGCCGAATCGAAAATGGCGTTACCATAGAGGGCGGCGCCGGCGTCGGACGAATTACCCGCCCGGGATTGGCGATGCCGGTCGGAGAAGCGGCGATCAATCCCGGTCCGCGGCAGCAGATCGCGGACGCGGTGCACCGTGCCGCACAGCAGAACGGATACGGCGGCGGCTTTTCCGTTACCATTTCGGTGAAGGACGGCGAGGCGCTTGCCGCCCAGACCTACAACGGGCACCTCGGCATTGTCGGCGGCATCTCTATCCTCGGCACGAGCGGCATTGTCGAGCCGATGAGCGAAAAGGCGCTCGTGGACACCATCCGATTGGAGCTGGACAGCCTTTACGCGCAGGGACAGCGCATTGCGTTCCTGTGCCCGGGCAACTACGGCGCGGATTTCGCGCGGGACACGCTCGGCCTTGACCTCGAACGCGCGGTCAAGTGCTCCAACTTCATCGGTGAGGCGTTCGACCATGCGGCGTACCGCGGCTATCCCGAGATCCTGCTGGTCGGGCACGCTGGAAAGCTGGTCAAGATGGCCGCAGGCGTGATGAACACGCATTCGTCGGTCGCAGACGCGCGGCAGGAGATTTTCACCGCGCATGCGGCACTGTGCGGCGCACCGCGCGAAACACTCGAAGGACTGATGGCTGCCATCTCAGTGGACGCGTGCGTGGAGCTGCTGGACGAAGTGAATCTGCGTCGGCCCGTCCTGTCGCGCATTGGCAGGGAGATGGAAACCCGCATCGCCCTGCGCATGAAGGGGCAGGCGCGCGTGGAATTCATCATGTTTACCGGAAAATACGGCGTGCTGGCCGAGTCAGCGGGCGCGCGCACACTCTGCGAGAGGTTGAAACTGCAATGAAGGGTATTTTATATGGAGTCGGTGTCGGTCCGGGCGATCCGGAGCTGCTGACCGCCAAGGCGATCCGGCTGCTGCGCGAGTGCGATGCGGTCGCCGCACCGAAGTCCGCCGACGGCAGACAGACCGCACTGGATATTGCTTCGCCGTACATCGGGCAGGACAAGACAATCCTGCTGTTCGATATGCCGATGACGCACGACAGGCAGGCGCGAAATGCCAGCCACGATGCGGCGGCAGACGCGCTCTGTGCGCTGCTCGACGAGGGCAAGACCGTGGTGTTTCTCACGCTCGGCGACCCGACGATATATTCTACATACTGGTATGTACACAAGCGTGTTGCCGCCCGCGGCTATGCAGCCGAGCTGGTGCCCGGCGTGCCGTCCTTCTGCGCCGCGGCTGCCGCCATGGGACGCGCCCTGTGCGAGGACGGCGAAATGCTGCACATCATTCCGGCCACGCACGGCAGGGCGGAGGAAGGGCTTGCGCTCTCCGGCAGCAAGGTGCTGATGAAGACCGGAAAGAGTGTATTAGAGGTCCGCGAACTGCTCCGGCAGCGCGGCGAACTCGGCAGCGCGGCACTGATCGAGCGGGTCGGCATGGACGGTCAGCGGCTGATCGAAAATTTAGATGAGCTGGAACAGCCGAGCGGCTATTTCTCTATTATATTGGTAAAGGAGCAAAGCGAATGATCTACTTTGTGGGTGCAGGCTCAGGGGCGCCCGATCTGATCACGGTACGCGGCGCACGTCTGCTGAGCGAGGCAGATGTGATCGTTTACGCCGGTTCGCTGGTCAATCCGGCGCTTTTGGACTATAAAAAGGACGAATGCGAGGTGTACAACAGCGCGAAGATGACGCTCGAGGAGGTCATCGCCGTGATGGCGCCTGCCGCGAAAGCGGGCAAAACGGTCGTGCGTCTGCACACCGGCGACCCGTGCGTGTACGGTGCGCATAGAGAGCAGATGGATGAGCTGGACAGGCTCGGTCTGGCGTATGAGGTCTGTCCGGGCGTGTCCTCGTTCTGCGGCGCAGCAGCGGCACTCAAAGCCGAGTACACACTGCCGAACGTGAGCCAGTCGGTCATCCTGACGCGCATGGAGGGCCGCACGCCCGTGCCCGAAAAGGAGCAGATCGAGTCGTTCGCGGCACACGGAGCCACCATGGTCATCTTCCTGTCGGCGGGTCAGCTCGAGCGGCTGTCCGAGCGGCTGATCGCGGGCGGATATGCGCCGGATACGCCTGCGGCTATCGTGTACAAGGCCACCTGGCCGGACGAAAAGGTCGTGCGGACAACGGTCGCAGACCTCGCCGAAGCCGGTGCGCGAGAGGGCATCACCAAGACCGCGCTCATCACGGTGGGCGGGTTCCTCGGCACCGAGTACGAGCGCTCCAGGCTGTACGACCCGACCTTTACGACCGAATTTCGTGAGGCAAGCCGATGAAGCACGCAAAATTTGTATCCTTTACCCTGTGCGGCGCACAGACTGTGCAAAAGGCGGTAAAACTCCTGCCGGATTTCCGGTGTGAGCGGTACGCGCGGACGGTGGATGCGTCGCTCTCGGGCACGAGCCTTAAGCGCTTTGCGCAGCAGGCGATGGTCGATTGCGACCTGATCGTGTTCGTGGGCGCGACCGGAATCGCGGTACGCGCAGCGGCGCCGTATTTGATGGGAAAAGCCTATGATCCGGCGGTAATCGTCATTGACGAGCAGGGAAAGTTCGTGATTCCGCTCCTGTCCGGACATCTGGGCGGCGCCAACGAGATTGCAAAAACACTTGCGGAAGGTCTGCAGGCTGTGCCGGTGCTCACCACCGCGACCGACGGTCGGCAGGTGTTCGCCGTGGACACCTGGGCGAAAGCACATAGCTGTGCAGTCCTGGAGCCGCACTATATTAAATATGTATCCGGTGCGCTGCTCAGAGGGGCAACCGTGGGCGTTCGCTCGGATTTTCCGATAGACGGGCTGCTGCCCGCCCGTATTGACCTCAAAAAAGACGCGGAAAGCGGATTTACGATTGGATTTCGCACAGACGCACAGCCGTTTACACACACGCTGCATCTCGTGCCGCGGATTGCATATCTCGGCATTGGCTGCCGCAAGGGCACGAGCGCGGATGCCATCGAGCAGACAGTTCAGGCGGCGCTTGCCTCGGCAAAACTGCCTTGGCAGGCGATCTGCGGCGCGGCGAGCATTGATATCAAGCAGAATGAGCCGGGTTTGCTGCTGTTTTGCGAAAAACACGGACTGCCGTTCCGTACCTTTACGACCGAGCAGCTGCAGGACGCACAAGGCGAATTCAGCCGGTCGGCGTTCGTGCAGCAGACCGTCGGCGTCGATAATGTGTGCGAACGCGCGGCTGTGTGCGCAGCACAGAACGGCACACTTATCTTGCACAAATTCGCGCAGAACGGCGTGACGGCGGCCATTGCCGTGCCGGACTGGCGCGTGACATTTGAAGAACGGGAGGGTGAAGCATGAAGCTGTATTGCATCGGCATCGGGCCGGGCGGCGAGGAGCAGATGACGCTGCGCGCAGTGCGTGCTCTGGAAAAATGTGACTGCGTGGCAGGCTACGGCCTGTACCTTGATTTGATCGAGAACCTCATTTCGGGCAAGGAGCGCATCGAATCCGGCATGACACGCGAGGTTTTGCGCTGTAAAGCGGCGGTTGAGGCGGCAAAACAGGGCAAAACGGTCGCTGTTGTATCCTCGGGAGACGCGGGTGTGTACGGCATGGCGAGCCTGCTGCTCGAGCTTTGCGAGCACGAGCCGAACCTCGAGGTCGAGGTTATTCCGGGCATCACGGCGGCCTGCTCGGGCGGCGCCGTGCTCGGCTCGCCGCTGACATGCGACTTTGCGTGCATCAGCCTGTCCGACCTGCTCACGCCGTGGGACAAGATCGAGCAGCGTCTGCGCGGCGCAGCGGCTGGCGATTTCTGCATCGTGCTGTACAATCCGTCGAGCAAAAAACGCACCGACCATCTGCGCCGAGCCTGCGATATTCTGCTGGAGACCGTGCCGCCGGAAACCGTCTGCGGTCTGGTGCGCAGCATTGGCCGAGAAGGCGAAAGCTGCACGCTTACAACGCTCGGTGAGCTGCGTGATACACAGGTCGATATGCTGACCACTGTGTTTGTCGGCAACAGCCGCACGCGCGTGATGGACGGCCGCATGGTCACGCCGAGGGGGTATCGCGGCGTATGAAGCTGATGATTTTCTCCGGTACGACAGAAGGACATGATTTGTGCCGTTTTTTGTCGAAAAACAACGTGCAGGCGGAGGTTTTTGTTGCAACAGAGTATGGCGCTGCGGTGATGGAGCCGATGGCTGGAATCACGGTTCACGAGGGCCGTTTGGATGAGCAGGAGATGGAAAAACGATTGACCTCGGACACGCTGCTCATCGACGCAACGCATCCGTACGCGGCGGCTGTGACCGACAATCTGCGGGCGGCCTGCGCGAAATCGGGCGCACGCTACGAGCGGCTGCTGCGGCCTGCTCTGCCTTATCAGAACTGCGAAATCGTGCTGGACACAGCCGCTGCAGTTGACTGGCTGAACGCGCATCCGGGCAAGGTTTTGCTCACCACAGGCAGTAAAGAACTGGAAGCGTACACGGCGGTGCAGGATTTTCAAACGCGCCTGTTCCCGCGCGTGCTGCCGACCGCGTCGGTTCTCGAAAAGTGCGCCGCACTCGGCTTCCCGGGCGCGCACATCATCGCCATGCAGGGCCCGTTTTCGCAGGCGATGAACGCGGCGCTGCTGCGCGAGACCGGCGCAAAAATCCTCGTGACCAAGGACACCGGCGTGTCCGGCGGCTTTGCGGAGAAGGTCGCGGCAGCCGAGGAGGTCGGCGCAAAGGTACTGGTCATTGCGCGTCCGCGTATGGAAAACGGCAAAAATCAGGTGGAAATGCAGGCATTTCTCGCGGATTTGCTCGGCTTACAGCCGGAAAAAGTGCAGCGCATATTCACCATCATCGGTGCAGGCATGGGCACGGCGGACACGCTGACCGGCGAAGCGGTTCGCGCGTTGGAAACGGCGGAGGCGGTGTTCGCGACAAAACGGCTCGCGGCACTGTCGCCCAAGGCGGAGGTCTGCGCGTTCTCCGAGCTGGCTGAGCGGGCAATACAGTGCACAGAAAAGCACATATCTCTGCTCGTTTCGGGCGATGTGGGATTTTTCAGCGCGGCAGGCAAGCTGCGCGAACGTCTCCTGCCGCACGGCGAGGTGCAGCTCGTGCCGGGCTTGTCCAGTATGCAGTATATGTGTGCAAAATGCGGGATTCCCTATGAAAATCTGTGTTTTAAGAGTCTGCACGGTCGCACAGGAAATATTCTCGGTGCCGTAAGTTATCATGCGGCAACATTTGCGCTGACCGGCGGCGAGAACAACGCGCAGGCGGTTTGCAACAGCCTTACGGACGCGGGATTGGGCGCGCTCTCTGTTCATCTCGGGGAAAATCTTGGCGCGGAAAATGAGCGGATTGTGCACGGCACAGCCGCGGAGATCGCGCAGCGTTCGTGCCCGGATTTAGCGGTTCTGCTGATCGAAAACCCGCGTGCGGCGAACAAAAACGAACCGATTCGAGATGAAATGCTCACGCGCGGCAAGGTGCCGATGACCAAGGAAGAGGTTCGGTGGGTGTCGGTGAACCGCCTGACTGTCCGACCGACCGACACGGTCTGGGACGTGGGTGCGGGCACCGGCGCGGTCACGCTCGAGCTGGCGCGCAAGGCCAGCGACGGCACGGTTTACGCCGTCGAGCGAAAGCCGGAAGCGGTCGCGCTCTTGCATGAAAACCGCATAAAACTCGGCGGATACAATGTGAAAATCATTGAAGGACCTGCGCCGGAGGCACTGGAGAACCTTCAGGCACCGGACTGCGTGTTCGTCGGCGGGAGCGGCGGCAGAATGCGGGAGATTCTGGCACTTGCCAGGAAGAAAAATCCGGAAGTCCGCGTGGTCGTGAACGCGATTGCGCTCGAGACCTTGTTTGCGGCGCAGACGGCCTTGAAAGAATTGGGGTTTTCTGACATCGAGGTCACACAGCTGGCAGCCACGCGCGGTAAGCCGGTCGGCGCGTACACCATGCTGACTGCGAACAATCCGGTGTTTATTCTGTCCGGGAGGGCCGCAAATGACACAAAATAATGCACCAAGACTGCTGCTTGCGGGCACCGGCAGCGGCTGCGGCAAGACGACGGTCACGACCGCGATTCTGCGGGCGCTGCAGCGCCGCGGCGTAACACTCAGCGCGTTCAAGTGCGGTCCGGACTACATCGACCCGATGTTCCATACGGCGGTTTTGGGCGTTCCGAGCCGCAATTTAGACCTGTTTTTCGAGGATGAGGCCGGTATTCGCAGTCAGCTTGCGCGGCATATCCAGCCGGACGGTCTCGGCGTGATCGAGGGCGTCATGGGCTTTTACGACGGCGTTTCCGGTACGACGGATACGGCTTCGGCGGCGCATCTGGCCCGCGCAACCGGCACGCCTGCGGTGCTGATCGTGCGGCCTAAGGGGCAGTCGCTGTCGCTTGCGGCACAGATTCACGGGTTCCGCACATTTGCGGAAAATACGCTTGCAGGAGTGATTTTAAACGGCGTTTCGGCGGGAATGTACTCGTTTTACAAACAAATCGCAGAGAAAGCGGGGCTGCCTGTGCTCGGCTTTTTGCCGCCGGTTCCGGAGGCCGAAATACCTGATCGCCACCTCGGTCTGGTGACGGCGGATGAGCTGTCCGACCTGCGTGAGAAAATTGATCGGCTCGCGGATGCGGCAGAGGAAGGCATTGACCTCCACGCATTGTGTGCATTAGCACAGACGGCGAAACCGCTGACCGATACGCACATGCCGCTCGCTCGTGTGACCGATTTTCCGGTGCGGATCGCGGTAGCCAAGGACCGCGCATTCTGCTTCTATTATGAGGATAACTTCGATGTGCTGCGTGAACTGGGGGCAGAGCTTGTGCCGTTTTCGCCGCTCACAGACGAGCGACTGCCGGAGAATATCGACGGTCTGTACCTTGGCGGCGGCTATCCGGAATTGTATGAAAAACAGCTTTCAGAGAATGAAATCATGCGAGATTCCATCAAAACAGCGATTCTAAACGGTTTGCCGACAGTTGCAGAATGCGGCGGATTTCTTTATCTGCTGCAGTCGCTCGACGGCGCGGCAATGGCAGGCGTGCTGCCGACTTCGGCGCACATGACGCACAGGTTGCAGCCGTTCGGCTATGTCACGCTCACGGCAAACAGTGATAACCTGCTGTGCGAAGCCGGTGGACAATTTCCTGTGCACGAGTTCCATTATGCACAGGCTGTGGATAATGGCACAGATTTTCGTGCAGTCAAGCCAAACGGGCGCGCGTGGGACTGCGGCTTTGCGTCGGACACGCTCTATGCAGGATTTCCGCATTTGTATTTCCGTGCGAAAACTGAAATTGCAGCGAATTTTGTCCGAAAATGCGCGGAAAGGAGCGGAAAATGACACTTGAACAGACTATTTCTGCCATCCGGCCGCTGGATGAGAAAAGCATGACGGCGGCGCGAAACCGTTTTGCAAATATTGCCATGCCGCTCGGTGGACTGGGTCTTCTGCAGGACGCGATTGTGCAGCTTGCGGGTATTCTCGGTCAGCCGGTGCCGGATATTTCCAGACGCGCGGCGGTTGTTTTCTGCGCGGACAACGGCGTGGTCGCCGAGGGCGTGACGCAGTGCGGGCAGGAGGTGACAGCCACGGTCGCGGAAAATATGGGCCGCGGCGAGTCCACCGTATGTCTGATGGCGAAACAGCTCGGAATGGATGTATTTCCGGTCGATATTGGTGTTGCGCGGCCGATAAAGAACGAAAAAGTGCTGCAATTTGCCGTTCGGCGCGGAACTGCAAACTTTGCGCATGAGCCTGCCATGACGCGGAAAGAGGCGCTCGAAGCGGTCGAAATCGGCATTAAAATGGCGAAAATATGTGCCGAAAAGGGATATTCGCTGCTCATTGGCGGCGAAATGGGCATCGGCAACACGACTACGAGCGCGGCAGTCACGGCGGCGCTCACCGGCGCGGAGGCTGCGGCGGTCACAGGACGCGGAGCGGGTCTGTCAACGGCCGGTCTGGAGCGGAAAATCGCAGTGATCGAGGCGGCGCTGGCGCTTCACAAACCCGACTCGAATGACTCGATCGACGTGCTGCACAAGGTCGGCGGTTTGGATATCGCGGGTCTGTGCGGTCTGTATATGGGTGCGGCGGCGCAGCGCATTCCGGTCGTGCTGGACGGCGTGATTTCGTGCGCGGCGGCGCTTCTCGCCGTGCGATTGTGTCCGCAGTCTGTGCATTTTATGGTCGCAGCGCACAGATCAGACGAACCGGCGAGCATTTTGCTGCTCGATGCACTCGGCAAGCGGCCGTTCCTGACGGCGGGCATGCACCTCGGGGAAGGGACAGGCGCGGCGGCCGGCGTGGCGCTTTTGGACCTGGCACTGGCGCCATATCGGGAAATGGTGAGCTTCGCGGATATTGGAATGGAGGCATATCAGCCGCAAAAGTAGTTGTTTGTCTGACAGATAGTACAAATTCTTTGCATAAATATTGTGTGTAACGCCGATAAATGCTATCTGCCTGCATTCTTTACAGGAATGCTGCGTGCAGCAAAAAGCACCGAGCGTTAACTCGGTGCTTGCGGTTTGGATTTTCAGCATTTCAGGGCTTCATCTGTGATATTTGCGGTGATTTTGTTGTAGAACTCCTGCTTTTGCGCATCGTTTTCAAACGCTGAGAACGGCACGATGACCGCGGAGAATTCATCAACAAAAATATAATAATGCTTGTCGTCGGTTGCGGTGCGCTGAACGGCCGAATACTGATAAACAGTATCTTCGTTCTCGCCGGACAGCTCGAACTCGCTTTCACGCAGCGTGAGCGTTTTCGGTCCGCAAAGCTGCTTGTTCTTTGCGTTTCTGAGAATTTTCTCAATATTTTTGATCATTTTATGACGCATATAGCGCGGTGTACCCCAGAAGCAGACGGCAGCGAGCGCAACGTAAACCGCGATGGAAACCGGCGTGAGCGTATGCAGCCAGTACATGAGCGCACTGCCGCCGAGAATGACAATAGCCGCAGTGGCGATTCTCATGGTGCGAATACTGCGTTGAACAATCGCATTATTGTTGTAATAATTCAAATTAAAATCAATGAAATCCTGTTTGGTGATATCGTAATGCAGCTCCATTTTTTCTTACCTCAATTTATTCGGATAAAATTATTGTATCGAAAATCAGAGCGGATTGCAAGCCTAATTCAGAAAGGGGAGCGAAAATGCTGATTTTAGTGACCGGCGGAGCGGCTTCGGGCAAGTCGGAGCACGCGGAACGGCTGGTGTGTGAAAAAGCACAGAGTCGATTATATCTGGCGACCATGCAGCCGTTCGGCAAGTCCGCAGAGGCGCGGATTGCGCGGCATCGGGCGCTTCGTGCGGGAAAGGGGTTCGCTACGGTAGAGAGAACACTTGATTTAGCGAATCTCAGGCTCTCTCGGCAATACGACGGAATTTTGCTCGAGGATTTGGGCAATCTGCTGGCAAACGAACTGTTTGCGCCGGAAGGCGCAGGTGCAGAATCGGCGTTCGACAGCATTGTTGCAGGCGTGGATAATCTGCAAAAATACTGTGAAACGCTGGTTATCGTTTCCAACGAAATCTTTGCGGACGGCGTGCCGTATCCGCCGGAGACCATGCAGTATATTCGGATTTTGGGAGAACTGCACCAGAAATTAACTGGGAAAGCAGACGCGGTATATGAATCGGTATGCGGAATTTTACTGCCGGTAAAGGAGGGAAAACAGACGTGAAAAGTGTAATCAGCGGACTTTTGGTCGCGTTCTCAATGTACTCTGCGATACCTGTTCCGCAGGTGAACTGGGAAAAACAGACCATGCGGTGGGCACTTGGCTTCCTGCCGCTCATCGGTGTGCTGATCGGTGCGATAGAGTGGTTCTGGTTCGCATTTTGCGTGCATTTCGGCGCGGCAGGCGTGTTTTACGCTGTGATCGCAGCGCTGATTCCTCTGGCAGTGTCCGGCGGCATTCATCTGGACGGCCTGTGCGACACCTGCGACGCGCTGTGCTCGTTCGGCGACCGGGAAAAGCGGCTGGCCATCCTCAAGGACCCGCACGTTGGCGCGTTTGGGCCGCTCTGGCTGATGGCATTCCTGCTGGCCGAGGTCGGGTGTTTTGCCCAGATTTACGACCGGCCTGTGCTTCTTCCGCTGGCATGCACAGGATTTGCTTTCGCACGGGCAATGGGCGGCCGCAAGGTGGTTGCGTCACCGTGCGCGAAAGACAGCGGACTTGCACATATCTTTGCGGCAAACAGCGATAAACGCGCGGTATCGCGCATGTTAGTTGCTGAATTTGTTCTGTTTGCGGTGCTTCTCGGATTGTGGATATACCGCGTGCCGCACGCGCTTGCTGCGGCGAAAGTGCTCGTTATCGTGCTCGTTGCGTGGTATGCTGTGCATGAGCACATAAGCCGCCGCGTGTTCGGCGGTGTAACCGGAGACCTGGCAGGATTCTGCATCTCGCTGTCGGAATTGATCACGCTTGCGGCAGCAGCGATTGGAGGACTGATTTTATGACCGTGCTCATCATTGGCGGGGCATATCAGGGGAAACGAAAAGTTGCCGAAAACCTGTATGCCGACCTGCCGAGGATTGAAAATCTGCACGAAATCGTGCGGAAAATGCTGAAGGAAGACAAAGACCCGCTGTCACTCGCAGATACGCTGTGCGGACACGTTATCACCTGCGATGAGATCGGCTGCGGCATCGTTCCCATCGACCGTGCGGACGAAAACTGGCGTGAAGCGGTTGGTCGTCTGTGCTGTGCTTTGGCACAGAAAGCAGACGCAGTCGTGCGCGTGATCGCAGGCGTGCCGCAATTCATCAAAGGAGAACAACCATGACGATAACCCTTGCCGTGCTGCTCGGCTTCGCGCTCGACTGGCTGCTCGGAGACCCGAAAAAATTGCCGCATCCGGTATGTGCGGTGGGAAAACTCATCTCAGGAACTGAAAAAGTTCTGCGCCGCATCTTTCCTGCAACGCCTGCGTCACTGACATTCGCTGGAATTGTACTCTGGCTCATCACCTGCGGCGTGAGCTTTGCCGTGCCGTTTTTCTTTTTGCGCTGGCTGTATCATGTGAACTTCTGGCTCGGTTTTGCCGCCGAAACGCTGCTCTGCTGGATGATTTTCGCACGAAAAAGCCTTGCGGACGCCGGTTATCATGTCTACGGCGCGGTCAAGCAGTCGCTCGAGGAGGGGCGCAAGGCCATCGCGTGGTACGTCGGCCGCGACACCGCAGAGCTGTCCGAGGAGGGCGTTATCAAGGCCGCTGTCGAGACCGTGGCTGAAAACCTGACGGACGGTGTGGTCTCGCCGCTCATGTTCATGCTCATCGGCGGAGCGCCGCTCGGCATGCTGTACAAGGCGGTCAACACGCTGGATTCCATGGTCGGCTATCATAACGATAAATACGAGTATTTCGGCAAGTTTTCGGCAAAAATGGATGATTTTTTCAACTTTATCCCTGCCAGACTGTCCGCACTGTGTATGATCGCCGGTGCCGGCATGCTGCACCTCGATAACCGAAACGCGCTCCGGATTTACCGTCGTGACCGCAGCAAACACAAGAGTCCGAACGCCGGTCAGACCGAGTCTGTGTGCGCGGGCGCGCTGCACATCCAGCTCGGCGGCGATGCCAGCTACTTCGGCAAAATCGTTAAAAAGGCCGCCTTCGGTGATCCGATGCGCCGTGTAGACCGCACGGATATTCTCGCAGCGGTCGATCTGATGACGGCGGCAAGCGTGTTTGCGCTGGTGCTGTGCTGTGTAATGCGCCTGATCGTAAAAAGTTAGGATGCTATGCGGGAGAGAAAACTCGCATTTGAAAGGATGAAAAAATGCTTAATTATGTCCACGGCGGCGACATCCAAACCTACATCGACCGCCACGGCTTCGCGCCGCTCGACCTGTCCGCGAACATCAATCCGTTCGGCATACCGGACGCGGTACGCGCGGCCATGCACAGGGCTGTGGATAACTGCACGCAGTATCCCGACCCGTTTTGCCGCGCCGCGCGGCAGGCGATTGGTGCGAGAGAAGGCGTCAATCCGGATTTTCTGTACTGCGGCAACGGTGCGGCGGATGTGCTCGACCGATTGGCGGCGGTGCTGAAACCGCGCAAGGTACTTCTCACCGCACCGACCTTTGCGGAGTACGAGCGTACGCTCTCAGGTGCGGAGATTCGGGTGCATAATCTGCGGGAAACGGACGGTTTTGCGCTCACGAAGCGCATTTTAGACGAGATTTCACCGGATTTGGATGCGGTGTATCTCTGCAACCCGAACAATCCGACCGGGCGAACCGCCCAACCGGAACTTCTGCGGGAAATCGTCCGGAAATGCACAGAAAACGGCGTAAAACTGGTCGTGGATGAGTGCTTCAACGACTTCCTGACAGACGCAGAGCGGCACACACGGAAAGACCTGCTGGAATCCAATCCCGGTCTGATTATCCTGCGCGCGTACACGAAAATGTACGCCGTACCCGGTGTGCGCTTCGGCTGGTGCATGACGGCGGACGCGGCGCTGATTGAGAAATTATACCATGCCGGACAGCCGTGGAACGTGTCGGTCATCGCACAGGCGTGCGCCGCCGCGGCGGCAAACGAGCCGGACTGGGCCACTGAAACCGCCAAACGCATTGCAGAGGAACGCAGGTTCTTATCCGACGGACTTGCAGCCTGCGGACTGACCGTCTTTCCGGGTGAGGCCAACTTCCTGCTGTTCCGTTCAAACGATACCGGACTGCACGAGAAACTCGCCGAATACGGCATAATGATACGAAACTGCGATAATTATCGCGGACTTTCGGCGGGATACTATCGCGTTGCTGTAAAAACGAGAGAAGCAAGCAAGTGCTTGCTAAACGCAATCAAATTGATCATTGAAAATGGATAATGGAGAATGAAGGTACGCGCTTTGCGCGGATTTGACAGCGCCGCGGGCGCAAGGGCAGTGACATTTTCCATTATGCGGGAGGTTTGCAAATGGCAAAAATTATCATGATACAGGGCACCTGCTCAAACGCCGGCAAAAGCCTGCTTTGCGCGGCCCTGTGCCGGATTTTCCGGCAGGACGGCTACCGCGTTGCGCCGTTCAAGTCACAGAACATGGCGCTCAACTCGTTCATCACGGCGGACGGCCGGGAGATGGGCCGCGCACAGGTCGTGCAGGCCGAGGCGGCGGGCATCGCGCCTGATGTGCGCATGAACCCGATCTTGCTCAAGCCGACAAGCGACGTTGGTTCGCAGGTCATCATCATGGGCGAGGCGCATGGAAATCGCACCGCGCGGGAGTATTGGGGCCGCAAAAAGGCGCTTTTGCCCATTATCAAGGACGCATTTGACAGCCTTGCCGCCGAGAACGACATTATCGTGATCGAGGGTGCGGGCAGTCCGGCGGAGATCAACCTGAAGCAGGATGATATTGTAAATATGGGTTTGGCGAAGCTGGTGGATGCACCCGTTCTGCTGGTCGGCGACATCGACCGCGGCGGCGTGTTCGCGTCGCTATACGGCACGGTCAAGCTGCTCGAGGAGGACGAGCAGGCGCGGATTCGCGGTCTCATCATCAACAAATTCCGCGGTGACGTGGAGATTCTGCGGCCGGGTCTGACGCAGCTTGAGGATTTGACCGGCAAGCCGGTCATCGGCGTGGTGCCGTACGGCCATTTTGACATCGACGATGAGGACAGCCTGTCCGAGCGTCTGGACACAAAGGCTGCTCCCGCACTGGTAAACATTGCGGTGGTAAAGCTGCCGCGACTGTCCAATTTCACCGATTTTTCCGCACTTTCGCGTGTATCCGGCGTGAGTGTCGCGTATGCGGACAAACCGGCGCAGCTTGCCGGAGCCGACCTGATTATCCTGCCGGGCACCAAGTCCACGCTGGCAGACCTGCGGTGGCTGCGCGAGAGCGGCATGGAGGCACAGATTCTCAAGGCGCACGCGGCAGGCACGCCGGTTTTCGGCATCTGCGGCGGCTACCAGATGATGGGACGCACGGTCTCCGACCCGGACAATACCGAGGGCGGCGGCAGTCTGCGCGGCATGAACCTGCTGCCGATCGACACGGTGTTCCGCCCGAGCAAGACCACGACGCAGACGCGCGGCACGCTGCTGGAGATTGACGGCGTGCTGTCCGATTTGAGCGGTCTGGCGGTCGAGGGCTACGAGATTCACATGGGCGAAACCGTGCGCGATGCGAGCGCAAAGCCGCTCGTTCGATTGCGTCGCAGGGAAGGCGAAATCGAGGACGGCTGTCAGACGGAAAACGCCTTCGGCACTTATCTGCACGGCGTGTTCGATGCGCCGGAGGCGGCGCTGCGGACGGCGCAGGCACTGGCGAAAAAGAAGGGCGTGACGCTGACCGGCGAAGCGCTCGATACGCACGCCTACAAGGAGCAGCAGTATGACAAACTGGCGGATTCGGTGCGAAAATCGCTCGATATGGAGTGGATTTACCGTATAATGGAGGGAAAAGCATGACAGGACTCATTCACCTGTACTGCGGCGGCGGCAAGGGCAAAACCACGGCGGCGGTCGGACTGACCGTGCGCTGTGCGGGCCGCGGAAACAAGGTCGTGTTCGCGCAGTTTCTCAAGGATGGGACTTCGGGCGAGTGCCGCGTGCTGGCGAAATTGCCCGACGTGACCGTTATGGCAGCCAATCCGGTCGGCAAGTTCTCGTTCCGCATGACGGATGCGGAGAAGCGGGAGACAGCGGACGCGCTCACCCGCACCTTCGATGCGGCAACCGGCTTTGCCGTGCGGGAGCACGCGCGGCTGCTCGTGCTGGATGAGGTCTGCGCGGCAATCTCGTGCGGCTTTCTGGATGAGAAAACGGTCGTAAAATTTCTTGAGACCAAGCCGGAAACGCTCGAGGTCGTACTGACCGGACGGGGGCCGTCCGAAGCGCTGCAGGCACACGCGGACTACATTACGGAAATGAAAATGCAGCGGCACCCGTTTGAGAAGGGCATCGCTGCGCGGGAGGGAATCGAATTTTGAACGGATACATGAAGCCGCAGGACATTGAAAAGCGGTCGTTTGAGATCATCACCGCCGAGCTGGGCGAGCGCACGTTTCCGGCGGGTATCGCCGAGGTGGTCAAGCGCGTCATTCACACCACGGCGGATTTTGACTACGCGGACAGCCTCGCGTTTTCGCCGGATGTGATTGAAAAGGCAAAGGCCGCGCTTGCGGCAGGGGCAACGGTGGTTACCGATACCAATATGGCGCTCTCCGGGGTGAGCAAGGCGACGCTGGCAAAGCTCGGCGGAAAGGCGGTCTGCCTGATGGCGGATGAGCAGGTGGCAAGCGAGGCCAAGGCGCGCGGTGTCACACGGGCAGTCGTTTCGATGGAGCACGCCGCCAAATTTGAAGGCCCGCTCCTCTTCGCCATCGGCAATGCGCCGACCGCGCTCATCCGTCTGCATGAGTTGATTGAGGAAGGCGCTGTCGCGCCTGCGCTCGTCATCGGTGTGCCGGTCGGATTTGTCAACGTGGTCGAGGCGAAGGAGCTGTTCATCGGCGGGGACACGCCGTATATCATCGCGCGAGGCCGCAAGGGCGGCTCGAATGTAGCCGCGTCCATTGTCAATGCGCTGCTCTATCAGATGGTGCATCGAGAAGGCTTTTAATTGCTGTCGCCAAACCACGGTTTGGCCGACAAGAGGAACGGACCGTAGGCCGTTCCAAAGTCGTCCGAAAGTTCCCATACGGAAACTTTCTCCCTCTTAGGGTATAAAAACCGGCGCTATCCTTGCGCGGCTTCTCGGCCGCGCTGCGCAGATACATGCTCCCGGTTTTTATGAATCGCGTTGCGATTCTATTAAATGCGCGCTATCGCGCGATATGCTGAAAATTTTAGCAGATATACTGTTCGGAAGAATAAAAAAGAGAGAGTTTCAAACGAAACTCTCTCTTTTTGCTACGACCAAAGACCTTTTTCCCTGCAGTCGGCAATGTATGCGTCGATATTGTCCGCTGTGATGACCTCGGAACCCGAGTCGATCACCGATTCGACGGATTTGCCCTCGAGTGCGTCCAAAGCGGCCTCGACGGCCTTGTAGCCCATTTCATAGCCCTGCTGGGCAATATCGACAGTCAGCTCGCCGCGGTCGAGCGCTTCCACCGCAGCCTGATTGCCGTCAAAGCCGCAGATAACGGTTTCTTGATAGGCGGCGCTGTTGTTATCCCAGATGCACTTGATGGCTGCAAGCGCCATATCATCGCTGGTAACGAGCAGCGCGTCCACACCCTGCGGATACTTCTGCATGACAGCCTCCATCGCGGCTGCCGCACGGTCGGGCTGCGCGTCGCAGTACTGCACCTCGAGCACAGTGCCGCCCGCCTGCTCCACGGCGCTGCGGTAGCCGCGCAGACGGGCTTCGTGCGTCTCGTCGCCCTGTGCGCCGGTCAGGATGACAGCCTGCGGCTTGTCCGCGCCGTTCGACTTTGCCATCTTCATAGCAGCTAAGCCGCCGGATTTGGCTGCTGCCTCGTTGCCGGTGCCGACAAAGGACAGTTTTTTGTCCGAGGTGAAATCCGTGTCCAGTGCGATGATCGGCTTGTCTGCACTTTCGGCGGCCGTCGACAACGGCCCGGACTGCATGGGCGAAATGACAACTGCATCTACGCTGTCATCGTCAAGCGCGGACCGGAACAGATCCAGCTGTTCCGCGCTGTCGTCCGCCGAGGACGGAAACTGAATGTCAATCGTTACATTCGGGTGCTCGCTGGCGCAGGCTTCCGCGCCAGCCATGACGTTCTGAAAATGCTCGCCCGCGTGCTTGATGATTACCGCTATATGATGGGTATCGTTGGTGCCGGTCAGGCTGCAGGCGCTCAGTCCTGCCATGCAGGCAAGGCATGTCAGTGCTGCCGCAATCATTCTCCTGTTCATGGTGTGTCTCCTCGTTCTCTTTTCTGTCGGGAGCTGCTTATGCTCTTCTCTTGATAATATTTTAACATATTTTCCACAGAGAGACAAATAGAAAAGGCATGACTTCAAATCATGCCTTTTTCTGTAACTTTTATCAGGTTATTTGCTCAGACGCTGCTCCATATAATTGTGCGCGTTCAGCTCAAGAGTATCATTGAGCGGTACGAGCGGCTCGGTCTTGCCGTAGCGGCGGTCGAGCGCGGTCTGCAGGATGAAGTCGCACAGCACGGGATTCTTCGGCAGCAGCGAGCCGTGCGAGTAGGTGGCGAACACGTTGTTGTAGCGTGCGCCTTCGGTCTGGTCCTCGCCGTTGTTGCCGTAGCCCTTTATCATCATGCCGAGCGGCGCGACATCCTCACCGAGATAGGTTTTGCCCGAGTGGTTCTCAAAGCCGACGACGATGGAGCCGCTGCTCTCGGGCGTTGTGCGGTACATGTAGTTGCCGATCATGCGCTCTTTCGCGCCGATGGTGTGCACGTTGATCGCGCCGATGAAGTCGAGCTGCACGCCGTCCCACGTTTTGTAATACTGACCGAGCATCTGGTAGCCGCCGCAGATGGCGAGAAACACCTTCTCCTCCTCAACAGCGGTGCAGATGTCCTTGCCCTTGCCGGAGGCGAGGTCGCGCAGCAGCACCTCCTGCTCGAAGTCCTGTCCGCCGCCGATGAAGAAAATATCGTACTTGTCCACATCGAGTGGCTGACCGATCGAGCACTCGTCCACATTGACGCTGATGCCGCGGCTCTCCAGACGGCGCTTCATCGTGATAATGTTGCCCCGGTCACCGTACAGATTGAGAATGTCGGGGTAAAGATGGCAGATATTCAGTTCCATTGCAGTTTCCCCCTTATTCGTAGAACGCCTTAACGTCGGTGTGCTTGCTGATCTCACCGCGCAGGTCGAACATGGCAGTGTATGTCGGCATAAGGAATGCCGGTGTCTCATCCGAGCCGATCTCGGTCAGCAGCCTGTCGTACTCGCGGATAACCTCGATACGCTCGGGGGCAAAGCCTGCGTACTTGAGACGCAGCGCCATATCATCCGCACGCACGCCGGAAACCAGTACGCGTGTAAAGCGCACCTGCTGGTCGGCGAGTGCCTCGAAGTCAACGTCCCAGATCCAGCTGATGTCCGTGCCGTCCGCGAAGCGGTCGTTGAGCAGGAATGCCAGCTTGTAATTGCCCTCATCGTGCGCGATCAGGTTGATGACCTGATTGAAGCCGGCAGGATTCTTGACCAGCATCATGCGCGCCTGTGCCTGACCGAGCTTGAACTGCTCGGCACGGCCGAAGCCGCATTCGAACTGCGAAAGCGCGCTGACGGCGGTCTGCTCGTCGATGCCGACAACGTGCGCGACAGCGGCTTCTGCGGCGGCGTTGTAGATGTTGTAGCCGCCCGGCAGGTTGACGTGTACCTCGTGCTCGTGACCGAAGATGTCCAGTATGATGTCGGACGAGTCCGCACCGGTGGCGAGCACCTTGGTGACAGCGACCTGCGGCGTCTGGCGGTGGTAGCCGCACTTCGGGCAGCGGAAGCCGCCGAGATGGCCGTAGGTGATGTAATCGTACTCATATTCGGTCTTGCAGTGGATGCAGTACGGCGCGTCGGACAGCTCGTGAGCGGTCTCCTTGTAAATCGGTACATTCACGCCGAACCAGATGATCTTGTTCGGCACGCTGTCCGCAAGGGAAGCGGTGAGCGAGCAGTCCGCGTTCAGGCAGAGCGTTGCATTCGGCACATGCGTGATACCCTCGCGGATGGCGTTGAGCGTGTGCGTAATTTCGCCGTAGCGGTCAAGCTGGTCGCGGAAGATGTTGTTGACGACCAGACATTCGACCGGCAGGTATTCGCTCGTTTTGCGGAAGGCTGCCTCGTCGCACTCGATGAGCGCGTGCGTGTACGGGCATTTGCCGGACAGCGTGGAATGCTGTGCAAATACCGCGATGATGCCGGTCAGCAGGTTCGCGCCCGACTTGTTGGAGAAATATTTGAGTCCCGCATCGGCGAACGCCTGCTCGATCATGCGGGAGGTGGTGGTCTTGCCGTTCGTGCCGGTCACGACCGTGACCTTTACGCCGCGCGACAGCTCACCCAGAATATTTTTATCAATTTTCAGTGCCAGCTTGCCCGGCAGGTTGGTGCCGCCGCGTCCCAGCTTGCGCAGGACAGCGCCCGATGCCTTGCACACCAGCACCGCCAGTCTGGTTTGGAGTTTCATTGTTGTAACCTCTTTTTCAAGTCATATAAAATAAGTATAGCGCATTTTGCGGCATTGCACAAGGGAAAACGTTGGGGAGTTGACCGGCCGCGCCTTGTAATATTAAATGCGAAAGAACAAACACCACGTCGAATGACGGGTGCAAGTTCTATCGCATTTATTTTTTTGTATCACAAAAAGCCGTGAAATGCAAGAGAAACGGGGGTGAAATGTGGTGCGGCAGTACAGATACATAGACTTTCGGGACAGAGAGCAGATCGCCGCCCGATACCTGAACGGGGACCGCGTGGCCGACATTGCCGCAGGGCTTGGTGTGACAACGGCGACGGTCTACCGCGAATTGAAGCGCGGCGAAACGGGAGAACTTGACCGCAACCAGCGGCGGGAATACAACCCCGTTCTTGCACAACAGAGGGTGCAGGCCAGTTTTAAGCGGCGCGGGAAGCCCGCGGCGGTGAGTTCACAAGGAGGTGTGCAGATTGGCAACTAATTTTGAAGAGATCGCCAGAACCCCGGAAACGCTGGCCGCATTCCTGCGGAGCCTGCCCGTTCTGGATGGACCGTGGGACGAAGAATTCCAGCGGCAGTATTGCGCCGGGTGCGGAAAGGTGAGTTGCGACGACGGGAGCGGTTGCCCCTACGAAGAAAAGCGGAATAGCCCCGGCTGGTGGCTGGGGCTTGAAGCTGGGACGGCAGGGGCGGTCTAATGCTTGAAGTTGTACCTATAACCCTACGGGAAGCAAACGCGTTCGTGGAGCAGAACCACAGACACCACGGGCCGACGGTGGGGCATAAATTTTCCATCGGGCTTTCCGACGGCGAAAAGATCGTGGGCGTTGCCATTGTGGGCCGTCCGGTGGCGCGGCATTTAGACGACGGCTGGACGCTGGAAGTCAACAGGCTTTGCACAGACGGGACCCGGAACGCCTGTTCAATGCTTTATGCCGCCGCATGGAGAGCCGCCCGCGCTATGGGATATAAACGGCTGGTGACATACATTCTGGAAAGCGAAAACGGGGCAAGCCTGCGGGCCGCTGGCTGGAAGTGTGTTGGACAGGCGGGCGGCTTGCGGTGGACCGGAAAAAGACGGCCAGAAGTTGACCTTTACCCGGCACAAATGAAAATCCGATTCGAGCGGGAGGCGGAAAAGCCATGACGAAGAAAAACAGTTACCCCGGCGGCGTGAAGCTGACGGCCACAAAAGCCCGCGCCGTGGCAATGCAGGAATTCGGGACCGCAAAGGGCCTGACAAAAGAAGAAACCGCAATGCCCGGCTACTTCAAAATGAGGTTGGGGAACCTGTTCATTCGCATTCACCCGGACACCTACGACGGAACAGGGTGCATTGTGGTTTCGGTTGAACTGGCGTTCGCTACGGGGCAAACCCTGAAATTCCTTAACCCGGACACCCTGCAAGACGATTTCGACGCGCTGGAACGGCATTGCAAGCGCGCCCAGCGGGACGATCTGAAAGATTGGGTGCTAACCAACGGGGCGGACTACTGTTGCGAAGAAGTCAAGCGGATTTGGGAAAGAGGGTGACGGCGTGAAAATCCGAATCACCCGCGATAAAAAAATTCCGCTTGTTGAGAAAGGCCGGATTTTCTACGTGCAAGGGGTATCGACGACCGGGGACGGCGAAACAGTCTATTTCATCCACCACGGCGGGAACTATTTGGGAATCCGCGCCGGGGATTGTGAAGTGATCGAGAGGGAACCGGAATGAAGAACGTAGCGCGAGAGGCCACAAACGGCGTGATTTACGGAGAATCCGGCGAGATCGTGAAAAATGGCTTGCGTGTTGTTTGTCCCCATTGCGGAGAAATCGGACTTTACCCCGGCCACGGCGGAAGTGTGAATATCTGGACCGCGGGGGCAATCGAGCGGCGGGAATGTACGAAATGCCGTAAGCAGTTCCACGCAATCAGTTTGACCGTTCCGGCGGACATGACCCCGTAGGAATTCTATTTGAAAATCAAAGAGGGGGTGAAGCTGTGAAGCGTCAATTCTGCTTGCCCTGCTTCCTCGAACTAAAAAAGGCCGGGAAGCACGACATAACACGCATAGCAGGCGGAAAGAACCTGAAAATCACCTGTTGGCGGTGCAAACGCCGCCGCTACGGGGCGGAATACGAGATTTCCCGGAAAGGCGGTGCGCGCCGTGACAGTGAATGAATTGAAGCGGGCTTTTCTGGATGAACGCCCGGTTGCGTTCGGCGGTATTACCTATCAGAAAATAACGGCGGTGATTTACCGAAAGACCCCGGACGGGAAAGGACTTCACGTGCAAGGCGAACTGCTGGACCGGAACGGGCGCGCCGTTGCAATCGCGGCGGCGGACCGAATCAATTTTGTGGAGGCGACACCATGACGCAGGAAATCAGAATAATCACCATTGGAGCGGGACAAGCCCGCCCGCGGCGGCGGAGCCAGAAGCACACCCGGCGGCGCGTCCGGCTGAACGGCTGGACCGTGGCGAAATATGCGGCCCTGACCGTGGCCGGGGTCCTGCTGTTTCGAGCGGGTGCGGCCTACGCCCTGACAGAACGGGGATATAAGGCGATCGGCGGCGAAGTTTTCGCCCTCTTCCTCCCCGTGTTCTACTACACAATTTCCGCAACGGTGCGGGACTATATCAAGGAAATCAAATCTATTTTTCGGGAGGAAAAGGACCATGAAAAAACTTGCTGAACTGAAACCGGGCGACCGCTTCATGTATGGCGGCGTGGAATGGGTCAAATTCGAGGACATCGGAGCGGGAACCCTCTGTCTGGCCGCGGAGCCTGTTTTTCTCCGGGCATTCGATGAAGAGAACTGCAACGACTGGCGGAAATCCTCTTTGCGCCGGGAACTGAACGGGGCGTTCCTCGACGCGCTGGTTGCGGAGGGCGCAGACCGGGCCGCGTTCCTCGATTGGGAAAGCGACCTGACCGCCGACGACGGAATGACCGATTACGGAACCGCCGTGGACAAGATCGCCTTGCGGTCCGACGCGCTGTGCCGGAAGTATCGGGACATCACCCCGCCCGTGGACGTGTGGTGCTGGAACCTGACACCGTGGACGTGCGACGCGTCCATCTCTTTCGTCGTCCGCTTCGTCTATTCCTCCGGCGCGGTGAACTGGCTCAGCGCGTGCTACGGCTACTGGGGCGTTCGCCCGCTTTGCTATCTGAAATATGAAATTTCGGTATCTATCCCCGGAGAGGACGACGAAGAAGAGCAGGCCGCGCGCCGTGAAGAAATGAAGCTGGAAGCCGTGGACGCGCTCATGTCCACGCTGAACGATTATCCGCCCTATTTGTGGGGCGACGCGCTGGGCGCGGTGGTTGCCGCCCTGTTCCGGTCAAAGCAGGACGCGGAAGAGATCGCGCAGGAAGAGGCAGACAAAAAGGCGGCGGAGGGGTAAACCCCTCCCCGCCGCCGCAAAAAGTACATAAGAAAAACCGCCCCGCGTTGTTCTGCAAAGCAACGCGAAGCGGATTCCGCCGATGAAAATATATCATCTATCAACCTAACGAAAGTATAGCAAAAAGCGGCGGAAAAGTCAAGAAACAACGCCGTTTTTATGCGGCGTAGCGGGCTTGTAATGGGTATTATCATTCCGACGAAGCCTTGTTACGCAGACAGGAAGAAAGCACGGGTTCAGCGGTCCTACTCCACGCCCTCTTCCCTCTTCACTTTCTCTTTTTGCGCCGCCGAGGGTAAAGGGGGATTGCAAAGGGGGAAGAGGGAGGGGGCGCAGGATAGGAACCCTCTTCCCCCTTTGCGCCCTGACGGGGAGCAGACCGGAAAGACAGGACACGCCCGCTTCATCATCCGCAGAAAGAGGGTGAAGCAAAGTGCGAACATTTATCAGAGAAAAGAAAATCTATTGCGGAAAGAGTTACCGGGAAGTTGACATATTCCAGTACACAGACGCGCAGTACAGAGCCACAAGGCGGACCCGCTCGAAGAAAGTGCGAGAATCGGAGCCAAAGCAAAAGAACCTGAACGACATAAACGCCCGGCGATATTTTATCCAGCTTGGAAACCTGAATTTCGGGGACGACCCGGACGCGCTTCATGTATCGGCTACATACAGCCCGAAATATCTTCCGGCCACGGTGGAGGACGCGGAACGGGAAGCGACAAACTACCTCCGCCGGATTTCATACCGCAGGGAGAAAGAGGGATTGCCGCCGCTGAAATATCTGCTGATCACGTCATACACCACCAAACGAAACAGCGACACACCCGTTCGTATTCATCACCATATCGTTATGAACGGCGGGTTAGACCGTGACGTGGTGGAAGAGCTGTGGAGGAAGCGAAAACGCAAGGGCCAGAAGAAAGGCGATCGAATCGGATTTTGCAACGCTGACCGCCTGCAAGCCGATGAAAACGGCATAGCCGCCCTTTGTGTCTACCTTGTGAAGCAAAGCGGCGGGAAGAAGCGGTGGACTTCCTCGCAGAACCTTGAACGCCCCACCAGCCGAACGAATGACGGGAAGTACAATCGGCGGCAGATTGAGAAGTGGGCGCGGGAACGTCCGGGGCGGGAGTTTTGGGAAAAGAAATATCCCGGCTGGACCCTGACGGACGAAGATTACGGGATTGAGTACAAATACAACGATTTCACGGGTTGGTCAATATACCTGAAATTGAGGAAGAAAGAATAGAAAGGAGCGGTCAACATGGGAACGCCTTACCGGGAATGCCCGAATTGCGGGGCGCATTTGGACGCGGGCGAACTATGCGATTGCAGGCGGTCCGAGCGGGAGACGCGCCGCCCGGAGCAAGAGCCGCGGAAGCCTATGCGCCTTATGGCGATTTGCCGCGAAATTGACAAGGACACAGGAAGAATTGCCGTCTATCCCCTGAAAATGGAGATTGACGACCGGATTTTGGGGGCATTGAAAATTCAGGCAACGATGAACCCGGAATTGCGGTATTTCATTCTTGTGTCGGCGCGCTGGGAAAAGTACGGAACCGTGATTGCGGGAATTCTGAAACGCCGGAGCGTCACACGGGCAGACGTGGACAACATCGGCGGAATTGTGGAGTTGTGAAGCGGGGTGCGCTATGCGGATAGGACTTCACGACGCGGAACAGGAGTACATGAAGCACAAGACCTTTCCGAACTATGCCTTGATGAAGATTTCGGCATACCACAAAGCCCGCGGGGATTCCGTCGAATGGTGGTCCCCTATGTGCCATTATGACCGGGTGTATTCAAGCAAAGTCTTTGACTTCACGCCGGAAAACCTGTACTTGCCGCCGGACACAATACGCGGCGGGACAGGATATGACGACATACCGCTAAACCAGAAGTTGCCGCCGGAGATCGACGCGGCCTTTCCTGATTACAGCATTTACCCGGAGTGTGATTACGCAATAGGCTATTTGACCCGCGGTTGTCCGAATCATTGCCCGTGGTGCGTAGTCCCGGAAAAAGAGGGCGGAATAAAGCCGTACAGGGAATGGAAACAGGTTGTGCGCCCTGACACGAACAGACTTGTTTTGATGGACAACAACATTCTTGCTTCCGAATACGGGGTTTCCCAGCTTGAAAGCATGATCGGGAGCGGGTACGCGATAGACCTAAATCAAGGCATGGACGCACGGTTGGTCAATGACCGCATAGCGGGCATACTGGCGCGGCTGACGTGGATTCGATTCATTCGGTTTTCGTGCGACCAGATACCGCAGATTGAAGCGATCGAGCGGGCGGCGGAACTGCTGGGGAACCACGGGAAGAAGCCGTATAACCTGTTTATTTACCTGCTTGTCACGGAGGACGTGGAAAACGCGGCCTACCGGGTGGAACGGCTGAAACGCCTAAAGGGTATCAGCATATACGCCCAGCCGGAGCGGAACGAGAGAAAAGGAATCATACCAAACGCGCTTCAAAAGGAATTTGCACAGCGGTTCATTTACGGGCGGTCATACCTGAAAGAAAGCTGGGACGAATACTTGGAGCGTCACAAAGAACGGAGGTTGCACGAATGGAGCGGGACAACCTGACAGAACAGGCGCGAGCATTGAACGCCGCGGTTGCCGTTATCAAAGAATACTGCGAAAGCAGGACGGCGGACGACGCTTGCCGAAAGTGCCTGTTCCGCGATAATTGCGGCGGGGAGCCGTACACATGGGGGAATGAACCACCACACCCGGCGGGCCGCGCTGGAAAGCGGGGTGGAACGGTGAATTGCGCAATATGCGGAAAACCTGTCGAGCGGGTCCGGCCTTGCGAATACTACCGCCGCCGCGGGGAAGCTGTGTGCGACGAATGTTGCGAAGAGTGCTACCGGACAGAGCCGTTCCCATGTCCAGACCACGACCAGCGGGAGGAATTGGAGGGATAACCCATGCAGATTGACCAGAGGCGCGCCGCCCAGCAATACCGGAACAAGGTAAACAACGCGCAGGGGCAGTTTTTCGAGCGGGCCATAAAAGCCGCGTGCGCCCTGTATTCGGAGCGGGGCCGGGCGGACGTGGACAAGACCCCGGAACCGTTCCGGGTCCTTGAAAAGAGCCGGGACGGGATTTTCAAGGGGCGGTTCACGGCCAGAGCGCAACCGGACTTTCAAGGGACGCTGGACGGTGGGCGTTCCATCGTCTTTGAAGCGAAGTACACCACCGGGGACCGCATGAAACAGGAAGTCTTAACGAAGCCCCAGCAAGACGCGCTGGAACACCATTCCCGGCGGGGCGCGCTTGCCGCTGTGTGCGCCGGAATCGGAAATGACTTCTTTTTCGTTCCGTGGTTCATTTGGCGGGACATGAAGCAATGTTTCGGAAGAAAGTACGTAACCGCGGCGGACCTTGAATCATTCCGAATCCGGTTCAATGGTGCGGTCCTGTTTCTGGACTACACCCACCAGATCGAAGGGCGGTGGATTCGCGGGGCGGACTGCAATATGGAGAAATGGAGGGAAACCGGAAATGAAAAAAGGGAAACAGCACCGGCAGAAAGTGACGGTCCGCGTCACGCCGCAGACAGCATACAACCTTGACCGCCTTGTTACCATGAGCGGGCAGAAAACGCCGGGCCGCGTCGTTGACAAGCTGGTTCGTGAAAAAATGCTTGCCTTGCGCGGGCATACCGGAGAAAAGGAGAACGACCGATGAAATACGATTGTGGAAAGCCAGAGTGGGCCGAAATGGAGCCTTGCCCGCTGGAAACGGGAGAATTGGAAGAGTGCGCGGAATGCACATGGGCCAGAGAACGGGAGGAAGTGCAATGACAGCGGGAAGCGTGATCGTCCTTGCCTTTTGGGTGATCTTCACGGTGCGGAAGCACTTCACGCCGAAACTGGCGGCGGCTGAAAAGGCGAATACATACGACCTGAACCGGGATAACCCGGAAGCGAAGCGGGCCGCACAGCGCCGCCGTGGGCCGCTGGCGGCGGCAAGATGGGCCTTGCGTGTAGCGGGATGGGCCGAAAACGTCCTTGCGGTGCTTATGATCGCGTGGCTGGCGTTCTTGCTGGGCGCGATATTGACCGGGACATTCTTTGTTTTCGGCTACCCCGTGTAAGGGGGTGCAGGCGGTGAAAAACCGAAAGTGCGAAAAGTGCGGCGCGCCTATGGTGGAAGGTTTGCCGCTTTGTCCGGCCTGCATGAAAGAATCCGGCGCGGCGGCGGAGATTGTCGAAGCGGCGGAGGAATTACGGGATATTGCACAGGTGCTTTCCATCACGGCAAACACCGACACGAATATTCGTGAAGCAATGGCAGGAATTTTGAACATAGCCGACAGGCTGGAACGGAGGAAATGACATGGAGTTTTTGCGATTTATCTTTTCGTCTTTTTGGGTTTGGCTGGGGTTCGTGGTTCTGGTAGCCGCGGCGGGTGGTGCTGTTGTGGAGATCGTCAAGGCCATTCATCCGGCCCGGAAGATTGCAGTATATCGAACGGGCGACGTTGTGCGCGTGGAGGTTGAGGGCGCAGGCCGCGGGGATATTCCGGCGGCGGTAAAAGCCGCAAAGGAGCGGGACACGGAGGACGCGGAATGAATGCGGCCTTATTGAGCAGTAAGAAAATGGACTATTGCACGCCGAAAGACTTTTTCGACCGTCTGAATGATGAATTCGGGTTTGTGCTGGACGCGGCGGCGACGACCAAAAGTGCAAAATGCCCGGCGTACTACACGCCGGAAACCGATGGTTTGAATAGTCCTTGGAATCCTGCGGGGGGGGTGCTGTTTGGTGTAACCCTCCATACGGACGGGAAACCGGGAAATGGGTTCGCAAAGCCTATGAAGAATCCCGGAGCGGGACAACGGTTGTTCTTCTGATTCCGGCCAGAACAGACACAGCATACTTTCACGACTACATATACGGGAAAGCGGAAATCCGGTTTGTGCGCGGGCGGCTACGCTTCACCGATGAAGAGGGCAACGCATACGCCCCCGCCCCGTTCCCGTCGATGGTGGTCATCTACAACGGAAAGCGACGGTGAAAATACATGACCTATCAGCCGAAAGTCATTCGGTGCCGCCTCCATACGGGCGGCAAGACCATTCAGAAAATCCGGGAGAGGTACGCCGGACAGGGCATGACATACCGGGATTTCGAGAGCATTCAGCGGGCGAATGAAGAGTTTGACGGGCTGGTGGTTCTGCTGTCCCTATGGGACTACGACAACCACGAAGCCTATCACCTGCATAATTGGGACCCAGCGGACGACGAACGAATGATGATGGCAATTTATCATTCCGAGCAGGTCCACCCGTTCCCCCGATACAAAAACGACCTTGAACAGTTCAAGGCGGATTGGGCCGCGGGGACCTACGACCCCGGCGCGACACTATGTTTTCAGCCGGAGGACGTGGAGGAAATCGAAGTTCTTTGCGAAGAGATCGTGCCGGAGCCGCAGACGGCCACACCCCCGCCCCGGACACCCAAAAAGAAGCGCAGGAAGCGGCGCAGAAAGTGAGGAAGCCGGAATGGGTGAACAACAGAAAATGACCATCGAAGAGGCCATAGCGATTCTTGACCCGGAGACAAGACGCGCCGCCCTGTTTGGTTATCGGTATTTCGGAGGGTTCAGAGGTTCGGAAGCGGTGCTTGCGGCCACGGAAGAGGCGTGCCGCGTGGCTGTCCGTGTCATGCGGGAATACCTCGAAAAGAAAGGCGGTGAACCCGTATGAAGTTGAAGAAAGTCGCTTCCCTTTGCAGTAAAACGAAAATCTTCTGTCTGTATGACCGGGAGGAATCCGGCGGAGAGGTTTCACAATGGCTTGGGGATTCATCCGCAATTTACCCGATCACAGGACTTCCATACATGGATGAAGAAAATATCTATTCCATGTTCGACATTTCGGCCAAACAGCAAGAGAAGATCATATTCCGCCACCAGCACGCGCCGGAGGGAATCAACCTTTCCGACACGGACCCGACGGAACACCGGATTGACGAAGAGAGCCTTTCACTGGTGTACGACGGCGGCGTGTTGAAGCCGTTGCAAACGCGGAACGGGATTTCGTTCATTCAGAACAAGTATTTATCGCCGCTGGAAGATGTAATTGACATGGTGCAGTTGTACGAGCGGGAAACCCCGCAGGGAATGACGTACATTGTCGCAAAGACCGGGCTTTTCGTCGCGGCGGTCATCATGCCGTATAACGTCATCAATGAAAAGTTCGTCTACCACCTTTCCGCGCTGGCCCGGCAATGTAGCCGCGCGCTGGCGGAAAAGAAGATAGACCGACCCGCGACGGAAGCCATAGACAAAACACAGTACCGAATCAACGTAGACGAAAGCACCGGGGAAATCATCAATTTCCCCGGAGAAACGGAGGCAGAACAATGAAACTTGCGGCATTCAACGCAACGTGCCCTTTTGAGATCGGGGACAAAATCAAGAGCCGCCGGAGAGTGAAGCCGGGAGAGGCGGAGACGTTCAGACTTGACCCGGCGGCGGTTGTCGAAGAGGTCCACACGATCACCGACATTGTGTGCGTACATAGCGTGAAGAACGGGACCGTTACATTCCTGTATGAACTGGACAACAGCGGAAAGCTGGTCCATATTGCCGCGACCCCGCGCCCGGAACAACGGGAAGCCGCGACACAAAGCGGAGGCGTAATGCTGATTGCAGGGGATGAAAGCGGCCCACTTCCGCCGGAATTCGTAGACTTCATCAAGCGGCGGTTCGAGTAACGCCGCGCCGGACCGAACAGAAAGTAGGCGACCACATGACGACCATAAAAATTTCCGCCTCTTGCCCCTATGAGATAGGCGACAAGATCGTGACGGGGCGCGAAATCCACCCGCCGGGGCTGGCGTTCCGCTTCCCGGCGGAGGAACGCACGATTACCGACATTGTGTGCCAGTACAGCGCACAGACCGGGGAAGCCGTGTTTCTGTATAAGTTGGACGGGCGCGGTCCGCTGGTGAAGATTCAGGAAGCCCCGCGGCGGAAGCGGCGGCGCACATAGAACCCCGCCGTCGAGCGGGAGAAATAAAACAAGGAGGTTTGACCGATGAAAATTATCTCCATTATCAACCTGAAAGGCGGCGTGGCAAAGACGCTGACCGCCGACAACATGGCCCACGTCCTCGCGGTTTTCCACAATAAGCGGGTTTTGCTTGTGGATAACGACAAGCAGGGCAACACGTCAAAGGCATTTGGGGTCCATTCCTACGATGAAAAGAGCCTTTCCGACGTTCTGACCGCCCGGCGGCTGGACGTGCGGGAGGTCATCAAAAAGACCCGGTTCGAGAATATCGACGTATTGCCCGCTAACATGACGCTGATTCGCGCAAATATGGAAGTGCTGATGGACACCACCCGCCCACAGCAAACGCGCCTGCGGGCCGCGCTGGACCCCGTAGCGGGGCAATATGACTTCTGCATTATCGACAACGCCCCGGACATCAACATTTCCACGATAAACGCCCTTGTTGCCTCCGATGACGTGATTATTCCGATTAAGATTGACAAGTACGCTTTCGACGGGCTGGCCGAACTGAAAGAACAGATCGAGGACACGCGGGACGACTTGAACCCGCGCTTGCGGCTGGCCGGGTGCCTGATTACCTGCTTTATCCGGGCCGACGCAGAGAAGCAGGGCGAAGCGTGGTTGCGGAGCCGCCCGGAATACCCCGTATTTGACACCCGCATTCGGTATTCGGAGAAAGTCACCGAAAGCACCTTTTCGGAAATGCCGATTGCGGAATACAGCCGCCGGAGCGGGACCGCTATGGACTATATCGCTTTCGTGCGGGAATATTTGCAGAGGGGAAAGGCATGAGGGAAAAGAAGCTGTCCCCGGAGTATTGCAAAAACGGGAAAATACGGGCGTATCAATGCGGGATTTGTGATCGGCTGGACGTGGACGACGTGACGGACAAACGCTTTTGCCGAGCGGGATTCTGGCCCGGTTGCGGGGACCCGGACGGGTGCCGGGAAGCGTTCAAACTGATTACAGGTGCCGGACGAATTGGCGTACACAGATAAACCGTCCGATTCGGACAGAAAGGGGCGTACATCATGGGAAAATTCAATCTGAATCAGATTTTGAACAATGCGTCGCGGCAGGCGGCGGAGGGCGGGGACAACCCGCCCCGCCCCACTGAAAGCGAGATCAAGAAAATCAGCGTCTTTGACCTTGTGCCGTCGGAAGATAATTTCTATTCCATGCGGGAGATTGAAGAACTGAAAGCGGCAATCGAGATCGCCGGGAAAGTTCTGCAAAACCTGACCGTCGTTCCGCTGGACGGCGGGAAATACAAAGTCATTGCGGGCCACCGCCGCCGCCTCGCGTCGCTGGCCCTTGTGGAAGATGGAAAGCCGCAATATGAATTCGTCACCTGTTCCGTGGAGCCGAACGAGGAAGCGGCGGAAGATCAGGAAATCCGGGACGGTCTGAACCTGATTGTCACCAACTCCCAGCGGGAGAAAACGGCGTGGGACAAGATCGAGGAAGTGCGCTACTTGCGGGACGTGCTGGAAAAGGCAAAGACCCGCCCGCGGTTCGTGGCCGTCCTGCAAAGGATTGTCAAAACCGTGTTCGGGGACAGCGAGGTTCAGGCGGACGGAACCCGCGATTTTATCGCAAAAGTGCTTCATACCAGCCCGGCGCAGATTGGGCGGTATGACACCATTATTCGCCACCTGTCCCCGGAGTTCAAAGAAGAACTGAAAGCAGACCGCATAAACCTTTCGACCGCCTATGAACTGGCGGGATTGCCGGAAGAGGACCAGCGGGCCGCGTTCGAGGAATACCAAAGAGCCGGGGAAATCTCCATCAAGGCCGCGCGGGAGCGGAAGCCGCAGACGGCCCCGCCCCCTCCCCAGCCGCAGGCCGAACAGCCGCCGGAGGAACCGGAAGAGCCTGCGCCGCCTGCTGAACCCGTCAGGGAGCGGGACGAACACACGCCGCCCGCGGCGCATTGCATTCCCTCCGCCGTCCCGCCTCCGAAAATCGAATGGGACAAAGAGCCGGGGGCGGAACACCCCACAGACGGCCCGCAGAACGCGCAGGACGGGCAGAAGCCGCAGGCGGTGAAGATGGACCCGGAGGGGGCCGAAAAGCCCACAGAGGACGCGCAGGGGCGAACGGGGGCGGAAAGACAGCCGCAGAAAGAAACGCGGTGCGTCGGGAAAGGGATTTGCCCGTGTTGCGGTGAGAAGTTCGACGCGGGGCAGGTCACGAGATATAACACATTCGGGACGCAGGCCGTCGGTCCCGTGCATTGTCCGCATTGCGGGAAGATGCTGAAAATCTTGTGTTCGGTGGAATATATCTGTTCCCCCGCGGAAGAGTGAGGGCGTGCAGATGGACAAAATCGAATTGGCCGGATTTACTGCGGAACAGACCGAAAGCATAAGAGAAGCCGCGAGAAAATACGCTGAAAGAACAACGTTTACCGTGGAAGAGGCAACTGAAAAGATTTTGGACGCACTAAACTTCATTTCGGGCGCGATTCGGGAGGCGTTCGACAAGCTGACAGCGGTATTTCGTGAACTGGCGGAAGAGTTGGAGCCGATAGACATTGAACCGCGCGTCCGTCGGAGGAAGCGGAATAGGGCGCGGGCGAAGATAATCGAACAGCGATACCGGGCAGAAATCCGGCGGGTGGAAAATACACGAATTTATCGGCGGATATATAAGCCGCCCTAAAGCAGAGCGGAGGAAGCGGACGTGAACAGGGAAAAAGTTATTGTGATTCTGCGTTATTACAGGGACGCAGACAAAGCAATCAAAATGAACGAGCGGGTTATTAAGAACCTCGAAGATCAGTATTATTCGACGTTAGGGGCGGTCAATTCCGACGGTATGCCGCACGGGAAAGGTACGACTTCAAATCCCGTTGAACGTGTGGTGCTGAATATCCCTCGTTCTGTTACACAGACCATTGACCGATTGCGGCGCGAGATAGAGGAAATCGGGAAAATAAAAGCAGAGATCGCGGAAGAATTGAAATGCCTGAATTACACCGAAAAAGCGTTGATTCAGGGGTTTTACATAGAGGGCGAACAATGGGAACGGCTTTCGGCGCGAGTAAATTACAGCCCGCGGCAATGCCGGAATATCCGCGCCGCCGCGCTGGACTGTCTGGCAAGGCATTTCAGCGCAAACAAAATCATTTCGCGCTATCGCTTCCCGGAAAAATAAGATTGCCACCCATTGCCCGTTTTCCGTGGTAAAATTGGTATTGTGGAAAATGAACACAACGATTCGGACGGCGTATTCCTCCGCGCCGTTCGAGTGCAGAAAACGGACCATGTTTTGAACATGGCCCGTTTTTTACACGCTTCCGCGGAAGTATGCGGGGCGAAAAATAGGAAACAAACGAAAGGGGGTGCGTAGACAGTGGCAAAAGCGAGAAGCCCGGAGCGGGACAAAGTGCGCCGGGCTTGGCTTGAATCCGGCGGAACCATGACGGCGAAACAGCTTGCGGAAGAATTCAGCGTAAGGGCTGAACAGGTCCGAAAATGGAAAAGCCTTGATAATTGGCAGGCAGACCTTGACGCACAGAAACCGAAGCGAAAACGCGGCGGACAGCCGGGCAATAAAAATGCCGTGGGCGCGGGCGCGCCCGTAGGGAATAAAAATGCCGAAACGCACGGGGCATATTCCACGGTCCGCCTATGCGATCTACCGCAGGAACAGCGAGAGTATATCGAGGGAATCACGCTGGACACAGAAACAAATATGCTTGCAGAACTGCAAACACTGATTGCAAAGGAAGCCGACCTGCAAAACAAGATTGCCGCGCTGGAACATGGCGACCCCGCCGCGCTTTATATTGACCGTGTTGTTGAAATGCGCGCCCCAAAAGGGACAAAACGATTAGAACAACAGCGGGAGAAGTTGGAAGCCCTGCAACGGGAAGAAGATTCCCTGATTTGGGATATGGACGGGAGCGACGGGAAGAAACCAACCAGACAGCAAGAAAAGAAGCTGGAAACCCTGCAACGTGAGATTGCCGCCTTGCAGGACACCACGGGCGACAAGGAACGCGCCCTTGAACGTGAGGGCTACACGGTGACAATGCAGACTGTCATAAAGGCAAGCGCATTTGACCGGGCTATGAAGTTAGAAGCCGAACTGAACAGAATACACGGGCGAATTATCAAACTGCTTGATTCCATCAAGGGATATGAGATGGAGAGCCGCCGCCTGCGGCTTGAAGAGCGGAAATATAATCTTGCAAAGCAGAAACTTTCGGGAGCATACGACATCGACCCTGAAACGGGAGAGATCAACGACGAAGCGGAAGAGCCGGACGAATTGGAAATATGAAATAGGTTCTTTCGGCGGGCCGCGCGGCCTGCGGGTCCAGCGAGCCCCGGCGTTTTTTTAGATACGAAATTTTTTTGAACGCTTCCGGGGCCGGGAAAATTTTTTAAGGGGGTATGCCAAAAAAAGCGCGGGAGGGGTGGAAAAACGGTGAAACTTTACGACGCGAAAGCGGTTGCCCGATTCCTCGACGTGTCGGAACGACGGGTGCGGCAGTTGCGCGACGAAAAGGTGATCGCGGAAGTTCGCCCCGGCTTGTACGACCTGATCGACACGAACCACCGCTATATAAATTATCTCCGAAAGAGGAACCCGGAGAGCGAAGAGACGATAGATTACAACACCGAGCGGGCGAAACTGGTTCGGGCAAAGCGGAAGAATGAAGAATACGAATTGCAGTTGAAAGAAAACACGCTTCACGCCGCGGCGGACATCGAAGCCGTTATGACGGATATGCTGGTAAACTTCAAATCCCGCATGATGGCGATTCCGTCAAAGCTGGCCCCGGTCCTTTGCAAGAAAACGGACAAGGCAGAGATATTCGCCCTGCTGAAAGATCATATCGACGAAGCATTGATGGAACTTTCCGATTTCAAAACTACGTTCGGGGAAAGAGGGAACAGCAATGAAAAAAACGACGGTTGACCTGTTCACCCGGATTTTTGCGGTGCTGGCCCCTCCCCCGAATATGACCATATCGCAATGGGCGGACAAATACCGCCGCTTGTCCTCCGAATCGTCGGCGGAGCCGGGCCGATGGCGCACATCAAAGGCCCCATACCAGCGGGAGATTATGGACGCAGTTTGCGACATGCGGATTCAAAAAGTAGTCATCATGTCGGCGGCACAGATCGGGAAAACGGACGCGCTGATTCTGAACCCGATCGGCTACTATATGCACTACGACCCGTCCCCGATCATGGTCATGCAACCGACCATTCAAATGGCGGAAACATTCTCAAAAGACCGACTTTCCCCGATGTTGCGGGACACCCCCGTTTTACGGGACAAGGTGAACGACAAGAGCCGGAACAGCGGAAACACGATCTTGCAGAAAATTTTCCCCGGCGGTCATGTGACGATGGTTGGCGCAAATTCGCCGTCCTCCCTCGCCTCCCGCCCGATTCGGATTCTGCTTGCGGACGAAATCGACCGATACCCGGCCACGGCTGGCAATGAGGGCGACCCCCTGTTGCTGGCAGGGAAACGGCTTGCGACCTTTTGGAACAAGAAAGAAGTGTGCGTGAGTACACCGACCAACAAGGAAACGTCCAGAATTGCCGTTGAATTTGAACACAGCACGCAAGAGGAATGGAACGTACCTTGTCCGGCGTGCGGGGCATACACGCCGCTTTTGTGGGCGAATATCATTTTTGACCGGGACAAGCTGGACGAAATCGGGTGCGCTTGCCCGGCGTGCGGCGTGGTTTCCAGCGAAACGGAGTGGAAAGAGCAGTTCGGAAAGGGTAAATTCGTCGCGGCACACCCGGAACGAAAAGTGCGCGGATTCCATTTGAACGCCCTCGCTTCCCTCTTTGTGGAATGGCGGGAAATCGTTGAAAAATTCCTGACTGCAAACGAAGAGAAGAAAAAAGGCAACATCGAACTTCTAAAAGTTTGGACAAATACCGAAATGGGCGAAACGTGGGAGGAAGAGGGCGAACAAATCGAAACGGACGACCTCTTCAAACGCCGCGAACGCTATAATTGCGAGGTCCCGGAAGAAGTGCTGGTGCTGACTGCGGGCGTAGACGTGCAGGACGACCGCTTTGAAGTGGAGGTTGTCGGCTGGGGCGTGGACAAGGAAAGCTGGGGAATCAAGTATCAGGCGATCTACGGCGACTTGAAGTTGAAGCCCGTATGGGACGAACTGGACAAATTTCTTTCGCAGACGTTCACCACCGCAGACGGGCGGCGGCTGAAAATTATTTGCGCCTGCGTGGATTCCGGCGGACACTTCACGACACAGGTTTACCGATTCTGCAAAGAGCGGACGGCCCGGCGCGTGTTCGCAATCAAGGGAAAAGGCGGCGCGGAAGTGCCGTACTTCAACAGGCCGTCAACAGCAAACAATATCAAGGCCCCTCTTTTCACTGTCGGAGTTGACACGGGCAAAGCCCTTTTATATCAACGGCTGGCGGTGCAGGAAGAGGGGCCGAATTATTGCCATTTTCCGCGGGAAAAGGACCGGGGGTACACGCAAGAGTATTTCCGCGGACTGACCGCCGAAAAAATGGTGATCACCTATAAGCGCGGAAAAGCGCAATACGTCTGGACGCTGAAAGACGGCGGGTACAAGCGGAATGAACCGCTTGATATTCGGAACTACGCGACCGTCGCTTTGGAAATCGCAAACCCGGTTTTGAAACGGACGGAGCGGGACGCGGCCACAGCCGCCCCCGCGCAGAAGCGGCGGGGCAGACGATCAAGAACCAACGGAGGTATTTTGTAAATGGCGGGAATCAGCCTTGAAATCGCAAGAAAGCACCTTTCCGCATGGCTGGAAGCGGAATTGGAGGTTACGACACACCAAAGTTACACCATCGGCTCGCGGAGCCTGACAAAAGCGGACCTTGCGGACATCCGGCAACAAATCGAATTTTGGAAAAACGAGGTTGCACGGCTGGAAAACGTCGAAAAGCGCGGCGGGAGAAACCGCGTTTTCCGCGTGGTTCCGCGGGACCTTTAAGACCATGACAAAGGAGGCGAAGCGGGTTGAACACGCTTGACCGAATGATTGCCGCAGTATCGCCGCAACGGGCCGTAAAGCGCGCCGCCGCCCGCCGGAAGCTGGAAATACTGGACAGCGGGTACAGCAACTACGGCGCGTCACAGACAAAAAAATCAATGCTGGGCTGGTTGTATGGCGGCGGGTCCGCAAAAGAGGATATACAAGAGAACCTTTCCGTCCTCCGGCAACGGTGCCGCGATCTTTACATGGGCGTACCGCTGGCAACGGGCGCGCTGAAAACGTGCCGGACAAATGTTGTCGGCGCAGGGTTGCGGTTGAAAAGTCAAATTGACTATGAGGCGTTGGGGATGGGCGAAGAAACCGCACGCGACCTTGAACGCAAGATCGAGCGGGAATTTTCCTTGTGGGCGGATTCCCCGGCCTGCGACCTTGAACGGCTGGACAATTTCTATGAACTGCAACAACTGGCCTTTCTGAACTGGCTTATGAGCGGCGACGTGATCGCCACGTTGCCAGTGACAAAGCGGGTGAACTGCCCGTATGACCTGCGAATCTGTCTGATTGAGGCGGACCGATTGAGCAACCCGAACGGGACGGTTGACCCGCATTTCGTCGGAGGCGTGGAAACCAACGACGCGGGCGAGGTAATCGCGTACCATATCAGCAAGCATCATCCGTTGTCCTACGACGCGAGCGAATACGGGTGGACGCGCGTTGAAGCATGGGGCGCAAAAACAGGGCGGCGGAACGTGCTTCACATTATGAACCGGGAGCGCATCGGGCAAAGGCGCGGCGTGCCATTTTTAGCCCCTGTCATTGAAGCGTTGAAGCAGTTGGGCCGATATACCGACGCGGAACTTGTCGCCGCCGTGGTTTCCGGCATGTTCACAGTGTTCATCGAAAAGGAATCCGCGTCCAGTGACGGAACCTTTGGCGAGATCATCCCGGAGGAAGCGCAGGTGGACGCGGGCGACGACAGCACGATTGAACTTGCGCCCGGCGCAATCGTGGACTTAAACGAGGGAGAAAAGGCGCACGACATGAACCCCGGCAGGCCGAACACGGCGTTTGACGGGTTCGTGGTTGCGATTTGCAGGCAGATCGGCGCGGCCCTCGAAATCCCCTATGAACTATTGGTAAAGAACTTCAACGCGTCTTACAGCGCGTCCCGCGGGGCGTTGCTGGAAGCATGGAAAATGTTCCGAATGTACCGGACGTGGCTTGCAAATGACTTTTGCCAACCAATTTATGAAGAATGGTTCGCGGAGGCCGTGGCAAAGGGACGAATCCCCGCGCCCGGATTTTTTGGCGACCCTATCATTCGCAAGGCATACACAGGCGCGGAATGGAACGGTCCGGCGCAGGGGCTTTTGAACCCCGTGCAGGAAGTGACTGCGGCGGAAAAACGGGTACAGAACGGATTTTCCACCCGCGACCGGGAAGCAATGGAAATGAACGGGTCCGATTTCTACCGGAACGCCGCGCAGATCAAACGGGAAGAAAAAATGTTAAGGGAGGCGAAAGCAGATGGCACAGGAACAGAGCCGGGCGCAGGCCCAGCACAAACAGGTAAAGAATAAGCATTTCTGGACGTTCCGGGCCGCGGCGGGAGATAACGCCGCCCCGGAACTGATTTTATATGGCGATATTGCTTCCGAAACGTGGTGGGGCGACGAAGTGACCCCGCGGCAGTTTACGGAGGAATTGGACGCGCTGGGGGCGGTCCCAGAAATCGTTGTGCGAATCAACAGCGGCGGCGGAGACGTGTTCGCCGCGAATGCGATTTACACCCGCCTAAAGGATAACGCGGCAAAGATCACCGTAAAAATCGACGGATGGGCCGCGTCCGCCGCGACGATCGTTGCAATGGCAGGCGACGTGATCGAGATTCCGGGGAACGGCGTTTTCATGGTGCATGACCCGTCCTTGGGCTTGCTGGGCTACTTCAACGAAGCTGACCTTGCAAAGATGACCGAGGAATTAAAAGTGGTCAAACAGTCTATTGTGAACGCCTATGTCCTGAAAACCGGAAAAGACGCGGCGGAGGTTGCCGCGATTATGGCGGCGGAAAGCTGGTTTGACGGGAAACAGGCGGTTGACGCTGGCTTTTGCGACAAGCTGATGTTTGAGGACGCGGAAACCACCATTGAAAACGCCGCGAAAATCGTTGTCAACAGCGTTTCGCTGGACCTGAACCGTTATCCGAATATGCCGATTTCGTTGTTAAACCGCACGACGGCTCGCGCGCACGGCGGTTTTTCAAATAAACCAACCATAAATGAACCGAAAAGGAGCGAAGAGAACATGGACGGAATCAAAGACATTAAGACCGTGGCCGACCTGAAAGCGGCTTTCCCAGACCTGACAAAGCAGATCGAGGAAGCGGCAACCGACGCGGAGCGCAAGCGCATTCAGGACATCGAGGACGTGGCGATTGCGGGCTATGAAACCATCGTGGCGGACGCAAAGTTCAAGACCCCCATTGCCGCGGGAGACGTTGCGAAAGCGATTCTTGCGGAGCAGAAGAAGCAGGGCGGCAAGTACATTCAGGACCGCGACGATGACGCGCACGCGAGCGGAGCGGGCGACGTTGGAACCGGAGGACAGCGAGAGGGAGCGGGCGGCGACGGCCCCGATGAAGTGGACGCGGCCATTGACAAGCTGTTCCCCGACGTGAAGTAAGGAGGAAAGAAGCATGTACGAGATTCAGAAAGACCAGACAAGCCCGGTGAACTTTTTTGCGGGCGATTATCCCGTTGCAACGGCGGTCCGCGAGGTTTCGAGCGGGAAGAGCGTCAAGAAATACGACCCCGTGAAGCTGGTTGACGGAAAGGTGGAACCCGTCGTCAAGGTGGAGGCGAGCGAGGCGAACAGCGGAAGTACAATTCCGGCGAAAACGGAGTACGAGAACACCACGGCGGGAATCTACGGCATTGCGGCGGGCGACGCGGGAGCCGGAGAAGATGTCGTTGTTTACCTGACGGGCGAATTTTTCGCGGACGCAATCAATCTCCCGGACAGTGTGACCGCGGAAACCATGACAACCGCATTCCGAAATATCGGAATCTTTTTGAAGTAAAGGAGAGGAAACGAAATGGGAATCGAAACTACCATCTATACCCCCCGCACGCTGGGGAAACTGGTTCGGCGTATGCCCCCGGTGCATACGTTCTTCCGCGATACTTTTTTCAAGAACCGCCGGACGTTCAACACGAAGAGCGTTGACGTGGACTTCAAAAAGGGGTCCCGCGCCCTTGCGCCCTTTGTTCATCCGAAAGTGGGCGGGAAAACCATCCTAAACACGGGCTATCAGACGAAGAGTTACACCCCTGTTCTGCTGGCCCCGAACAAGATCACCACCGTTGACGACCTGTTGGAGCGGGCCGCGGGCGAGGACCCTTACAGCGGCAGAAAGCCCGCGGAACGCGCCGTGGAAAAACTGGCGGAGGATTTGCGGGAACTGAACGAAATGATCGTGCGCCGGGAAGAGTGGATGGCGGCGACAGCGATCTTTACGGGGCAGATTCCGATTGTTGGCGAGGGCGTGAATGAAGTCATCGACTTTGACTTCACCAACAAAGAAACCATCGTGTCCGCCGAAAAGAAGTGGGACAACGCGCAGAGCGACCCGCTGGCAGACATTGAGCGGTGGCACGAAATCGTACAGCGGGAAGGTTTCGTGAACTGCAATGTCTGCGTCATGGCGAAAGATGTTGCAACAGCGTTCATTAACCACGCAAAGGTTAAAGAAGTGCTGGACGTGAAAGCCTATGATCTTGCGGTCATCAAGCCCCGGCAACTTCCGAACGGAGCAACTTACATCGGCACGTATCACAAGTTGGGGCTTGACTTCTATCAGTACAACGAATGGTATCTGGACGACTGGACGGAGCCGGGCGAACCGGAAAACAAGCCCATTGTACCGGACAAGCACATTGCTTTGCTTTATACGGAGGCGGATTACTCCATCTACTACGGCGCAATCACTATGATTCCCGAAGAGGGCAAGGGATTTGTCACCGTGGAGGGCGACAAGGTGCCGCAGACATGGATTGAACGCCGCCCGGACCGCCGCTTCCTGCAAATCAACAGCAAGCCGCTGACCGTCCCCCATGAGGTCAATAGCTGGTACGTGGCACAGGTACTTTAACCATGAATTTCAAAGATCAGGTGGAGCGGGATTTAACCGCCGTATTCCACAACAGCCGGGAACACGCCGACGTTGTGGAATTCTGGATTGACGGAATCCGCTACAAAGGCCCGGTCATCATCGACGACGGCGGGGCGCAGGACCGGAAGAAACCGTCCACGGACCACGTGGACGGTTTGATTCTTGTCGATCTTGTCATGTATGTTCCGCTGTCCCTGTTGAAAACCATCCCGCAAAAGGACCTGAACGTGGAAATCGGGGATTGCCTGTACCGAATCACAAAGGTTCACCCGGAAGCCGGGGAAATCGTGCTTTACATGGAGGCGTTGACCGAATGATTCAGATTACAGCCGACCAGATCGAGCGGGTGAACCTGATTCTTTCCGGCGTTCCAAAAGGTGCGGAAAAGGCAATGGCAAGCGTCATCCGCCGGGCCAACAACACCGTGAGATCAGAAGCCCTAAAGGGCATCACGAGCGTTTACGCAATCACCCGGCAGAATGTCCGGGCAGATACCACAATCAAAGTGCGGACGCAGAAAGCGGACGGCGGGGTTGTGGGAACGGTATCGTTTGCCGGGTACAAAATCCCCCTTTACCGCTTCAATGTCTCCCCGACCCTCCCCGTCCAGCGCGCGACCGTTTCGGCGGCGGTGCTGGCGGAGAGCGGGCGAACCCCGTTTGCACACGCATTTATCGCAAAAATGAAAAGCGGTCATACGGGCATGTTCGAGCGGGACGGGACAGGCAGACTTCCGATCACCGAGTTCATGGGGCCGTCCGCCGCACAGATGGCGGCGAACAGTGTAGTTGTGGAGCAGGTGGAGGAAAAGGCGCAGGAAGTCATAAACAAGCGGATTGAACATGAAATCACCCGGATTCTGAACGGTTACGGAGGATAAGCCATGACACCTTTAGACCTTTTGGACGTGCTGGAAGAGTTCGTGCGGCGCGAAACAAAGGACATGCTTTTACCTGTCCGCGTAGACCGCCGGAGCGGAGAGCCGAAAGAGCGGCCCGCGGAAATTTACAAAATGCGGTTGCCGACCAAAAAGGCGCAGACCGAGCGCGTCCCCTATCTGCTGTTGCAGTACATCAAAAGCACAGACACACAGGAGCCGGGACAGGAACCGGAAAGTGTTTGTACGGTACGCATCGTCGCCGCGACGTATTCGGAGGACGAAAGCGAGGGCGCAACATGCGTCCTGAACCTGCTGACCCGAATCCGGGTTGCCCTGTTGAAAGACGGCGTGATTGGAGAGCGGTACATGCTGAAACCGCCCCTTGAAATGATTGTGTACCCGGATGGAACGACAGCCCCCTACTATTTGGGGGAAATGATCACGGAATGGGAAATGCCAGTTGTAGAAAGTGAGGTTCAAAAAGTATGGCAATGAACTATAAACCCAGCATGACGAAAGCGGAATTGCTGGAAATCGCCGCCGCAAACGGCGTGCAGGCCGATGACAGTATGACAAAAACGGCGATTCTTGCCGCGCTGGACGGCGCAAACAGCCGCGCGCCAGACGGGGCGGAACTGAACACCAGCCCGGAGGAAACCGCCGCAGACGGCCAACAGGCCGCACAGGACGGCGCAGGACAGGCCGGGGACAGAGAGGGGACCGAGGACACCGCCGGGCAGGAAACGCCCGCAGAGGACGCGCGGGAAGCCCCGGAGGGGTACAACCTGTTCGTCTATGCAGGGCCGTCCCTCCCCCGCGGGAGACTGAAAGAAAACGCCGTGTTCAACGGGACGTTCGAGGACGTGAAAGCGTACCTTGCGGACGTGATCGCGGACTATCCCCTTGTAGCGCGGATGATCGTCCCCGTTGAGCGGCTTTCCGCATTCCACGTCAAGGTAAAAACGCCCGGAAACCTTGCGTACAAGTATTACAACGACATTGTTTCGACAATGCGTGGAAACAAGGAGGTATAACAAATGGCAGAGTATTTCCACGGGGTTTCGACGCGGCAGGTTGATACGTCGGTTTCGACCCCTGTTACGGCGGATTCTGGAATTGCGTTCGTCGTGGGCGCGGCCCCGGCGCACACCGTCGGCGGAAGCGTGAACGACCCGATCATGTGCCAGAGTTACGCGGAGGCCGTGGCCGCTATGGGGTACAGCGACAACTGGGGAAACTATCCGATTTGCGAAGCGATCTACGCACAGTTCAAGCTGTACGGCGTATCACCCGTCGTATTCGTGAACATTCTGGACCCCGCAAAGCACAAGAAGAGTGTTTCGGAGCAGAATTACACTGTCACGGACGGAAAGGTTCTTTTGCCGCTGGAAGCCCTGAAAGACACGGTGAAAGTCACCGACTATACCGTGGGGGAGGATTTCGACCTGTTCTACGAGGGCGAAAATCTGATTCTTGAAGTGATCGAGGGCGGGAGCATTCCAGAGCGGACGGGAGAACTGACCATTGCGTTTGACGCGGTGGACCCATCCAAAATCGCGGAGAAAGATATTATCGGCGGTTTTGAGGTAAGCACAAAGAAATATTCCGGGCTGGAACTGATTGACAAGGTTTTCCCGAAATATGGAATTGTGTGCGACATGATTCTTGCGCCGGGATGGTCCCATAAGTCAACTGTCGCGGCGGCAATGCGGGCAAAGGCGGAAACCATCAACGGCGTTTTCCACGGCGCAAAAGCCCTGATCGACATTGACACAACAGAAGTCACGCATTATGCGGACGCGCCCGCGTGGAAGAAAACGCAGAACATCAACGACAAGGCGGAAATCCTTTGCTGGCCCCTGTTCGGGCTGGGCGATTACGTGTTTCACGCGTCGGTCCACACCGCGGCGCGGATGACGGCGACCGATTCGGACAACGGCGGTTGCCCGGCAGAAAGCCCATCCAACAAGTCTTTGCAGATCGACCGGGCGTGCCTTGCCGACGGGACCACCGTTCTTCTCGACCTGAATCAAGCGAACTACCTGAACAGCAACGGCATTGTAACCGCGCTGAACTTCATCGGCGGTTATGTCCTTTGGGGCAATGAAACCGCCTGCTTCCCCGCCGATACGGACGTGAAGAACTACTTCATTCCCGTGTCGCGCATGTTCGGATGGGTTGCGAATTCGCTTGTCCTGTCCTATTGGAGCAAGCTGGACAAGAAGATGACGCGCCGCCTGATCGACAGCATCGTGAATTCCGTCAATATCTGGCTGAACGGCCTTGTCAACGAGGAAAAGCTGCTGGGCGGGCGCGTGGAATTTCTGGAAGAGGAAAACAGCGAAACCGCGCTTATGGCTGGCAAGGCGGTTTTCCATATCTACATGACCCCGCCCAGCCCGATGAAAGAATGCGAATTCGTATTGGAGTACGACGCGGACTATGTTTCGTCGGCTTTGGCGGCATAAGGAGGGAAAGACAACATGAAAGTTGACAACGGCACAACCAACTTTGCCGTGTATGAGGACGCGACGGAGTTTTACGGAATGGCGGAAGCTACGCTTCCTGAAATCTCGCAGATCACGGAGGAAGTCAAGGGCGCGGGAATCGCGGGCGCGTTCAACGGCGCGTTCGTCGGGCATATCGAGGCAATGACGCTGACCCTGAATTTCCGTTCTGTGACCGCCGACGCAATCAAACTGGCAGAGCCGCGCAACCACCAGCTTGACTTGCGCGCGGCGCAACAGTATTGGGACAACAGCGCGGGCAAGTTCATTCAACAGGCGGTAAAACACGTGCTGATGGTAACGCCGACGAAGTTCGCGCCCGGAAAGCTGGCCCCCGCCGCCTCCGCGGAAGCGTCCGGGGAGTATGCGGCAACCTATTTCGCAACATACATCGACGGGAAAAAGGTTCTCGAAATTGATATTATCAATTTCATTTACTACATCAACGGAACCGACTATCTGGCCGACGTTAGAAAGGCGCTTGGCAAGGCATAAGCCCGGCGGGGTCCTCCCCGCTGGGCTTTCCTTTGCCCTTTTTCTGTATTTGAACCTATGAAAATCTGAATGGAGGAATTGACCATGAACGACACCGAGAAAAAAAACACCACAGAGGGCGCAGAGCGGCCCGCAGGTGCGGTGGAAGCCGTCACCCATGAACCGGCACAGGAAGCCGCAGAGAAGCCCGCAGAGGGCAACACGGGCGTTTATACGCACGTGTTCAAAAAGCCTTTCGAGTATGAGGGAAAGACCTACACCGAACTGACGTTCAATTTCGAGCAGCTTTCCGGGCGCGACATGGTTTCCATTGAAACCGAAATGCAGATGAACAACGAATACGCCCTTGCACCGGAAATTTCCCGGAGCTTTCAAGGGAAGATGGCGGCAAAGGCCGCGGGCATCGGAAGCGACGTGCTGGAAGCAATGCCGCTGAAAGATTTCAACAAGATCACCAACGCGGCCAGAAGTTTTTTAATCGACACGGGCTTTTAAGAAGCCCGGCCCGCTGGTGGCGGCGGGAATGCTTCAAACTGGCACAGGCGACCTTTACGCCCGTTCCATTCTGGCTTGACATGACCGTGACGGAGATCACGGCATGGATTGAGGACATCAACGCCGCCACAGCGGAGCAGAAGAACCAGAAAGCGAGGTGAAGAATTTGGCGGGAAGAAAGGAATATGAACTTCTCTTCAAACTGACCGCCGCATTGGGCGGAAACTTCAATGCGGCATTCAGTAGCGCGCTGAATACCACGCGGCAAATGCAAAACAGCCTGCAAAAGCTAAATTCTATCACCGGAAAGATCGACGCTTACAAAAAGCAGGAAGCCGCCCTTGAATCGAACCGTCAAAAGCTGGAACGGCTGACCGCAGAGCATGAACGACTGCAACGGGAAATCAGCGAAACCGGAGAGCCAACGGAAGAACTGCGGGCAAAGATGGCGCAGAACGAACGGCAGATCGCGGCGACCACATCGAGAATCGAGCAACAGGAAGCGCGGCTGAACGAATTGGGCGGAGAACTGTCCGACGCAGGGGTGAACACCTCCCGTCTGACCGAGGAAAACGAACGATTATCCAAAAGTTACGAGCGGGTCAAAAAAAGTCAAGAGGAATTGGCAAAAGTAAACGCCGCGTTGGAACAGAACAACGCGGCGATTTCAAAGACCAAAACGCAACTTGCGGGGACCGTCGGAACCCTTGCGGCACTTGGAACGGCAATTTACGCCGGGCCAGTGAGAAAGGCCGCGGAGTTTGAAGCGCAGATGTCCACCGTAGAAGCCATTTCCGGCGCGACCGCGGATGAAATGAAGCGTTTGTCGGATGAAGCAAAGAGAATGGGTGCGACGACGCAGTTTACCGCCGTTGAAGCGGGAAAAGCCCTCGAATACATGGCAATGGCCGGATGGAAAACAGACCAGATGTTGGGCGGCTTGCCGGGCATTATGAACCTTGCGGCGGCATCCGGCGAGGACTTGGGGCAGGTTTCCGACATTGTGACGGACGCGCTGACCGCGTTTAACATGACGGCAGATCAGGCGGGCCGCTTTGCGGACGTGCTGGCGCAAGCGTCGAGCAATTCAAATACCAATGTGGCAATGATGGGCGCGACTTTCCAAAAAGTGGCCCCCGTCGCGGGCGCGCTGGGATATTCCGTTGAGGACGTTTCCCTTGCAATCGGCCTGATGGCGAATGCGTCCATAAAGTCGGAAGTGGCCGGAACCTCGCTGAAAACCGCCCTTGCGAACATGGCGAAGCCGACAAAGCAGATGAAAGAGTACATGGACAAGTACGGAATCAGCCTGACGAATGCAGATGGAAGCATGAAGTCATTCCGCGAAGTGGTGGACAATCTGCGAAGCAGTCTTGGCGGGTTGTCTGAAACGGAGCAGGTGGCGGCGGCAACGGCCATTTTCGGCAAGGAATCCTTTGCGGGTATGCTGGCGATTGTCAATGCAAGCGAGGCAGATTTTCAAAAATTGTCCGATTCGGTCAACAATTCCGCAGGCGCGGCGGAGCGAATGGCGCAAATCAAACTGGACAACTTTCAAGGAAAAGTAACGCTGTTGCAATCCGCGGTTGAGGGTCTACAAATTGCGCTGGGCGACGCGCTGTTACCGACGTTTACCGAGGGCGCGGAAAAGGCCGCGGAGTTGATCTCCAAACTGACCGAGTTTATCAATGCAAACCCGGAGTTGGTACGGACGATCACAAAGGTTGTCACCGGGCTTCTGGCGTTCAAGGCGGCGGGGCTGGTGGCAAAACTGGCGTTCCTTGACCTGAAAGGCGGGGTTCTGACCATTCAAAAGGTCATGGCCCTGTTCAAAGGCAAATTCGCCCTTGCGGGCGTGGAAGCCGTGGGCTTTGCGTCTAAAGTCAAGGGCGTTGCAAAAAGCGTCACAGGGTATTTCGGCGGAATCGGAAGCGCGGCGGGCGGCGTAGGCCGCGCGTTCGGGCAGATGTTCGCCGGAACGAAAATCGGAAACCTGTTTTCCGGTATCGGCGGAGCCGTGGGCGGCGTGTTTACCCGCATGTTTTCCAGCGTGGGCGGCGTTGCTACGCGGGCGTTTACCGGAGTAGCGGGAACCATTACCGGAATATTGGGGCGGGCCGGGGCCGCAGTTGCGGCAGGTCCGCTTGGAAAGATTGGAAGCGTGGTTGCAAAGGGGTTCGGAAAGCTGTCAACCCTGTTCGGCCCGCTTCAAAAGCTGGGCGGCGCAATCTTGGGGCCGTTCAGCGGCATTCTTGGGAAAGTGCTTCCCGTCGTGGGTGTGATCACCCTGATTATTTCGGCGGTGCAAATCCTGCGGGACAATCTGGACAAGGTACGCGAGGTCATCCGAAACGTGTTCGGGGACGCGGGTGTTGAAGTGTTCGACAAAATCGTGTCCGCAATCTCGAATATCGGAAGCACAATCCAGAGCATCTTCACAGACGGGAACTTGGGCGGAGCGCGGGACTTCCTGATCAACCTGTTCGGAGAGGAAGCGACGGGCGTTATCGACGGCGCGATCACGGTTTTGCAAACTGTGTGGAATATCCTTTCCGGCTTTATCGAGTTTGTGAATACCTATGTCCGCCCGATTGTGGAACAGATTTTTACATTCATCGTTCAAACGGTGCTTCCGCAGATCGCACAGGCGTTCGCGGATTGGGCACCGACAATCGCTTCTATCCTGCAAGGACTGGCAAGCGTCGTTTCGACGATCGCAACGGCCATTATGTCCGTGATTCAGTTTCTTATGCCGACGATTCAAAATATTATCAGCGTTGCGCTGACGACCATTCAAGGGGTTGTGTCCGGCGCGCTGACGGCGATTAAAGGCATTGTGGACGTGTTTGCGGGCATCTTCACGGGGGATTGGTCCCGCGTGTGGGAGGGCGTGAAAGGGATATTCAGCGGCGTTTGGAATTCCCTGAAAAGCATTGCAAGCGGCGTTCTGAACGGAATTATCGGCCTGATCAACGGCGTGATTTCCGGGCTGAACAAACTGAAAATTCCTGATTGGGTCCCCGGCATCGGCGGAATGGGCATCAACATTCCGTTGATTCCGACTTTTGCAAAAGGCACGAAAAACACGCCTGACACGTTCATAGCGGGTGAAGCGGGCGCGGAGCTTGTCACGAATGCAAAGAACCGGACCGTTTTCAATGCGGCGGAAACCGGGGCGATCTTCCGCAATCTCGCAAACACCGTCAACACCATTCGGGCGGGGGTTGGCGTTCCGGCCCTGCAACTGGCTTATGCAGGCGCGGAGGCCCCCGGCGTGTCGGCACCGTCTATCGCGTCCGGCGCGCGGCAAGCGTCGATCGTCATTCACAGCGCGCCCGTTTTCCATGTTGGGAGCGAGGCGCAGGCGGAGGACATCGAAGAACTGCTACGCAGGCACGACGAAGAACTGCTGGACGAAATCGAAGAGCGGAAGCGGCAACAGGAGGACGACGAAAGGCGGCGGAACTATGACTAAATACACCACCATAGCCGGGGACATGTGGGACGCAATCGCCTATAAAACGCTGGGCGACGAAGCGTACACGGACAGGATTATGAAGCTGAACCCGGAATACCGCCGCCTTTTCGTGTTCCCCGCGGGAATCGTGCTGACCATCCCGGAGCCTGAATCGCAGGTTGCGGCGGGGTTGCCGCCGTGGAAAAGGGGGACGGCATGAACGCGAGAAGAGCGGTTATCCGCCTGACCTTTTCGGGGGTGGATATTTCGGCGGACATCAACAAGCATCTTCTTTCGCTGACCTACACGGACAACGAAGAGGACAAGACGGACGACCTGCAACTATCCCTTGACGACAAGGAGGGCGTATGGCTGGGAAGCTGGCTGAATACGCCCTCCGCGTCAAAGGGGGCGGAAATCTCCGCCGTGATTGTGCAAAAGAATTGGGAATCGGACGGGAAAGATCGGGTTCTTGACTGCGGCGTGTTCGCCGTGGACACAGTGGACGGGAGCGGCCCGCCCGCGAAAGCGACCATCAAGGCTGGGTCTATCCCCTACGCCTCCACCATTCGGACACAGAAAAAGACGAAAGCGTGGGAGAAATACACACTTTCCGGCATTGTAAAGGAGATTGCGGGGGCGAACGGGTTTACCTGCATGTTTGAATCCGCGTCCGACCCATTTTATCAGCGGAAAGAGCAAATGCAGGAATCCGACATCACCTTTTTACAGCGGCTTTGCAAAGCGGCTGGAATCTCCCTGAAAGTCACGGCAAAAATCATCGTCCTGTTTGACGCGGCGGCGTATGAGCAGAAAGACGCGGTGCGGACCATCCAGCGGGGAAAAGCGGACGTGGGAAACTATTCTTTTTCCACGAGCCTGCATGACACCGCGTACAGCAAATGCCACGTGTCCTACACAGACCCGGCCACGGGGACGACGATCGAATATACCTACACCCCGCGGGACGCGGACAAGAGCGGCCAAACGCTGGAAATCAACGAAAAGGTATCAAACCGTGAAGAGGCCCGGCAACTGGCAATGAAGCGGTTACGGGAAAAGAACAAAGGAGAATTCAAGGCATCGTTCAAGCTGGCCGGGGACGCGCGCCTTGTGGCGGGCGTAACGGTTCAGGTGGCCGGGTATGGGGCGTTCGACGGAAAGTACATCATCGAAACGGCGACACATTCCATATCCCGAAGCGGGTATAAAACCGATCTGACCTTGCGCCGCGTGCTGGAGGGCTACTAAATGAGCGAATTATCCGTTTTGAAAAATATGGTCCGAACGGGCATCGTCTCTTCTGTCAACGCAGGGAACCGAACGGCCCGTGTGACCTTTTCGGACAAGGGAGAAAGCCCGATTGTTTCGGGAGAACTGAAAGTTCTGAAAAATGCGCCATTCATCCCGGCGCAGAACGCGCCGCAACGGACGGAAACCGAGAGCGGCGGAAGCGGCGACGCGGCCTTTGCGGGCCACAGCCACGCCGTCAAGATCAGCCCGTGGCTACCGTCGCCGGGGGATTACGTGCTTTGCATCTACCTCCCGACAGAGGACGGGGACGGGTTCGTGATTGGGGGGATTTGACGATGGCGGAAATCGGAAGCTGGGGGACGTTCACCTTTTACGTTTCCCGGTCATCCATCAAGACGTTTGACGATCTGAAATGGGAAAGTTCGGTGAAGTACGCCACGCACGAGCGGCACTTGAAAGAGCCACTTTTGGAGTTCACAGGGCAGGATGTGGAAAGCATGTCTTTCACCATGTTCTTTTCCGTCTTTTTGGGCGTGAACCCCATTGCGGAGGTTGCGAACCTGCTTCAAACCATGCGGCGGGGCGAGGCCCATTATCTGATCATCGGCCCGAAAGCGTATGGGACGAACAAGTGGGTCATCACCAAACTGTCAAATTCCCTGCAACGATACGACCGGGGCGGGAACCTGCTGGCCGCGTCGGTCAATGTAACCATGCAATCATATTCGAGCAGATAGGAGGGCGGACGATGGCTTACACCGTAAAGGCATACGCCCTTGAAAAAATCAACCTCGCGCCGGAGGACACCACGGAAGAGGTATTGCAGAACGTGGCGGTCATCCTTTCCACACCGAAATTTTCCGTTCCGTTGGAGCGGGGCTTGGGGCTGGCGCAACGGTTTCTTGATAAACCGATTCCGGCGGCGCAGTCAATCTTGATTTCGGAGGTACTCGAAGCGATCGAGGAATTCGAGCCGCGGGCAGAGGTGGAAAACGTGACCTTTGAGTTGGGGGACAGGCCGGGGACCCTGATTCCCATTGTGGAGGTGAAGATCATTGACGGCGACGAATAGGAGTTACCCGGATATTTCCTTTGTGGAAACCGACACGGAAGCAATCGTGAACGCGCTGATTCAGTCATACGAGAAGTTCACCGGGCGCACGTTGTACCCGGCGGACCCGGCGCGGCTTTTCATTTTGTGGGTGGCGGACATCATCGTTCAAGAGCGGGTGAACATCGACTTTTCGGCAAAACAGAACGTGCCGCGATACGCGGAGGGGGAATATCTGGATTCCCTCGCGGAACTGTTCAAGGACACGCACCGATTGGAGCCGGAAAAGGCGAAAACAACCTTGCGCTATACGCTGTCCATCAAACTTGACACCGCGACCGTCATCCCGGCAGGGACCCGCGCAACACCGGACGGCGACGTTGTGTTTGCCACGCTTCAAGACCTGACCATTCCGGCGGGCCAGTTGTCCGGCGACGTGGCGGCGGAATGCACGCAGGCGGGAGAAATCGGGAACGGCTTTGTTCCGGGGCAAATCAAACAGGCGGTTGACGTGTTCCCCTACTTTCAAAGCGTGTCGAACACAACGGAAAGCGCGGGCGGCGCAGATGAAGAGAGCGACGCGGCATTTTATGAACGGCTACGGGAGAGCGTGGAAACATACTCCACAGCAGGGCCGATGGGCGGATATGAGTATTTCGCAAAATCCGCGTCGGCCCTGATCGCGGACGTAAAGGCCACGTCGCCGGAGCCGGGAGAAGTGGACGTGCGGGTTCTGCTGGCAGGCGGAGAACTGCCAGAGGAAGAAATCTTGAAAGAGGTTTCGGAAATCCTGAACGCGGACACGGTGCGCCCGCTGACCGACCATGTGACCGTCAAGGCCCCGGAAACCGTGGCATACAACATCGACGTGACCTACTACACACAGGAGGGCGGCGCAATCAGCGACGACGTGATTTCGGAGAACGTAAACGCGGCGGTGGGCGCGTTCAAGAAATGGCAGGCGGAGAAGATGGGGCGGGACGTGAACCCGTCCTATTTGATTCAACTGCTTATGCAAGCCGGGGTAAAGCGGGTGGAGGTCCGCGCCCCGGCTTTTGCGACGGTGAAAGACAATCAGGTTGCGAAACTCGGAACGACCACCGTTACGAACGGGGGTGCGGAAAGTGAATGACAACGAACTGCATTCGGCAGATTATACGCGGTCCCTCCCCCCTCCCCTGAAAAACGACCCGACCATGACGGCCCTTGCGCGGGTCATTGCGGAGCAGTTGCAAGGGACCGTCCGGCAGATCGGGAAGAACATCATATACGCCCGGATTGACGAACTGGACGAACAGACGCTTGACGTGCTGGCCTATGACCTGCATGTGGATTGGTACGACTATTCCTATCCGATCGAAGTCAAGCGGCAGACCATCCGGGACAGCGTGCGCGTTCACCGGAGGTTGGGGACGAAATACGCCGTCGAAACCGCGCTGGGGGCGGTATTCCCCGGAACGCGGGTGCAAGAGTGGTTCGAGTACGGCGGAGAACCGTACATGTTCAAAGTCATCATCGGCGCGACGGAATCGGGGGTATCGGCGGACCGGCAAGCGGCGGTTTTGGAGCGGGTGCGCTTTTATAAAAACCTCCGGTCCCATTTGGAAGCAATCAGTTATCAGATTGAGAAAAAAGCGGCAGTATTCACGGCGGCGGTCAATTCCGTCGGCGTGCGGCTGGAAGTTTACCCCTATCTTGCGGAGGACATCGAGGAAACGGCGCGCATCAAGGCCGGGGCGGGCCACACCGTCGGCGTGCGCGTGGACATTTACCCGCATGTTTACCGGAAGATGGGGGCAGATTGGCGCGCGTTATGCGCCGCCTATATTCAGCAAACCGGGAAACTTGAAATCTTCCCGCAGAACAGAACGGAGGCGTAACAATGGCAGAAATCGAAAACAAATACGGAAGTATTGTGACCGACGTAGGCGTTCAGCTTATCACGGAAGCAGTCATGGAGGGGCAGAAAGTCAATATTACAACCCTCGCCGTGGGCGACGGCGGCGGAAGCTACTACAAGCCGAATTCCACCATGACCGCCCTAAAGGGCGAGAAATGGCGCGGAAAGGTAAACCGCGTGGAGGTCAACGAGAAATCCCCGAACATGATTGACGTGGTGGCGGTGGTCCCCTCCGACGTGGGCGGCTGGACTATCCGGGAAATGGGCGTGTTCGACGACGCGGAAGAGCCGAACATGATCGCCGTTTGCAACACGCCGGACACGGAAAAGGTCATTATCACCAGCGGAGCCGCCGGGGAAATTGAACTGACTATGCACATCGAAATTTCCAACACGGGCGCGATCTCTTTTGTCATTGACCCAAACGTGGTAACGGCCACGAAAAAGGACCTTGCAGACCACAACACGTCGCAGACGGCGCACGCCGCGGAGTTTGAGAAAAAGGCGGACGTTACCGCCCTGAACGACCACGCGAACAACAGCGACATTCACGTGAACCCCACGACGATGGGGAACTATGACACGGCCATTGCCGGACTGATCGACCACACGGAGGACACAGAAGTTCACGTTCAGCCGGGCGAGCGGGCCGCGTGGGACGCAGGCGCGGAGGCCGCAGAGCAGGCGGAGGCGGACGCGGCGGAAGCCCTGTCCGCGATTGCGGGGCTGGAAAGCCGCGTTTCCCGCGTGGAAGATGGACTGTTCAACAACATCACCGGAAACCCGTTCCTTGTGCAATTTGATTCCCTCGACGGGGTGGTTATGACAAAGGGCATTTGGAACGCGGCCCGAAACAGAATCGAATGTTGAGGGAATACGCCTGCACGCGGCGGGAACTGTCCTGCATCATCGGGAATCTGTTTGCGGAGCTGGACCCGCCTTGCGCCGCGTGCGATTCCGACGCTGACGAACTGACGATCAGCGGGCGGACCTATACCGGGGCACAGGCGGTTCTAACTGTCACGGAATGGGGATTCCGGTTCGACGGGGACCCGTCGGAGATCGAAGAAATCCGGGGAAAGAGGTGCTTGCGGCGTGGCGGATGAAAAGGAATTTATCATCATCACGAAAGCGAAAGATTTAGCCTTTCACACCTACGACATGACCACCGCCCGCCGCTTTCCGAAGCGGCACGGGAAACTTGCGGTTGATTTGATGACCTTTGCACGGGAAATCGTGGTTCACATTCAGGACGCAAACGAACTTGATATTACGGACGCGGGAGAGTTCCGGGAACGGCGGTATGAACAGAAACAGGCCCTTTCGCGCTGTAAAGATATGCTGTTTTTGATCGAACTGGCCGAACGAAAGAACCTGATTTCAACGGCGCAATGCGCGGCGTGGACAAAGTACGCCGTGGAAGTAAAACGGATGACGGCCAGTTGGAGGAAAAAGGACCTCGAACGGTTCACAGAATCCAGACAACGGGGAAATGCGCCGAGGCGGTGATCGCCGGGGCGTTTTTCTTGGGGTGCGGCTTGTAGCGTCGAATTCGTACAACGTCCGCAACGTCAATTCCTCCGGCGCGATGAACTGGAACAACGCGTACAACGGCAACAGGGGCGTTCGCCCGCTTTGGTGGAATACCGCGAATGAGTAAGCCAACGGCTGAAAACAGAGGACCACTATCAAAGGAAGCCGCATCCCTCCGCCGCGGTGACAGCGCGACGGTAAACACAAGATTGGTGAAGCAAGGCCCACGGGAACCAGCTTCCGCCCCGCCACGGGCGCGCGGCGGGGTCCGATGATGAAGCATTGCGACGGCAGGCGGAGGACCGTTTGCCGCCCCCGCAAGGCGGATTCTATACACGGCAAGGAGCATTTTTTATTATGCAACAAACAGAATTCGAGCGGGTACACGATTTCGGGAACCTGTACGCAGGGTTTCTAAAAGCCCGCCGGGGCAAACGGGGCAAAGCAAGCGTTGCGAAGTTTGAAGCAAACCTGCTGGAAGCCCTGTGCCTGCTTTCGGAAATGCTGAAGAACAAAACCTATCGCCCGTCGGAATATTTCGTATTTCGGGTTTACGAACCGAAAGAACGCATTGTTATGACCAACGCGTTCAAAGACAAGGTGGTTCAGCATTCCTTATGTGACAATGTGTTAGAACCAGCGTTTTCCCGCACCTTTATCCGCGACAACTACGCGTCGCAGGCCGGGCGCGGGACGCATGACGGACTGTATCGACTGGAAGCGTTTATGCGGTCCTATTATTTCGAGCGGAAAGCACGGGAAGAACAACGGTGCCGGGAGGAGGGGTTGCCGCGGCCCGACCCGCGCGCCGCCCATTATGCGGACGGCTGGGTTCTGAAATGCGACATATCAAAATATTTCTACTCAATTCCGCATGAACCATTGAAAGCAATGGTGCGCCGCTTTATCCGGGACCCGGACGTTCTATGGCTTGTCGATATGATCATTGACAGCACGGACGACCCCGGAATTCCGATCGGCAACCAGACTTCACAATGGTTCGCGGTCATGTACCTTTCGGGGCTTGACCACTTCATAAAAGAGAAATTGGGAATCCGCTATTATGGGCGGTATATGGACGACTTTTACTTGATTCACGAGGACAAGGCGTATTTGCAGTATTGCCGCCGGGAGATTGAAAAGTACGTGGCCGGGCTGGGACTGAAACTGAACAACAAGACAAATATTTTCCCGTTGCGGAACGGAATTGATTTCCTTGGATTCCGAACCTATATGACCGACACGGGGAAGATCGTGCGAAAGGTAAGGAGGAACAGCAAATGTAACGAGCAACGGAAATTGAAGAAACAGCGGGGCTTGCTGGACAAGGGGAAAATTACCCTTGCGGCAATCGAACAGTCATACGGAAGTTGGCGGAGCCATGCGGCAAAGGGCAACTGTCATCACCTTATCCGGGAAACGGACCGCCTGTTCAAAAAATTATTCAAGGAGAGTGTTAAACAATGGCAAAAAGTTTAAGTTCCCTTGCCGTTGGCGCGCTGGTCAAGGACACGGGGACGCTTTACAACGGGAAACCGATTATTTGGAAAATCGCGGACAAGAACCACGCCGGGTTTCCGGCGAATTCCGTCACGCTGATCACGGAACGCATTATCTCGTTGAAATGCTTTGACGCTATGGAGCCGAGCAACAGCGACAGGGAACGGAGCGGAAACGGGAATAACCGCTGGATTTGGTCTAATATCCGTCTGTGGTTAAACAGTTCGGCGGGCGCGGGGGCGTGGTATTCAGCCCAGCACGGGCAGGACGCGCCACCGAATAACTCGAATGTGTGGAGCACATACAACGAGTACGAGGCAGAAGCGGGCTTTCTGGCGGGGTTCTCCGCGAACTTCATTGCGGCCCTGCTAACCACCAACCGAACCGTTGGCAAAGCGCAGGTGGACGGCGGCGGAACAGAAACATGCACCGACAAGATTTTCTTTGCCACGTCAACGGAAGTTGGATTGTCGGGCGACGTGGTGGCCGGAAGCAAACTTGCGCTATTCACGGATGACAATTCCCGCAAGGCGAAGCCAACAGCGGAATGCGTATCAAAAAGCGAATACCAGACAAGCAGTTTTAACGTCAATGACCCGTGGTACTGGTGGCTTGCGGACGCTTATGCGTCGGATTCGTGCAGCGTCCGCTACGTCAATTCCTCCGGCGCGGTGGACGGGAGCAGCGCGTGCAACGGCTACGGGGGCGTTCGCCCGCTTTGTAATCTAAAATCTGAAATCTTGGTATCTGATAACCCGGATTCGGACGGCGCATACACGATTATTTGGAACCGCGCCCCGTCGGTCCCGGATTCCATCGACGTTCCGAGCGACGTTCGGGGCGGCGAAAAACTGACCGTGACGTGGGGGACCTCCACCGACCCGGACAACAACCTTTCGGGGTACATCCTCGAACGGCAGTACAACGGCGGCGGCTGGGCGCAGGTCTACAAGGGAATCAACCGGACGTACACCGACCAGATCACAAAGGGCTGGGAGAATGTGGCGTACCGGGTCAAGGCATACGACAGCGCGGGCGCAGAATCGGCGTACAAAACCAGCGCGACACGGACAGTCATCAACAACACGCCGCCCACGATCAGCGGGACAGATACGGACCTTGGGGCAAAGACCGGAGCGTTCGACCAGAGATACACCGTCACCGACCCGGACAGCGGCCAGACGATCACCGTCGTTGAGAAGATCGACGGAACGCAAAAGCGGTCCTACGCCGCGACCAGCGGGCAGGAATACACGTTCAGCGTCACCGCGGATGAATGGCGGAAGCTGTTGAACGGGCCCCACACGCTGACGGTGACGGCGACGGACAATTACGGCGGAGCCGCGACGCGGACTTACACATTCAGCAAGAACGAAACTGAAATCGAACTGACCCTTGCAACGCCTCTTGAAGCCGACGACATGGTGACAAAGGCGATTATGTCCATCACCCGGCAGATTCCGGCGGGTGCAGAATTCACCGTGGAGGCGTGCAACAACGGCCACGACGATTCCCCCGCGTGGGAGGACGTGACGCAGGCCGTCACCAGCGGGAGCAAGTTTTTCCTTTCCAACGACAGCAAGACGGCGGAGGAATGGGGATTCAATTTCCGAATCAAGGTGAAGCGGAACAGCGCAAGCGGGGATTGCTTTATTTCATCCGTGGGAGGGAATTTTGAATGAGCGTACAGCATAAGCGGACAAGTATCAAGAACAAGCCGAAAACGGTTGAAGAGTTGACCGCGCAGGGGGCGGAACTGGAACGCAAGGTTTCGGAGTTGGAGCAGAGCGGCGGGGGCGCGTCCCCGGCCATGCAAGCGGCGGTCATGTCCGCCCGGCTGACCATGAACGACGAAATCAAGGCCGGGAAACGAACAGGAACCGACGTTGTGGCTTGTGAAGCGTTGTTCGAGGAATGGAAGCCCGGAAAATATGAGAAAGACGACGTGCGGGTTCACGACGGGCAGGTGTGGCGGTGCTGTCAACCACACGACAACAAGAACAACCCCGATATTAAGCCGGGCAAATCTCCGGCGCAATGGGTCCCATATCACACCACAGACCCCCAAAAGGCAAAACCGTTCATTCAGCCCACGATGGCGGAAGATTCCTACCAAAAGGGCGAAGTCTGCTTGTGGACTGACGGCAAAGTTTATCGGTCCACGATGGAAACCGCAAACGCCTATTCCCCCACAGACTATCCGCAGGGATGGGAAGTTGTGGACATGGAGTAAGCGAACACCCCGGCGCGGACCTGTACCGCGCCGGGGCCATTCTATCACGGGAGGAAAAGGAACGTGACAATCACCGAACTTCTGTCCGGCGGCGGTGGGATTGTCGGGCTTTTGCTGGTGCTTCTGACGTTGGTTCAGATTGCCCCTATCAAGGTCAATCCGTGGACGGCGATCGGAAAGGCCGTCGGGCGGGCGATCAACGGGGACGTGATCGAGAAGTTAGAAGAAACCCGGCGAACCCTTGACGATCACATCAAGACCGACGACGCGCGCAACGCAGACATGCACCGGGCCGCGATTTTACGGTTCAACAATGAACTATTGCGGGATATTCCCCACACGCGGGAAGAATTTTTTGAAGTTTTAAGCGAAATTGACTTTTACGAGCAATATTGCGACACCCACAAAGAGTATATCAACAACCGCGCAACACACGCCGCCGCAAACATCAAACGAGTTTACGACGACAGATTGATAAAGCATGATTTTTTATGAAAGGCGGTGTGAAACGTGCTTTACCTTATCAGCGCCGCCGCCGGGCTAATCGGTGGAATTGCCGCGGTCCTCCTATTTGGCGGACGGCGGAGCCGCCGGAAGAAAGAGCAGGACCGCCGAAAGATCGAGTTTTCAAAACTGGTTCTTTCGGCGGTGCTTTTAACCTATTTCGCGGGGTTCGTCGTCGGCGTTCGTGTCGTCATCCTTGACCCGTCGCAACTTGGTGTTTTCCTCGCCTATGTGGGAACCCCGGCGGCAACGGCAATCGGCTTTTACAGTTGGAAAGCAAAGGCGGAAAACGTGGTGAAGATCAAACAGGCGAACCCGACGGCGACGGAGGGAATGCCCGTAGACCTGAACAACATTCAGCCATAGCGGAGGAACACAAATGACACAGGAACAGAAAGCATTTATTGAGCGGGTGGGCGCGCTGGCCGCGGCGGATATGCAGAAAAGCGGCGTTCTCGCCTCCCTGACAATCGCACAGGCGATCTTGGAAAGCGGCTGGGGAAAATCCGGCCTGACCGTCAAGGCGAACGCCCTGTTTGGCATCAAGGCCGGGACAAGCTGGAAAGGCCGTGTTTACAGCACGAAAACGCAAGAGTGTTACGACGGCGTGACCTTTACCACCGTGACGGCCCTTTTCCGAGCATACGACAGTTGGGAAGAGAGCGTGGCGGACCATTCGGCCCTGCTGACGGGCGCGGCACGGTATAAAGCCGTTGTCGGGGAGCGGGACTATAAAACCGCTTGCCGGGCGATCAAGGCGGCGGGCTATGCCACGGACCCAAAGTACCCGGACAAGCTGATTCAGATTATCGAATCATACGGCCTGACGGCCTACGACGGCGCAGGACAGGCCGGAGCGGACGGCGGGTCAAAATACACGGCTGGGGCGGAACGCCCCGCAGACGCGAAAGGAGAGGGCAAAATGAAAGCGTCTGAATTCATCAAGAGACTGCAAGACATCGTGGACCATTACAAGACACTGTACGTCATGGGCTGTTTCGGCGCGCCCCTGACCGGGGGCAACGTGTCCCGATACTGCCAGAACCACAGCTACAACAAGCAGGCGGCGCGCACGGCCATGATCAAGGCCGCGGCGAATCAGAACCCGCCCGTTTTCGGCTTTGACTGCGTGTGCATGATCAAGGGCGTTTTGTGGGGCTGGAACGGCGACGCGTCCAAAACCTACGGCGGCGCGTCCTATGCCTCCGGCGGTGTGCCGGACATCGGAGCCGACGACATGATTACAAAGTGTTCCGGCGTTTCCACCGATTTCAGCAAGATTGTTCCGGGGGAAGCCGTCTGGCTGAAAGGTCATATCGGCGTTTACATCGGCGGCGGAAAGGTGATCGAGTGTTCCCCTGCGTTCAAGAACTGCGTACAGGTGACGGCGTGCCTGAACATCGGCGCAATCTCCGGCATGAACGGGCGCAGGTGGACCAAACACGGCAAATTGCCGTATATCACCTATGACACCGCAGGCGCGGCCACAGGCGGCGCAGGAACGGCGCAGAAGCCCGGCGGGACCTCCGACACCTCCGGCGCGCTGGCGTTCGCCGTGGGCGACGTGGTGCAGTTTACGGGCAACACGCACTACACCAGCGCGGCGGAGGCAAGCGGGAAAGCCTGTAAGCCCGGCCCGGCAAAAGTCACCATGATTTCAAAGGGCGCGAAACACCCGTACCACCTTATCAAGCAGGCGGGCGGCGGGTCCACGGTTTATGGCTGGGTCAACGCGGCGGACGTTCAGAGCGAGACGGACGCGGCCATTGACAAGCTGGCCGGGCTGGGGGTCATCAACTCCCCGGACTACTGGAAAAACGCCGTCGCAGGCGGAAAGGTGGCCTATCTGGATATTCTGTTCACGCAGGCCGCGGCGAAGATTACAAAGGCCGGGCCGCGAACCGCGGACGTGAAATCGGGCGTTGACGCGCTGGTGAAAGCCGGGGTCATCAACACCCCGGAATATTGGTTGCAGAACTACGGGAAATTGCAGAGCCTTGACCTGCTTCTTTGCGCGCTGGGCGGGGCTGTGTAAAAACGAAAGGAGAAACGAATTATGAACATCATTCAATTTCTGGCCGCAAATTGGGACAGTGTTCTTGTGGTCCTCACGTTCCTTGTGCTGGTTGTCGTGCTTATCAAGCGCGGCGAAACAAAGGTTTTGAAGAAGATTCTTTTTAATCTTGTGACACAGGCAGAAAAGCAGTTCGGAAACGGAACGGGCGAATTAAAGTTTGCCGCCGTTGCGGATTGGATTTATCAGCGAATCCCCGCGGTATTGAAACTGCTGTTCACATCGGAAGATATTGCAAAGATGATTGAAGAAGTGTTGGCAGAAGCGAAAAAGGCGTGGGGAGAAAACGAAAATATCAGGGGATATATCGAAGCGCCCTCCGTCGAAAATCTGCTTATTGGCGCAGAGGTACAGGAAGTGCAGGCGGTACGCCTTGCCGATCTTGCAGACCAGAATTAAATTATTGTCCGATTCGGACAGAAACGAAGCCCGCCGGGGAATGACCCCCGGCGGGCTTTTTTGTTTTCTTATGCGCTGACCGTGGACACGTCAAGCCGGAACGCGAGGTCAAGGATCTTTGCGCGGGTTGCGGCGTTGTGCTGAACGGCCTTTTCCAACGTGGCCCGGACCCCAGCGGGAGCAAGGGACAGACCGTAGGCAATCAAGCTATCTTCCGACGCTTTCAGGACGGAACGGGCGACGTTCAGTTCTTCTTCAAGCCCGGCGGCGACAATCAGCGCGGCGCATTCGTCGCTTGCCTTTTCAAAGGCCGCGTCGTCCTCCATACAGTACAGGAATTCGGGAACGGAGCCGTCGGGGTTCACAATGCCGTTGTCGGCAATATACTTCTTTTCAATGGCCTCTTGCTGGGATTCCACTTCCTGAACGCGGGCTTTTGCGGCCATATACTCACGCTGAACCTTGTTTGTGGTGCGCTTCATCATTTGTTCCCCTTTCTCTTGCGGTTAAAATGGACCGCGGCGGCGATAATCAGTTTCACAACGGAAACGACGATCAGGAAGATTCCGAGTTTTGCAAGCATGGTTGACAGTTCAGAAGAAAAAGTGTATTCTATGGGTGGGCGGTGAACCCGCCCATAGAATACGGGGTTTCGGCTTACGTGTGCTTATCAATCAGGAGTAGCGCAAGCCCTACCAGAAAGTCCACGATTGCGGTTATTACGATGGTGCGAACATCGACCCGCGATTTCGTGGGCTTTTTCTTTTTCCTCTTCACCGTTTCACCCCCTTTCTGTTTATTATTATACTCACGTGAGTATGAAAAGTCAAGAGGAAAACGAAAAATTTTCAAAAAAGTTGCGCCGCCGTGGGAGGTTCGGCGGCGCGGGGTCAATCTGTATTTTCGATCAGGCGCATCACGCGCAAGGCAAGATCGCGGGCGGACGCATCTTCCACGCTGTCGGCATAGCGACCCAGAACGCCCAGCAAGCGGGCCTTGTACGCGTCAACCTCCGTCGGTATCTTCACACCGTAGCGGGTTTCGTAGCAGTCGCGGCAGAGGTACGGCGCGTTTGCGGTGATCGCCCCGTTGTTTTCGTCGGTGTACTGATACGCCCGGCAACTGCAAAGGGGCTTTCCGCAGGATTCACAACGCCCGGAGAACTTGCGGGAGCGGGTGCGGGCCGTCCGGGTCATGCGGTGGGGCTTATTCGCCACGGAGCCGCCGCCTCCCCTCTTCATCAAGAAGTGCGTCAAGCTGTTCACAGGTGACAACGCGGGCAGATGGATATTTGCAGACGTTCCGATAATACCGGGCCGTTTTAACGGCGAGGTCATAATCTGCGCTTGTCACCGCGGAAATGTAGCCCGCAGAATTGAAAGCGACGGTGGCATAACAAACAGAATCGTTCATCGGGGAAACCTCCATAGATTAGATTTTGATTTCGGAACAAGGGGCGGCGGCTTGCGCCGCCACGGTAAATCATCCGGCCACGAACACGCCCAGCGGAGAGCCACCCGCAGACCGCCACCCGCGGCGGTGAATGTCGGAGAGGCGGACCCGTTCGGGACGGTCCGGGCGGCTGTCCCAGCGAATCAGGGCAAACACGCCGCCGCGGAAGAACCGCCCGCCGGGGACATCCTCAAAGCCGATTACCGTTCCGCCCTCCACGGGATAGCAGGCACCGCAGACGCATTCGACGCGCTGGCCGATCATTACAATTACCGTCCCGTTGTCGGCGGGCTGGGAAATGGTGATCACGTTGGAGGGGGCCGCGTCCTCCGCGGGAACGGAAACGGCGGATTCCTCCGCGGCTGGGGCCTCTTCCTCCGGCTGAACCTCACGTTCAGCGCGGAACGTGGGAGCCATAGAATAGCGGTCCGGCTGGATATATTCGCCGGAATCATCGAAGCGAATCTTGGAACGGCGGGATTCGCCCATATACTCATAAGAAACGGTTTTCGCGGTCCGCCCGGTGATCTTGATGGAGAAAATGCACTCACTGTCGCAAATGCTACGCGTGAAGTATTCCTTGCCGATTTCAAACTTTTTCATGTGATTACCTCCCATATATAAAAACCAGAAATTGAAGTGTTGTCGTTTACCGTGTCGGCCCCCTTTTCGTGTCGGCCCGTAAGGTTGGCCCCCGCCGTATTCTTTACGCCCCGGCAGGTGGGCGGCTTTCGCTTCCCTCTTTCTGCCTTTATTATACTCGCGTGAGTATGAAAAAGCAAGATGGGAAGTTGCACAAAAATACTCACGTGAGATTGTATAGTTTTTCATACTTGCGTGAGTATTCAGAAAATGATATAATCAGCGGAGAAAGGAGGCGGAACACATGGAAAAGAAAAAGTATGCGTGCAACACGCGGGCGAAGAACAAGTGGAACGCAGAAAATTACGACCGCCTTTACCCCTATGTAAAGATCGGGAAAAAGGCGGTCTATCAAAAAGCGGCAGAAGCTGGCGGCTTTGAAAGCCTGAATGACCTGATCGAAACGGCGACGGACAGAATCGCGGCGGAGGTTTTGGGGCTGACCCCGGAGCAATACGCGGCGGAAGTGCAGGCGGCGGCAGAGAAAGCAAAAAAGAAAGGGGAAGCAACATGAGATACAGCGGAATAGAAATTAAAATTGCTAATGATATGCGCTGTTGCAATTCTTGCTATGCGAAAAACTACGACGAAGAGCAAAAAGGAGTAGGAAAACACGTCGGAAGAATCATAACGATTCAAACTGGACAAACGGTGATTAGTTTGTGTGACGAATGCGCAAGAAAATTGATTGTATCATTGGGAGAACTGATGAACGAATAAGGGAAAAACGGCGAGCATGATTCAATGCCCGCCGTTTTTTCTTACCCGTTCAATGCCGCGTGCTGGTAAAAGTCGTCGCAGATCACGGGAATGTTGTTGTAATCGAAATTGCCGAAGTTGATCTTGCTAATGGTGTCTTTGTAGAATGTCGCTTTCATCACGGTTTCGGTGGACGTGTTTCCGTAAGCGTCCACGAGCGGGAAAGACCAGAAAAGCGTTACGCGCCCGATGTCGTCGCGGGATTGCAGGGATTCCAGAATGCCGGCGGCCTGCATCAGCATTCCTTTCCGAACCATATTCGAGGTTAGATGATCTTTCCCGGAAAGATAAATGTCCACAAAGGAGCCGTCCGAACTTTCTCCGACGCTGGCCGCGTCGTAAATACTGACATCTTCTTTTTCGGCATTGGCCGCGGTGATCGCGTCGTCAACTGCCTGTTCCAGCGTGGCCGGAGTTTCCGGCGCGGCGGGGTCATCCGTGGGCGCAGGTTCTACGGGAGCCGGGGCGGGGGTTGGGTAAAGTTCCTCCCCGTTGTATTCCACGCGGTCAACCACGCCGTCGGTGTAATAGACATCGTACACGTAAAGCCCGGCGGAAACTTGGCAATGTCCGTCGTCGCCCGCCTTTCTGGTGACATTTGTTACTTTTGCTTCCATGCCGCAGGACACAAGGACGATGAATACTTCATCGGCCTGTTCCGGCGTGATCGCCATACCGGAAGAAAGCGCGCTTTGCGAATCGGCGTAAAAGTCGTACTGTTCGGACAATTCGGCGTGCTTGGGCGTGTCGTAGTCCGCAAGGCACCCGGAGAGGGAGAGGGCAAGACAGGCCGCAAGAAAAAGAGAAAGCAATCTTTTCATGTGAAATCCTCCATTTCGCCGCCCGTTGTGTCGGGCGACCCGTATTTTTGCGGGTTTGAATCCATTGGAATTATTGGATTCTGACCTTTAACACAATTATCGGCGGTACGCGTGTTAAAGTCAAGAAAAATGCGAAACTTTAACACATGTGGAGGAACAACCGATGAAGATATATGACTATAAAGGGCGCAAAAATCTTTGCGGAAACCGCGTAAAAGAAGCCCGCGCACGCCTAAAAATCACGCAAGAGGACCTTGCGGCCCGGTTACAGGTGGAGGGAATCACGATGGAGCGGGACAGCGTAAGCCGAATTGAAATTGGAACGCGTTTTGTGACAGATTATGAACTTGTCGTTCTCGCAAGGGTCCTAAACGTGTCTTTGGAATGGCTGACAGAGCAGAACGAAAAATAAATACTTGCGTGAGTATGAAACAAATGCTATAATATGACCACAACGGCGGAGGAAACCCCGCAAGAACAAGGGAGAACGAAAGAAACCCGCCCGGATTGGGCGGGTTTCTTTGCTTTGTGGAGGTTGTGGCATGGGACACGTATTTAGCCATTTATCAAAAACAGACCGTTATAAAATTGAAGCCCTCTTGAATCAGGGGCATACAAAACGGGAAATTGCGGACGAATTGCACGTGCATATCAGCACGATTTACCGCGAAATCAAACGCGCTCGCTGGCAGTATTTGGACGGTGATACATGGATTACAGAAGATCGCTATAACCCGGACGGGGCGGAAAAGAGATACCGCGAAAACCTCGCCGCAAAAGGCGCACCGCTGAAAATCGGGCGCGACTTTGAGCTTGCGGAATACATAGAACGAAAGATTATCGTGGAAGATCGTTCGCCCGCCGCGGCCCTTGCCGAAATCAGGTTGGAGGGGCGGACGTTCAAAACCTCGATTTGCGTAAGCACGCTTTACAGTTACATTACAAAGGGCGTTTTCCTGTCCCTGACCAACAGCAATTTGCCGGAGAAATCGAAGCGAAAGCGAGAATACAAGAAAGTTAAAAAGACCGGAAAGCGTGCGTCGTATGGAAAAAATATCGAAAAACGCCCGGACGAAGTGAACCAGAGAAGCACTTTCGGGCATTGGGAGGGCGACACAGTTTACAGTAAAAAAGACGGGTCAAACGCCCTGTTTGTGCTGACAGAGCGTTTGACCCGATGGGAAATCATTACAAGAATCAAAGACCGGACGGCGGCAAGTGTTGTAAAGGCAATGGACCGCATAGAACGGAAATTCGGTGCGGACCTTTTCGCAAAGGCATTTAAGACGATCACATTCGACAACGGCGGGGAGTTCTCCGACGTGAAGAGGTTGGAACGGTCCGTGGTGCGAAAGGGAAAACGGAGGACAGCGGCTTACTACTGCCACCCGTATTCATCGTATGAACGCGGGTCAAATGAGTGCCAGAACAAAATGATTCGCCGGAAGTTTCCGAAAGGAACCGATTTCGGAAAAGTGTCCGCGGCGGAGATCGAGGCGGCGGAAGCATGGATGAACAATTATCCGCGTGAAATATTAGGATGGAAAACGGCTGAAATCTGTTTTCGGGAGTGTATTGCCGCCCTTGCCTGATGCCCTAAAAATAAATTTTTATATTTTTTTCGCATTTACTATTGACATTTCCGGGGGAGTTGACCGGCGTGCGCTTTTCGAGCGAAGATTTCTCGGCACAGACTTTCCGGTGTGCCCGAACCGTGTGAACGGTTCGCCGTTTCTGGGCGAAGAGTGCGCTGTGGCACAGCGGGGGACTGCGGCACTCGCCGCGGGAGCAAAGAGGAAGGGACACCCATGGTTTCCCTTCCTCTTTGAACTCCTACCTTTCCCTTGTTAGATAGTCTGGCGCAGATTGCCGACATGTGACCGCTGCGAAATGGGGGAACGACAGAGGATTTTTTCTTCCGTGTCTTTCTCAACCTATTCGCAGTGTCAGATACCGTTCTGCTACACAGGTCGGCTACTTCCAGCAGGCGCAACATACCCGTGTCGCGCAATTTGTTAGTCTGGAGGTTACAGACAGCACTTACGAATCTATCTATTTAGTAGCATTTATCCTCGCAGGCCCTGTCCATCATAACGCGCTGACGAATTGTGCGGCACTGTCATGCCGCACTCTGCGTTGATTAACCCGCATGTGTAGCAGTACGCTGTCTGTGAATTGCGAAAAGGCGGAGAAAGCGATTGAGCGGTAGACCGACTGCCGTTCCCCTTTTCCTGCTTACGCAGTCTACCGTCTGCACCCAAGGTAGGCTACCAAGGGAAACGGGTGTTCAAAGAGGGTAGAAACCGTAGGTGTCTACCCTCTTTGCCCTCAGCGGCGGGCGCCGTGGTTTGCCAAGAGCAACAATTCGGTGCGCATATTGACATTTTTGTGTGCATATGCTATCATAAAGCGCAATAAGGGAGTAGTCGGCGCGGTTGTTCCGCCGCGCGGCAGAGCCAACATACTGGGGAGGACGCTCCTCTGGTTTTGCATGAAATGACGAGACTTATCTGTTCTACGCGGCAGATGGGTCTTTTTTTGTGCCTGTTTTCCGCCGGATAAACGACTGAGGAGGACAAGAAAATGGGTTTGCTGGAGTTGTTTTTGATCGCAGTCGGTCTGTCGATGGATGCGTTTGCGGTGTCTGTCTGCAAGGGACTGAGCGTGCGCACGCTCAAGGCTAAGCACGCGGTCATCTGCGGACTGTATTTCGGCGGCTTTCAGCTTTTAATGCCGCTTATCGGCTTTGCACTCGGCGTGCGCTTTCAGTCGCTCATCACGAGCATTGATCACTGGATCGCCTTTGTGCTGCTGGGGCTTATTGGTGCAAACATGGTGCGCGAGTCGCGCGAGCACGATGACGAAAGCGTCAGCGATTCGTTCCGCTTTATGACCATGCTGCCGCTGGCGGTTGCCACGAGCATTGATGCGCTTGCGGTCGGTGTGACGTTTGCGTTCCTGCAGGTCGATATCGTTCCGGCGGTGTCGTTCATCGGTGCAACCACATTTGTGCTGTCGTGCATCGGCGTGAAGATCGGCCATGTGTTCGGCACAAAGTACAAGTCCCGCGCAGAGCTGTTCGGCGGTATCGTATTGATTTTGATGGGTCTCAAAATCCTGCTGGAGCATTTGGGTTTTCTGGGATAAAGCGGATTTTACCGTTCCACAGCAAAAAAAGAGCACGCCTAAGGGCGTGCAATTTTTTTTGCAGCTCCTGCCGCATTTCGGCAAAGCAGAAACAGGCAGGACAGGCGCACCGCAGTGCGCCGCATTCAATTCTCTATAAAAGTCAGGGCGTGTACCTGACTTTTATCCCACTGCCTCGGGACACGTGTCCCGAGCCTCGTCCGCCGTGCGGACGAGAGGGGGTTATCCGAGGCAGTTCCCAAGGAAACTGCCTCGGTAACTAAGGGGGACAGCGTCCCCCTTAGTGGCAGGCGGCTTCGACGCCCGCCATATCCTGCACGGTCTTGCAGGTCAGCTCCTTGCTGATCTTGCCCGCAAAGCCGGTCAGCGTCTTGCCCGGACCGATCTCGCATGCCGAGGTCAGACCGGCAGCCATGCCGTTCTTCACCAGCTGCGTCCAGCGAACCGGAGAGATCATGTGCTGCTCGAGATGGGCCGGCAGGTCGGAGCAGTCGTAAACCTTGCCGTCGAGGTTGGAGTAAATATCCATCTTCGGTGCGGAGAAGGTAAAGTCCGCAACGTAAGCGCGCAGCTCTGCGGCAGCCTTTGCCATCAGCGGGGTATGGAATGCACCGGATACCGCAAGCGGGAGCGCACGGCGTGCGCCGGCAGCCTTGCAGTTTTCGATCGCCTCTGCGAGAGCCGCCTTTTCACCTGCGATAACCAGCTGACCCGGGCAGTTGTAGTTTACCGGACGGACCACGCCGGAGGTCACCTTCGCGCAGGCTTCTTCAATTACGCTGTCCTCCAGACCGAGGATAGCCGCCATGCCGCCGTCGATCGAGTCTGCTGCCTGCTGCATCAGCTTGCCGCGCATGGAAACGATCTTCACGCCGTCTGCGAGGGAAACAACGCCTGCAGCCGCCAGTGCGGTGTATTCACCGAGCGAGAAGCCTGCCGCTGCCTTGAATTCCACGCCTGCTTCCTTCAGTGCAGCCCAGGCTGCCATGGAATGGGTGAAAATCGCGATCTGGCTGTTCTCCGTGCGGGAGAGCGTTGCCTTGTCGCTCTCAAAGCACAGCTTGGCTACATCCAGACCGGCGCCTTCGCTTGCTTCCTCAAAAACCAGCTTGGCAGCCTGCGAGTTCTCATAAAGATCCTTGCCCATGCCGGGGGCCTGTGCGCCCTGACCCGGGAAAAATGCAAAACCGTAGTTCACGTTTCGTTCCTCCAAAATAATAATCAAACGCTGACAGCACCGTATTTTAATAGATATTCTTCACACAAAGTGTTGCTAAATAATAACGGTCTGTCTTGACAATTTACTGTGCTTTTATTATAATAGTCGGAGAATACTTTGTCAATCTAACTATTGTCGCTTTTCCACGCTTTTTGGGAGAGCGATTTGGACTTTTTAGGAGCGTGGAAATCATCAACAGTAAACTGATCGGCACGGGCGCCTGCATTCCGGATTTTGTCCTGACCAACGCCATGCTGGAAAAAATGGTCGATACCAACGATGAGTGGATCGTGCAGCGCACCGGTGTGCGCGAGCGCCGCATCGCAAAGAATACACATACATGGGAGCTGGCGCTCGGTGCCGCACAGGACGCACTCGCGGACGCAGGCATTACCGCAGAGGAGCTTGACCTTATTCTCGTCAGCACCTGCTCGCCGGATACCAACACGCCGAATACGGCGTCTATCCTGCAGGACAAGCTGGGTGCGCGTCAGGTCGGCGCGTTCGATATCAACAATGCCTGCACCGGCTTTGTCTCCGCGACCGACATTGCGGACAGTTACATTAAATCCGGCAAGGCAAAAACCGTACTGGTTGTCTCGGCGGAAACGCTTTCGCGCATCGTGGACTACACCGACCGCTCGACCTGCATTCTGTTCGGCGACGGTGCCGCTGCAGCCGTTTATCAGGCGACTGAGGACGAAACGGTCGGCATTCTGTCCACCTTCACCGCGGCAGACGGCTCGGGTGCAGAGTACCTGCACATGGAAGCCCTGCCGGTCGAGGATCCGCTTTCCGGTGACCGCACGGTGGACCCGAAGGCACGTTTCCTGAAAATGCAGGGTGCACCGGTCGTGCGCTTCACCGCAAGAGCCGTACCGCTTGCGATCGACACCGCACTCAAGCGGGCGGGCGTCACCGCAGAGGAAATCGACTGGGTGGTGCCGCATCAGGCGAATCTGCGTATTCTGGATGTTATTGCACGCAGATACCATCTGCCGAAGGAGAAGATCTACGTCAATATGGACCGTTTCGGCAATACCTCGTCGGCAAGCGTGCCGATCTGCCTGAACGAAATGCGTAAAAACGGCCTGCTGCACGAGGGTCAGACCATTGTCTGCACCGGCTTCGGCGGAGGACTTACTTATGGCGCTTTTGTACTGAAATTGTAATTACAGTACAATATTCAACAGAAATGTACGATACCAGATATTCAGTGCAATAACATTTGGTTACATTTCGTGAAAAATATGCTATAATAACTTGATAGATTTAGAATTACAAGAAATTACCTGTATAAAAGGGGAGAATGACCTATGAAAACCAAGATCACAGAACTTCTCGGTATCGAATACCCGATCGTGCAGGGCGCTATGGCGTGGATCGCGGAGCACCATCTGGCTGCTGCGGTTTCCAAGGCAGGCGGTCTGGGCATTATCGCGGGCGGCGCGGCTCCGGTCGATTACATCCGTGAGGAGATCCATAAGGCGCGTGCCATCACGGACAAGCCGCTCGGTATGAACATCATGCTGCTCTCCCCGAATGCGGACGATCTGGCACAGCTAGCCATCGACGAGAAGATCGAAGTGCTGACCACCGGCGCAGGCAATCCGGGCAAGTATATCGCGGACTGGAAGAACGCAGGCATTAAGGTTATGCCGGTCGTCGCTTCGGTTGCACTGGCAAAGCGCATGGAGCGCGCAGGTGCAGATGCGGTTATCGCAGAGGGTATGGAAGGCGGCGGCCACATCGGTGAGCTGACCACCATGCCGCTCGTTCCGCAGGTTGTAGACGCACTGAGCATCCCGGTCATCGCCGCAGGCGGCATTGCAGACGGCCGCGGCATGGCAGCTGCCATGATGCTCGGCGCCGAAGGCGTACAGTGCGGCACCGTGTTCCTCGCATCCAACGAGTGCTACATTTCGGATAAGTACAAGGAGCTCGTCCTCAAGGCTACCGACATTTCGACCGTTGTTACCGGTCGTCCGTCCGGTCATCCGGTGCGTTCGCTCAAGACCCCGATGGCGCGCAAGTGCCTCGAGCTCGAGAAGCAGAACACCAATGCCTCCCTTGAGGAGCTTGAGAAGGCAACCGCCGGTTCGCTGCGCAAGGCCGTGCAGGACGGCAACTATGAGGAGGGCACCTTTATGTCCGGTCAGATTGCGGGTATGCTCAAGGAGCTGCATCCGTGCGAGGAGATCCTCAAGGGCATGACCGCGCAGGCAGAGGACCTTCTGAAGAACGCTTACAAGAGATTTGAATAAGAGCGGAGAGTGAAGAGATACGAAAACTCCTCACTCCTGCCTGCCTATAGAATGGAGTAAACAATGAGCTTAGCAATCGTAACCGGCGGTTCCCGCGGCATTGGCGCGGCAATCGCGGAAAAGCTGGCGCAGGACGGCTTCGACGTCCTCATCAATTGTGCGTCCTCGGTCGAAAAGGCTGAGGCTGTGGCGGAGAAGTGCCGCGCGCACGGCGTCAACGCTTATGTGAAGAAGTGGGATGTTGCGGACTATAACGCCTGCAGCACCGCGCTCAAGGAAATTAAGGAAGAGATCGGCGTACCGTTCGTTCTCGTCAACAATGCGGGCATCACCCGCGACGGTCTGATGGTCCGCATGAAGGAGGACCAGTTCGACGACGTTATCCGCACCAACCTCAAGGGCGCATTCAACATGCTCAGCCTGTGCGGTGCGATGATGATGCGCGCAAAGCAGGGCCGCATCATCAACATCACCTCGGTTTCGGCGTTCACCGGAAACTACGGCCAGATCAACTACACCGCTGCCAAGGCGGGTATGGTCGGCATGACCAAGACCGCCGCCAAGGAGCTGGGTGCGCGCGGCATTACAGTAAACGCGGTCGCTCCGGGCTGGATCGCCACCGAGATGAGCGACAAGGTGCCCGAGGACATCCGCGAGAACGCCAAGAAGCAGATCGCGCTCGGCCGTTTCGGCAAGCCGGAGGAGATCGCAGGCGTGGTTGCCTTTCTGGCTTCCGACGCTGCAAGCTATATTTCCGGCCAGACGATCATCGCGGACGGCGGACTTTATTAAGGCATCACCGGACAATTCGCCTGCGGCACTTTGCGGTAATTTTCCGCTCTGATGTCGGCCGCAGTTTCTTGTGCAGGCTCCGGCCGCACTGCTGCGATTTTTGCAATACACAAAGTATTGCTGCAAACCCGCGCCTAATCAGAACGCAAAATTCCTGCGCAAATTGCTCTTGCCGAATTATCCGGTGAAACCTTTTTGCTGCGTGGAATAAAAATTGCGATTAGATAAATGCGTGATATTGGAATGAAGGAGCAAATATATGGAACGTGTAGTAATCACCGGCATGGGTGCTATCACTCCGGTCGGCAACGATGTGCCGTCGTTTTGGGAGTCGCTCAAGACCGGCAAGTGCGGCATCGGTCCCATCACCAAGTTTGATGTATCCGATTTTAAGGTAAAGCTGGGTGCAGAGGTCAAGGACTTCGACCCGACCCAGTATATGGAGAAGCGTGAGGCGCGCCGTGCAGACGCAAATGTGCATTACGCAATGGCGGCAGCGGTTCAGGCTGTCGAGCAGGCAGGCCTCAAGGAAGGCAATTTCGATCCCTATCGCACGGGCGTTATCTTCGGCTCGGGCGTAGGCGGTCTGCACGTTGCAGAGCAGGAGGTCCCGAAGCTGCTCGAAAAGGGTCCCGGCCGCGTTTCGCCGTTCGCTATCCCGGAGATGATCGCCAACATCGCGGCGGCTTATATCTCCATGCACTTCGGCTTCAAGGGCGAGAATTTCTGCCCGGTCTCCGCGTGCGCGACCGGCAACCACTCCATCGGTGAGGCAATGCGCGCCATCCGCCACGGCTATCAGGATGTCGTTGTCTGCGGCGGCACCGAGAATGGTATTATCCCGATCTCGATGGCAGGCTTCCAGAACATGAAGGCCGTTCACATGGGCGAGGACCCGACGGCGGCTTCCATCCCGTTTGATGCACGCCGTTCCGGCTTTGTCATGGGCGAAGGCGCAGGCTGTCTCGTACTTGAGAGCCTGACGCACGCACAGCAGCGCGGCGCGACCATTCTGGCAGAGGTGGCAGGCTACGGTGCCTCCGGCGACGCTTACCACATCACCAGTCCGTCTCCGGACGGCGAAGCAGCGGCGCACGCCATCCGCGGCGCCATCGAGGATGCCGGTCTGACCCCGGCTGACGTTGACTATATCAACGCGCACGGCACCTCGACCCCGCTCAATGAAAAGTACGAAACCATCGCCATCAAAAAGGCGTTCGGCGACGAGGCTTACAACGTAAAGGTATCCTCCACCAAGTCCATGACCGGCCACCTGCTGGGCGGCGCGGCTGCGGTTGAGGCCATTGCCTGCGTTATGGCAATCCGTGATGGCATTGTACCGCCGACCATCGGCTACAAGGAGCCGGATCCGGAGTGTGATCTGGATATCACCCCGAACAAGGCGGTTGAGATGCCGATCAATGTTGCCATCTCCAACTCGCTCGGCTTTGGCGGCCACAACGCCTGCATCCTGATCAAGAAGGTATAAAAATGGACATCAAAGAACTGAAAGACATCGCGCTTGAGCTGATGGACGCACTGGCTGCAAAAAAGCTGGGCGAGGTCGAGCTCGAGCTGGATGACGCAAAAATCAAGATCAAGGCAGCTGAACCGGCTCCCGTGATCGCTGCAGCATCGGTAGCAGCGGCGGCACCCGCAGCGGCGCCGGCGGCAGCACCCGCAGCGGAGAGCGCAGACGCGGCACCGGCAGAGGAGCAGCTTCCGGCAGGCACGCAGGTGAAGAGCCCGCTGGTCGGCACGTTTTATTCTTCTCCGTCTCCGGACGAACCGCCGTTCGTGCTGGTCGGTCAGCAGGTGAAGGAGGGCGATACCCTCTGCATCATCGAGGCGATGAAGATCATGAACGAGATCAAGGCACCGTGCGACGGCAAGGTCATCCGCATTATGGCGCAGCCGGGCGATATGGTGGAGTATAACCAAGTCCTTTGTGTTATTGAGTAAGACGTAAGCATCTGCCGCGCATCAGCGCGGATTCAATAGAATTTGCATAGCAAATTCATAAAAACGGGGAGCAAGTATCACCGTTTTTATACCGATAGAGGGAGAAAGTTTCGACCGACGGGAGGAACTTTCGTACGACTTGGGAACGGTCCACGATCCGTTCCTATTACCGGCAAAACTGTAGTTTTGCGGTAATTATCTTGCTTTTTAGATTGAGAGGGATTATAATATGCTGAACAAAGAACAGATCATGGAGATCCTTCCGCACCGTCCGCCGATGCTTCTGGTGGACGAGATCCTCGAAATGGACGAGAACCATGTAGTCGGTGCGCTGCACCTGACCGGTGACGAGTTCTTCTTCCAGGGCCACTTTCCGGGCAACCCGATTATGCCCGCGGTGTTCCGTCTGGAGGCGCTCGCGCAGGCAGGCGGCGTAGCGCTGCTGTCTCTGCCCGAATTCAAGGGCAAGACTGCGGTCTACACCGGCATTGACAAGGCGAAATTCCGCGCAATGGCAAAGCCGGGCGATACCCTTCGTCTGGAAGTTACCTTCACCAAGCGCCGCGGCCCGATGGCAGTAGCCGAGGGCATTGCCTGGGTCGGTGACGAGAAGGCCGCCGAAGCGGAGATCAAATGCATGGTCATCAATGACTGAGGCGGGAGAGAGCTAATCGAATGTTTCAGAAGGTACTCATTGCGAACCGCGGCGAGATTGCGGTCCGCATTATTCAGGCCTGCCGTGATTTAGGCATTATCTCGGTGGCCGTTTACTCCGAGGCTGACCGCGAAGCGCTGCACGCGCAGATCGCGGACGAAGCGGTCTGCATCGGTCCGGCCCGTGCGGCGGACAGCTACCTGAATATGGATAATATCATTTCGGCGGCGCTGGCTTCCGGCTGTCAGGCCATTCATCCGGGCTTCGGCTTCCTGTCCGAGAATCCGGATTTTGCCGAGCGCATCACGCAGGCCGGTCTGGCGTTTATCGGCCCGACTGCGGCAACCATCCGTCTGATGGGAGACAAATCCGAGGCAAAGCGCAACGCGATCGCCGCAGGCGTTCCGGTCGCGCTCGGCACGGACGGTCCGCTGCGTGATTTTGACGAAGCCATCTCCGAGGCCGAGCGCATCGGCTATCCGGTCATGCTCAAGGCGGCATCCGGCGGCGGCGGCAAGGGCATCCGCGTGGCGGAGAGCGTCAAGGACCTCAAGGACGCGTACGACAACGCCTCTGCAGAGGCTATCGCCAACTTCGGTGACGGCCGCCTGTACATGGAAAAATATATTCACAATCCGCGCCATATCGAGGTGCAGATCCTGGGCGATAACTACGGGAATGTGGTGCACCTGTTCGAGCGTGAGTGCTCGGTGCAGCGCCGCCACCAGAAGCTGATCGAGGAAAGTCCGTCGGCTTTCGTCACGCCCGAGCTGCGCGAGAAGATGACCTCGGCGGCTGTTGCGCTGGCAAAGCGCGTCGGCTACCGAAACGCGGGTACGATCGAATTTCTGGTCGATAACGACCGCAATTTCTACTTCTGCGAGATGAACACCCGCATTCAGGTCGAGCACCCGGTCACCGAGGAGGTCACCGGCGTAGATCTGGTCTGCGAGCAGCTTCGCGTGGCGGCAGGCGAGCCGCTGTCCTTTAAGCAGGAGGATCTGACCATCCGCGGTCACGCCATCGAGTGCCGCATCAACGCCAAGGGCCCCGGCAAGGTGGGCTTCTTCCACACCCCGGGCGGCCCCTGGGTGCGGTTCGACACCTTCCTCTACCAGGGGTATGAGATCCCCCCCTATTACGACAGTATGCTGGGCAAGATGATCGTCTACTCCTCCACCCGGGAGGAGGCCATCCGCAAGATGACCGCCGCTTTGAGCGAGCTGGTCATTGGCGGCACGCTGAACAACATTGAGGACCAGATCGATATTATCCGGGACGAGCGCTTTAAAAAGGGCGACTACTACACCGATTTCATGAAGCATTTCCAAAGGCCGGGGCAGTGAGAAACCGCGCCCCCAGGCCAAAAAAGAAGGGTGATGGCAAGCTATGAATTTGATGGGCCTGTTCCGCTCGCCCCAGAACGAGCTGGAAAAGGGCGGCAAGCCGGTGCCGGAAGAGGACGCCGGCATCCGCACCACCTGCCCCCACTGCGGGGTGCAGCTGCCCTTAAACGATTTGCAGGATAACCTTCAGGTGTGCACCGCCTGCGGGTATCATTTCCGCATCGGCCCTCGGGACCGGATTGGCTATCTGACAGACGAGGAGAGCTTTCAGGAGCTGTACGGCGACATGATGAGCCGGGATATCCTGGACTTTCCCGGCTATGACCAAAAGCTGCGCAACGCCAAGCTGGCCTCTCGGGAGAAAGAGGGCGTGGTGTGCGGCACCGCCCGGGTGGGCGGCGAGCCCTGCGCCCTGTTCGTGATGGACCCCAATTTTATGATCGGCAGCATGGGCACCGTGGTGGGCGAGAAGATTACCCGCCTGTTCGAGTACGCCACCGAGCACTCCCTGCCGGTGGTGGGCTTTACCGTTTCCGGCGGGGCCCGCATGCAGGAGGGCATCCTCTCTTTGATGCAGATGGCCAAGACCAGCGCCGCCCTGCGCCGGCACTCTGACGCGGGCAACTTCTACCTGACGGTGCTCACCGACCCCACCACAGGGGGCGTTACCGCCAGCTTTGCCATGGACGGCGACGTCATCATGGCCGAGCCCGGGGCCACCATCGGCTTTGCCGGGGCCCGCGTCATCGAGCAGACCATCCGCAAAAAGCTGCCCGCGGGGTTCCAAAAGGCGGAGTTCCTGCTGGAGCACGGCTTTGTGGACATCATCGTCCCCCGCACCCAGCAGCGGGAGACCATTGCCAAGCTTTTAAAGCTCCATAGAAAGGGGGCGGCACAATGAGCGCCTATGAAAAAGTTCTGCTGGCCCGGGCCAAGGACCGGCCCACGGGGCTCTCTTACATCGAGAACATCTTTGAGGACTTTATCGAGCTCCACGGGGACCGGCGCTTTGCCGACGACCCGGCCATTGTGGGGGGCGTTGCCACCCTGAAGGGCCAGCCCGTCACCGTCATCGCCATTGACAAGGGCAAGGACATGCGGGAGCGGGTGAAGCGCAACTTCGGCTCTCCCAACCCAGAGGGCTACCGCAAGGCGCTGCGCCTGATGCGCCAGGCGGAGAAGTTCCACCGGCCGGTGGTGTGCTTTGTGGACACCGCCGGGGCCTTCTGCGGCATGGGCGCCGAGGAGCGGGGCCAGGGGCAGGCCATTGCGGAGAACCTGCTGGAGA
>OLRY01000098.1_pt1 | contig 118325 bp, 116 predicted proteins | sample 1672541 | NCBI WGS metagenome assembly OLRY01 (sample SAMEA3136697, study PRJEB25190) | human gut metagenome | biome: human gut; feature: human-associated habitat; material: faeces | place: Austria | collected 2013 | reverse complement strand
GCGGACATTATCATGGACGAGCTCATGCACTTCCACGATGTAGATATCCAGTGGGGCAACCACGATATCTCCTGGATGGGCGCAGCCACAGGCAATCTGGCCTGCATCTGCAATGTGCTCCGGATCGCGATCCGCTACAACGGATTCGACGTTCTTGAGGACGGTTACGGAATCAATCTCCGCCCGCTGTCCATGTTTGCGGCGAAGGTCTACCGGGATGACCCGTGTGAGCGGTTCCTTCCGAAGATTCTGGATGAAAATATCTATGATGCGGTAGACCCGGGACTTGCGGCGAAGATGCACAAGGCGATCACAGTGATCCAGTTCAAGGTGGAAGGCCAGATCACGAAGCGCCACCCGGATTACCAGATCAATGACCGGATCCATCTGGAACATATCAATTTTGAGAAGGGAACCGTAAATATCCACGGAAAAGACTACAAGATGCTGGATATGAACTTCCCGACGATCGACCCGAAGGACCCGTTAAAGCTCACGAAGGAAGAGCAGGAGCTGATCAACAGCCTGGCACTTTCCTTCCGCCACAGCGAGACGCTTCACCGCCATATCCGCTTTGTGTATTCCCACGGCGCGATGTACAAGCGGTGCAACTCGAACCTTTTATATCACGGCTGCATCCCGATGAAAGAGGATGGAACCTTCGAGGAACTGAAGCTCAAGGGGATCATCTACTCCGGAAAACGTCTGCTTGACTATCTCGAGGACGTGGTGAAGATGGCATACTTCCTGCCGGATGACGATCCGACGAAGGACTGGTACCGCGATTTTATGTGGTATTTATGGTGCGGACCGAAGTCCCCGGTATACGGAAAGGACAATATGGCGACCTTCGAGAATTACTTTGTCGCTGACAAGGCAGCCGCGAAGGAAAACATGAACCCGTATTATAAACTGTGCGAAAAAGAGGAATCCTTATGGAGCAGGCTGTTCCGGCAGGACAGGGCAGCATGGCAGCTGTAATGGGAATGGAAACAGAGAAGATCGAGGAAGTGATTGCAGATATTCCGGATGTGAGCATTGCCAATTATAACTGTCCGGGGCAGATTGTGATCACAGGACTTGCACAGGCAGTCAGTGAAGCTTCCGAAAAACTGAAAGAAGCAGGCGGAAGAAGAGTGATCCCGTTAAATGTGAGCGGTCCTTTCCATTCTGCAATGCTGAAAGAAGCAGGAAAAGAGCTGGGCAAGGTTCTGGAAAATGTCACTCTTCATCCACTTCAGATCCCATATGTCACAAATGTAACAGCAGAGTATGTGGAAGATTCAGCAGAGACAAAAGCATTTCTGGAAGAACAGATCGCTTCTTCTGTCCGCTGGCAGCAGAGTGTAGAAAATATGATCAGCCAGGGAGTTGATACATTTGTAGAGATCGGACCAGGAAGAACTCTTGCCGGATTCATGAGAAAGATCAACAGGAATGTAAAAGTATATAATATCCAGACAGTAGAAGATGCAGAAAAAGTCTGCCAGGAAATCGGATGAAGATAATCGCCCAGAAAGGAATTCATATGTCAGATAAAAAAATCGCAGTAGTAACAGGCGGTGCGCGTGGAATCGGAAAAGCCATTGCCATGGAACTTGCAAAAGCAGGAAATATTGTAGTGATCAATTATAATGGTTCAGCAGACAAGGCAGAAGAGACAAAAAAAGAGATTGAGGCAGCTGGTGGACAGGCAGATGTGATGCAGTGCAACGTGGCAGATTTTAATGCGTGTGAGACTTTTTTCAAGGTTATTGCAGAAAGATATGGAAGAGTCGATATCCTGGTAAACAATGCGGGAATCACAAAAGACGGACTTCTCATGAAGATGAGTGAAGAAGATTTTTCCAGAGTAATTGATGTGAATCTGAAAGGTGCGTTCAACTGTATCCGACATGTGTCCAGAATGATGCTGAGACAGCGAAGCGGCCGGATCATCAGCCTTGCGTCTGTAGTAGGTCTCCACGGAAACGCAGGACAGGCCAACTACGCAGCCTCAAAAGCAGGAATCATCGGTCTGACAAAATCCGCTGCAAAAGAGCTTGCATCCAGAGGAATCACCGTAAACGCCATTGCCCCGGGATTTATCAAAACAGATATGACAGACGTGCTTTCTGACAAAGTAAAAGAAAATATCGCGGCATCTATTCCAATGGGAAAAATGGGAACAACAGAAGATGTGGCAAAAGCAGCAGCATTTCTGGCATCTGACGGTGCAGGTTATATCACAGGACAGGTGCTCAGTGTAGACGGCGGAATGGCAATGTAGAGGAGATTTGAGGATGAAAAGACGAGTAGTAGTAACAGGACTTGGCGCAGTAACACCTATTGGAAATGATGTGGAAAGCTTCTGGAACGGCGTAAAAGAAGGAAAAGTAGGAATCGGGCCGATCACCCGTTTTGATACAACAGGATATAAGGCAACACTGGCAGCGGAGCTGAAGGATTTTGTGGCAAAAGACCGTATGGACCCGAGAACAGCCAGAAGAATGGAGCCTTTTTCCCAGTATGCAGTAGCAGCTGCTCTGGAAGCTGTGGAAAATGCAGGCCTTAAGATGGAGGAGGAAGATCCGTACATGGTAGGCGTGATCATCGGTTCCGGTGTGGGAAGCCTTCAGGCAACAGAGCTTAATGAGAAGAAGCTTGTGGAAAAAGGCCCGTCAAGAGTTGATCCACTTCTTGTTCCGAAAATGATCACAAACATGGCAGCAGGAAATGTTTCCATTGCAACCGGTGCAAAAGGAAAATGTACTAACGTTGTAACTGCATGCGCAACAGGAACCCACTGTATCGGAGATGCTTTCCGTGCGATCCAGTACGGGGATGCAGATGTAATGCTTGCAGGTGGAACAGAAGGCGCGATCTGCCCCATCGGAATCGCAGGATTTTCAAGTCTGACAGCCCTCTCCACAAGCGAAGATCCGCTGCGTGCATCCATTCCTTTTGATAAGGACAGAGGCGGTTTTGTTATGGGCGAAGGTGCCGGCATTGTGGTTCTGGAAGAGCTTGAGCATGCGAAAAAAAGAAATGCCAATATTCTTGCAGAGGTTGTTGGCTACGGTGCAACAGCAGACGCATTTCACATTACTTCTCCGGCAGAGGACGGAAGCGGAGCAGCACGTGCTATGGAAAACGCCATGAAAGAGGCGGGAGTTGCACCTGAGGAAGTTGACTACATTAATGCACACGGAACCGGAACACATCATAACGATCTTTTTGAGACAAGAGCTATCAAGCTTGCGTTTAAAGATGCTGCAAAAAATGTGAAGATCAACTCCACAAAATCCATGGTGGGACATCTTCTGGGAGCAGCCGGAGCTGTTGAATTTATTGTGTGTGTGAAATCCATTCTGGACGGCTTTATCCACCAGACAGTGGGAACGAAAGAGACAGAGGAAGAGCTTGATCTCAACTATATGATCGGTGCGCCTGCTAGTCAGGAAGTACGTTATGCAATGAGTAATTCCCTTGGTTTTGGCGGCCACAACGGAACATTACTTGTGAAGAAGTATGAGGAGGAGTGAAAATGGAGTTTAACCAGATCCTTGAGCTGATCGATCATGTATCAGCATCAGAGCTTACCGCTTTTACATATGAGACAGATGATCTGACACTGACAATGGAGCATGGAAAACCACAGATCATCCAGGGTGTTATGGGGGAAACTGTGGAGAACATCCCGGCAGCAGGAATGACAGGTGGAAAAGTCCGCAGGGCAGTTCAGAAGACGGCAGATCAGGTGAATACAGAAGCGCAGAACAACCAGTCAGCATCTGCTGTGCAGGAAAGTAAAAGGCAGTCAGAAACCGTAACAGATACATCAGCTCCGTCCGAGGCTGCTTCTGATCAGTCCGGAAACCTGGTAACATCCCCACTGGTAGGAACCTTCTATGCGGCTCCATCCCAGGATCTCCCTCCTTACGTCCAGGTAGGAGATAAGGTGAAAAAAGGTCAGGTTCTTGCAATCGTGGAGGCCATGAAACTGATGAATGAGATCGAAAGTGATTTCGACGGCGAAATTGCAGAGATCTATGTGGAGAATGGAAAGCCTGTGGAATACGGACAGAAACTTTTTCGCATTAAATAAAAATTACAGATAAAGAACAGATACAGCTGCGGATGAAATATGCAATGATCTTCGGTCAGCACGCTTCACCGAAGCTTTTCAGGAGGATAAATAAATGAAACATCTTGATGTAAAACAGATCGAGGAGATCATCCCACACAGACATCCGTTTCTCCTTGTAGATTATATTGAAGACTATGAACCAGGCGAGTTTGCGGCAGGATATAAATGCGTAACTTTCCGCGAGGATTTTTTCAGAGGACATTTTCCACAGGAGCCGGTAATGCCGGGAGTCCTTATGGTAGAAGCACTGGCTCAGGTAGGTGCAGTTGCCATTCTTTCCCTGGAGGATATGAAGGGAAAAACAGCGTACTTTGGCGGCATCAACAAATGCAAATTCCGCAGAAAGGTAGTTCCGGGAGACAAGCTTCGTCTTGAGACAAAGATTATCCGCAGAAAAGGTCCTGTAGGAATCGGCTCCGCGGTGGCATCTGTTGACGGGGAAGTTGCTGTAGAGGCAGAGCTTACATTTATGATCGGGTAAGGTGATTGTATGATTCGAAAGTTACTGATCGCCAATAGAGGCGAGATTGCGGTGCGTATTATCCGTGCCTGCAGGGAAATGGGAATTGCAACAGTGGCCGTTTATTCTGAGGCAGATGAGGAAAGTCTCCATACACAGCTGGCAGACGAAGCAATCTGCATTGGCCCGGGCCCTTCCGCACAAAGCTATCTGAACATGGAACAGATCATCAGTGCAACCATGGTTTCCGGTGCGGATGCCATTCATCCGGGCTTTGGCTTTCTTTCTGAAAATGCCAGATTTGCAGAGCTTTGTGAGAAATGCGGCATCACTTTTGTAGGCCCTCCATCAAAAGTAATCCGTATGCTTGGCAACAAACAGATTGCAAGAAGCACAATGATAGCTGCAGGAGTTCCTGTAGTTCCGGGAAGTGAAGGCTCTGTGGATGATATTGAGACAGGTCTTAAGGAAGCTGAGCGAATCGGTTATCCTGTAATCATCAAGGCGGCTCTTGGAGGCGGCGGAAAAGGTATGCGTGTGGCAAATACGCCGGAAGAATTTCCGGAGGCCTATGCAACAGCCAGAAAAGAATCCGAGATCGCTTTTGGCGACGGTACTATGTACATCGAACATTTTGTGGTAAATCCAAGGCATATCGAGTTTCAGATCCTTGCAGACAGCCAGGGAAATGTGATCCACCTGGGAGAGCGTGACTGTTCCATCCAGAGAAATCACCAGAAGATGATCGAGGAATCCCCAAGTGCTGCAGTGTCCGATGAGCTGAGGGAAAAAATGGGCCACGCAGCAGTGACAGCAGCCAAAGCAGCAGGTTATGTAAATGCCGGAACTATCGAATTCCTTCTGGAGCCTGACGGAAAGTTCTGGTTTATGGAAATGAACACAAGGATCCAGGTAGAGCATCCGGTAACAGAGTGGGTCACAGGAATCGATCTTGTAAAAGAACAGCTGAAGATCGCATCCGGAATGCCGCTTGGGATCACTCAGGATAATGTCCGTATTATGGGACATGCAATTGAATGCAGGATCAATGCAGAGAATCCGCAGAAAAATTTCCGTCCGTCACCTGGAAAGATCAAAGGTGCACATTTTCCGGGGGGAAACGGAATCCGTGTGGATACCTGTGTATACAACGGCTGTAAGATTCCGCCGTACTATGATTCCATGCTTGCCAAGCTTATTGTCCATGCAGATAATCGCCGGGATGCCATTGCAAAAATGCAGAGTGCACTTGGGGAAGTGATCATTGACGGAATTGATACAAACATTGACTATCAGTATGAAATTCTGAAAAATGAGGATTATCAGTCCGGAAACTTTGACACTGGCTTTCTTGCCAGCCATACCATTGCAGGAGTGAAGATCAATGAGAATTAAGCACATGTTCAAAAAAACAGTCATGGATATCCGCGGTGAGGAGCGTGAAAATACGCCCGAAGTGCCGGATAACCTGATGCGAAAATGCAATGCCTGCAAAGCAGCGGTTTTTGTAGATGAGGTAAAACAGAATCATTATATCTGTCCTCACTGTGGCAATTATTTTCATATGCCTGCATACAGACGGATCAAAATGATCGCAGACAGAAAGAGCTTTGTGGAATGGGATGCCGAGATGGAGGAACAGAATCCTCTTCAGTACAGAGGATACGAGGAAAAGCTCCGTGCACTTCAGGAGAAAACAGGACTTAACGAAGCTGTTGTAACTGGTAAGTGTACCATAAAAGGGATATCTGTGGCTTTAGGTGTCTGCGACTGCCGTTTCATGATGTCCAGTATGGGAGAAGTAGTAGGAGAAAAAATCACCCGTGTGTTTGAGCGTGCCACAGAAGAAAAGCTTCCAGTGATCCTCTACATCTGCTCCGGCGGTGCCAGAATGCAGGAGGGACTTGTATCCCTGATGCAGATGGCAAAAACAAGCATGGCACTTCGCAAGCACAGCGATGCAGGACTTCTCTATGTTCCGGTTCTCACAGATCCTACAACAGGTGGTGTAACCGCAAGCTTTGCTATGCTGGGAGATATCATTCTGGCAGAGCCGAAAGCTCTCATCGGTTTCGCCGGCCCGAGAGTCATCGAGCAGACTATCGGCCAGAAGCTTCCAAAAGGATTCCAGAAAGCGGAGTTTCTTCTGGAGCATGGATTTATTGATAAGATCGTGGAACGTGATGATCAGAGGATCGTGCTGGCAGATATTTTGAAATTGCATGAGAATAAAGGGCAAAATTCCAGTACATCCAAGGTAGCTGAATCGTATATATCAGACAAAAGTAACGGGAATACTGTATGGCCGAAATTTATCCCATCCGGTAGCTTCACTCCATGGGAGCATGTCCAGCTCGCCAGAGCCAAGACCCGTCCAACAGGAAAGGACTACATCGAAGCTCTTTTCGATGATTTTATAGAATTTCACGGCGATCGCCACTGCGGTGATGATGCAGCGGTGATCGGCGGTGTGGCTTTCTTTCATGGTCATCCGGTAACAGTCCTTGCCCAGGAAAAAGGTGAAGGAACGAAAGAAAACATAGCCCGGAATTTCGGCATGGTTTCCCCGGAAGGTTACTGGAAATCCTTACGTCTCATGCAGCAGGCTGAGAAATTCCATCGCCCGGTGATCTGTCTGGTGGATACTCCCGGTGCTTTCTGCGGGCTGGAAGCAGAAGAGCGAGGACAGGGAGAAGCTATCGCAAAAAATCTCTACACACTGGCAGGTCTTACCGTCCCGGTGCTCTCCATTGTGATCGGAGAAGGCGGAAGTGGCGGTGCCCTTGCATTTGCAGTGTCAGACGAAGTATGGATGCTGGAGCATTCGGTTTATTCCATTCTTTCTCCGGAAGGCTTTGCATCCATTCTCTGGAAAGACAGCAAAAAAGCAAAGGAAGCAGCAGAAGTGATGAAGCTGACAGCAGAAGACCTCTGCGAGATGGGAATGATCGAGCACGTAATCCCGGAAACCGAGCCGGTAAACAGGGAAAATATGGAAGATGTTGCCGGTTGTCTGGAAAATGGAATTGCAGACTTTCTTGAAAAATACAGCGGTAAAGAAACGGAGGAACTTCTGGAACATCGTTATCAGCGGTTCAGGAAAATGTAAAGTGAAAATCCAGTGGAAAAAAAACTATATTTATGTTACGATGGCTTCATAAACAGAGAACCGGGGAGATTTTTTGACTCCGGAGAAACAGGAGAGGGACAGGAGTGGATAATCGGGAAGTTATCAATGATGTGCTGGTGCATCTGTTCAATGAGATCCTTCGTCTGGAGGAAGAAGCAATCATCACAGATAAATATAAAGATATCTCCAATAATGATATGCACATTATTGAGGCAGTTGGCCTGGGTGGAGGCAATATGTCTTCTATCGCAGCCAAGCTGAACATTACAGTGGGATCGCTTACAACCTCTATGAACAGTCTTGTGAAGAAAGGCTATGTGAAAAGGGAGCGAAGCGAGAAGGACCGCCGTGTTGTATTTATTCAGCTTACCAACAAGGGACGTATGGCATACCACCATCATGCGGAATTTCACAGACAGATGACAGAAGCTGTGCTGGCAGAACTGAATGAGGATGAGACAGAAGTACTTGTAAAAGCACTGGACGGACTGCGTAAGTTTTTCAGGCAGTATCATGAACAATAAAGAAATCAAAATAAAAGCATCAGGATCGGTAACGAAAGACAGCTGCCGGTTCTGATGCTTTTTGCCTGTTTATTATTCGTCCCATCCATCCTGGAAACGGATGTTAACAGAGATATTGCGGACAACGTCGCCTTCTTTCAGATCCAGGTCGCTCTCCTCGGAAACAGGAGGAAGTTTGCCCTCGAATTCCATCAGTTCTGTGTAGATCCAGTCGTAGGCAGCTGCGTTGGCGTTTTCAATGGCATCGTCCAGAGTATCGCCTTTCGCTTCGCAGCAGGCAAGATCCGGAAAAAAAGCGTTGTATTTTTTGTCCTCTGTGGGACGGAAAACTGCAGGATATATAAATTTCATTGGTGTGGTTCCTTTCTGATTTAAAATGCTGTAGATTCAGGGCATTGCCATAAAATAAGGTTTTGCCCAATTGTGATAAGTATATACCAATTTTAAAATGAGGGCAAGAGAATGAACAGATTGATACACTATAACTATTCAGAAGATTATCAACAGAGTACAGAGGATTCAGGTACAGACAAATTTGAGAATAATGATAAGCTAAACTATAATCAGAAAACTGTCAGATATAAGAAAAAAAGATAGACATATAAGAGTTCTTGTCCTTGTATGAAGGATAATCAGATGCTATACTGTGTTATGTAGAGCATAAAACAGGTTACTGTGACCGAAACAGGCAGTGACCGGAACGGCGGTTTGACAGAACCGGACGGGAGGAACGTTTATGATTTATACAGCTTTGACGAAAAAAGCTATGAAGGTGGCATACGAGGCACATCATGGACAGACAGATCGAAGCGGAACACCTTATATTTTTCATCCATTTTATGTAGCGGAGCAGATGGATGATGAGATCAGTGTGTGTGCAGCACTTCTTCACGATGTTGTGGAAGATACAGAGATTACATTTGAAGATCTGGAAAAAGATTTTCCGGAAGAAGTTGTAGAGGCACTTCGTTTTCTGACAAGAGATAAGAGTATGAATTATTTTGATTATATCCGCAATCTTCGAAAGAATCCAATTGCAAAAAAAGTGAAGCAGGCTGATCTGCTCCACAATTCTGATGTAACACGTCTTACTGACTGCGAAAATATTTCTGCCCGACAGATTTCTCGTTTGCATGGAAGATATAAACGGGCTCTGGAAATCCTTCAGGAAACTTTCTGAATTTATTTTAGCATAAGTCATATGTTGACTTTTATTCAGTTATTTTTCATGCGTATGGATCACGCAAAAATATCCGTGACTTCAGATATTATTGTGGATCTTCTTAGCGGAAGTTGTATGGGTATCTTGCATAAATAGCCATGTAGCACTCCATTGCGTATTTGATAAAGTCTTTGATTTTTCTCATTTTGTTTTCCTCCTCTTTTCTTTAACTTACAAATGCATTATAATAGACCACTGGAAATATTACGTGCCAAAAACATAAAAAAAGTAGTCAAATCTTGCAGGAGAGAAAATACATGCTTCCAGTATACGAAGAAAAAAAGAAGAATCTTCATGTTCATTTGAGAACATCTGCCCATGCTTCTCCCCATCTGCATAATTCCATAGAGTTCATTTATATTACAGAAGGAACTCTGGAACTTGGAATGGGACAGGAGCTTTTTCATATGGAAGAGGGGGACTTCGCGGTGATCTTTCCGGATGTGATCCATCATTATCAGGTTTTTTCACAGGGGGAGAATAAGGCGGTTTATCTCTGGGCAAAGCCTGCTCTGGCTGGACAGTTTGCAGATGTTATCCAGAGCAGCTGTCCGCAGAACCCTGTTATAAAAAAAGAGAATGTTCATCGTGATATCGTGAATGCGGTGAGCTGTCTCAGGGTCAGCCGGAAAGAACCGGACAGCAGCCTTGTGATAGAACAGGCTTACGTGCAGATTCTTCTGGCAAGGAGTATTCCCTGCTTTCGCCTGATGGAGAAAAGCAGCGTGGAGAGTAACGATATCATCTATCAGACCGTGTCCTACATAGCCAGACATTTCCGTAATGAAGTTTCCCTGGAAAAGATGGCAAGGGATCTTGGAATCAGCAAGTTTACTCTGTCCAGAGTCTTTTCGGGAACTTTTCACAGGAATTTCAACCAGTTTCTTAATGAACAGCGTTTGAATTATGTGACAGTCCATCTGGAATGTACGGATGATAGTATCACAGATATCTGTATGAACGCAGGATTTGAGAGTCAGAGGACTTTTAACCGGGTATTCCGTGAGCGGTACCGTATGACTCCGCGGGAATACCGGAATTTATACAGAGAGAAATATTTACGAGAGGAACTAACATGATCACAGTAGAGCTGGAACATTTCAGTCTTGATAAGATATGTGATTCCGGGCAGTGCTTCCGGATGAAGAAACTTGGAGATGGACATTTTTCTATGGTGGCAGGAGACCAGTATCTGGAAATGCACCAGAAGAATGGAATTGTGGATTTTTACTGTTCCCAGGAAGAATTTATCTGTTACTGGGTGAGATATTTTGACCTGGATACAGACTATGAGGTGTATATGAATGCTGCTAATCCCAGGGATAAATATCTTAATGCAGCAATAGAAGCGGGGGATGGAATCCGCATTTTAAGGCAGGATCTATGGGAAATGATCGTTACATTTCTGATCTCCCAGCAGAATAATATCAAACGTATCCGCAAATGTATTGAGACGATCTGCCGGACGTATGGAGAACGAAAATTTTCGACGGAAGGCGTGGAATATTATACATTTCCTGCGGTGGAAGCCTTAAGTCAGGTAACGGAGGCAGATTTACGTGCGTGTGGACTTGGATATCGGGCAAAATATATTGCAGTGACTGCAAGAACTATTGCATCCGGCGAGATTTCGCTGGAAAGAATCTATGATATGAGCTACCACAGAGCCAAAAAGGAGCTGCTGAAACTTTGCGGTGTAGGGGAAAAAGTTGCAGAGTGTATCTGTCTTTTTGCACTGCATCATATGGATGCTTTTCCGGTGGATACTCACATCCGGCAGGTGATGGATGTACATTATAAAAGAGGCTTTCCAAACCGCAGATACAAAGGAATGAGGGGAATCATGCAGCAGTATATTTTTTACTATGACTTGTACTCATAACCTGCGGATGCTATCATAGTTCACGACAAAAGAAAATTTCCCGGAGGTGAGAAAGCGATCAGAATACATTTACTGAGATTAAGACGACCACATATAAAAAAGAAAGAAAACAGCTATTACATCCGTGGCTACAAAGGAACAGAGGTGATCATCCGCACAGATCACGAAATATTGAAGCGTATCACATACGAGCGTACCTGCGTGAAATATATCCGGATCATGGCGAAGTACGATACAGAAACGAAATATATTTACACAAGAAAAGGAAAGAAGAGAAGCCGTTTTATTGTGATACCAGGTGTTCCGGTGAAGAGTGAGAATACCATGCCACGTGCAGTACGAACTGTTCTGCATGCACTTTCCTACGGTGGGATCGAGGTGGATGCCTCCAGGAAGTTGGCAGACATAAAGAAGATGGATCCAATGAGGATCTTTTACAAAACATTGGATGCGGAGGTTTATAATGGAGATTATAAGGTTCCCGTCCGGCTGTTCTTTCCAAATGAAGAGGCCATGGAGAACGGTGCGGCCTCCGGCAAAAAACCTCCGGTCATTCTGTTTTTCCATGGCGGTGGCTGGGTGACAGAAAGCGTGGAGAATTATGAGCGTGTATGTGCCAGAATGGCACAGTCTACCGGACAGATCGTGGCATCTGTGGAGTACAGGCTTGCACCGGAATATCGGTTTCCTGTGGGACTGATGGACTGTTATGCAGCTGCGAAGGTTTTTTATACAAACCGTTTTCTGCTGAATACAGATCCTGACCGTATTACCATTATGGGTGACAGCGCAGGAGGAAATCTGGCAGCAGCTGTGTGTATGATGGCCAGAGATCGGGGAGAATTTTTCCCTAAAAAACAGATTCTCATTTATCCGGCACTGAACAACTGTTATACAGAAGAATCACCATTCGAGTCTGTAAGGACAAACGGAACAGGGTATCTTCTCACTGCCGAGAAGATGGAGGACTATCTGAAGCTTTATGAGAGCAGTCCGAAGGATCGGCAGAATCCGTATTTTGCACCGATCCTGGCGAAAGATTTCCGAAATATGCCGGATACATTGATTCTGACAGCTGAGTTTGATCCTCTCCGTGATGAGGGGGAGGCTTTTGGCAAAAAGCTGAAGGCAGCGGGAAACCGTGTGGAAGTGCACAGGATCGCAGGTGCGTTTCATGGGTATTTTGCACTGGGAATTAAATTCCTGCATGTGCAGGAGAGTTTTGAATATATGAACCGTTTTCTGGAAAAAGAAGAACAGGAGTAAGCATTTAACTGAATCAGGGTAGTTCAGGCAAGGTTACGAAAAACAATAAACGGACAGGAAATGGAAGAAAAGAGCACAGTTCCGGATAATGGATAGTAGATGCTTGACAGGAAGAAGGAGAGTAACATGAAAAACGAGTACGGACAGTGGAGAAAACTGGATAATGCAGCACTGGCGTTCCCTGCTGTGACAGGAAAGAATGATACAAGAGTATTTCGTTTTTACTGTGAACTGAAAGAAGAAATAAAAGAAGAAACTTTGCAGGCGGCACTGGACCGGACAATGGAAAAATATCCTCTTTTCCGTGCTGTCCTCCGTAAGGGACTGTTCTGGTTCTATCTGGAGCGGCGTGATATTCCGGCAGTGGTGAAAGCAGAGACAGGTGCACCCTGCAGCGGCCTTTATATCCCGGACAAAAAAACACTTCTTTTCCGGGTGAGTTATTATAAGAACAGGATCAATTTCGAGGTATTCCATGCCCTCACTGATGGAACAGGAGCTATGCATTTCCTGATGGAGCTTGTGAAGAATTATATTCAGGAAGCACATCCCGGGAAAAATCTCCCGGAGCTTTTTCCGGATGAGAATGTCACAGGGAAGGATATGGAAGAGGACAGTTTTTCCCAGTATTATTCTTCCGATGCACCGAGGAAACGGGAGTCCAAGAAGCCGGCATTTCAGCTGAAAGGCGAGAAGCTGCTGCAGGAGGATATGAGTATCACGGAAGTCTGTATTCCGGTAAAAGAGATCCATTCCCGAGCAAAAGCGGCAGGCGTGTCCATCACTGTTTTTCTCACTGCAGCTCTTATATGGGCAATCCATGAGGAGGTACCGCAGAATCAGCTGAAAAAACCGATCGGTCTGATGATCCCTGTGAATTTAAGAAACTATTTTCCATCCCAGTCTATGGCGAATTTCTTCGGATGGATCGAGATCAGCTGTTATTTTCAGCCGGAGACTACATTTAAAGATATTCTGGAATCTGTGAAGGAGCAGTTTAAAAAAGAACTGAGCAGGGATGTGATCGCTGCGAAGCTAAATGACCTGGTCAGCCTGGAGAAGAATCCTGTGCTGCGGCTTGTGCCGCTGGAGATCAAGACTCCGTTTCTTCTGGCTGGTACAACTCTTGGAGGAAGGTCAATTACAGCTATCTATTCCAATGTGGGAATTATCAGGATGCCGGAGGAATACAGGGAGTATATTCAGAGATTCGGACTTTTTGCAAGCACAGACAGCCTGCAGCTTTGTTCCTGCTCTTTTGGAGATGAGATGGTATTAAGCTTTACATCGAAAATACCAAATGGAAATATCGAGCGGAATTTTGTGGAGAAGCTGAAAGAGGAGCAGGTGTCCTGTGAGATCCGGGAGAATGATTTTCCGGGACAAAAAGAGAAAAGAAAACAGCCTGCGAAGATTTTTGAGAGTTTTACATTTCTCTGTATTGTGCTGGCTGTGGTGTGTAATCTAATCGATTTTCTGGCTAACGGACATATGGGCTGGGCCTGGTTTGTAACGGCAGGGGCGTTTTGTACCTGGCTGATGGTTTCGGTTGCTTATGTGAAGCGGCGGAATCTTCTGAAGAATGAGATGTGGCAGCTGGTGATCGTAGCTGTGGCTGGAGTTTTGTGGGATGTGCTTACAGGCTGGAGAGGATGGTCTGTGGATTATCTTCTGCCTCTTGGTGCACTGGCTGTGATCTGTTCCATGTGGGTGATCACTGCAGTTCAGAAGCTGGAGGCTGCGGAATATATGATCTATCTTATGGAAGCGGGAGCTTTCGGAGGGGTGATTCCGGTGATTCTGCTGGCAGCAGGAGTGGTGACAGTCCTGTATCCGTCACTGATCTGCGTGTGTGTCAGCTTTCTGATGCTGGTGTGGCTGTTTCTGTTTAAGAGAAAAGATACAGTTCGGGAGATTCAGAAGAAGTTTCGGGTTTAAAACCCGAAATCTTCATAATCCTCCGGTGTGAACTTGTGATAGATCATATGCTCGCCTTCCAGGGACAGACAATACCGGTAATCATCCGGGATGCCGTCTTCGAAGTATACGAGATAATCGAATCCTGTGCCGGTAGTTTTCTCTAAATGAACATGTCGGGAATAAGCGTGGAACACCTCCATCACCTCATCCAGAGTACAGCCGTGGTGTGCTACTGTATTGATGAAGCGCACCAGGAATTCACTTGGTTTTTTGTTTTCATGCACATAATCAGAAGCCTGGGGAGGCAGGGTGATACAGAAACGTTCATTTTTGGAAGAGGCTTTCACTTTTCCGAGACGTTCCTCTGCATAATCAGAAAATTCTTCCAGTGCATGTATCATTTCTTCTTCTGTAAGTTCTGTTCCAAGAAGTCGGTTCAGCGACTGCAGCGGATAATAGAAGCGTGTTACGCCGCTCATATATCCGATCTTAACCTGTTGTTCCTGGATCATGTCCAGAAGATTATTTTCCAGTTTTTTGAAATTCATAATGTTGTCCTTTCCGGAGTTTGAATATACGCTTTATAGTACTTTGCATATCTGCAGGTATTGTATATCAGACTCCATTTTTTTCACAGATATCGCTGAGACAGCAGCGGTCGCAGTAAGGCTTTGTCCGTGCTGTACAGACATCTCTTCCGTGGTTTACAAGCCGATGGCAGAGGTCATTACCCTCCTTTGGCGGAATGATCTTCCAGAGTTCCATTTCCACTTTTTTCGGGTCCTTCAGGTCATGGACAAGACCGATGCGGTTGGAAAGGCGGATACAGTGGGTATCTGTTACAATGGCTGGTTTGCCGAATACATCACCCATAATAAGGTTGGCACTTTTGCGGCCAACTCCCGGGAGTTTTAAGAGGGCATTGAAGTCTTCCGGAACCTTGCCGTGATACTGCTCATGGAGAATACGCATGCACGCACTGATATCCCTGGCCTTGCTTTTTCCAAGTCCGCAGGGACGTACGATCGCTTCAATATCTTCCGGTTCGGCAGCAGCAAGAGCTTCCACATCCGGGTATTTTGCATGGAGATCCTGGACGACTACATTGACCCGGGCATCTGTACATTGAGCTGCCAGACGGACGCTTACCAGAAGCTTCCAGGCATCATCATAATCCAGGGTACAGTCTGCGTCAGGATATTCTTTTTTTAAACGGCTGATGACTTCAAGAGCCAGTTCCTGTTTAGTCATTTGTATGATCGATCCTTTCGATAGAATGATAATTTCTGTAAGGGAATGTTTGAATATAAAATTGTGCAGCAAATGCGGATCGCGAATATCTGCCGGATTCGCCTGTCTGCTACAGCTAGGATGATACCACAGTAATCAGAGAATTACAAGGTTGCTGCCTGTACAGAGAATACACAGCTTCCAGTCAGTTAATCCCCCCCAGGGGCTTGTTAAAACACTGACAATTTGCTACATTAAACATAACCTGTGGGGGTATGGGAAGAGTTAGGAAAACCTTACCGGAACAGGCTCTCATATCATAAAGAAAGCGCGGAGGAATCAACGTGGAAAAACTTCTCGATGAAATCGAATCATACTGGAATACCCGCACAGAAGGGTATTCCGAAGTTAATCATAAAGAGCTTGCAGGAACACAGAAAAATGCCTGGCTGAAGCTTCTGACCAGTTATTTTCCAGATAAGCCCAAGGAGGAGATCCGGATCCTGGATATTGGAACAGGCCCCGGATTTTTCCCTGTGATCCTGGCAGAAGCAGGATATAAGGTAGATGCTGTGGACTATACGGAAGGCATGCTGGAAAAAGCAAAGGAGAATGCGGGAGAGCTTTGCAAAAATATTCATTTTCAGCGTATGGATGCACAGAAACTGGAGTTTGCAGACAACACTTTTGATATTGTAATTTCCAGAAACCTTACCTGGAATCTGGAACATCCGGACATTGCCTACAGTGAGTGGGTCCGGGTGCTGAAAGCAGGAGGAAGACTTCTGAATTTTGATGCCAACTGGTATGGCTACCTCTACGAAGAAGAGCAGAGAAAAGCATACGAAAATGACCGTAAAAATGTGGAAAGCAACAGCCTGGATGATCATTATCTCTGTACAGATATTGAACGTATGGAGCGGATTGCCCTGCAGGTTCCTCTTTCAAAAATCCACAGACCTCAGTGGGATGTAAAGACACTTCGAAATACAGGACTTATGGGAATCCATACAGATACAGAAATCTGGAAAACAGTCTGGAGCGAGGAGGAGAGACTGAACTACCAGTCCACTCCGATGTTCATGGTAACAGGTGTAAAGCCGGATCACTTCCTGAATCTTCCGGTAGCAGATGGCGAAAAAACAGAAGGTTTTCTCGAAATCGGAGACGGAGAATTTAAACTTCCTGCAACCATCATCCGTGGAAAAAATCCGGGAAAAACAGTTCTTGTCACAGCCGGTCTTCACGCCGGAGAATATGTGGGGATCCAGACTTTGATCGAGCTTTCAAAGAAGCTGAAGCCTGAGAATGTGAACGGACAGCTGGTTTTTGTAAAAGTGCTGAACAGGGAAGATTTTGAAAAGCGTGCAGGCAGCATCAGCTGGGAGGATGGAAAGAACCTGAACCGTGTTTTCCCTGGGAAGAAAGACGGCACACGTATGGAACGTCTGGCAGCAGCTGTCACAGAATCGCTGATTCAAAAATCAGATTATTACATTGACCTTCACGGCGGTGATGATTACGAGGAACTGACGCCTTATGTATATTTTGCAGGCGTGGCAAAGCCGGAGGTTGCAGAAGCTTCACGGAAAATGGCAGAGCAGGTTGATGTCCCATATATGGTACAGTCAAATGTAAGCACAGGTGGTGCATACAATTATGCTGCCAGCACACTGGATATCCCGGCAGTTCTTCTGGAACGCGGCTGCATGGGAACCTGGCAGAGGGAGGAAGTAGATTCTATGCGCAGGGATGTGCGGAATATTCTTTGTAGCATCGGAGCATATAATGGAATCCGTTCCCACAGTACTTATTACCCGCTGAAAATGGACGATGTCCGCTACCAGTGTGCAAGTGTCAACGGCCTCTGGTATCCGCTGAAAAAACCGGGAGATATCATTCATCAGGATGAGATCCTTGGCGAGATCCGGGATTATGAAGGCAATGTTCAGGAAATCTGCCGTGCTGATATGGATGGCGTGATCCTTTACCAGGTATCTAGTCTTCAGGTTGTGGAAGGCGGCCCTGTGATCACCTACGGAAATATTGTGCGCGAAAAAGATGAGCGAAAAACAAGGATCGCCCAGTACTGGACAAAACGAAGCGACAGTTTCCTGGAACAGAGAAGAGCTGAGCTTCACAGTGAACTTGCAGGCAGATGGCTTATCGAGCTTAAGAAACACCTGTCTGGGAAAAAGAATCTTAAGATCCTGGATGTGGGATGCGGAACAGGATTTTTTACCATTCTTCTTGCAAAAGAAGGCCACGATGTAACCGGTATCGACCTGACACCGGATATGATCGCCCATGCAAAAGAGCTTGCAGAGGAAGAGAACACGGTCTGCCGGTTTGCAGTGATGGATGCTGAGAATCCGGATTTTCCGGATGAGGAATTTGACGTGATCGTATCCCGAAATCTGACCTGGACGCTGCCAGATGCAGAGCATGCTTATCAGGAGTGGTTCCGTGTGCTGAAACCAGGCGGAGTGATGATCAATCTGGATGCCAACTACGGTGCGGCAGATTTCGCAGATACTGCGGATCTTCCGGAAAACCATGCACATCATCAGATCCAGGATGATCTGATGCAGGAGTGTGAAGACATCAAACGCCAGCTTCCAATCAGCTCGTTCCTTCGCCCTGCCTGGGATCTGGAAACTCTGGGACGCATGGGAGTTGAGGAGTTTTCTTTTGACCTGGGAATTAGTAAACGTATTTATATAGAAAAAGATGAGTTTTACAATCCTACCCCGATGTTCCTGATTTTTGCGAAAAAACAGGGGTAGAAATATGCTGAATATAAAACAGATCCAGTATTTTGCAGCCTGTGCCAAAACAGGTTCTTTCAGCCAGGCTGCAGAGATACTTTTTACCACCCAGTCCAATGTAAGCAAGGTGATCCGCTCCATGGAGGATGACATGCGGACTCAGCTTTTTATCCGCCATGCAAAAGGTATCGAGCTGACTCCGGAGGGAGAGCGTGCATATGGTCATGTGCAGAAGATCTTGGAAAATATGAATGAACTGGAAATGCAGCAGCAGCCTCTTGCAAAAAGCAGTCTGAGTGTATGCTTTCATCCCAGCTCCTGGTTTGCGGATACTTTTGTAGAATATTATGAAACACACAAAAAGGACGATCTCCATTATCAGGTTTATGCAGCAGATACACACGAGATCGTAAGAAGAGTGAAATCACGCCAGGATGATATGGGCTTCGCTTATGTGATGCAGAACCAGCTGGCATCTTTTCAGTATTTTCTGTTACGGAATTATTTGGAATTTGAACCACTGACTGAGACGGAAGTAAATATATATACCGGGAAAAAAAATTCAGCGTCAGAGGTGGGAGAGTTTAAGATGTCCCAGCTGAGACTGATACAGAGATTCCCGGATGAATTTTCATCGGATAATTATCGGAATCTTGTGGAGGAAAACGGACATTCCGCAGTGGAAGCAGAGATGGTAGTGGTGACCAACAGTGACTATATCGTAGAACGTCTTCTGGGTTCCGGCGAGCTGTGCAATATAAGTGGAGCGGATCTTTCAGGCCGTGATTCCGGGTATTCCAGAGTGAAGTATACATTTCCGGGAGAAGGCCAGAGACTTGTTTATGGATGTATCAGAAGACGAGGTGAGACACTCAGTGACCAGGGAAAAGATTTCCTGAAATTTGTAAAGGGAAGATTTTAAACTTTATAAGCTGCAATAAAAACAAAGAAAAGACCAGCCGGGATTTTTCTGTGCAGAATAAGATTCTGCTGCAGGAAGATGCCGGCTGTTTTGTGTTTAACGGTATGGCATAAGAAAAATTGGAATGCACATCTATGCCAAACCCGACTGTCCCAATATCCCCATACCGGGGTTGTTCAAATATCATTAAATGATAAAATAATATCAACAGCACAATCCGTGTGCTGCATATAAACACTGTAATGCACACAACCTCCGCGCACTCCTGTTTGTGCATACAAATGTTTTGTCGAATAATAACACGACCCTTTCAAAAGCAGTTATGGTTTTTGATACCATAACTGCTTTTGAAATATGAACGTAAATCGCGAAGCGATTGCGTGCGTGAGCATGCAGCAGAATGGAATGAGAATATCTGTCTCACATGTAAGTAATGGGACGTGGGAAAGGGAAATTATGAACAAAGGAAATAAGATAGGTGCCCGGATCCTGAAACGGATCATTTTGCTTGCAGTAGTTATGTTTCTGCTGTCTGTCGTGGTTTTCTGGATGGCAAGACTTGCGCCGGGAGATCCTCTGCAGTCCTTTTACGGGGATTCTCTTGAGATGATGACCAGCGAAGAGATAGCTGCTGCCAGGACAAGACTGGGACTTGATCAGGGAATCGCAGTACAATATGTAAAATGGCTTACCAATGCAGTTCATGGAGAGTTCGGACTGTCTTTGAAGTACAGGCAGCCAGTCATGAATGTGATAAAACCGCTGATCGGGAATACTCTGGTATTGGGGGGAGTCGCCTATGTAGTGATCTTTACGCTGGCAATCCTGATCGCAATATTCTGTACTCTTCATGAAGATCAGTGGATCGACCGTCTGATCTGTAAGATAGGAACAGTAGCCTTTTATGTGCCGGCTTTCTGGCTGGGGGTGGTACTGATACTGATCTTCAGCGTAAATCTGGGATGGTTTCCGAGCAGTGGCGCTTATGATGTCGGAATGGCAGACAGCATTGGCAATCGTATCAGACATATGGTACTTCCGCTTGTGGTTATGATCTTAAGTCATCTGTGGTATTACGCATATATGATACGAAACAAATTTCTGGATGAGGTACGGAAAGATTACGTATTGCTTGCCAGGGCCAAAGGGCTTTCCAAAAGAAAAATTTTGTGGAAACACTGTCTCAGAAATGTAATGCCTACCATTGTAAGTATTATGGCGGTTTCAGTCCCTCACGTAACCGGTGGAACAGTGACGGTCGAGGCAGTATTCAATTATGCAGGTATTGGAAATCTGGCAGTGGAATCTGCCAAATATCATGACTATAATCTTCTGATGGTAGATGTGCTGATCACGGGCTTTATCGTATTTTTAAGCAGTTTTATTGCACAGACTGTTAATGAGGAGATTGATCCGAGAATGAAAGATTCAGAGGTGAGAGTATGGTAGATAGCAGTATGATTTCCGAAGAAGAGCTTTTCCGGGTGGTAGGTTCTGGGTGGAAAACGTATGAAGTTCAAAAAAGAAAGATAACATTCAGGGAAAAGCTGAAGGGAAAACCGGTTTTCTCCATGATCCTGCTGCTGATAGTTGTGTTGGGATGTGTATTTGCGAATCTTGTAGCAAATCATGATCCTTCAGGATTTTATCTCCGGAATCTGAATACACCGCCTGGAAGGGAATTTTTTTTGGGAACAGATTCTCTTGGAAGAGATATCTACTCCCTGATCTGGTATGGAGGAAGAGTATCTCTGGTGATCGGAATTTCAGGAGCAGCGATCATTACTGTGATCGGTGTTACCTACGGATGCATCAGCGGAACTGCAGGACCAAAGGTTGATTCGGTCCTGATGCGATTTACGGAAATGTGTGGAAGCATTCCGACACTTCTTATGATACTGATCTTATCTGCTGTTTTTCAGGCAGATGATGTGATCAGCATTTCCGTTATCATTGGTATTACCGGATGGTTCGCACTGGCTCGTATCGTAAGAAGTGAAGTGCGGCAGATACGGAACAGCGATTATGTGATGTATGCAAGACTCTGCGGAGGAGGCTTTGGATATGTGATGTATTATCATCTGATACCGAATTTTGTTTCAGCGATCATGTTTGTGGTGATCTCATCTGTCAGCAGCTGTATCACTATGGAATCTACTTTAAGCTTTCTGGGACTGGGACTTCCGGCAGATGTAGTTTCCTGGGGAAGCATGCTCTCCCTGGCTAATAAAGCACTGATCATGAATACCTGGTGGGTGATCGTGATACCGGGAGTTTTTCTGGTAGTTACTCTGATGTGTATTACCAATGTGGGAAGCTTTGTAAGAAGCGAAGTGAATAATAAATACAGCAATCTCTGATGGAAAATGATATGTGGAATGGTGTCGGTATCTGACAGGATATGGATAAATCCAGACGAAGTGTGGATAACCGGTTCGAAAATAAGGAAAGATGAGGAAAACAAAAATGAAAAAGAGAACAGAGAACAGTTACGGAAAGAAATGTGCAGCAGTAACGCTTGCGGCAGTGACAGCAGTATGTACAGGAACTGTAACAGGAGGTGCAGTAACTGCATTTGCAGCAGAAGAAAACAAAACACTGGTTTATGCAGGAGAGTCGGAAAGTACGATCAATCCGCTTCTGAACAATCATGATGAGCTTCCGGATCTTATTTTTTCCGGGCTGATGAAGTATGATGCAAATGGAAAACCTGTAGAGGATCTTGCAGAGAGCTATACCTTTGATAAAGATACCAATACTTATACTTTTAAACTTCGTGATGGTGTGAAGTGGCATGACGGAGAAGCTTTTAATGCTGAAGATGTTGTATATACTTACAAAGAGCTTACAGAGGATGAAACTCTGGGTGCAAGCATTACCAGCAATTATCAGGATATCACAGATATCGAGGCACTGGATGATAAGACCGTAGTATTCACCCTTGACCAGTATGATGCGGCAATGCTGGATTATTTTACTATGGGAATCCTTCCGGAGCATCTTCTTGAAGGTGAAGATATAAATACAACATCTTTTAACCAGAATCCGGTAGGAACAGGACGTTATAAATTCGAAGACTGGGATGCCACAGGTGGAATGATCACATTGAAACGAAATGAAGACTACTATGGAAAAGTTCCGAATATTGAAACAGTAGTATACCGTACCGTATCTGATGAGACTACCAAGGCAACTATGCTCCAGTCCGGAGAAGCTGATCTTGCATGGCTGAATTCCAACTATGCTTCCCAGTTTAAGGACAAGGACGGATATAATTACTGGGAGTTCACAACAGCAGATTACCGTGGAGCTGCCATGGATATGAGCACGGATTTCTGGAAAGAAAACGGAGATTCCATTGGCGTTCTGAACTATGCACTGGATAAAGATTCCATTATCGCAGGTGTTCTGGCAGGTCAGGGAGAGCCGGCGTACAGCCCGATCCAGAGAAATCCTCTTGGAACTGACAAAGAAGCAAATATTTATTCCTATGATCTGGATACTTTTGCAAAGAAGATGGAAGAGCTTGGCTGGAAAAAAGGTGATGATGGCATCTATGAGAGAAACGGGCAGAAATTCCATTTCACTATTCAGGTCCGTGACTATGAAGAGGAGCGTGTGGATATTGCCAATGTTATGTCAGATATGCTGAAACAGGCTGGCGTGGAGATGGAAGTAAAACTGGTGACAAAATTTGACTGGGATGCAGGATATAATGGATTCCTTGCAGGCTATTCAACACAGTTCGATCCGGATATGGCATATGTAAATTTTGTGACAGATGCAAGTGGAAACAATATGCATTATTCCAATGCAGATGTTGACAAATATCTGGAGGAAGGACGTCACGGTGAAACAGAGGAAGCACGAAAAAAATCCTACGGTGAGTTTGAAAAGGCTTATGCACAGGCACCTGGAATTCTTCTGGTAGCTTATCTCCAGGGTGATTATGTAGGTATTTCCGGAATTTCCGGACTGGATACCACACGTGTTCTCGGACATCATTCCGTAGGCGTTATGTGGAATATTGAAGACTGGACTATTACAAAATAAGGGAAAAAATATGCAGGAAACCGTTTTGGAATTAAAAAACTATTCGGTAAGCTTTGACACACCGGACGGCGAGGTACAGGCCGTCCGGAATGTGGATCTTTCTGTGAAAAAAGGAGAGATTCTTTGTATCGTAGGTGAATCCGGATGCGGAAAAACAGTGATGTGCCGCAGTGTGATGAAACTGTTGCCGCCAAATGCCAGGGTGAAAAATGGAGAAATCCGGCTGTGCGGAGAAAACATTACAGATTATAAAAGAAAAAAGATGGAGAAGCTGTGCGGAAGCAAGGTAAGTATGGTGTTTCAGGATCCTATGCTGACTCTGAATCCTACGATCCCTGTCGGAAAACAGATCACAGAAGCGATCATCAAAAATCAGAAAGTATCCAGAGGTGATGCTGAAAAGAAAGCGATAGAAATGCTGAAGCTGGTAGGAATTTCAGATGCAGAGCAGCGATATGGACTTCAACCTCATTTTTTTTCAGGCGGAATGAGACAGAGATGTGTTCTTGCTATTGCGCTGGCATGTAATCCACAGATTTTGTTTGCGGATGAAGCTACCACAGCTCTGGATGTAACTGTGGAAGCCAAAATCCTGGATCTGCTTCTGGAAATCCGGGAAAAAACAGGAGTCAGCATTGTATTTATATCACATGATCTGGGAGCTGTTGCAAGGATCGCAGACAGGGTTGCCGTAATGTATGCAGGAAAGATCGTTGAGATCGGAACAGCAGAAGAAGTTTATTATGATCCAAGACATCCGTATACATGGGGACTTCTTTCTTCCCTTCCATTTTTTACAAATGAAAAAGGTGTGTTGAATCCTATTCCGGGAATGCCGCCATCACTTCTGAATCCCCCACAGGGGGATGCTTTTGCTGTCCGGAATTCTCAGGCACTTGCCATTGATTATGAAAAAGAGCCGCCGATGTTTAAGGTCAGTGAAACTCATTATGCTGCGACATGGCTGCTGGATGAAAGAGCTCCGAAAGTAGAAAAACCTTCATTTCTGAAAAAAAGACAGCAGGAGCCTTGCGCCTATGTTCAGGATAATCGGGCATGGGAAAAAGCAACGCCTGATTTAAAAAGAAAAGATTATGCGCAGAAGGAAATACTCATAGAAGCTAAAAATCTGAAACAATACTTCCGGGTTCGTTCAGATTATACTATACGGGCAGTAGATGATGTTTCTTTTGGAATCCGGGAAGGCGAGATCATGGCACTGGTTGGCGAGACTGGATGCGGAAAATCCACAACAGCCAGAACCCTGGCTGGAATTTATCACCCCACAGGTGGAGAACTCTTCTACAGGGGAGAGAAACTTTCGGATAAAAAAAGTCCTTTCGGACTGAAGCGAACAGGTGACAACGATATCAGAAAGCGGATGCAGGGAGAAATCCAGATGATTTTTCAGGATTCTGGTGCGGCTTTAAATCCAAGAATGAACATCCGGCAGATCATGCTGGAACCGATAAAGATCAGCCGAAGGATCAGGGATCGGGAGCTTCTGGAAAATAAGCTTCAGGAAATTCTGAAAGAAACCGGACTGGATGAAAGCATCCTTTCCAAAAGACCCGGAGAGCTTTCCGGAGGCCAGAGACAGAGAGTGGCGATCGGAAGAAGCCTTCTTATGGAGCCACGCCTTATTATTGCAGACGAACCAATTGCCTCTCTGGATATTTCCATTCAGGCGCAGATCGTTATGCTGTTTAAAAAGCTTCAGAAAGAAAAGAAGTTTTCATTTCTGTTTATTGCCCATGATCTGTCGATGGTGCGGTTTTTGAGTGATACGGTTGGTGTAATGAAAAACGGGAAACTGGTTGAGATGGCACCAACGGAGGAGCTTTTTGGAAATCCGTGTCATCCATATACAAGATCTTTGCTTTCGGCAATACATGTTCCGGATCCGGTGTCAGAGCGTGGACATGCACTGATTGAATACAATGAGATACAGAGGCAGGAAGAAAACTGGCTGGAAATATCACCGGGACACAGAGTACGAGGTGAAGTATGCAGTGGAGCAGAATGTTATTCGTAAAAAGGAATACATATACATGACAGAATGGAATAGGTGAAATCCCCCCACGGGGGTTGTGACAGAGCAGGAGGATTGTTAAACTTTTATTATCTGAACATTTAAAATGCGGAAAGGAAGAAAATGAGAAGATATATTTTTAAAAGACTTCTGCAGCTGATCCCGGTCCTGATCGGGATCACATTTCTGTCTTTTGCCATGATGAGGCTGGCCGGTGGAGATGCAGTGACGTATATGTATGAAAATGCAGGCTCTGCAGTATCACAGGAAATTATTGATAAGACAAAGGCGGAATATGGTCTTGATAAGCCGTTTCCTGTTCAATATGCAAACTGGTTTGCAGGGATGGTCACAGGTGATATGGGAGAGAGTTATGTTTCCCACAGAGATGTTTACGAAACTTTCACTTCAAAGCTTCCGGCAACGATCATGCTGACATTGTCATCTATCATTCTAACTGTTCTTCTTGCGGTTCCCCTTGGAATTTTATCTGCGGTGAAACATAATAAATGGATCGATTATGTGATCCGGTTCTTAAGTTTTGTGGGAAATTCCATGCCGAATTTTTTTGCGGCAATGGTTCTGATGTATTTTTTATCTGTTAAACTGGGAATTTTGCCGGTAGTGACGAATTCTGATCTTGGACAGAGCATCATTCTGCCTACACTGACGCTGGCTGTTTCTATGGCTGCCAAGTATACAAGGCAGGTACGTGCCACAGTTTTGGAAGAACTGAACAAGCCGTATGTGATGGGGGCGAAGGCTCGGGGAATCAGAGGAAGCGTGATCATATGGAAAAGTGTTATGAAGGCATCAATGCTGACGATTATCACTCTTCTGGCCTTATCCATCGGAAATCTTCTGGGAGGAACAGCCATTGTAGAGAATATTTTTATGTGGGACGGAGTTGGAAAGCTGGCTGTAGATGCCATCAATATGCGGGATTATCCCATTATACAGGCTTATGTGGCATGGATGGCGGTTATCTATGTACTGGTAAATCTTGTGACAGATATCGTTTACCACTATCTTGATCCGAGAGTAAGGCTTGGAGGTGACAGAGCATGAGTGGAGAAAAAAAGATAACTGTCCGGAAACAGAAGATCAGGAAAAATCATACCAGGGCCAAACTGATATTTTTTCTGATACTGACTGCAGTACTTTTGCTGATCGCAGCGTTCGCAAAATATCTTTGCCCTTATGATCCTTATGCGCAGGATCTGACACTGGCACAGAAGGCACCATGCCCGGAGCATCTTCTGGGGACAGACCGTTATGGCAGAGATATGCTGTCAAGAGTGATTACAGGAAGTACTGTGAGTATTTACGGAACATTGATTCTGGTAGCTGTGATCACGGTTGTGGGAACTGTGATCGGAATTTTATGCGGCTGGAGAGGCGGAAAAACAGAGGCAGTTCTTATGCGTATTTCCGACCTTTTTCTTGCATTTCCGGGACTTGTTTTTGCACTGGCAGTAGCTGCTGTGCTGGGAGGGGGAATCCAGAATGCGATCATCGCCCTGGCTGTGATCAGCTGGCCGAAATTTGCAAGGCTTGCCAGAGGACTTACCCTGACACAGAAAGCTTCTCCGTATCTGATGGCAGCGAAGCTTTCCGGCAGCAGTACAGGAAAACTTCTGATAAAACATATTTTACCTAATATTGCAGGACCGATTCTTGTGACAGCAGTTCTTGATATCGGAACCATGATGATGGAGCTTGCAGGACTTTCCTTCCTGGGACTTGGAGTGAAGCCGCCAATGGCTGAGTGGGGAAGTATGATCAATGACGGAAGAAGTATGCTGCAGATCGCACCGTGGATGGTGCTGGCTCCGGGAGCCGCGATTTTTATTACAGTTATGATATTTAATCTGCTGGGCGATACAGTCCGGGATTATATGGATCCAAGATAACGGAACAGAGGAAAATGACATCAGAGTAAAAGAAAGCGAGAGAGAAAAAATATGAAGAAAAAAATAATGGCAGCGACACTTGCAGCAATGCTGGTTATGGGTATGACAGGAGTGTCTGTAAATGCGAAAAGTGAAAATAAGGATAAAACAGAAGGGACAACTTTTGTTTACGGAACAACCGGATACAGTGAGGAGATGGGAGATGCAGGCCTGAACCCACATGATAATTATTCCGGCTGGAGCTGCCTGCGTTATGGTGTAGGTGAGACCTTGTTTAAATATAATGACAACATGGAGATCGAGCCGTGGCTTGCTACAGATTATGAATTTACAGATGATAATACTGTGAAAATTACGCTTCGTGATGGCGTGAAATTTTCCAGTGGCAGAGATATGGACGGAGAAGCAGTTAAAGAATGTCTGGATGATCTGATCGCGAATCACGACCGGGCACCGTCAGATATGAAGATTGACAAGATCGAGGCAGATGGAATGACGGTGACGATCCATACAACAGAAGCATGTCCTGCGATCATCAATTATCTTGGAGATCCATATGGGGCTATCATAGATATGGATTATGGTGTGCAGGGAGAAGGCGGTTCTGCCAATGTTGCAGGTACAGGACCTTTTATTGCGACAGAGGTTTCCCCTACAGAAATTAAGCTGGTGAAGAATGAAAACTACTGGGGCGGAGAGGTAAAGACTGATAATGTGATCGTGAAATCTTTTTCTGACGGAAGTGCACTGACAGCAGCTCTGCAGACAGGAGATATCCAGGGAACTTACGGACTTCAGTATGACAATTATGCCTTATTTGACGGAAATCCTGATTATCAGATCAGTTCTGTGGCAACAAGCCGCTGCTTTTTCGGCCAGTTTAATATGGAATCTGAACTGATGCAGGATAAGAATGTAAGGGAAGCTATTGAGATGGGAATTGATAAGGACGGCTTCTGCAGCGTGATCATGGAGAATCGTGGCGTTCCGGCAGTGGGAGCTTTTCCGGGCAGCTTTTCTTACGGAAATGATGCAGTGAAAGCACCGTCCTATGATCCGGAAGGAGCAAAAAAACTTCTTGAGGAATCCGGATGGAAGGATACAGATGGTGATGGATATGCAGATAAGGATGGAAAAAAACTTTCTATTACATGGCTGACTTATCCGACACGTCTGGAACAGCCGAAGCTTGCTGAATATGCACAGTCTACTTTAAAGGATATTGGAATTGAGGTAAATGTAAATAATACGGCAGATCATGCAACCTATGCGAAGAATGGAGATTTTGACGTATATGTAAGTTCTCTTACAACTGCACCGACCGGTGATCCGGAGTACTTTTTCACAAGCACAGTTGTATCCGGGGCAGCAAAGAATTATGGAAAATACAGTAACTCCAGTCTGGATGATATCGTAGCAAAAATGCATAAGACCTTTGACGCAGATGAGAGAGGAAAGCTTGCCATCGAAGCACAGCAGATAATTCTTGATGATGATGCGTATTTCTTTGTTTCTCATCTGAATATGGGACTGGTATCAAAATCAAATGTGTCAGGGCTGACTGCACACCCATGTGATTATTATGAGATCACGGCAGATCTGGAAGTGAAATAACAGCTGGGAGATTTTAAATGGAAGCATTGCTGAAACTTGATCATGTGACGATCTGTTATAATGGAGAACCTGTTGTTCAGGATATAAATCTGGAGTTGAATAAAGGAGAGATCCTTGGAGTGGTAGGTGAATCCGGAAGTGGAAAAAGTACCATTATTAAGGCTGTTATGGGACTTCTGGGAAATGAAGGCATGGTTACGGAAGGTGATATCTGGTACATGGGAAGGAATGTAGTGGATATGCCGGAAAAAGAACTCCGAACACTCCTGGGACCGGAGATCGCCATGGTTTTTCAGGATTCCGGTGCTGCGCTTTGCCCGATCCGTACAGTTGGTGATCAGATTTACGAAAGTATGCGGGAACATGAAAAGATCAGCCGCAGGGAATGTGAAGAACGTGCAATAGAAATGATGGAAAAGATCGGGCTGAAGGATGGCAGGCGTGTTCTGAAGAGTTATCCTTTTGAACTGTCCGGTGGTATGAGCCAGCGTGTGGGAATCTGTATTTCCATGCTGCAGCATCCATCTCTCCTGCTTGCAGATGAGCCGACCAGTGCCCTTGATGTGATCGTGCAGAAACAGGTTGTTGAGGAAATGCTGCTTCTGCGTCAGGAATATCATACAGCCATGATTATTGTCACACATAACATCGGAGTAGTTGGAAAAATGGCAGATAAGGTTCTGGTGCTGAAGAACGGCAAAGTGATGGAATACGGAGATACCAGGCAGGTACTGGATGATCCGCAGGATCCTTATACAAAAGAGCTTATGAATTCTGTGCCGCGTCTGAACAGAGGCAAGCTGGAGAGCATTTGTACAGGCTGAAACAAGGAATGGAGAGAAGAAGTGGCAGAATATATACTGGAAGTACGTCATTTAAAAAAGAATTTTATATCAGGGAAAAAATCCTTTACAGCTGTGGAAGATGTGAGCTTTTTTCTGAAACAGGGAGAATGTCTTGGAATCGTAGGTGAGTCCGGATCAGGAAAAAGTACGGTTGCAAAGATGATCACTCATCTGACGGAACTGACCGGTGGAGAGATTTTTCTTCTGGGAAAAAATATTACACAGGTAAAGGGAAAAGAACTGCGGGAAACGTACAGAGAAATCCAGATGGTATTCCAGACTCCGGGAGAATCCTTTGATCCAAGATGTACACTTGGGGATGGAATAGGGGAAAGTCTCCGGAATATGGGGATAAGTAAGAAAGAAACCAGGAAACGTGTGGAAAATCTTCTTATTAAATATGGACTGAGTGCAGATTATGCAGACAGGTATCCTCATCAGGTCAGCGGCGGGGAATGTCAGAGAGCAGCCATTGCGAGAGCTTTGGCTGTGGAGCCGAAAATTCTGATCTGTGATGAAGCCACCAGTGCTCTTGATGTGACTGTACAGAAACAGATTATGGAGCTTCTCATAAAGCTGAAAAAAGAAAAGAATCTGGCGTTTATTTTTATCTGCCACGACCTGGCTCTTGTTCAGATGTTCTGCGACCGGGTGATCGTGATGCATGACGGACATGTAGAGGAAGAAGGAACACCGGAGGAAATCATTGAGAGGCCGAAGACGGAGTATACGGAGAGGCTGATCGAGTCGGTGTTGTGAGACGTTGAAATTAATTTTCAGTGAGAAGTATATTGTTCTGCCTCAAAGCACATGCTATAATGCCAACAGGCAAAAGAAAGAATAAGTCTGGCAAAGACGAAAGAATGAAGCCCTCAGTAGCGCGAATACTGGGGGCTTTTCGATATCTGGCTATTTATCTCACCTTCTCTTGCTGCCGGGTTCCGGATGGACAACATTGTCAGCATATTACAGTTTACGATAAACTGGATTATAAAAAAAGCCTGAGGTTGAACGTTGACGCATTTTCATTCAGCCGATATAATTAAAGAAATATTGATTTTAACCGAATCAAGAAAGTCCCCTGCAGGGTTGCGAAAAGCAATAAGCAGTGGGTGGGGACTTGCTTGTATCAGGAGGAGTACAAGCTCCTCCTGGTAAACTGCGAAGCAGTTATTCGGTTATGAGCAAGTAGCGAATGCGGATTGCGAATATCCGCTTGACAAGATTATATTAGTTTCAGGAGGAAATATACATGGCAGAGAATTTACAGATCAGACTGGCGCATCCAGAAGAAGCAGACAGGCTGGCCGAGATCGAGGCAATCTGTTTCCCGCCGGCGGAAGCAGCAAGCCATGAGGATGTAGTGAACCGTATGGGAGCATTCCCGGAGAATTTCGTAGTAGCAGTGAAAGATGATAAGATCGTAGGATTTATCAACGGAGGAACTACAGATAAACCGGTACTTCCGGATGAATTTTATCACGACATCACACTTCATAAGAAAGACGGAGAGATCCAGACTGTATTCGGACTGAACGTGATCCCGGAATACCGTCATCAGGGAATTGCCGGAGAGCTTGTGGAATACTTCAAGGATCTTGCGAAAGAACGTGGAAAAAAAGCTCTTATCCTTACCTGCAAGGAGCATATGATCCCGTTTTATGAAAGCCACGGAATGAAGAAACTGGGAGTTGCAGATTCCTGCCATGGCGGAGCCACCTGGTATGATATGCAGATCTGGTTTTAAGAACTAATGAGATAACCTGAGAGAAAAAACTGCTGCCGGGAATGCAGCAGATAAACAGAAAACCAGAGGGAAAGTAAATGAGAATACGAATGTACAATGTAGGGTTCGGAGACTGTTTCTGCATCCGCGACAGAAAAAGCAGCCTGCTTGTGGATTTCGGTGCAGCAAACAGTAAGATCGAGGGAAGACCGCGAAGGGAAGTTTTTGACGTGATCATCTCAGATCTTACCACCATCCGCAAAAAAAATCTCCTTCTCACACATTTTCATCCGGATCACGTATCCGGGCTTCTTTATATGATGAGATACAGGAGAGATGCCTACGAATTTGAAAAAATCTATCTCCCGGATGTATTTTCAGATCCGGAAATGAAATATACATTGACACTGCTTCTCCTTGCAGATGTCACGAAAAAAGCCAGCCTGCCGGGAAGACGTGTCAGCCTTTTTGCCCTGGCAGAGGCACTTTGCGCCAGAAAAGTGAAGATCGATCTTCTGTCAAGAGGATCAGAGTTTGAAGGGAAATATACAGCACTCTGGCCGGATGTGAGAACTGTGAGCAGTGAAACAGAGGATGTGTTTAACTCTCTTATTGAAAACAATGAAAAAGCCATGACCGAGCTTGTGAATATCGCAGAGGAAGTACGTCAGTTGTTTATGTCTATGACTGAGGATGAAAATGAAGCAGACGTAAACCTGGGAGCAGAGAAAGAAGTTGTGGATGCAGCTGGAAAGCAGACAGATAGTGACAGTGCAGGAAGTGTGCAGGGAAATAATGGCACACAGGAGTATGCACAGGCAGAACTCCGGCACCGTCTGAAACCGGAAAAACTGGAAAAGAAATTCCGTGAGCTTCAGGCGACAGCGGAATTTCAGGCACTGCTGGAATGTGCGGAAAAACAGGGCCATCTTTTACGCCAGTTCCGCCACAAGATCAGTCTTGCATTCCAGAACACAAGAGACGGAGAGCTGAACCTTCTGTTTACCGGAGATGTGCAGCCCCGGTATATGAAGATGATCGTGGAAGATTATGATGGAAGGATCCCGCTTCACGAGCATTACTGGTGCATCAAGGTACCTCATCACGGAACAGAATCACACTTCTTTGATTTCAGCAGATTTTCCCCGGAAAATATGATGATCCCAAATGGAGCCTACTACGATAACAGCAAGAAAAAATCCAAGAATCAGCGTACATCCATGCAGTACGGCGGCCTGTTTTACATCAATGACGCCCACATGTACTGCTCCAACTGTGACTGCTGCGACAGCTATGAAAATGGCTGTTCCTGCAGGGAGTACGATGTAATTTCACCGTCTTATTACAAAGATATCTAAGTAAAAAAAAGCACTCTTTTAGAGAAAAATAAATCTCTTAGAGATGATTTCCAACATTCGATTATCCACGTATCCTGTTGAAAAAAGGAGATGGATTACGAATGAAAGACGGATTATTAGGCGATACGATCCGCAGAGCACGAATGGATAACAAGATGACCCAGGAACAGCTTGCAGAAGCGATCAACATCAGCCCTACACATATGAAACACATCGAAAGCGAACACAGGAAACCATCTGTAGAAGTACTATTTCTGCTAGCAGATGTACTGAACTTTTCCATGGATGCCATGCTCATGGAGACACAGTCCACCGAACATGCGAAACGTGTAAATGAAATGAACCTTATGATGAACAAATGCACAGATGAGGAGCTGGATGTATTTCTGGCTGCGCTGCGTGAGCTGATGAAACATAAGCGGTAAAGGAATGAGTAAATAAGAATCTAAAACTAAAATTAGAAGGGCCACGGCAATCTTTGAATGGGGGATTGCTGTGGCTTTTTGTATTTGTTTGAAAATAAACAGAAAAAGGGATGTACACGTTGAACAGAGAAAATTATAATACAAACATATAAACAGTCGAACTAGGAGGAAAAATTTTGAAGCAGATCGCAGATTTACACATACATTCCAGATATTCCATGGCAACCAGCAAGGATGGGACGCCGGAGATGCTGGATCTCTGGGCGCGGAAAAAAGGAATCACGCTTCTGGGGACGGGAGATATGACACATCCTGTATGGCGGCAGGAACTGAAGGATAAGCTGGTTCCGGCCGAGCAGGGGCTGTTCCGGCTGAAAGATGAGTTTGTTTTGCCGGAGGCGGCGCGTTATCCTGGAACTGCGCCAAGATTTGTGCTGTCGGGTGAGATCAGTTCTATCTATAAAAAAGGCGGAAAAACCAGGAAGGTGCACAGCCTGATCCTGCTTCCGGGGTTCAGTGAGGCAGATGCTTTTGCCGCAAGGCTGGAAAAAATCGGAAATATCCATTCTGACGGAAGGCCCATACTGGGTTTACCCTGCCATGACCTTCTGGAAATGATGCTGGAAGTCAGTGAAGAGGGAATGTACATTCCGGCTCATATCTGGACACCGCATTTTTCTTTGTTTGGGGCGAAGTCAGGATTTGATACCATAGAAGAGTGTTTCGAGGAACTGACACCGTATATACATGCGCTGGAAACAGGTTTGTCCTCTGATCCTGTGATGAACTGGCAGATTTCTGCTCTTGACGGATATCAGCTGGTGTCCCATTCTGATGCTCATTCACCGTCCAAGCTTGGCCGGGAGGCAGATCTTCTGGATATAGAACTTTCCTATCAGGGACTTTGGAATGCAGTGCAGAAAGGTGAGGGACTTGAGGGTACGATCGAATTTTTTCCGGAAGAAGGAAAATATCATTTTGACGGACATCGGAAGTGCGGTATATGTTTAAGCCCGAAAGAAGCAGAGAAATACAATGGCATCTGCCCGGTATGTGGAAAAAAACTGACCATGGGTGTGGATCACAGGATCATGCAGTTATCTGACCGCGATGAGGGAGCAGCTGCCATGCCGGAAAGCGGTCGCCCGTATGAAAGCCTGGTTCCTTTGCCGGAAGTAGTCTCAGCGTGTATAGGATTTTCTACAGCAAGCAAAAAAGTTCAGGGGCAGTATGAAATGCTACTTGAGAAGCTGGGTGCGGAATTCCAGGTTTTAAGAGAGGTTCCACTGGAAGATATCCGTGTTGCTGGCGGAGATGTTCTGGCGGAAGGAATCCGGAGACTGAGAAAGGGAGAAGTTATACGGAAACCGGGATTTGACGGAGAGTATGGGAAGATAGAATTGTTTTAATGTATAAGCTTTGAGAAGTGTGAAGAGTATTATTGGTTATGGCGAGAATAGTAAATGGTAAAAGGTAATAACAGATAAAGAATTGGAGCAGATAAATATATGAAAGAAAAAATCGGTATCATATCAGACACTCACGGTCTTCTGCGACCGGAAGTGCTGGAAATTTTAAAGGAATGCAAATATATTCTCCATGCCGGAGATGTAAATAAAGATGAGATTCTGGATGTACTCCGTTCTATGGGAAATCTTTATGTAGTTCGGGGAAATAATGACAAAGAATGGACGGAAAATCTTCGTACCAGTTTAAGCTTTACCATTGGCGGCGTGAAATTTTTTATGGTCCATAATAAAAAAGATGTAGCCTGGGATCTGGGTGATACCCAGGTGGTGATTTTCGGACATACACACAAATATTTTGAGAAGGTAATAGATGACCGGTTGTGGCTGAATCCGGGAAGCTGTGGGCGAAGCCGTTTCGGAGGGGAAGTCACAATGGCTGTGATGACCGTGGAAGACGGACAGTATCAGGTAGAGAAGATCGTACTGTAGGACTTTTTTGTATTTTATGGAATACAATCCTTGTAATTTATAATTTGGAGCGTATAATTAGAAAACGTTTAAAACAAAAAGTGGTAAGACCACTTTTTGACTGGTTGAACGCAAATCACGAAAGACTGCGTTCATGAGTATGAAAAAAAGCGGAATCAGAACATCCGCTTTACGTGAATCAGGAGGGATGCAACATGAAGTACGTGCAGCAGTTCAGCATCATCCTGTTGATTTCCGTCATTGGAGAATTGCTGAAAACCTTTCTCCCACTTCCGGTACCGGCCAGTGTTTATGGTCTGGTCATTATGCTGGTGGCACTGCTTACTGGCATCCTGAAGCTGGACCAGGTCAAAGGTGCGGCAGATTTTCTGGTTGAGATTATGCCGGTGATGTTTGTACCGGCAGGTGCGGGGCTTATCACAGCCTGGAGTTCTCTGAAACCGATTTGTGTACCGGTTCTTATCATGACGTTTATCAGCACGGTGATTGTAATGGTTGTAACAGGAAAAGTAACGCAGGGAGTGATCCGGATGGGAAAGAGAGGAAATGAAAAATGATGGAATTTATAAAAAACTCCGCATTTTTCGGAGCAATGTTAAGTCTGATCGCTTACGAAATCGGCCTTATCCTGAAAAAGAAATTTAAAATGGCGATTTTTAATCCTCTTTTAATTTCGATCATCTGTGTTATCGGAGTGCTTGTAATATTTCATATTGATTATAATGATTATAATGAGGGTGGCAAGTATATCAGTTATCTGCTGACACCGGCAACGGTATGTCTGGCAGTACCTCTTTATGAGCAGATCCATCTGCTGAAAAAGAATCTCAAGGCGGTGGCTGCCGGAATCATTTCCGGAACGCTGGCAGGACTTTGCAGCATTTTGCTTATGGCCAGGCTGTTTGGGTTCAACCATCAGGAATATGTTACCATGCTTCCGAAATCCATTACAACAGCTATTGGCATGGGAGTTTCCGAGGAACTTGGAGGTATTGTGACTATTACAGTAGCGGTTATCATTATCACGGGAGTTCTGGGAAACATGATCGCGGAGGTTGTTTATAAGATCGCAAAGATCGAGGAACCTATCGCAAGAGGCCTCGGACTAGGAACATCAGCCCATGCCATCGGAACAGCCAAAGCCATGGAGCTTGGCCCTGTAGAAGGTGCCATGAGCAGTCTGGCCATTGCAGTAGCCGGTCTGCTTACGGTTGTAGGTGCATCTGTGTTTGCAGGAATGATGTGAGTATAAAACGCAAAGTGATTGTGAAAGTTTATTTTACAGTATTAAATTCACAGAAGGATAAAAACGTGTGAAAGGTCTGTCGTTTGCGGCAGGCTTTTTTCTTTTTAACCAGATAAAACGAACATATTTTTGTGCAAAATAAACAAATGTTCGGAAAAACTGAATTCATACCGTTTTATTGTACTAAGTATGCGCTATAATAGCAATATACAGAAAACATGTTCGGAAAATATGTTCGATAAATTGCAGGCAGAATATATAACAGGGAGGATGGATATTATGTGGAATACTGAGAACAGCAGGAAGGTAGCACTGGCAGAGGGAAGATATGTGGAGGCAGGTGACAGTCATTCAGGGAAGAAGAAGCTTTCCTCTGGTATGGCCATGGTTCTTGGGGCAGTTCTTACAATAGAGATTATGATCGGAGGGGCAATGCTTTTTAATTTCGATTTCAGAGGAGCAGATGTTATTGCTGTTGTGCTTGCATTCATGGTATTATACTTTGCAGTGGTAGCTTCACTGACAGATAAATAGAACAGGAGGAATGCAGATGCCCAGGGTTTTTAACCAGAAAATAAAAATTTTATATCTGATGCGTGTTTTTCTGGAGCGAACCGATGAAGAACATCCCATGTCTGTGAAGGACCTGATCATTTATCTGAACAGTCTGGGAATCAGCGCAGAGCGTAAGACAATATATGATGATATTGAGACGCTGAGGAATTTCGGCATGGATATCCTGAACCGGAGGGAGAAGCCGGCAGGCTTTTATCTGGCCAGCAGGGAATTTGAACTTCCGGAACTGAAGCTTCTGGTAGATGCCGTGCAGTCCTCACGCTTTATTACCAGTGGTAAGTCCCGTCAGCTGATCGGGAAGCTGGAGAGTCTTGCAAGCATGTATGAGGCCAGGCAGCTTCGAAGACAGGTCTTTGTGGAGAACAGGGTTAAGACCATGAATGAGAGCGTGTATTATAATATTGATGAGATCCACAGAGCACTTACCGAGGATCGGCAGATTTCTTTTCAGTACTGTCAGTGGACAGTGGAGAAGGAACTTCGGCTGAAAAAGAATGGTGATCGTTACTGTGTCAGCCCGTGGGGACTTGTCTGGCAGAATGAGAACTATTATCTGATTGCCTACGACGAAAAATGTGAGAAAGTGAAGCATTACCGGGTGGATAAGATCCTGCAGATCAGGGTAGAGGAAGCGGCACGTAATGGCAGAGAGTTTTTTGAGAATTTTGATGCAGGAGAGCTGACATCCAAAACCTTCGGGATGTTCGGCGGAAGAGAAGAAACCATATGTCTTGAAGCACATAACCGTCTGGTAGGTGTTGTACTGGATCGCTTCGGAAGAGACATTATGATACAGAGGAAGGATCATGAACATTTCAAAACGCTGGTTCGTGTAAACGTCAGTGATCAGTTTTTTGGCTGGATAGCCAGTCTTGGACCGGATGCAGTGATCGCATCACCGGATGATGTGCGCGATGAGTATCGGGGATTTCTTGAGAAGAGTCTTTCTAATTACAAATGATAAGCAATATTTATTCGATGGGGAATCTGCATATTATAGTGATTCAGGAAATTTTACCCTGAATCAGCAGATTTTCATAGAAATTATCTCTAAAAAAGGACATTAAAACAGACAAAAATGAGAAAAATCATATAATAGCCGTATTTGAAATACAAAATTAATATAGAGAGCATATCTAAAAAAGATAATAGACATCGCGATGTTTAAGTGCTATAATTGCTTTCGGTTCTCGGAAGGGACGAATTTTGCCGGCAACGGCAGATTATGGACGGTGAAGATATGACTGTAAAAGCAAGAATGCTGAAGCTTCTGGAGCAGAACGAGAATGAACTGATATCCGGAGAAGTGGCAGCAGCAGAACTGAACTGCACAAGAGCAGCCATCTGGAAAGCTGTGAAATCCCTTCGGGAAGAGGGATACACCATAGAAGCAGGACCAAACAAGGGCTATGTGCTTCGCGGCGGCAGCCGGTTATCTGAAGAAGGGATCCGGCTTTATCTCAATCATCCAGATGCGTCTGTAAAGATATACAGGGAACTGGATTCTACGAACAGAGCAGCCAAAGAGGCTGCATTTTCAGGAGAAGCAGGGCATGGCGCACTGATACTGGCGCGTCAGCAGAAAAATGGAAGAGGCCGGAGAGGCCGGAGTTTTTATTCCCCTGAAAATGCAGGACTGTATATGAGTATCGTTCTAAGACCGGAGCGAACGCTGAAGGAAGGACTCCTGATCACTACAGCAGCGGCAACTGCAGTTTACCGGGCTGTGAAGAAGATCTGTGGAATCGACCTCGGGATTAAATGGGTTAATGACCTGTATCTTCATGATAAGAAGGTGTGTGGGATACTGACGGAGGCTGTTACAGACTTTGAGAGTGGAAATATTGAGTTTGCTGTTGTGGGAATCGGTCTGAATCTGTATGCACCGGAAGACGGTTTTCCGGAAGAGATTCAGGGAACAGCAGGAGCATTGTTTGGAGGCAGGAAGGAAGCAGAACATATAAACTGCAGTCTTCTTGTTGCTGAGATCGTCAACCAGCTTCTTATGGAAGCAGAAACTCCGAAACTTTCCAGAGAATATACAGAAAATAATATCATTCCTGGAAATATGATCGTGATCACTGACGGAACGCGTACACGGGAAGCTTATGCAAAGACGATTGCTCCTGATGGAAGGTTGCTCGTGAGAGAACAGGATGGTTCAGAAACCCTGCTTTCTTATGGAGAAGTATCTGTGCGCAGGAAGCCGGAAGAAGATCAGTCAAATTAATTGTGCATTTTGTATAAAAAAAGATTCTTTTTTTGTGCAAAACAGGCAAAAATAATATTGACATTCTGGAAATGCGGAGTAAAATAAAGTCAACTACAAGGCGTGGTCATACCAATTAATGAGCGAAAAGATCACAGCCAAGAGAAAAGGAGGGAGAAAAACGGGAGATTTATCAAGTACACTGGCAGAAGAGCTGAACAGTAAGACAGCCTTTACCATTCCTGTGTTTGGTGGAATACCAATTGCAGAATGCGTGGTAGTCACATGGGTCATCATGGCGGTTCTTGTGATCCTGTCTCTGATTCTGGTTCGGAATCTCAGTGTGGAAAATCCGGGTAAGAAGCAGTTGCTTCTGGAGTCCGGGGTAAGTTTTCTTCAGGATTTCTTCATGGGCATCCTTGGAGAAGAAGGCAAACAGTATGTGCCTTATTTGATGTCAACCGTAATCTACATCGGAATAGCCAATATCGCAGGCGTGTTTGGTTTTACACCACCAACGAAGGACATGAACGTTACCATTGCGCTGGCGCTGATGAGCATTATTCTGATCGAGTATGCAGGCTTTCATAAGAAGGGACTGAAGGGTTTCCTGAAAAGCTTTGCGGAGCCGGTTCCGATCATGCTTCCAATCAATATTCTGGAAATCGCGATCAGACCTACATCTCTCTGCATGCGGTTGTTTGGTAATGTTCTGGGAAGCTTCGTAGTTATGAAGCTGCTGGAGTTTGTTTGTCCGGCGATTCTTCCCATACCATTCAGTCTGTATTTTGATTTCTTTGACGGATTCATACAGGCGTATGTATTTGTATTCTTAACATCCTTGTTCATTAAGGAAGCAATTGAGTAGTGAAGCGGAAGATCCGCTTGATCTAAAAATGAAAAAAATTGTATTTTACAGGAGGAAAAAACTATGTTAATCGCAATTGGTGCAGCTATCGCAGTTCTTACAGGTATTGGAGCAGGTATTGGTATCGGTCTTGCAACATCTAAAGCAGTAGAAGCTATCGCAAGACAGCCAGAGGCAGAGAGCAAGATCAGTAAAGCACTTCTTCTTGGATGTGCTCTTGCAGAGGCAACAGCTATTTACGGTTTCGTAATCGGTCTTCTGATCATCATCATGCTTGGCTAATAGGTAAAGACGAGATACTAATTCAGGATTAAGAGAGGCAGGTGGACCAGGTGATTAAAATTGATATCAACCTTGTCTTTACTATTATAAACCTGATCGTTCTTTATCTTTTAATGAAGAAGTTCCTTTTCGGCCCGATCATTGGTGTTATGGAGAAGAGAAAGGCCATGATCGATGAGCAGTTTGCTTCAGCAGAGAAGACAACTACTGAAGCAAACCAGCTGAAAGGACAGTATGAGGATGCACTGAAATCTGCGAAGGATGAATCCTTCAATATTGTAGAGCAGGCTAAGGACGAGGCAAAAGTACAGGCAGACAGCATCGTGAAGAGAGCTAATGATCAGGCTGGTCAGATTCTTGAGAAAGCAAGAAGAGATATCAGCACTGAGCAGGAAGCTGCTATGAAAGCGATGGAAGGCAAAGTGGCTGAGCTGGCAATGGATGCAGCATCCAGAATCATGGGAAAAAAGAACGACGAAGCACAGGATATGTCCCTATATGACCAGTTTTTAGAAGGAGCAGGTGATCCTCATGACAGAGACGTCCATTAATTATGCAAAAGCATTATACGGTCTTTCTGTCCCGGGGGAGGCAATCTGCGAAACAGGAAGGATTTTTAAGAATACACCTGAGATAGGTAAGATGCTTGAAAATCCACTTGTTTCCCTCAAAGAAAAAGAACAGGTAATAGAGCGGGTTTTTCCGCAGGAAATGAAGAGTTTTCTTAAAGTAACGTGTAAGTATCAGAAGATTGACAGAATCGGAGAGATCCTTGAAGCTTATGATGCTTACAGTCGGGAACAGAAAGGAATTCTCAAGGCAGAGCTTCTTTATGTAACACGTCCTGCCGAAGAGCAGGAAAATAAGATGAAGGAGTTTCTCCGTAGCCAGTTTTCTGCCAGAGAAGTGGAACTTACCCTTACAGAGGATAAAAGCCTTGTAGGTGGATTTGTTCTCAGGGCAGGAGATCGTGAGTACGACTGGAGCCTCATCGGACGTTATAAGAAACTGAAACAGAAATTAACCCGGAGGTGAAATTGAATTGGGTGCAATAAATCCAGATGAAATCATTTCGATTCTCAAGGAAGAAATAAAGAACTATGACGAAATCAGCAAGGACCAGGAAGTAGGCACTGTCATCTCCGTGGGAGATGGCATCGCAACTGTTTATGGCATCGATCATGCCATGTACGGTGAGGTCGTGACCTTCGAGAATGGTCTGAAAGGTATGGTACAGGATGTCCGTGCCAACAGCATGGGATGTATTCTTTTCGGAAAGGATACAGGAATCAAGGAAGGCACCAAGGTTGCCAGAACTGGCAAGCAGGCAGGTATTCCGGTAGGTGATAAATTTATCGGAAGAATCGTGAACGCACTTGGTGAGCCTATTGATGGAAAGGGAGAGATCCAGGCAGAGGAATACCGCCCGATCGAGAACCCGGCTCCTGGAATCATTGACCGTAAGTCTGTAACTGTACCTCTGGAAACAGGAATCCTTTCCATTGATTCCATGTTCCCGATCGGCCGTGGACAGCGAGAGCTGATCATCGGCGACAGACAGACAGGTAAAACATCCATCGCAACAGATACGATCATCAACCAGAAAGGTAAGGATGTGATCTGTATCTATGTTGCTATCGGACAGAAAGCTTCTACCGTTGCAAAGGTAGTTTCCAATCTTGAAAAATATGGTGCAATGGAGTATACAACCGTATTCTCCGCAACAGCCAGTGACTGTGCACCTCTTCAGTATATTGCTCCTTATGCTGGTACTGCTCTTGCAGAGTATTTCATGTATCAGGGTAAAGACGTACTGATCGTATATGATGATCTTTCCAAGCATGCAGTGGCATATCGTGCATTGTCACTTCTGCTTGAGCGTTCTCCGGGACGTGAGGCATATCCTGGTGACGTATTCTACCTTCATTCCAGACTTCTGGAGCGTTCCAGCCGTCTGAGTGAAGCGGCAGGCGGCGGATCCATCACGGCACTTCCGATCATCGAGACACAGGCCGGTGATGTATCTGCATACATTCCTACAAACGTAATTTCCATCACAGATGGTCAGATCTTCCTGGAAAGTGATCTGTTCTTCTCAGGTATGCGTCCGGCAGTTAATGTTGGTCTTTCCGTATCCCGTGTTGGTGGTGCTGCACAGACCAAGGCTATGAAGAAAGCTTCCGGTAGTGTACGTATCGATCTGGCACAGTACAGAGAGATGGAAGTGTTCACCCAGTTCAGTTCTGATCTGGATGAGGCTACAACTGCACAGCTGAAATACGGAAGCTGTCTGATGGAGCTCCTGAAACAGCCACTTTGCAGTCCGTTAAGTCTTCATCAGCAGGTAATTACTCTCTGTGTTGCGACTCACAAGCTGATGGTTGATGTAGAAAAGAAAGAGATCAAGAAATATCAGAAAGATCTTCTGGAGTACTTTGATAATGTATATCCTGAGATCGGCAAAGAGATCGAGACTACAAAGCAGCTCTCTGATGAGCTTGTAGAGAAAATCGTAAAGGCGGCAGAAGAATTCAGAGATAAGAGCAGGTAGGTGTTGATATGGCAAATGCAAAAGAAATACAGACTCGTATGAAAAGCATTCAGGACACCATGAAGATCACCAATGCGATGTACATGATTTCTTCTTCCAAGATGCAGAAGGCGAAGAAGATCCTGCAGGACACAGAACCATATTTCTATAATATGCAGGCTGCCATTGCCAGGATCCTCCGTCATATGCCGGATATCCAGCATCCTTTTTTCAGTGAGCGTCATCTTGTTCCGAAAGAAGAAAGGAAAGTAGGAACTATCGTCATTACAGGTGATAAAGGTATGGCTGGTGCATACAATCATAATGTACAGAAAATGACAGAAGACTTCATGGAAGAAGTACCGGGACATCATAAACTGTATGTCCTGGGTATGGTAGGGCGTCAGTATTTCGGCAAGAGAGATGTGGACATGGACGGCAGTTTCCACTATACTGTGCAGAAGCCGACCATGCACAGAGCACGCCTTATCACTGAAGAAATCGTACGGGCATTTCTGGAAAGAGAGCTGGATGAGATTCACATTGTTTATACACAGATGCAGAATGCAATGGCAATGGAGAATGTGAATATGCAGCTTTTACCGCTGAAAAAAGCTGATTTTAAAATGGGTCAGGTTCCGGCAGATATCTATCAGGAGGAGATTGTGTTATCTCCGTCTGCAGATGTGCTCCTGGATACTATGATTCCGAACTACCTTACAGGTGTGATCTATGGATGTCTTGTAGAGGCATATGCCAGTGAGAACAATGCGAGAATGACAGCAATGCAGTCCTCTACAGATAATGCGAAGGCGATGCTGAAGGATCTCTCCATTCAGTACAACCGTGCACGTCAGGCTGCGATCACGCAGGAGATCACAGAGGTTATCAGCGGTGCTAAAGCACAAAAAAGGAAGTGATGACTATGAATAAAGGTAAGATTGTACAGGTTATGGGACCTGTTGTAGACGTTGTTTTTGAAGACGGACAGCTTCCGGATATCAAGGATGCCCTTGAAGTCGAGAACAACGGTAAGAGATGCGTTATGGAGGTGTCCCAGCACCTTGGAAATAATATCGTACGCTGCATCATGCTGGGAGCCAGCGAAGGTCTGCAGCGAGACAGAGAAGTAACAGCTACCGGAAGCGGTATTAAGGTTCCGGTTGGAGATAAAACACTGGGTCGTCTGTTCAACGTTCTTGGAGATACCGTAGATGGCGGTGATTCCCTGGACGGTGAAGAACATTGGGTCATCCATCGTGATCCACCTTCATTCGAAGAGCAGAAACCGGCTGTAGAGATCCTGGAAACAGGTATCAAGGTTATCGACCTTCTTGCTCCATATGCCAAAGGTGGTAAGATCGGTCTGTTCGGTGGTGCCGGTGTTGGTAAGACAGTTCTTATTCAGGAGCTGATTCAGAACATCGCAACTGAGCATGGCGGATATTCTATTTTTACCGGTGTCGGAGAGCGTTCCCGTGAAGGTAATGACCTTTGGACCGAGATGAAAGAATCAGGCGTTCTCGAGAAGACAGCCTTAGTGTTCGGACAGATGAACGAGCCGCCAGGAGCACGTATGCGTGTTGCTGAGACAGGACTTACCATGGCAGAGTATTTCCGGGATCAGGAGCACAGAGACGTACTTCTTTTCATTGATAATATCTTCCGTTTTGTACAGGCAGGATCTGAGGTTTCCGCTCTGCTTGGACGTATGCCGTCCGCAGTAGGATATCAGCCTACACTGGCAACTGAGATGGGTGAGCTTCAGGAGAGGATCGCATCTACCAAGGAAGGTTCTGTTACATCTGTACAGGCAGTATATGTACCGGCCGATGACTTAACTGACCCGGCTCCGGCAACAACATTTGCCCATCTGGATGCAACAACCGTTCTTTCCCGTAAGATCGTTGAGCAGGGTATTTATCCGGCTGTAGACCCACTTGAGTCTACTTCCCGTATCCTGGAGGCAGATATTGTCGGTGAGGAACATTACGAAGTAGCACGTAGAGTACAGGAGATTCTTCAGAAATATAAAGAGCTGCAGGACATCATTGCTATTCTTGGTATGGAAGAGCTCTCAGAGGAAGATAAGCAGACTGTATTCCGTGCAAGAAAGATCCAGAAATTCCTTTCTCAGCCGTTCCATGTAGCTGAGAATTTCACCGGTATCAAAGGTAAATACGTACCACTGAAAGAGACGATTCGTGGATTTAAGGCGATCATTGACGGTGAGATGGATGATTATCCGGAGAATGCATTCTTTAATGTTGGAACCATTGATGACGTAATTGCAAAAGCAAAAGCCGAGGAGAACCGGCAGTAAGGAGCGGCTATGAGTGAGACATTTGGCCTGGAAATCTATGCCAGCAATAAACTGGCTTACGCAGGACGTGCCCAGAAGCTTATAATCCCGGCAGTGGATGGTGAGCAGGGATTTCTTGCTCATCATGCAAATGTCGTAGCAGCCATCATTCCCGGTGAGATGCGTTTTGAGGATGCAGAAGGCAATGAGCATATTTTTGCAGTGAGCAGCGGTTTTGTTGAGATGATCAATAACCGTGCCAAACTGTTCTGCCTCAGCGTAGAGAGCCCGGAGGAGATTGATATCCGCCGTGCCCAGGAAGCCAAGGAGCGTGCAGAAGAGCAGCTTCGTCAGAAGCAGAGCATCCAGGAGTATCATATGAACCAGATGGCTCTTGCGAGAGCGATGACACGTCTTAAAGTAACACATAAGCAGTAAAAAATATATTACAGAAAGCACCTGTTGAATAGTAAAATGAACGTAGATCATAAGTTGGTTACGTTTATGACCATGTGACAGAGCGGAACGAGAACAGTCGCTTTGTACAGAGAATATTCAAAAGGTGCTTTTTTATTATACTGATATAAAAAAGCCGGAGTATGTAAAGAAAAAGGAGGAGAAGAATGAAGAAAGGAAGAGCGAAAAAGTTACTGGGCATCTGTATTTTTATTATGGGTCTCATGATCTTTTCCGTACTGCCAGTGCAGGCGGCAGCACCCAGGATGTATACAATTCAGCCGGGAAAAACCTGGACAAGATATGATATCACCGGCGATGGAAAGAAAGACAGGATTAAGGTTGTCCGGAGAAAAAGTCAGTACGATGGGTGCTGGAACGGTGCAGATATTTATGTAAATAATACAAAAGTCTGTGCAATAAATAAAACTTTTATGGATATGTCCATTCGTATTATTACATTATCTAATGGAAAACCTTTTCTGTGTCTGAGAGGTGGTACGGATAATGATATCAGTGTATTCCACGGACTTTATCAGTACCGTAACGGAAAAATCGTTCAGGTTGTAAATTTCATTAATGAAACATATGGACGACCGGTAAATGAAGCAAAAATTTACCTGAGTGGTAATACAATTCGTGTAAGAACGGAGGCTATGTCATATTCTCTTGGATATTGTACAACAGAATTTACGTACAAATATCAGAAAGGAACATTACTTCGTACATCCAATTACGGAAAATATATAAAACTTAATGCTGCTAACAAGAGAACAGGACTTTTTGCAGCGGCAAAGAACATACAGGCGTACACAACTCCTACCTCCGGAAGTAAAGCATTTGTGATCCGCAAGAATACTGGCGTGAAAATTCTGAATTTCTGGACCACTGGGAATAAGATGTATATCCGTGTGAAAAATGGTTCCAAAACAGGTTGGATCAAAGCCGTAACATTTAAGGAATCACAGGGCTATGCAGGGTCACCGCAGTTTTCCAGGGTTATGTATACGGGATGATGAAAATAAAAAGATCCGTTGTCGGAAGACAGCGGATCTTTTTTTGGAAGTTACTGCTTATTCAGAGGAAGAGGTATCTTCTTTATTTTCGGAAAGGACAGTTTTTTCAGAAGGAATACTATTTTCAGAAGAAATATTGTCCTGAGAAGAAAATGCCTCAGGATTTTTTTCAGCAGTTGCTGAATTATCATCCAGGGAAGTTATTTGCTGATATGGACGGTACGGTTCCCAGTAATGCTCATCTTTATTTTTTTCTTCCTCCAGTTTCTTTTTTTGTTGAGTGAGCAGATAAATACCTGCAGCAATGATACCGATAGCAATGGCAATCTGAGGAAGACTGTTGCAGATATTGTATACATAGTCTTCCAGATCATACGGTACAATCAGGTACAGAAGACTTGTGAAACGACTCCACAGGATACAGATACCAAACAGGATCAGGATCCAGGCAGTTGTATTCCGATGTTTTTGTAAGAATTTTCCGATATCACCGGAAAATTGATCCATGTGAAGAATGTAATTATCATCTACAGAGTAAAATTCTTCTTCTGACAGTGACTTCAGATTATGGACATTGAAAAAACTGTAGAACCATATCACAGGGAGAAACATGGCCAGCCATCCAAGGCCGGTAATGGAGGCCAGCGCAATTGCTCCCCAGAACAGCAGCATAATACTGATTCCCTGTTTTTTGAATCCCATGTACATTTCTCCGGCACCGGGGATCAGGGAAAAGATAAATACCCAGAAACCATGTTTTTGTTTTTTCATATATTTACTTGCCTCCGTTTATAATTTTATTCGTAAGATCACTCAGATTATCACTGATATTCTGAGAATTTTCACTGAGCTGGGAACCTACCTTCCTGGAAAGCTGGCTCAGATTGAAACCAATGTCAAAGGAAGAAGATATCTTAGCTTTTGTTCCCGGTGAAGTATGAAGAGTTGTAAAATCTGTCTGTGATACAGAAAAAAGCATGATCAGCGCAACACCCATACCCACTGCAGTACGTAAGCCTGTGCAAAGAAGCTTCATCCAGTAAGCAGTTTCATGTATTTTTTTGGAAGTTTGAATTTCAGGAGAAGCTGCTTTTTTCAGAATTTCATCCTGAAGATAGGCAGGAGCGTGTTCAGAAGATATTTCCTCATCCTGAATCATCTGTTCCAGACAGAAATCGCATTGCTCCATATGTTCCAGAAAATGGATCATTTCATCAGTATTCATAGCTCCATCCCGGAATTTCTGTAATTCATCCGATGGTATATGCATCTAATCACTCCTTTCCAGCAGTGCCTTCAGCATGGATCTGGCACGGTAGATCTGCGTCTGGACTGTTTTTGTATTTTTGTTCTGTGAAGCTGCAATCTCGGCTGCAGTTTTTTCTTCACAGAAATGAGCGGTGGCTACTTCTCTGTAGGGACTTTTCAGATCAGAACAAAGCTGTCGGATCTGATTCTGGAAATCTTTGTCCAGGCAGGCCTCTTCGGGGGAGGATTCTTTATCATGGAGCTGCTCAAAATAAGTATCCTCTGTGGGAATGGTACGTCTGCCGGCAGCCTTCAGGTGATCCAGGCATTTTCGAACTGCGATTTTGCTGAGCCAGGCTTTTTCGTAAGTACCATCAAAACGGGAGAGATTTTTGTACGCGGAAAGAAAAACATCCTGTGTCAGATCCTCGGCGTCAAACGGATTGCCCACCGATTTCAAACAAATGGAAAATATTAAATTTTGGTATGTATGTATCAGATATTCCAGATATTCTTCCCGTGTAATGTGATCAGCTCCTTTCTCGTCCCGTTCACTTATTATAACGCGTAAGACGGGGATAAAACTTCATTTTTTAAAAGCAATTTTTGAAAAAATTAGAATTCTTATAGCAGGGAGCCACAAATTGGTCTATACTATAAAACGTTAAAGCAGAGATGCAGAAAGGATGAGATAAATGACAGAGACAAAACGTTTATATTACGAAGATGTATATAAAAAAGAATTCACAGCAAAAGTCCTGGAGTGCAGAGAAGCAAAAAAAGGTTTTTACATTATTCTGGACGAGAGTGCTTTTTATCCGGAAGGTGGCGGACAGCCAAGTGATACCGGATATTTAGATGATGTGAAAGTAAAGGAAGTTCACGAAAAAGACGGCGAACTTCTTCATTATACGGATAAGCCATTGGAGACTGGAACCGAAGTTCAGGGTCGGATCGATTGGGCAAGAAGATTTGATCTGATGCAGCAGCATTCCGGTGAGCATATGGTCAGCGGTCTGATCCATGAGGCTTATGGATATGATAATGTAGGATTTCATATGGGAAGTGACACCATTACTGTAGATCTGAACGGTCCGCTGGATGAGACACAGCTTTCAGAGATTGAACGAAAAACAAATGAGAAGATATGGGAAGACTCTGCGGTAAAAATTCTTTATCCTACTTCAGAAGAACTGGAAAAGATTGATTACAGAAGCAAAAAAGAGCTTACAGGACAGGTGCGTATTGTGGAATTTCCAGGTGCGGATATCTGTGCATGCTGCGGAACCCATGTGACACATACCGGAGAGATCGGCATGGTGAAGCTTCTTTCTGTGGAGAAATTCCGCGAAGGTGTCCGTATTGAAATGATCTGTGGAAAACGTGTTCTGGATTACCTCAATATGGTTAATGAACAGAATCATCAGATTTCAGTGAAACTTTCTGCGAAAATTGATAAAACCGCACAGGCAGTAGAGCGTCTTCAGGATGAAAACTTCCGTCTGAAAGGACAGGTCAATCAGTTTGTGGATGATATGTGTCGCAAAGAAGCGGAACGTTATGCAGGAAGCGGAAGTGTTTTGCTATTCGTAGACGGAATGGACAATGATGGAGTGCGTAAACTTGCAGATGCCGTAACACAGACATGCCAGGGTTGCTGTGCAGTATTTTCCAAAAATCCAGATGGAAGCTACAAGTACGCAATGGGCGAAAAAGATGGCGATCTCCGTCAGTTTACAAAAGAAATGAATATGAAATTAAACGGACGCGGAGGCGGTAAGCCATTCTTCGTACAGGGGTCTGTACAGGCAGCGGAGGAAGAAATCAGAAGATTTTTTGAGCAGTGATAAAAATGTTTGGAGAATGTCATGCACATATATTTCTCAATGGCTATGATTACCGAAAAGCTGTTGAGACACAGAAAAACGGACCGCAGGACGAGCTGATCCGTGCTCATCTTGAGGAATACCGGAAGCGTGGAATCCGTTTTGTGAGAGACGGAGGGGATCATTACGGTGTGTCAAAGCGGACTGCCAGACTGGCACCCGAATATGGAATTGACTATCGCACACCGGTTTTTGCTATTTATAAAGAAGGCCATTATGGAAGAATCGTTGGAAAAAGTTTCTCAGATATGAAGGAATATCACAAAAGAGTCCTGGAAGCTGCTGCTGAAGGTGCGGATTTTATTAAAATCATGACGACCGGGCTTCTGGATTTTGAAGATCATGGAAGAATCACGGGAACTCCGCTTTCTGTTGCAGAAGTAAAAGAAATGGTACATATTGCTCATGAAGAAGGGTTTGCCGTGATGAGCCATACCAATGGTTCTTATGGCGTACAGGCAGCAGTGGAGGCGGGCGTTGACAGCATTGAACACGGAAATTATATGGATGATGAGACGATTTCCATGCTGGCAGACAGCGAGAGTGTGTGGGTGCCTACACTTGTAACTGTGCGAAATCTTAAAGGCTGCGGAAGATTTGAAGATACGGTCCTTACTTCTATTATCAGGACAGGTGCGCAGAATCTGAAGAAAGCTTTTGAGAAAAAGATCCATGTGGCAGTGGGAAGTGATGCCGGTGCATACCAGGTTCTTCACGGACAGGGTGTGCAGGACGAAAGCAGAGCTTTTTTTGACATACTGGGTGATACACCGGAGGTACGAAGCTGGATGGAAGACGGGGAAAGAAGAATTCAGTCCGCCTTCCGTCACGGGTCTTCGAATTTAATACAGGAATAAATATTGGAGGTGCGTGATTTCGCAGGGTTAAAAGTAACCCGGAGGTCCGCACCTTCTTCCATTCCGCTGGTGGAAAGATCCTGGGCGTTTTCGCGGTCGCAGAGGATTTTTACTCCATCGTAAGTCTGGATCAGGACAGTATTGGCCGTTGTTCCAAGAATAGTTCCGGTTACAGTGGAAGAGATGTTGCGGACAGAAAGTATATCAGGATCTTCTCCTGTAATGCCGCGGATCTTCATTCCGCTGGTGGATTCGCCATTGAAATTCCCTGTGTAAGTAATGTTTACATAAGATCCGGGAGCCATTCCACCTTTGAAATATACGGGAACAGAAGAAACAGGAACATTCAGTTCTGTATTTGTGGTCTGGGGAACAACAGTTATGGTATTGGTGCTGACATTTACAATTCTGGCCCGGAGGTGATGCTCTTTTTTCTTCGGTTCCGGCGAAGGTGTCGGAGTAGGCTCAGGAACTTTCATGGGATCTACATCAGAGACGCTGATTACTTTTGTGAAACTTCCGTCATACTGTTTGCTGTCTACCTGGGATGAGCTTATGAATTTTCCGCGGAAGTGAACGTAAACCCATCTGCCTGCTTTAATACCTTTTTTGTAATATTGTTTCACGCCTGTTACCGGGAAAGTGACAGTATTGCCCTTCTCTGTTACGATAACAAGGGCGTTGGAGGTAAGACGTTTTACTTTTCCTTTCAGAGTACGGTCTTCCAGAGGAGTTTCGTTATGGTACTGGTCAGTTATCTTGATCGGAGAGATCGTACTGATATCAGTTCCGGAAAGCTGTCCTTCATAGATCACACTGACATTGTCACTGAGCACAACTCCGTATTTACATTCCAGTCTTGTCTGAGAAACGTCAAAAGTATAAATTTTACCGTTGCTGGAAATGGTAAGACAGCTTCCGTCAAAATTCTGCAGAGAACCGGAAAGTTCGTCCATATAGACACGATCTTCCGGGGAAGAATTCTGACCTTCCTGATTTTCGGAAACAGAAGTTGATGCATCTGAAATTTTGTCCTGAAGAGAAATAATATGATCATTCGAGTGATCGTTGCTGCAGCCACCCATAAAAAGGGAAATGCCGAGAATTATACATGCAGCAGGCAGTTTTTTCATTTGTGTCCTCCGACCCTGGAATAACGGTCAGTCCTGTTTTTCTGTAAGATCTGGGGGCTCCGGCGCGAAATCAAAAATCTGTCGGAAAGAATCCCACTGCTCACGGTCGTCTATTCCATGGTTGATCAGACCCGTGCACTCAGTACAGGCATTGGTATCCAGATAATTTTTATATTGAATGTGATAGGGATTTTTGGCGTTTTTTTCCTGCGGATTTTTCATATGATTACTCTCCTTGCGTTTAATAAGAAGTAGTGTATGAAAACAGGAAGAATATTATGTAAGATACAAGTATTATAGCAAAAAGAAATTTGAATTTCTACAGGGAGTTGGAGAAAAATCCCCACAATCCCTGACTTACTGAAAACGCGTTCCCACAGGTTGGACGCGGAACCAGTATGTGTAAAAATACCGGAATCCAAGAGAACTGTAAAGTTTTTCCGCGGAATCATTGTTTTTGACTACCTGAAGATAAGCGTGGCTGGCACCTCTTTTTTTCCCTTCTTTAAGAAGTCCGGATACGATCTGGCGGGCGTAGCCTCTGCGGCGGTAATCCTCACGCACATGAATAGCATAAATTCCGATGTAATCACGATCAAGGATTCCAAGACCTGTGGCGATGATCTGGCCGTTTTTTGTGATGGAAGCGCAGACTGTTTCTTTCAGGATAGCGCGATACATGGATGGAACAACGGTTCTGTGGATCGGGTTTGTGGTTCCTTTCAGATCAAACAGGCTGCGGATCCAGAAATCAGGAATTTCATCGGTAAAAAGAACGTCTGTGACAGGTGTATCCAGAACTGCTTTGTCCAGATCTACAGACATAACATTGGTTACGTGCTGGACGGAGTAGCCGCGGTTTTCCAGCATATAGTCGAAATCCGGAGATACAAGAGGGCTGATCTTGAAGATGGCCGGTGTTCCAAGACGTTTATAAACATCTTCACAGTAGGGGATTTTTTCCCTCCAGGGAAGGGTGGAGGTTCCGAATTGCTCCACACTGTTAGTTCTGTGTGTATAAAAATAAGAAAAACGGAGGATCCAGCCATCGTAAAGCTCCATTTTGTGAGATGGCCAGGCGTTCAGAGACATATCCTCGATTTTTTTGATTGCTGTTTCCATATTTATAACCTTTCTGTGAGTGATGAATAAATTTTTTTTGCGAGGAATTGATGACCCAGTGGTGTAAGGTGAATACCATCGGTGGTTATGTTATTTATTCCGACACGGGAAGCTTCCTGCATCAGATCATCCTGCAGCGGGACAAAAACGGCTCCATACTTCTGGCTGATCGTCCGGATCTCACAGGACATTTGTGAGAGGAGAGGAATCCAGGATGCGTAACACTGCGGCCATGGGAAGATAAATGGTTCAAGGAAAAAGAGTTTCCGGGTTGATGTTGAAGGGACTGTACGCTGTATTGCAGAGAGCTTACAGGCCAGTATTTCATATCGTTCAGAAAATTCTTTCATAAGAATCTGCTGTTGTTGGGGAGTACGGCGGGTGTTTATCATAATACCAATATCGTTGATTCCGATAAGGACAGTGACAATATCCGGATCATAGGTAGTTATCCAGTCATCAATATTATGGAGAAGCTTCTCTATGGTAAAACCATCAATACCTTTGTTTTCTGTGGAAAAATGCCTGTCAGTATTATGCATCAGGTTGGAGAGCAGCTTCACATATCCATTTCCCAGAGGATACCCGGAAAAAAGACGGCCGCAATCCGTAATACTGTCACCCAAGCATAAAAGACGAGTCATATCAATTCCTTCTTTCTGGTGCTTTGTTTGATAGTAGCACTAACAAACACTGTGGTCAAGCGTATGAATTTCAGGTTTACAATTCTGAAAATGGGTAAAAAACGAATAAACATGAAAAACATGAAAATTTTTTAAAAAAATTAAAAAAAGTGCTTGCATTTTGAAAGAAAGTGTTATATACTAACGAAGTCGGTTGAGGGAAACAAAAAAACAAGATCAAACGACAGTAAATAATGAATATGGCCAGTTGGTCAAGGGGCTAAGACGCCGCCCTCTCACGGCGGAAACACGGGTTCGATTCCCGTACTGGCTATTAGCTGAAAGCAGTTAGAAACTTTGTTCTGACTGCTTTTTTGATGTTTGGTATAGTCGGAATTTGTCGAACGAAAATGCTGGACAAAGCCATGGCAGAGTTCTATAATAAAGCTCACCAGAGATCTTCTGGTATCAATCACCGCCAGGTCAGGCGGGAATTTCCACTGTTATTATCACAATTGAAGGTATGTTTTTGATGAAAGGGGGAGAGTATGTCTTTTTGTACAGTTTTACCTGTGGTTATCTCCGCAATGGCTGTCTGGATGGATTTTAGAGATACATCTGTTGATAATGGCTGGATTCTTTTTTCCTTTGTGACAGGATTTCTGATCCAGATCACGGAGAGAGGGCTGAAAGGTGGAGTCATTTTTCTGACAGGAGTGGCTGTTCCGGTTATCCTTCTGGGGATTTTGTTTGTTTTTCGAATGCTTGGAGCTGGTGATATTAAGCTTTTATGTGCTCTGGGCGGGATTATGGGACCACGGACAGTCACAGAATGTATCTTTTATTCTCTGCTTGCTGGTGCGGGCATTTCTCTGGCAATTCTTATTTCTACAGGCGGTATCCGCCAGCGATTCCTTTATTTATATCAGTATATGAATGAATTTTACTATACAGGTGAAGTACGCCCTTATTACAGAAAAGGGATGGGCTTTCCGGAGAATTTTCATTTCACAGTACCGATATTCCTGAGTGCAATGCTTTATGCAGGAGGTGTGTATTGAAGAAAAACATATTTGCAGTCTGCGATCTGGAAGTAGATTATGCTTTCAATTTCATGGACTATCTGAACCAGAAAAAGAATCTTCCTTTTGAGATCCAGGCGTTTACTACAGCGGAAAGTCTGCTTGCCTATGGAAAAGAAAACCATATTGAGTTGCTGCTGATTTCTGACAAGGCAATGAGGAAAGAGATCCGTGAGCTTGGAATTGGCAAGATCATTATTCTTTCGGAGGGTGTTCATCCACCGGAACTGGATCAGTATTCAAGTGTGTATAAATATCAGTCATCCGCCAATGTAATAAGAGAAGTAATGGCCTGCTATGGAGAGGAAAAAGCGTTAAATCCGGTGACTTTTCCTGTGTTGAAAAAGACTATGGAGATTATTGGGGTTTATTCACCTCTTGGCAGATGCCTGAAAACGTCTTTTGCACTTGCTCTGGGACAGATACTGGCTAAAGACAAGGCTGTTCTTTATCTGAATCTTGAAGAATATTCAGGATTTGAGGAATTGCTTGGCAAAAAATTTCCTACGAATCTTAGCGACCTTTTTTATTATGTGAGGCAGGGAAATGAGAACCTTATCCATCGGATGAATGGAATGATCCAGACTGTGAATAATCTGGATTTCATACCGCCGGTAAGAATGCCATCGGATATTCGGACTGTATGCTGGGAAGACTGGGAACGGCTTTTGCAGGAGATTACTTTGCACAGCTCCTATGAAGTGCTGATTCTGGATATGGGAAGTGGTGTGGATGAGAATTTTCAGCTTTTGGATCTGTGTGGGAAAATCTATATGCCAGTTCTTAAAGATGCAGTATCTGTATGTAAGATGACTCAGTTCGAAAATCTTCTGCGTATCTGGAACAAAGATAAGATTCTGGAAAAAACCGAAAAACTGCATCTTCCTTTTCATATGGACAGTATATCTTCGGAATCTTATGTGGAACAGCTGGTATGGAGCGAACTTGGCGATCACATCCGTAAGCTTCTGAGAAAGGAGCGTTCATGAACAGAGAAAAATTCAGAGAGATCCATGATGTTCTTATGAAGCAGCTGGATGTATCCAGAGAATTATCCGATGAAGAGATACTGGAGGTGATTGATAATCTGATATTAAATCAGGCAAGAGAAGAGTGTTTTTCGCTGAAAGAAAAGGTGGATCTCCGGCAGGAACTGTTCTGTTCCGTGCGAAAACTGGATGTATTGCAGGAACTTATTGAAGACGAAAGCATAACAGAGATCATGGTCAATGGGCCTGATGCTATTTTTGTGGAGCGGTCCGGAAAACTCACCAGATGGAATAAGGTTTTTACATCAAGGGAGAAGCTGGAAGATGTGATCCAGCAGATCGTGGGACGCTGTAACCGTGTTGTAAATGAATCTTCACCAATCGTTGATGCAAGACTGGAGAACGGGGCACGTGTCAATGCTGTTGTTTATCCGGTGGCTTTGAACGGGCCGATCCTTACAATACGACGGTTTCCGGATGATCCTATTACTATGGAAAAACTGATTTCACTGGGAAGTATCACTGAGGAGTGTGCAGACTTTCTGAAAAAACTGGTACAGGCCAGATACTCCATGGTGATCGGCGGAGGAACCGGTAGCGGAAAAACCACTTTTCTCGGAGCTGTTGCAGAATATATTCCGAAAGATGAACGGCTGATAACGATTGAAGATAATGCTGAACTGAAGATCAGGGGAATTGAAAACCTGGTATGTCTGGAAGCAAAAATGGCCAATATGGAAGGAACAGTATCGGTGACGATCCGTGATCTGATCAAGTCAGCGTTGAGAATGCGCCCGGATCGGATAATCGTTGGAGAAGTTCGTGGCGGGGAGGCGGTAGATATGCTGCAGAGTTTAAATACAGGTCATGATGGCAGTCTTTCTACACTTCATGCCAACAGCAGCCGGGATATGCTTTCCAGGATAGAGACCATGACATTGATGGGAATCGATCTTCCACTGGAAGCAATTCGGAGGCAGATCGCATCAGGGGTGGATATTCTGGTACACCTTGGAAGAATGCGTGATAAAAGCAGAAAACTTCTGGAGATCACAGAGGTATGCGGATTTGAGAATGGAGAGATCCAGACACATCCATTGTATCAATGGAAAGAAAAGAATGGACTTGTAAAAGCAGGGGAGCTTTTGCATTGTGAAAAATTGGAACGGGCGGGAATGAAGTTATGAAAGAGCGGAAAGGAAAGAATCAGGAATGGGAAGTTATGAGGAAAGATTACAGGACATATCATTTTACGGCGAAGGAGACTGGAAAGTATCTTCTGGAGGGAACTGCCGTATGCGCTGCAGCCGATTATCTGTTTTATCAGAACATTCTGGCATTGCTGTTTATGATCCCGGTACCAGTCCTGTACCTGAAAATGCAAAAGAAAAAATGTATTGCCAGGCAGAAGCGGGAGTTAAATTACCAGTTCCGGGATGCACTGACATCCATGAATGTAGCAGTTCAGGCAGGGTATTCTGCAGAAAATGCAGTGCGGGCAGCTGTAAAGGATCTGGGAAGACTCTACGAAAACAGGAGTGATATCCTGGATGAATTCAGGTATATTGAGAGCCAGATCCGCTTAAGCGTTCCGGTGGAAGAGCTGTTTATAGACCTGGGAAAACGAAGCGGTGTGGAGGATATTGAGAATTTTGCAGCAGTATTCTATGCAGCGAAACGGACCGGTGGAGACATGACCAAAGTAATTCAGAAAGTTGCCAGAATGCTTGGCGATAAGATAGAGGTAAAAAAAGAGATTGAGGCAACGCTGGCTGCGAAAAAATCGGAGCAGATGATTATGAGTATAATGCCGGCTGGTATTATCTGTTATCTGAAACTGACTTCTCCGGGATTTATGGATGTATTGTATGGGAATTTTTTTGGAATTTGTGCAATGACAGTTTGTATGGCAATTTATGGATTTTCGTACTGGCTTGGTATAAAGATCGTAGATATAGAAGTGTAGGTGTTGATAATGTGGGTACATATTGTGATATTTATGGTGATTCTCGGAGCTTTTCTTGCGGGAAAGCTGGGAAGACTGCCTCCGTGGGCAGATAATGCAGAGGGACAGAAGCTTTTTGTACTGGTGGCACTTGCTGGAAATATCATAGGAATGCTTCTGACATTTCAGAGCGGTGGTGGTACGGTGTATTCATCCGGATACCGTATGGAAAAAGAGGAGACAGGTGTTTATGAAGAGAAATTCATGGTATCTGTAGACGGAAAAGAAACCGGTACACTGTATGTGCAGATACCGGAAAAAGAGACGGAAGAATCGGGCGAAGAGCCGGAAACAAATAAAGAACTGAGTGAGGAGCAGCAGCGAGAGAAAGAACTGCAGGATATGATCGTACAGTACAACCAGAAAAAGAATGATCCCAGATATTACTATCTTCCGGATGAATGGAAGGGCAAACATCTGGAATGGCAGCAGCCAAAAGATACTACGGGAAGTCTGATTTCAGGGCTGGGCCTGATCGCGGCAGCAGCACTGGTGATTGCAAAAAAAAGGGAAGAACAGACTGTTCGGATAAAACGAAGAGAGCAGATGCTGATGGATTATCCGGGGCTGATCATGAAATTTACCCTTCTGGTTCAGGCGGGTTTAACTGCGAGAAAAGCATTTCAGAAAATTGCCTTAGATTATGGAAAAAGAGAAGATGGAAGTAAACGTGCAGCTTACGAAGAGATCCGGACAGCATGTTATGAGATGGACAGTGGGATTTCCGAAGCAGAGGCCTACCGGAGATTCGGAGAACGGTGCGGACAGGTAAAATACAAAACTTTGTCAACGCTTCTGATCCAGAACCTTCAGAAAGGAAGCAGGTATCTGTCTGATCTGCTGGAAAAAGAGGCTGTAGAAGCCTGGGAGGAAAGAAAAAGAAAAGCAAGAGTACTGGGGGAGGCAGCAGCTACAAAACTGCTTCTGCCAATGATCCTGATGCTTCTTGTGGTAATGGCTGTAATTATGCTTCCAGCCGGTCTTTCCTTCTACAGTGGAGCGTAATTGTTCATAAGAATAGAAAAGTGAGGTGACAAATGAAAAATCTGTGGAAATATATGAAAGAGTTTGCAGTGGAAGAGGATGCAGTAGGAGTTGTGGAGATTATCCTGATTCTGGTGGTTCTGATCAGTCTGGTCGTCATCTTTAAGGAACAGCTCACATCTCTCGTAAAAAAGATCCTCTCAAAAATCACAAAACAGAGCAACGCGATCTGATAAAAATAAAAAACGGTGAGTTCTGATCAGCCGTTTTGGAAAGGAGAAGTGCCCCTTGGCAAAAATACTTAAAAAAGGCAGCATTACCATTTTTCTGGCTCTGATCTTGAGCCTCATACTTTCTCTTGTATGTGCCAGCATTGAATCTGTGCGGATGGCAGCTGCCAGAACCCAGATACTTAACAGCATGGATATTGGACTTTATTCTCTGTTTGGCCAGTATGACCGAACCCTTCTGAAAGATTATGACCTGTTTGCCCTGTATGCAGGCGGAAAAGAGGAACTGGATATGGCATCAGTGTACGATAATTTTCAATCCTATATGAAACCTGTATTAAAGCAGAACAGTCAGAAGCTTAATCTTCTTCAGGGCGGGCTCAATGGATATCAGCTTCTGACAGATGGAAACGGTGAAGTTTTTTATCAGCAGGCTGTGAAGAATATGAGAGAGACTCTGGGAAGTCAGGGGGTACAGATCCTTCTTGGAAAATTAAGGGATCAGCAGAAAAAAACAGATGAAGCGGAAAAAAAAGGTCAGCAGGCAGAGAACGGCGGATCATTAAAATCTTATGATTCTGAAATTGCTGATGCTGCGAAAAAAAGTGAGGAGGCAGAAAAGGAGCAGCAGAATCAGATAGATTCCGGCGAATTTGGAGATGGAGGAAGCGTAGATGATTTTACAGGCGGTGTGAATACGGAAGTAGAGAATCCAATTCCGGTTATTCGTAAAGTACGAAAAATGGGACTTCTGGATATTGTTATTCCAACAGAAAAAGGAATTTCAGATGCTTTTGTTAATAAAAAAGAGTTGGCTTCCGGAAGAAAACTGCAGACCGGTATGGAAATGAATACAAACCTACAGTACGATAATTCGTATACTTCTGGAATCCTTTTTGGCCAGTATCTGCTCAGTAAGCTGGGAAATTATACTCGGCCGGCTTCATCAGGGTTAAGATATCAGGTTGAATATATTCTTGGAGGAAAAAACAGTGACCGGGAAAATCTGAAATCTGTAGCAACGAAGCTTCTTTTGATCAGACAGGGAGTAAATATGGCCTATCTTGTTTCAGACGGTGGAAAACGTATTCAGATAGAGGCGTTTTCTCTTGCTGTTGCATCCAGTTTTCTGATTCCGCCGGCAGCGGTTGTGATTGAAGCAGCATTAATGTTTTGCTGGGCGTTTGCGGAAAGTATTCTGGATGTGAGAGAACTTTTTGCAGGAGGACATGTACCGCTTGTAAAGACTGCAGCTGGATGGCAGCTTTCTCTGAAGAACTTATCAGGTATTCTGAACAGTCTGGATTCAGAAAGAAAAGATTCAAGGGGTGGGATGTCTTATGAGGATTATCTTCAGGTGATGCTCATGGCAAAAGGAAAGCAGCAGAAAGTAACAAGAGGAATGGACATGATCGAATGTACGATCCGGGATAAAGGAAACAGACCGAAGTTTCGTATGGATCACTGTATCGTTGCACTTGAAGCATCGGCAGATGTAAAAGCGAATAAGAAGAAAACATTTACAGTTATAAGACAGTATGCTTATGAGTAGTGGAAAGAGAGGTGCGCAGGGATGCTTTTTCAGAGAGAAAAGAATGATAGTAATCAGATAGACAGACTGGATCAAAAAAGAGAAAGGCGCTCTCCGAGAAGAAGATATTTCCTGTTTCCCCCGATGATCAGGAATTTACTTTCTGGAAAAGTATCCCTGTGTACCTTTCGGGCGAAAATACAAAGGGCAAGTCTTACAGTTGAGACTGCCCTTGTACTGCCACTCTTCTTTTTCGGAGTGATCACCATGCTGTCTTTTATGGATATCTATAAGATTCAGACGGAACATTTGACAAAGCTTTGCCAGAATGCCAAAGAAGCCGGGATGTATGCATATGGGACAGGGGAATCAACAACGGAGAATATTGTATTACCGGATGTATATGGATATCAGCCTGTAGGAGGTTTGATTCCGCTTCCAAAGATCTGGTTTCATAATACAGTAAAAGTTCATGCCTGGACAGGAGTTCAGTATGAAGAAAGTAAGAATGGAACAGAAAATCAGCCTATGGTATACGTGACAGAATCAGGAACTGTTTATCACCGGAAACTTGGCTGCAGTTATCTGAATCTTTCTGTACAGCAGATTTCAGGTTCATCTGTGAAAACGATAAAAAACACTTATGGAGAGAAATATCAGGCCTGCGAATTGTGCAGCCGAGGGCAGGAACCGGCAGGGGTGGTGTATATAACAAAAAAAAGCAACCGGTTTCATAACAGAGAAAGCTGCAGCGGATTAAAAAGATCTGTACGCATGGTAAAGGAATCAGAAGTTTTCGGAGAAATGAGTGCCTGTGGGCGGTGTGGCTGAGAGGAGATACAGAGAATATGAGTAGCGGTGAAATGTGTATGGCGGTGTTTTTAGGAATCAATACATGGACAGACATACGAAAACGAGAGATCTGTTTTCCGGTATTATGCCTGTTTCTGGCAGGAGGGATTTTGTGGAGAATAAAAGATAAAAGTGTATATCCAGATGGTCTGCTTTCTATGGGGGTCGGAGGTGTGGTTGCAGTAATGTCTGTACTGAGCAGAGGGAAAATGGGGATGGGAGATGGCCTGCTGATTCTTGCTATGGGTTCTGTCTTAAGCGTGGGAGAATTACTGGGAATTCTTTGTCTGGCACTTCTTTTATGCGGAATTTATGCGGGACTTCAGCTATGTGTGTTTAAAAAGAAACGAGATGAGGAAATACCTTTTGCGCCTTTTCTGCTGGCTGGTTATCTGGGAGGGATGTTTTTATGAAGAAAGTAAAACGAGGGAGTTTTACAATAGAAGCAGCACTTTTGATGCCTGTGATTTTTCTGGTACTGATGGGAGTTTTGTATCTGAATTTTTTTGTACATAACAGAGCGTGGCTGACTGCTGCTGCCTATGAAGCCGCCGTCAGCGGAAGCATGGAAGGATACAGTAAAAATGGGAAAGTTTATGAAAAAGCAGATATTCAGGGCAGGATGCTGGGAAGTATAGGATTGCCAGTCGGTGAGAATTTCAGCATGCAGACAAGCGCAGGGAAGAGTGTGCAGGTGACATACAGAATGGAGATACCAGTGGGATTTCTGGGACTGAAATGGAAAGTGAAGGCAGTTGGAAAGGCAGTACCTTTGCGGCCGGTTGGATGGATACGGAAAGTGAAAAGTGTCAGGAATGCGGTGGAAGAGGTGACGCAGTAAAATGAAATCGGAATATAAAAGAGATATGAACCATAATTATCTGATTCTGACAGGGGAAGATGCAATTGACACAGATTCTTATCAGGTGCGAATGATCGTAGCAAATGCAGTTCCAGATCTTCTTCAGTGCAGGATACAGGGAATGGATGGGAAATTTATGGTGTATTATGATGTGACTTCCAGACACTCGCTCACCGCACTTTTTGAAGACAAAAAACTTGGGATAGAGGAGCTTCAGGTGATCCTTGGAGGATTTATACAGGTGATGGAAGAAATGTCAGAGTACCTTTTAAATCCCTGTCAGCTGATTTTGGAGCCGGAATATATTTATATGGATGCAGAAAAGAAAAATGTCCGTTTCTGTTATCTTCCGGGATTTCATGGAGAGGTGCAGAAACAGTTTCAGAATCTTGCAGAATATTTTCTGCCTAAACTGGATCATGAGGATGGAAAGGCAGTTATGCTGGGATATGGTGTATATCGCCGGGCGTTGGAGGACAGTTTTCATCTGGAGCATATCAAAAAAGAATTATATAAAGTGCGGGAAGGCAAAGAGTCTGATTTTATGGACTATGAAAAGAAAACGATAAAGGAGCCGGAGAAGACTGATGTGGCAAAAGAAGACCAGCAGAAAGATTTATGGGGAAGTGGAAGCTGGGACAGAGAAAGCAATGAAAATACAGAAAAGAAAACAGGAAAAAGAGATAAAAAGAAAGATAAAACTAAGAAAACAAAAACTGATAAAATATGGAAATCTGTGGCTGGATTTACGGGAGCACTTCTGATTTTACTTGGCATTACCATAGGAATGGCTGGAGGATATCTTCCACGAATGAATACAGAAGTTTTTCTTGGGGCAGTTTTGCTGTTGATGGTAGTGGGAATGTCAGGGCATATTTTATATAAAAAATTCTTCGAAAAAAAACAGAAAGACGTTGGTGCGGAAGAAAAAATCCAAAGTACGGATATACGATATGATGGACAGAAGGAAACTGTGCAGCAGGCTTATGAAGTGAATGAAATGAAAAAAGGGATGGAAAAAGTAATTGCCGAGAGAACAGATGTAACGGAAAAAAGAAGCCAGGGTAATATGAAAAGTGAAAAGTTGACAGAGACTATAGAGAAGAGAAAGAAAACAGAAGATGTTTCAGAGGGATTTGGTGAAACTGTGGTCCTTTCTTCTGGTGTGGTAAAAGGCCCGGCTACACTGGTGAGCAGAGAGCCAGGAGAACTTGCAACGATTTATCTGGAGCAGGATATTACTGTAATCGGAAAACTGGAGACAGCGGCAGATGTGGTCATCAGTATTCCTACAGTGAGCCGGATTCATGCCAAAATACGAAAGAGGGATGGAGAATATTATCTGACAGATCTGAATTCCAGAAATGGAACATCTGTAAATGGTCAGATGCTGAAAACAGGGGAAGATTACCTGTTAAAAGATGAAGATGAAGTGGATTTCTCGCAGGCTCGCTATATTTTTTTGAAATAACAGAGAGAAAATGAGAGCTTTTTGTCGTATTATATAGAAGGGCGCAGGTTGTACAGATATCAAAAATCTGTTAAAATATCCAGAAATCTGTTAATTCATCAAAAGTGGAAAAGAGGTTATAAGTGGAAGAAATAAAAAAAGAGCCTGTGACTGCCTTATTGATTCTGTTAAATATACTGATTTTTCTGATAGTGGAATTCACTGGAGGCTCAGAAAATGGACAGCATATGCTGGAATGTGGAGCTTGTTATGCACCGCTGATTCTGGAACAGGGAGAGTGGTATCGTGTTTTTTTTAGTATGTTTCTGCATTTTGGCGCGCCCCACCTTATTAATAATATACTTGTGTTGTTTGTACTTGGACAGCGTCTGGAACCAGCTGTGGGCAAACTGAAATTTTTGCTGATTTACATTGCAGGCGGTCTGGGTGGCAATCTTATCTCGCTGTTCTGGGATATACATACAGGGGATTATTCGGTGTCAGCAGGGGCTTCAGGAGCTGTTTTTGCACTTATGGGAGGTATGATCTATGTGATTATGCGACACAGAGGAAGAGTCGCAGATCTTACTATACGCCAGATGCTTATCATGGCAGCATTTTCTCTTTATTTTGGATTCGCAAGTGAAGGTGTGGATAATGCGGCTCATGCAGGCGGCTTGGTATGCGGTTTTCTGACAGCAGTGATAGTTTATCATCCCAGAAAAATATGGAAAATAGTTCCGTGATCCGGAGAGCTTTCTAAGGAGATAGATCCATTGTGTGCTTCTGCGATCTGTTTTACAATGGGAAGGCCAAGGCCGGTTCCGGATTCTTTTGTTGTAAAGAATGGCTGGAAAATAGTTGCCTGTTGTTCCGGGGAGATTCCACACCCATTATCCTGAATATTAATAGAAATACCGGGATTTTTCGGACAGGCAGACACAGTTATTTTTCCACCGGGGACTGGAACCGCTTCCCAGGCATTTTTCAGAAGATTAAGAAGCATCTGACGGATCTTGATCTGATCCAGCATCATAACAGGAAGAGAATCCGGGATATCTGTCACCAGTGTGATGTCGAGGTAATCCAGGGTTGGTTTGACAGAGGAAAGGATTGTTTTCAGATAAGAACAGACATCAGTACTTTTAGGCGTGATACGGTCTGCATTGTTGAAAGCAGAGAGTTCATCAAGAAGATCCTTGACGTAATCAAGATTATCCATGATATCATCCCAATGTTTATATTCCTGAACTTCAGGATGGGCAGATGCGATCATCTGAAGACCGCTGTTAATAAGTGTTATAGGGTTTCGGATCTCGTGAGAAAATTTTGAAAGAGTATAATGAAATTCATTTTTTAGTTTGTCAACTGTATTGTCGTTGCACATATTATCACCTCGGGAAAATATTAACATCAGAAATTTCAAATATCAACAAGAACAGTATTGAAAAAATCGAGAAAATACGACAAAATAAGAATAATTAAAAATTTATTTTCAGAAGAGGAGGATACAAAAATGGGAGACTGTATATTTTGTAAAATAGCGAACGGAGAGATTCCATCAGCAACACTTTATGAGGATGAGGAATTTCGTGTAATTCTGGATCTTGGACCTGCAAGCAAAGGTCATTCTCTGATTTTGCCAAAGAAACATGCAGCAAATATTTATGAGCTGCCAGATGAAACTGCGGGAAAAGCAATGATCCTTGCAAAAAAAATGGCAGGGAAACTGACAGATGCACTGAACTGTGATGGCTTCAATATTGTTCAGAATAATGGAGAAATTGCGGGACAGACAGTATTTCATTTCCACATGCATCTGATTCCAAGATATGAAGGAGACGGTGTAGGATTAAACTGGACTCCAGGAAATCTCAGTGATGAGGATAAGGAAGAAATTCTGCATAAAGTGAAAGAGTAACTGCAATTTACTAAAGAGAAAAAATGAACAAAATTGATTATGAAGATTTTTATTTGAAATATCGTAAAGTAGCTAAATCATATGCATATGGAATTCTGAATGACTGGTATATGGCAGATGATATCAGTCAGGAAGTACTTTATAAAATGTACACCATGAGAAATGAGCTGAATTTCGAAAATGAAAAGATGTTGTATGCGCTGATACGGAGAGCTGCTGTAAACAAAGCAATGGATTATAAAAAGAAATCCAGTACAAAACATGAATTCTCCTGTCATGATGAGACCGCATCAATCCTGGATCGGAGAATTCATGTAAATGCAGAAGATCAGATATTGCGACAGGAAGAAAATAAATTTATGCATATGATACTGGAAAGATTCCGTGTAGAGCAGCCATTGAATTATGAAATACTGATTCAGGTAAAGTTCATGGATGTTTCTGTTGAAGTGGTAGCGGAGGAGTTCGGACTGACGAAGAGCGGTGTGAATAACAGGATTTATAAAGCGAAACGATGGTTAAAAGAAGAGTATGAAAAAGCCTACAAATAAAAGAAAACTCTGCCAGTCCTGAAAAAGGAGATGGCAGAGCCTTTCATTCAGAAATATTATTGTCAGGAGCGAGCACATTCTTCGATAAGATCTGTGATCTTACGGATGGAGTCTACGTGACCGTTACCTGCCATTGCATCAATATATTTCTGGCGGTTTGTATAAAGTTGGCGAATGGTATCCAGAAGTTTGGCTTCTGTGATTTCTTCCTCCTCGAGGACCATACTGAATCCCTGACGTTCGAAAGAACGTGCATTGAGAATCTGGTCACCTCGGCTGGCCTTAGCTGAGAGAGGAATCAGAAGGTTTGGTTTATGCAGTTCACTGATTTCACAAATTGCATTAGCTCCTGCGCGGGAGATTACAATGTCAGCAAGAGAGAACAGATCTGGTAGTTCGTCTTTAATGTATTCATACTGAACATATCCTGTAGTTCCTTTTAGGCTTTCGTCAGTTTTTCCTTTTCCACAGAGGTGCACAACCTGGAATTCTTTCAGAAGTTCCGGAAGAATCTTGCGGACATTATCATTAACAGAAGCTGCTCCGAGACTGCCGCCGATAACCATAAGAACAGGCTTATCAGCATTAAATCCGCAGAATTTACGTCCGGCTTCTGCATTTCCGGACAGAAGTTCCTGACGGATTGGGGTTCCGGTAAGAACGGCCTTGTCTGCTGGAAGATTAGATGCTGTCTCCGGGAAATTGCAGCATATTTTTGTTGCGGAAGAAAGACAGAGCTTATTGGCAAGTCCGGGAGTCATGTCAGACTCATGAATAAGTGCCGGGATTTTCAAACGGCTGGCTGCGATTACTACAGGAACTGTAACGAAGCCTCCTTTTGAAAAAACAACATCCGGTTTCAGCTGTTTCAGAATTTTTCTGGCCTGGCTGAAGCCTTTCAGTACACGGAATGGATCAGAAAAATTCTTGAGATCAAAGTAACGTCTCAGTTTTCCTGATGAAATTCCATAATAGGGGATACCAAGCTCTTCGATCAGCTTTTTTTCGATTCCTTCATAGGAACCGATATAGGAAATTTTGTAACCAAGCTCCTGGAGTCTTGGAATCAAAGCAATATTAGGGGTTACATGGCCGGCAGTACCACCGCCGGTAAGTACGATGTGTTTCATTTGGATTCCTCCTGAATAGTCATATATTATCATTAAATATGAACTCTAACGGAGAAATTGTCAAGGAAAGATAGATTTACAGGTGAAAAAATAATGGGAAATTTCAGCGATGAAGAACTGAAAAAATGGTTGGCTGAGGAATATAACAAAGAAATTGACGAAATGGAAAAAATCATGTTTCCAGATGGTAATATTCCTGATGATGGCGAAACTGAAGAAGAAGCCCGGGCTGCGTATGCAAGACTTGTGGAGAGACTGAAAGCAGACGGCATCTATGAAGAAGAAAATGACAGCGAGAATGCTGATGATCATAAAGAAATCAACGAAAAGACAGAAGAAGCAGAGAAAGTGAAAATTGTTTATCTGCCTGCAAAGCCTAAAAACAGAAATAGGATTGCACGTGTAGCAGCTGCGGTATTGGTATGCGCTGCAGGTGTGTTTGCAGCTAGTATGACTAGTCAGGCTAATAGGAGTTATTTTATTGATTCGGTGAAGTTTTGGACCGGGAATGATACGAATATTGCGATTGAAAACGATGAAAATAACGAAAAGGCTAGTAAAGATGAAGATGAGGCGATATTTGAAATTGAACAAAAATTAGGAATTATTGTTCCTAAATTCATGTATAGGCCAAGTAAACTGAAGTTTCAAGATTATATGATAAGTAGTGACTATGGATATGCATTAATTGAATATGAATATAAAGAAAAAATTTTGTCAGTATATATTAATCAATATACTAAGAATAGTAAAAGTAGTGATGTGAATTTTGATGGAAAAATTATTAAAAAAGTAAAATTGGAAGATGAAGATACTACAATAGAAATAAGAAAAATACAAAGTGAAACAGATATACAGCCAAGCTATACAGCATCTTGGAAAGATGATTCAAAAATCTATCAAATTAGTTGTAAAATGGAAGAAGAAGAATTTATTAAACTTATAGAGGGAATTCGTTTTTAAGAGAACATAATATATATATATATCGTATTATTAGTGTAATGTAAGCTGGCTTATAAAGGAACATTAGTATGAAGAGAAAATTTAAAAAAATTATAGGAACATTGTTAATGACTGCTGTTTTAGGTATAATAAGTGTAACTCCAGCTTCCGCAGCAAATATTTTGGAAGAAACAACAACAGAGACCGATTTAGATTATGCTGAAGATACGACATATAGTGTTTTGCGAGGGAATAATCTGAATTTCGGGACAACATCAATTGAAAAAGTAGCTAGTAATAAAGTAGGCATTTCAGCAATAACTCAGTGTCATCATACTTGTGATAAAGTATATCTTGAAGTGTATTTAGAGCGTAAAGTTAATGGCACATATTCAACATATAAAAGTTGGAGTTTTACAGCTAATAGTGCAACCAAACTTGTTAAAGATATTACTGTAATCGTACCAAGAGGCTACTATTACCGAGTACGTGGTTATCATGCAGCAAAAGATGGCAGCAAAGAATCAACAACGACACTGACAAGCGGCATCTTAGTCAAGTAAGTAAAAACTCATCACCATCCTCCAGCGATGCCCAAACCCCAAAATAAAAAAATCCAGTAAACTTACATTACCATCGCTGGGGGAATCTTGAAAAAATCTGAAAAAATAATCTTTCTCATTAAATCTCACAATCTCTTAAAATTCTAAAGAAAATCAACATAAAAAATCATATATATTCCACAAAAAGACTGTTAAAAATCACGAAACTCATGTATAATAAATACAATAAATTAACCGTTAATAAACGAAATGTCTATCATTTGTATTTACTATTGTAAATAGACGGACAGAAGGGGGGCTTGTGCATGAAGATAACATTTATCGGTGCAACGCATGAAGTGACCGGAAGCTGTTATTATCTGGAAGCAGCAGGGAAAAAATTTCTGGTAGATTATGGTATGGAGCAGGGACCTGATTATTATGAGAATCAAGATCTGCCTATAGCTCCGGGAGATCTTGATTTTGTACTTCTGACACATGCGCATATGGATCATTCCGGGAATCTTCCGGCATTGTATGCCAAGGGATATCAGGGACCGATCTATGCAACAGAAGCAACATGTAATCTTTGCGATATTATGCTTCGTGACAGCGCGCATATCCAGATGTTTGAGGCGGAATGGAGAAACCGTAAGGGGCGAAGAGAAGGTAAACCGGAATTCATTCCTGCATATACAATGGAAGATGCCATGGGAGTTCTTCGTAACTTTGTCAGATGTCCTTATGATAAGACTATCAAACCAGCTGAAGGTATTGAGGTACGCTTTGTAGATGCCGGACATCTTCTTGGTTCCAGCAGCATTGAGATATGGATGACAGAAGATGATAAGACTGAGAAAATCGTATTTTCCGGAGATATTGGAAATATAAATCAACCACTGATCAAAGATCCGGTTTATATTAAAGAAGCAGATTATGTTGTTATGGAATCTACCTATGGTGACAGAAGCCATGGAGAACGTCCGAATTATCCGGAGACGCTGGCTGAGATCATCCAGAGAACTTTTGACAGGGGCGGAAATCTGGTGATTCCGTCTTTTGCAGTTGGAAGAACCCAGGAGATGCTTTATTTTATCCGGCAGATCAAGGAACAGGGACTTGTGCACGGGCATGATGGATTTACAGTATATGTGGATAGCCCACTTGCTAATGAGGCTACTACGATTTTCAGTGAAAATGCGTATACCTGTTATGATGAAGAAGCAATTGATCTTTTAAACAGGGGAATCAATCCGCTATCTTTCCAGGGACTGAAGACATCTGTTACAACTGATGATTCCAGAGCCATTAATTTTGATGAAGATTGCAAGGTTATTATTTCTGCAAGTGGTATGTGCGACGCAGGACGTATTAAACATCATCTGAAACATAATCTGTGGAATCCTAAAAATACAGTACTTTTTGTCGGATATCAGGCGATCGGAACACCTGGCCGTGCCCTTCTGGAAGGCGCAACAGAAATGAAACTGTTTGGCGAGACTGTTCAGGTAGCTGCTGAGATCTGCAGAATGCCGGGAATCAGCGGTCATGCAGATGTGAATGGACTGCTGGACTGGGCCAGAGCCTTTGAGAAGAAGCCGAAGCATGTGTTTGTTACACATGGTGACGATACAGTGACAGAAGTTTTTGCGCAGAGGTTGAAAGAGGATTTGGGATATGATGCTACAGCACCGTTCAGCGGAACGGAATATGATCTTCTTGAAAATAAATGTATTCATGAAGCTCCTGGAATCCGTATTGTCAAGGCTACAGCATCTCCGAAAGCCAGCCGTGCTGCCCGCGCATACGAGAAACTCCTTGCGATGGGACGCCGTCTGATGACAGTGATCCGTAAAAATGAAGGCTGTCCGAATAAAGATCTGGACCGTTTTGCAAGAGATATCCAGTCATTGTGCGATAAATGGGACAGAGATGACATTTGAGTATAAATATAATTTAACAAAGTCTACTACGGATTACGAATATCCCGCTTGATCTAAATAAACTGCAAAGCATTATTTTGCCTAGGGATAGTAAAGCTGTTTGAGATATCCTCCTGATATAATAAAAGAGCACACTGTCAGGATTAACCGCTGACAGTGTGCCCCAAATATACAATTCAGAAATGTTTCTGCCAGTATCAGACAGAAGAACTTTTCTGCGAAGAAACGAAAATTAATTCTTTCCAATTGCCTCACGAATAGCTTTGGCAAGCTGATCTGGACATGAAGTTGGTTTGAAGCCGCAGCGGATACCTTCCAGACGGCTGATGACTTCATCTGCATCCATGCCTTCTGCAAGTTTGGCTACACCCTGTGTATTTCCAGAGCAGCCACCTGTGAATTTTACGTTGTGAACTTTCTTATTATCATCGATTTCGAACTCAATTCCCTGAGCACAGACACCTTTTGTCTTATAAACCATTCTGTTTACCTCCATTTTAATACTTATTAATGCTATATATGCCAATGATTATATCATCTCTGAAAAAAAGTTTCCATAAAAAATAAAATTTGTTATAATGAGCATTGTAGAAAAAGAAAATAAGATGCTAGTGAGGATGTTTTAGTCCATCTGGTACTATGGTATACAGACAGAAAGAGAGGATTTGATAGTTATGAAATGTGTTGGAATTATAGGGGCAATGGAGCAGGAAGTTGCCAGACTGAAGGAAGTCATGGAGAATGTAAAGATCACAACAAGAGCTGGAATGGATTTTTATGAAGGTGTTCTGGAAGACAGGAAGGTAGTTGTAGTACAGTCCGGAATCGGTAAAGTAAATGCAGGTATGTGCACACAGATCCTTGCAGATCTTTTTCAGGTTGAGGCCGTGATCAATACAGGTATTGCAGGAAGTCTGAATAATGATATTAACATCGGAGATATCGTGCTTTCCACAGATGTACTTCACCATGATATGGATGCAACAGGTTTTGGTTATCCTAAGGGCCAGATTCCACAGATGAAAGAGTTTTCATTCCAGGCTGATGAGTGTCTTCGTAAGATCGCTCACGATGTATGCGCGGAGGTGAATCCGGAGATCCAGGTATTTGAAGGCAGAATTGCCTCCGGAGATCAGTTCGTATGTGACCAGGGAGTGAAAGATAATATTGTAAAAGAGTTCAGTGCATACGCAGTTGAGATGGAAGGTGCAGCTATCGGACAGGCAGCAGCACTGAATGGAATACCGTTTTTGATCATCCGTGCAATTTCTGATAAAGCTGATAACAGTGCCAATATGGATTATCCGGCTTTTGAGAAGCTTGCTATTGAACACAGTGTCCGTTTAACACAGGGGATGTTAAAGCGCATGGCATAAGTTTTTATGACATGATAATTATGGATAGATAAAAGAAGCACCGTCATATTTCTGCTGCATATACTATAAGAGATAACAGTGAGAGGACAGCAGAACAGTTATGCTTTATCGAGATTTTTATCCGTTTTATGCTGCACAGGGAAATTCTGACTTTTATAATGAAGAGAGAGAACAGGAGAGAGAATTTGACCTGATGAAATCTTATTATCCGGATACAGCCAGAAAGATCCAGGAGAAAGCAGAAGCACAATGCCAGATGCTGGATTATGAAGGCAGCCGGCTTTATGATGAATATCCGGATCGTTTCATGCTGTATCATATATGCAGTCAGGTGAAAGAAGAAATGTCTTCGGACACCATCGCGCAGGAAATGCCGGGAGGTTTTCTGGATGATCTGATCGAAGTGCTTGTATATCAGGAGATTTCCAGGAGACGGTGCAGACGGCGCAGATGCAGACAATGCCATATGTTTTGAAGATGTTACTGACAGAGCACGGCTCATTTTTATGAGTATGCAGCAGAGACAGATGAGCGGTTGTTTTGTGGGTACTTATATGACAGGTTTTGCTAACATCTGTCCATATACAGGAAAACAATAAAATGAATATAATGGGAATATGATGAAAACAATAAGGGAATTTTTAGAAGAACAGATCAATGAACAGCTGATCCAGGCTGTTTTAAGTGGCCGCAGGACAGGAGAAGGCCCTTCAAAGGTGAAGCTTCGTCCTGTGGAGCTGAAAGGAAAGATTTGCTACCAGGCCTCTATGACGGAAGGCCCTAAGGTTTATCATAAAAATTATTCGAGAGAAGAAATTATCGATTATCTGGAAAAATCAATGGAAGAGTTCCGGCAGCTCCAGACAACAGGACGAAGTCAGGATGGAAGTATTCTGATCAGTAAAAAAGGCAAGGCAACCATCAAAACGAAACATCATGAAGCTGTACAGAATATAAAGATCGCTCCTCATAACCGGGTGAAACAGTACATTCTGAAAGAAGGAACTGTGGCTCCGTTTCTGGTGGATCTGGGAGTTATGACAAAGGATGGAAAGATCGTGGCTTCCCGGTATGATAAATTCCGTCAGATCAATCGATTCCTGGAATTTATCCGTGATATTCTCCCGAAGCTTCCGAAAGACAGAGAGATTACGATTCTGGATTTTGGATGTGGGAAATCTTATCTTACTTTTGCAATGTACTATTATCTCCGGGAGCTGGAGGGATTTGATGTAAATATCATAGGCCTTGATCTTAAAGACGATGTGATCCGTCACTGCAGTGAGCTGGCCAGATCCTATGGATATGAGAAACTTCATTTTTACCAGGGTGATATTGCCGGATATGAAGGAGTATCTTCTGTAGATATGGTTGTTACCCTTCATGCCTGTGATACAGCTACGGACTTTGCTCTGGCGAAAGCAGTAGAATGGGGAGCGCAGGTGATCTTATCCGTTCCGTGCTGCCAGCATGAACTGAACAGACAGATCAGAAATGAAATACTGCAGCCTGTTATGCGTTACGGTATCCTGAAAGAAAGAATGGCAGCACTGATCACAGATGGATTCCGTGCAGAACTTCTTGAGAGTAAAGGCTATGAGACTCAGCTTCTGGAATTTATTGATATGGAACACACACCTAAGAATATTCTGATCCGTGCAGTAAAAACCGGAAAGAAAAAGAACAGAGACAGTTTTGCAGGGGCCATGAAAGCACTCCATGTAAATCCTACTCTGGATCGGCTTTTTTATCCGGAAGAGTCGATGTCACAGAAGGGAGAATGACATGAAAAAAATCATACGTAAAGGAGCAGTATTGCTGGTACTTTTCGTAGTGGTTGTAGCTGGCAGTGCCCTTCTTATGAACAGTCAGTCTACAGATAACCGCTCAGATATGAATGATGCTACACTACCGGAAGTCATGGTAAAGATCGGAAGTACCCAGGCGAATAAGATGTATGGCTATAAACAGGTTATGCAGACTGATTTTATGCGAGGCAGCATTACTCCTCTGGATACTACCAAGAAGCTGACTTTTGAGATCAATCCTTATTCAGACTCTGTGACAGGACTTGCCTATGAAGTACGTACTTCTGACGGCAGCAAGGTCATGGAAAACCGGAAGATCAAAAATCTTACAAAAGAAGAAAATGGTTATTTAAGTGCAGAGATTGAAATTGGAAGTGACCTGAGAATGAATCAGGAATATTCCATGCAGATCACTCTGGATACCAGTGAAGGTGAAGTTTACTATTATACAAGAGTTGTTTCAAGGAGTCAGCTCAATACAGAATCTTACTTGCAGTTTGTAAAGGATTTTTCCACAAAATGTCTTGATAAGGAACAGGCTGATATGCTGACCGGGTATCTGGAAGCGGAAGATACTTCCGGTGGAACTAATTTCAATAATATTACTATTAATTCAGGACTTTCCAATATCAGCTGGGGATCCCTTTCTCCGAAACTTTATATGGAAGGTGTGCCGCTGATTGATGATATTAATGAGACAACAGCAAGCATTACTTTGGAGTATCAGATTTCAGCAGAGGATGATGAAGGGAAAACAGAGATTTATGATGTTACGGAATTTTACCGTATGCGTTATACAGAGACCAGGATCCTGCTGCTGGACTTCAGACGTTCAGCGTCTAAAGTTTTTAATCCGTCACAGACAGTTGTTTCAGATGCAGGAATTCTTCTTGGAGTTCGCGATAAAAATGTAACTTATTCAACCAATGATGATGGAACTATTGTGGCTTTTGAGCAGGGCGGTGATCTGTGGTCTTATGCACCGGCTGGCGGTAAGATCACCCGGATATTCAGTTTCCGTAAAGAAAAGAACAATGATTCCAGATATGTGCGTAAGGAGCATGATATAAAGATCATTCGGGTTTCTGATAATGGAGATGTGGATTTTGTGCTGTATGGATATATGAACAGAGGAATCCACGAAGGCTACAGCGGTGTTTGTGTTTATCACTATAACAGTGACAGGAATGTAGTTGAGGAGAAGGTTTTTATTCCTAGTACAGAGTCCTATGAATTTTTGAAAGAAGATCTTGGAACTCTTACCTATGTGAACAAGAATAATCAGCTGTTTCTGCTTTTTGCACAGAAACTGTATCAGGTAAATATCGAGGAAGGAACTGCTGATGTACTGGAGGAAGGAATTAAGCAGAACTGTTTTGTAGTTTCTGATACAAAAGCTCATGCTGCGTGGCTGATCACGTCAGGAGACGATAAAGGAAAAATCAGGGAAATAGAGTTTGATTCTTTGAAAACAAGAGATATTGTACCAGAAAGCGGTCAGATACTCCGGGTACTTGGGTTTATGAATGAAGATCTGATTTATGGGATTATTTCAGATGGTGATATACTTACAGACGAAAACGGACATGAGACAGAGGGAATCAGTACTTTCCGTATTGAGAACTTTAAGGGAAAGGTAAAAAAAGAATATCATCAGGATGGGTTATATATTACAAATGTGACTGTCGGTACAACAATGATGGAATTTGAGCTTTCTGTAAAATCCGGAAATACGTATACAGTCCAGAAGAAAGATAATATCATGAATAACAGGAAGGCATCTGGAAGCCAGGTGGATGTGGCACTGATCACGACAAACAGGGCAGGAACGCTGATCCGTCTGACAATGGATCAGAAGCCTGAGACAGATACACCGCTTCTTGTTTATTCCAAGATTGAGAGTATGAAAGATGCCTCTGTGACATTGGATACAACAGTTCCGCAGGGTGAACTTTATTATGTTTATGCTTATGGAGTGTTGGATCGTATTTACACAGATCCGGCGGCAGCTGTGAAACGTGCGGATGATCAGACGGGTGTTGTACTTAACCGTGCACAGCAGTATGTCTGGGAAAGAGGAAACAAAAAGACAAAGATCCAGTTGAATATAGAGGATGTGCCGGAAATCATACGTACAGCCAACTGGAAGAAACAGGAGATTCAGGATGGGCTTGGTGATGCAGGAACAGTGATCGATCTTACAGGATGCAGTCTTGACAGTGTTCTTTATGAGGTAAGTGCACAGCGTCCGGTAATTGCCAAAACAGGAGATAGTTCAAGCGTTGTGATCGTAGGATATGATGAATACAACACATATCTTTATGACCCGTCAACAGGGCAGACAAGCCCTTATGGAATGAATGACAGCACAGCCTTGTTTGAGAGTGCGGGAAATGTATTTTTAACCTATATAGAGAATGTTACAGAGTAACGGAAAACTCAGGATACAGGTATACCTATGGATAATGGGATGCAGCAGGACAGCGAGACGGACAGGTTCCGTTTGGCATAAATGACAGACAGGATACAGATACCTGTCTGTCAAGGCAAAAGTGCGACAGGAAAGGGGAAAATGCAATGTTAAGTGAAAGTATCAAGAAACTGGTGCAGTATGGAGTAGAAAGTGGGATCACACCGGAATGTGAGAGGATCTATACAACGAATCTTCTTCTGGATGTTTTTGGTGAAAGCGAGTATACAGAACCGGAAGCAGAATATGCTAAAATCAATTTGGAAGAAGTATTGAATGAACTTCTGGATGAAGCTGTAAAGAGGGGAATTATTGAAGACAGTATTGTGTACAGAGATCTTTTTGATACAAAACTTATGAACTGTCTTATGCCTCGTCCGGCTCAGGTTCAGAAAGAATTCTGGGATGCTTATAAGGAAGACCCGGAGAAGGCTACTGATTATTTTTACAAGCTGAGTCAGGACAGTAACTATATCAGACGCTACCGTGTAAAGAAAGATCAGAAATGGACTGTGGACAGTGAGTATGGTAAGATTGACATCACCATCAATCTCTCAAAACCGGAGAAAGATCCGAAAGCGATTGCAGCTGCCAAACTCGTGAAGTCAAGCAGTTATCCGAAATGTCTGCTTTGCCCGGAGAATGAAGGTTATGCAGGAAGGGTCAATCATCCGGCAAGGGAGAATCACAGAATTATTCCGATCACCATCAATGACAGTCCGTGGGGCTTCCAGTATTCACCGTATGTTTACTATAATGAGCATTGCATTGTCTTTAACAGTAAGCATACACCAATGAAGATCGAGAGAAATACTTTTGTGAAACTGTTTGATTTTGTGAAACTGTTTCCGCATTATTTTCTGGGATCCAATGCAGATCTTCCGATCGTAGGCGGATCGATCTTAAGCCATGATCATTTCCAGGGAGGCCATTACACATTTGCAATGGCAAAGGCTGAGATTGAGAAACAAGTGACAATTCCCGGATATGAAGATGTGGAGGCTGGTATTGTGAAATGGCCGCTTTCTGTTCTGCGTATCCGCAGCAAGGATGAGAAGAGACTGATCGATCTGGCAACACATGTGTTGGCGAACTGGAGAGGTTATACAGATGAAGCTGCATTTATCTTTGCAGAAACTGATGGGGAGCCGCATAATACGATTACACCGATCGCGCGTAAAGTTGATGATACTTTTGAACTGGATCTGACATTACGTAATAATATAACAACAGAAGAGAACCCACTGGGTGTTTACCATCCGCATGCATGCTATCATCACATCAAGAAAGAGAATATTGGTCTTATTGAAGTTATGGGACTTGCTGTTCTTCCGGCACGTTTGAAAGAAGAGCTGGAACTTCTGGAAGAATATATCTTAAGTGGCAAAGATATCGCTTCTAACGAAAAGATTGAGAAACATGCAGCATGGGTTGCAGAATTTCTGCCAAAATATGAGAAACTTGACAAAGACAATATTCAGGAAGTTCTCCGTAAAGAAGTGGGCAATGTATTTGTTCATGTTCTGGAGGATGCCGGTGTTTATAAATGCACACCAGAGGGAAGGGATGCATTTATGAGATTTATCAACACTCTGTAAATATTCGGAGGCTGCCGGTAATCTGATACATCAGAGCATGGAAACATTAAATTCAGGAATTTCCTGTGCGGAACTTGAAAGATGTATATTTCAGGAGGAGTAATTTATATGAAGAAAACAGAAAGAACCGGAAAAGCCTTTCGAATAAAATGGCTTTTGCTGGCAGTTGTTGCAGCTGCACTGATCTTTATGCCGGCAGCTTCGCAGAAAGTTTCTGCAGGCAAGCTTGTATATACAGTGAAGTTCAATAATAATTCCGGAACCAGTAAAAGCAAAACATACACAGCACTGACCAGAAATGTTAAACTGAATACCACTATTAAACTTCCGGCAGTTCCGAAGGCTATAGGTTATCAGAATCTTGGATGGACTACAACGAAGGGAAGCAGTAAAGTGGTATATAAAGCCGGAGCCAGCATAAAGGTTAAGAAAGACATGACTCTTTATGCAGTCCGGAGGAAAAGCAAATTTTATACAGTAAGTTTTTATCTGGGAAATGGAAGCAGTACAGCCGCTTATAGGAAACTTCAGAAAAAAGTTGAAGAAGGTACATATTATACTCTGCCTGCTGTGCCGGCCAGATCAGGCTATGTAAATCTTGGATGGTCTACAACCATAAATGGAAAAGTATCTACTGCAAAGAAAGCCGGAACGAAGATTAAAATTTCCGGAAACATCAAGTATTATGTAGTGCAGATGCAGTCAGTAAGTGTAAACCTATGCAAGGCTAATGGTACTATATGGAAAACAGTAACACTAGGAAAGGGTGGATATCTGAAACTTCCATCAGCAGCTAATGCTTCAGGATACACGTTTATGGGCTGGTCAAAAACAAAGCGGGCAGGATCTTCGGCAGCTCCGGATTATGAAGCAGGCGAACTGCTCAAGATCAGCAAGACCACTACATTGTATGCAACAGTGTTCAACCGTGCACGGGAGAAAGATATCAGCTCCGATGAGATGGCGAGACCGGCAATTGGTATGCGGTACAGTAAAGTAATCTTTGTGGGAGATTCCCGTACAGTGGGTATGAATGCGACATTGAAGAAACAGGTAAGCAGTTCGATACTGAATGGAGTTTCATTTGTAGCCAGTGCAGGTCAGGGATTAAGCTGGTTTAAGAGTGAAGGTTACGAGCAGCTTTTGAAGGAGATCAGCGAGGCAGAAGGATCTCGTCCTATTGCAGTTATCTTTAACCTGGGCGTTAATGATATGGCAAATGCAAGCAATTATGTAAGCTATATGACCAATATTGCACCGACTCTGAAAAAGAAGAACTGCAAACTGTTTTATATGTCGGTAAACCCGATCAACAGTACAATGATCACCAAAGCAGGAAGAGGTGCCCGTACAGAGGCTCAGGTAAGAGAATTTAACAGTAAGATCCACTCAGGTCTTTCTGTATATTACAAATTTATTGATACGTATAGTGTACTGATGAAGAAAGGATATGGAACCAACGCTTCTTATGTTGGTGTAGACAGAGATTCCGATGACGGACTGCATTATACAACCAAGACCTATAAGAGAATTTATTATTACTGTGTGACATATCTTAACACAGGAAGTATCAATGCGACATATTATTAAATATGCACATGATCCCGCATGTCGGTACATTTTCCGGCATGCGGGATCTTTTATGTCACAGGAATTATACCAGGGCAGCGAATTCCTTCCAATTACTCCTTGCGCGAACCATAAGAATAGTCTATACTTAATTCGATACGGACATTTATATGTCCGAAGGGACGGGAAATCCTGAATATGAGGAATGAGGTATAGATTATGGAACTGACAACAGTTAAAGAGATTTACAGAAACCGTGAACAGTATCTTGATAAAGAGATCACAGTAGGCGGCTGGGTGCGCAGCGTCCGTGATTCCAAGGCATTTGGTTTTATCGTGCTTCATGATGGAAGTTTTTTTGAAACTCTTCAGATCGTTTATCATGATAACATGGAGAATTTCGCGGAGGTTTCCAAATTAAATGTAGGTGCGGCCATTATCGTTAAGGGAACACTGGTAGCAACACCGCAGGCGAAACAGCCATTTGAGATCCAGGCAACAGAAGTATTCGTAGAGGGAGGTTCTGCACCGGATTACCCGCTTCAGAAGAAACGCCACAGTCTTGAATATTTAAGAACTATGACACATTTAAGACCGAGAACAAACACTTTCCAGGCAGTATTCCGCGTACGCTCTCTCTGTGCATATGCGATCCACAAGTTCTTCCAGGAGAGAAATTTTGTCTATGTGCATACACCACTGATCACAGGAAGTGACTGTGAGGGTGCAGGAGAAATGTTCCAGGTAACAACACTGGATCCTAAGAACATACCGATGACAGAGGACGGAAAAGTAGATTATTCTCAGGACTTTTTCGGAAAAGAGACTAACCTTACAGTAAGCGGACAGCTCAACGGTGAGACATTTGCACAGGCATTCCGCAATATCTACACATTTGGACCGACTTTCCGTGCAGAGAACTCTAACACAACACGTCATGCGGCTGAGTTCTGGATGATCGAGCCGGAGTGTGCATTTGCGGATATTCAGGATGCTATGGAACTTGCAGAAGCTATGCTGAAATATGTGATCCGTTACGTTCTTGAGAATGCACCGGAGGAGATAAATTTCTTCAATTCCTTCGTAGACAAGGGACTTCTTGACAGACTGAACCATGTGCTGAACTCCGAGTTTGCACATGTAACATACACAGAGGCTGTTGAGATCCTTGAGAAAAACAACGATAAATTTGATTACAAGGTATTCTGGGGCTGTGACCTTCAGACTGAGCATGAGCGTTATCTGACAGAGCAGATCTACAAGAGACCTGTATTTGTTACTGATTATCCGAAAGAGATCAAGGCTTTCTATATGAAACTCAATGAAGATGGCAAGACTGTAGCCGCTATGGACTGTCTTGTACCGGGAATCGGAGAGATCATCGGAGGAAGCCAGAGAGAGGATGACTACGGTAAACTGAAAGCGCGTATGGATGAGCTTGGACTGAAACCGGAAGATTACGATTTCTATCTTGATCTCCGTAAATACGGTTCTACCCGTCATTCCGGATTTGGACTTGGATTTGAGAGATGCGTTATGTATCTTACAGGAATGGGCAACATCCGTGACGTGATCCCGTTCCCGAGAACTGTAAAGAACTGTGACCTTTAATTCACAAGGGAGAACATTATGAGATTTATCCATCTTGCAGATGTGCACCTGGGAGCTGTTCCTGACAGGGGATGCCCATGGAGCAAAGAGCGGGAGGAAGAAATCTGGAACACTTTCCGCCGGGTTATTGCGGGCATCCGCGAAGACCCGGTGGATTTGCTATTTATATCCGGAGATCTGTTCCACCGCCAGCCGCTAATGAGAGAACTTAAAGAAGTCAATTATCTTTTTTCAACCATTCCGGATACCAGGGTGTATCTGATGGCTGGAAACCATGATTTTATCAGCAGGGATTCTTTTTATAATACATTTGAGTGGAATTCCAATGTTGTGTTCTTTAAGAATAGGGAACTTAAGGTTGTGAAAGATCCCAGGCTGGATGTTTATGTATATGGACTCAGCTATTTTGACAGGGAAATAAAAGAGGGACTTTATGACAAGGCATTACCGGTCCAGGAAGAGGGAATCCACATTCTTCTTGCACATGGCGGGGATGAGAAGCATATTCCTCTCAGTGCGGCATCGCTGGCTGCGGCAGGTTTTGACTACATAGCACTTGGCCATATTCACAAGCCACAGATACTGATCCGGGATCAGGCTGCTTTTGCGGGAGCTCTGGAACCTATTGACAGGAATGATACAGGTGAACATGGGTACATGGAAGGCAGGACTGTGGAAGGCAGGATCCGTACAGAATTCGTGCCTTTTGCATGCAGATCTTATCAGCAGCTGGTGCTCAGCCTTCATGAGGAGACTACGCAGATCTCACTGGAGGAAGCTGTGAAATCGCAGATTTTTCGAAGAGGCGGAAGGAATATTTACCGGATCATCCTGCAGGGCATGCGTTCTCCGGATCTGATGCTGATTCATGAGAAACTGAAGAATCTGGGAAATATTACAGATGTGATCGATGAATCCTGGCCGGCATATGACCTTCCGGAACTTTATAAACGATACAGTGGTACGCTGATCGGTGATTATATCGGTTATTTTCTTGCAAAGGGAGCATTGGATACTGTGGAAAAAAAGGCTCTGTATTACGGTCTGCAAGCACTTCTTGAGACTGGAAGCAGGCGATGAGACAACGATACTGTAGAGTTCGGGATAATAATTGTGTTTGTTCACAGGAGGATAACTGAAAATGGTCATCAGACGTTTGAAAATTAAAAATTTCGGTAAGATCCGGGACAAGGACATGGAGCTTTCTCCGGGTCTCAATGTGCTTTACGGCGAGAATGAAAGCGGAAAGACAACAACACACACATTTATCCGTTCCATGTTCTTTGGGATTCGCAGACTCCGTGGAAAAGCAGCGCAGAACGATACCTATACGAAATATGAACCATGGGAGAATCCGGCAGAATACGGCGGTATCATGTGGTTCTCATCCGGTGGAAAGAATTACCGTCTTACCAGGAATTTTTATAAAGAAAAGAAATTCGGGGAGCTTCTCTGCGAGGATGATGGAAGCCTTGTGGATGCAGAACAGGGAGCTCTGGAATCCGTTCTTGGAAATGTAAGTGAAGCTGTTTACGACAATACAGTTTCTGTGGCGCAGTTAAAAAGCGTGACAGGACGGGATCTTGTTAGGGAGCTTCAGAATTATATGGCAAGCTACCAGGGAACAGGAGACAGTTCCATTGATATGGGAAGAGCCATGCAGATGCTCAAAATGTCCAGAAAAGGATATCTTACAGCGGCTGCGCGCCGGAAAAAAGAGCTGGAAAAAGAGGGAGAGAAGATCGCTTCGAATATAGAATATATCCAGAAGGAGATCAAAGATCTGGATGAAAAACGTGATAAAGTTACACAGCAGAAAGACGGTATGAATGTAGGAACCCGGGACAGAAATACAGAGGATCTTCTGGATCTTCGTGTTGAGCGTGTAAAAAAGAGGCGAGAAATGACAGATGCTGTGCTGGGTGTCGTACTGGTGGGAGGAATTGCAGGCACCGGCTGTCTGGCTGCTTTTTCCAGCCATGTGATCTTAAGCCTTCTGGCGGGAGTTGCCACAGCAGCAGTCAGTGTAGCAGCCTGGTTTTTCCGCACACGCCTCAGCAGGGAGCTGAACAAGCGTGAGCGTCAGAGAGAACGCTGGCTTGCCAGACACGATGAGCTTACATGGAGCCAGAATAATCTGGATCAGGATTATGAGGAGAAGTACACGGCACTTTCCAATCTTCAGGCAGAGCTTGCGGAATGTGAGGATAATACAGATGTGATGACTCCGGAGGAGACGGAGATCCAGGCGTTGAACATGGCTATGGATACCATAGAGGCACTTTCCGGAAATATTACGGATCAGATTGGAGACAGGCTGAAGCATAGAACTTCCCAGATATTAAGTGAGATCACAGGTGGTAAATATAAAGAAGTGATCATGGACGAGGAGCTTCATATTTTTGTCAACACAGGAGAACGGACAGTTCCGGCAGGAAGGCTGAGCAGGGGAACTCTGGAGCAGATTTACTTTGCTCTGAGAATGGCTGCAGGAGAGCTTTTCTGCAGAGAGGAAACTTACCCTGTGATCCTGGATGATGTGTTCGGTATGTATGATGAAGATCGTCTGGCATCTGTACTACGCTGGCTTCATAAAGAAAACAGACAGGTGATCATAAGCACCTGCCATAAAAGAGAGATGGAGATCCTGGACAAAGAAGGAATCCCATATCAGAAAATTTTACTGCAGGTATGATCAGTATGTGATAGTGTACATAAAATGCCCCGGTTTTCAGCGAAGGCGGATTACGAATATCCGTCCGAACAGAGAACCGGGGTATTTTTGTTATAGTTTATTGTATTTCAGGTGGAAAATTACTTCTCATACTGGCTCATGTAGTTGTTTACACAGCGTTTGATTCTGTCTACCGGGTTGAGAAGATGGCTGACAGATGTATCGTGATTCAGTGTATCAATGATCAGTGCGATATACTTGCTCATGTCACAGCTGATGTAATACGGTTTCTCAAGAAGCTCCGGTGACTGGTAAACCAGGTTGGTTGTGAGGAGCTTGTCAAAGTAACCTTTCTTATGAGCTTCATCGAATTTTTCAAGTCCGTCTGTGAAGAATCCGAAAGTGGAGCAGATGTAAACTTTACCGGCACCTTTCTCTTTAAGGAGAGAAGCAATCTTAATGATGGTATCGCCGGAAGAGATCATATCGTCGATGAGGATCATATCTTTGCCCTCAAGCTTCGGTCCAAGGAACTCATATGCAGCGATCGGATGGCGGCCGTTTACATATCTTGAGTAGTCAAGACGCTTGTAGTACATACCCATATCAACACCAAGTACGTTGGCAAGATAGATGGCACGGCTCATGCTTCCCTCATCCGGGCTGATGGTCATGAAATGATCTTTGTCAATATGAAGCCCCTCTTCGTTGTTAAGAAGAGCTTTGATAAACTGATAGGATGGCTGTACAGTTTCGAATCCGTGGAGCGGAGTAGCGTTCTGTACACGGGAATCATGTGCATCGAAAGTGATGATGTTCTCAACTCCCATATCGATCAGCTCATGAAGTGCATTGGCACAGTCAAGAGACTCTCTTCCGACACGTTTGTCCTGGCGGCTCTCATAAAGATATGGCATGATTACGTTAACTCTGCGGGCTTTTCCGCCGATGGCAGCAATGACACGCTTCATATCCTGGAAATGATCATCTGGAGACATGAGGTTTGTGTAAGGTCCGATCGGATAGGACAGGCTGTAGTTGGTCACATCTACCATAACATAGATATCATCACCGCGGACAGATTCGTTGATGGTACACTTGGCTTCACCGGAACCGAAACGCGGATTCTTGGCTTCAATAATGTAAGAATCACGTTTGTATCCCTCGAATGCGAAAGAATCCATTCCCGGATACTGTCTCTCGGCACGCCATTTAACCAGCCAGTCATTCACCTTACTGCCTAATGTGCTGCAGCTCTGAAGGGGAATCAGTCCAAGTCTTCCTACCGGAAGTGTGGAAAAATCTTTTGTAGTTACCAGTGCCATTTTTAATTTCCTCCTAAAAATATTTTCTGTATACGGATGTCTTTCCCGATCAGCGAGATCATCTGATAATTGCTTGCGATTCGGGAAAAAGTTCTCTCGGAATAGGTATCCGAGAAATTTCTGAGCGTCAGATTCGTGGAAATGATCGTAGATTTCCTGCGCATGATCCGCTCATTGAGACAGAGAAAAAGCTGCGAGGACACAAAGCTGTTGGTAAGCTCCGTTCCGAGGTCATCAATGATAAGAAGGTCGCAGTCATAGATCAGTTCCTCATCCGTGCCTGTATCTTTTCTGGAAAAAGAATTCGCAGCCATCATATCAAAGAGATCATAGGCCGAAAAATACAGGACGCAGTGGGTGGATCTGAGAAGCTCCCGCGCGATGCAGTGTGAGAGAAAAGTTTTTCCCACGCCGGTATCGCCATACAAAAACAGATTTTCGAATTTGCGGTCGAAGTCCTGCACAAAACGCTGTGCAGTATCATAGGCCCGTCTGGCTGTATCCAGGGCAGACAGTCCCGTGGCTTCGTTTTTTATTGTAGCAGAATAATAGTCAAATGAAAAGCTGTCAAAATTTTCTTTTTCAAGAATTTCATTAAGATTGGACTGTGCATAAAGCAGTTCGATCTCAGCTTTCCTGAAACAGGTGCATTTTTTGCTGCCAATATAGCCGGTGTCCTGGCAGAGCGGGCAGGTGTAGGGCATCTCCAGATAATCCCCGGGAAAACCGTTGGCAACGAGAAGAGTGATCCGCTCATCAGAAAGCTCCTGGATGGTAGCTTTCAGATCTGAAGTTCCCTTTTCCCTGCCGCTTAAAAGCCGCCGTACTTTGTCAGCACTTAAAGTGGCAACCTCGTCGTCAATCTCCTTAAGACGGGGGATCTTAGCATAAGCCAGGGCAGTGTGTTCCTCCAGGATACGGTGGTTCTGGGCCTGACGGCGGCTGTATTCTCTCATTATAGTATCATACTGAAAATTCTGTAAAGGCATAAAAAGCTCCTTATTGATAAAGCTTACTGATTATTTAAAAGACGTTTCTCATACTCTGCGAAATCATAGTCTCTCTGATGGAAATTATTGAAGCGGTTATTTGTCTGCGGCTGTTTAGCCGGCTGTTTCCGGTGGGAAACGGATTTCTCAAGCTGATGTTTTTTATGCTCTGCATCCAGCAGCCGGATATCTTCCAGAGTATGTACATTTTTCTTTTTCCAACCGGACAGGATCTTATCTGCGTATTGGAAACTTGGTTGTCCTGTTGTGAGGACTGTCCGGCTGCAGGCTTCCTGGATCAGCTCCAGATCAAAGCCGTAAGTCTTGCGCCAGGTATCAATGTAAGAAATCTCGTTCTCCACAGGATTCCGTCCGCTGATGCCCATTGCTTTCAGGATCGTGTAATAATCCCTGGAAAAACGGGAGCTTGCCTCGCGTGCCATTTCCACAGTTGAGACTCCGTCCCTGAACCAGGCAAGGGCAACCGTTTCAATGTATCGTATACTCTTGCGTCCTCTGGAGACACAGTACTCTACAAGATATTCGATAAGATCTGCTGACATTTTAAGTTCATCATAGAAATAAAGGATCTTCTGTATTTCCGTAGGTGTCAGCGTCTTGCAGAGATATTGCTCAGTGATATAGAGAAGCTGACTGATCTCCTCGTTCTGTTTAAGTTCTTTTATCCGGTCAGGAGTGAGACGGCTGGTTGTATTCGCATTTGTCTGTGCGGATGCCGCAGAACCGGAGGCAACGGAAACAGAATCTGTGCCAACAGCAGAAGCAAATGCAGAAGCTGTTCCGCCGGAAAATGCTCCCTCACTGGAAACACTGCTCTCAAGCTGCCCGGCATCACCAGGTTCCAGAAGGGTGATGCCGGACAGCTGCTGGTCTGCTGTGTAAGTCAGGGAGATCAGCTTCTCAGCTTCCCAGTATTTCAGGGCACGGGAAATGTCTCTGTCCGTACAAAGAAGACGATCTGCCATATCCTCCAGATTAAAAGAAGAAGGAGCTGCAGATACCACCCGGAGAAGATAGATATATACCTTTACAAACTCTCCGTTGGCACGAGGCATGAAGTTGTCAATAAAACGGTTGGAAAGAACCGTGACCTCCGTTTCGGAGGAATTTTTAAGAGAAATCAGGCTCATGATCTGCGCTCACCTTTCTTTTTAATATATTGACAGCGCTTTGGAATCTATAGCACTCCCGGCAGCTGTCACGTAAATTACAGCGGACATAAAAAGTCCGCCATGCTAATGAGGATTATAGCACAACCACTTTTAAATGAGAATAGTTTATTTTCACAGGAGCTATCCACCAATCCGCATGTGGAAAATGTGGATAGTGTGGAAAACTTTGAGGATAAAATTATTAGAAACTTGAATAAACCACGATTTTATAAGAAAATTGCGGTATTTGCAGAAATATGTTGTCGAGTTATGTCAAGTGGGTTATGCACAAAAAAATCCACATGCCAGGCACCTCTGGAATGTGCATAAGCATGTGGATAATGTGGATAACTATTTTCCGAGGATGTGTTCTCCAATATTTACAACGTCTCCCGCGCCCATAGTTATCAACAAATCACCATGTGCACAACTTTTTAAAAGAAAGCTCTCGATCTCATCGAAAGTCGGGAAATATTCACAAGGGGTTCCCAGTTCCTGGATCTGTTTCTGGAGATCCTGGGAGGAAATGCCAAGGTCATCCGTCTCACGTGCTGCGTAGATATCAGCAAGAACTACGTGGTCAGCAAGAGTCAGGGCTTTGGCAAATTCAGGAAGCAGAGCCTTGGTACGTGTGTAAGTATGTGGCTGGAACACGCACCATACTTTCTGATGAGGATAATTCTTTGCTGCGTGAAGAGTTGCCTCGATCTCTGTTGGATGATGTGCGTAGTCATCAATAATGGTAACGCCTCCGATTTCGCCCTTATACTGGAAACGGCGGTCTGTACCTGTAAAGCTTCCAAGTCCTTTAACGATCACCTCATCCGGAAGGTTGAGAAGACGTCCTACGGCGATGGATGCAAGTGCATTGGATACATTGTGGATACCCGGTACACGGAGATAGTAGCTGCCGATTTTTTTGCCCTGGAAAAGGACGGAGAAAGAAGGATGTCCGTATTTATCCCAGGTGATATCTGTGGCTATGTAATCAGCATCGTTCTCAAGGCCATAGGTAAGTACCTGACATGGGAGGTCACGGGTGATCGTTTCATATTCCGGGGTGTCCGCGTTGATGATCAGCGTTCCGTCAGCCGGCAGAAGCTCTGCAAACCTGCGGAAGGAGTGGCGGATATCATCAATGTCCTTGAAGAAATCAAGATGATCTGCATCCATGTTCAGGATCACGCTGATCTTCGGGAAAAAGCTGAGAAAGCTGTTGGTGTACTCACATGCTTCTGTGACAAAAGTCTCAGAATTCCCAACACGGATATTGCCGTGGATGGCAGGAAGGATACCGCCAACACTGATGGTGGGATCGCAGTCACCCTCAAGAAGGATGTGGGAAACCATGGAAGTTGTGGTTGTTTTGCCATGGGTACCGGAAATCGCAATCGGTGTGTCGTAGTTGCGCATGATCTGTCCAAGAAGCTCTGCACGTGTGAGCATTGGAAGACCTTTCTCTCTGGCGCAGGCGAATTCAGGGTTGTCCGGATGGATGGCTGCTGTGTATACAACAACATCTACATCATCCTTGATATTGGAAGCGCGCTGTCCATAGTAAATCACTGCACCGCGCTCCTCCAGTGTGCGGGTAAGCGGGCTGGCTTTTGCATCGGAGCCGGAGATCCTGAAATTCTCTTCAAGAAGGATCTCTGCAAGGCCGCTCATGCTGATGCCGCCGATTCCGATAAAATGAATGTGAAGCGGTTTATGAAAGTCTATCTGATACATAATAATCTCCTTATATATATGTGTTGTTTTCGGGATTCTCTGATCTGTTTTATTATACCGCGTCCGGAATCAATTGAAAAGTGGTACTTTCGGAGAAAAAAGTGGTTTTGCGCGGATTATAAAAGTAGCCAGAAAATATCGTCGAAAAATGTTGAAATTTACCAGAAGAACAGAAAAAATGATTAGTCAGACCAATTTATAGTATACAATAGCGATAAAAAAAATAAAATGTAGACAAAATAATTGTAAAAAATGTTCACTAATACGGTGAAGTATGCTATAATTAAATAATCATAACATACAAGAGGTGATCGCATGATTAAGAAAGAGATGATTGCCATGCTCTTGGCCGGTGGGCAAGGCAGCAGGTTAGGAGTTTTGACAGAAAAAGTTGCAAAGCCGGCAGTCGCTTTTGGTGGTAAATATCGTATCATCGATTTTCCACTGAGCAATTGTATTAACTCAGGAATTGACACAGTGGGTGTGCTGACACAGTACCAGCCGCTACGTCTGAATACACATATCGGCATTGGTATTCCGTGGGATCTGGACCGCAATGAAGGCGGTGTTACAGTCCTGCCGCCGTACGAGAAGAGCACAAGCAGTGAATGGTACACAGGAACTGCCAATGCAATTTATCAGAACCTGGCGTATATGGAGCAGTATAATCCGGATTATGTACTGATTCTTTCCGGAGACCATATCTATAAGATGGATTACGAAGTAATGCTGGATTTCCACAAGGCGAACAAGGCGGATATTACGATTGCATGTATGCCGGTTCCTATTGAGGAAGCCAGCCGTTTTGGTATTATGGTAACTGATGAGAGCAACCGTATTACCGAGTTCGAGGAGAAGCCGGAGCATCCAAGCAGCAACCTGGCATCCATGGGTATTTATATTTTCTCATGGCCGGTTCTGAAAGAAGCACTGCTCGCACTGAAAGATCAGAATGGATGCGATTTCGGTAAACATATCCTTCCGTATTGCAAGGAAAAAGGCCAGCGTCTTTTTGCCTATGAATACAATGGCTACTGGAAAGATGTCGGAACTCTTGGTTCTTACTGGGAAGCTAATATGGAACTGATCGATATCATTCCGGAATTTAATCTTTACGAGGAATTCTGGAGGATCTATACCAAGGGAGATGTAGTTCCACCGCAGTACATTGCTGCAGATGCAGTTGTGGACAAGTGTATCATAGGCGAGGGAACTGAGATTTATGGTGAAGTACATAATTCTGTTATCGGTCCTAATGTAACCATCGGCAAGGGAAGTGTGATCCGTGATTCCATTATCATGAAGAACACTGCAGTTGGAGAGAATGTTGTTATGGATAAAGCGATTGTAGCTGAGGATGTATCCATCGGAAGCAACGTTGTGATCGGCTGCGGTGAGGAAGCACCGAATGTTCTGAAGCCGGCAGTATATTCCTTTGGTCTTGCTGCTATCGGAGAGAACAGTGTGATCCCGGATAATGTGAAGATCGGTAAGAATACCGCTATCTCAGGCGTTACAACAAAAGATGACTACCCTGACGGAGAACTGGCAGGTGGCCAGGTAATTGCAGCAAAGGACGGTGGGAAAGAATGAGAGCGATAGGTATTATTTTGGCAGGCGGTAACAATAACCGCATGAGAGAATTATCAAACAAGAGAGCGATAGCAGCTATGCCTATTGCAGGAAGCTATCGCGCAATTGACTTTGCTTTAAGCAACATGGCGAATTCACACATTCAGAAGGTTGCTGTTCTGACACAGTATAATGCCCGTTCCCTGAATGAACATTTAAGCTCTTCCAAATGGTGGGATTTCGGAAGAAAGCAGGGAGGTCTCTATGTTTTCACTCCGACTATCACCAAGGACAACAGCTTATGGTATCAGGGAACTGCAGATGCGATCTATCAGAATCTTACATTCCTGAAGAACAGTCATGAACCGTATGTTGTGATCGCTTCCGGTGATGGAATCTACAAACTGGATTACAATAAAGTTCTGGAATACCATATTGCGAAACGGGCAGATGTTACAGTTGTATGCACCACCTGTCAGGATCAGAGCCAGGTTGAGAGATTTGGCGTGCTTCGCATGAATGAAGACTGCAGGATTGAAGAATTTGAGGAGAAACCAATCGTTTCTTCTTATAATACTGTATCTACAGGTATTTATGTTATTCGAAGAAGACAGCTGATCGAGCTGATCGAGCGTGCTGCTCAGGAAGGAAGACATGATTTTGTAAATGATATTCTCATCAGATATAAGAATCTCAAGAGAATTTATGGCTATAAGATCGATACTTACTGGAACAATATTTCCACAGCAGAGGCTTATTATCAGACAAATATGGATTTCCTGAAACCGGAGATCCGCAATTATTTCTTTAAACAGGAGCCAGGGATCAAGACAAAGATCGCAGATGTGCCGCCGGCTAAATATAATCCGGGTGCAGATGTGAAGAATAGTCTGGTCTCCAGCGGATGTATCATTAATGGTACAGTAGAAAATTCTGTCCTGTTCCGTGATGTATTTGTAGGCAATAACTGTGTTATTAAAAACTCTGTGATTCTTAATGACGTATACCTTGGAGATAATACGCATATCGAGAACTGCATTGTTGAGAGCCGGGATACTATCCGGGCGAATTCATATTACTGCGGCGGAGAAGGAGAAGTGAAGATCGTCGTGGAGAAAAACGAACGCTACGTATTATAAATTGCAGAAATTCAGAAATTCCCGCAGATACGTTAGGCGAAATGAAAGGGGCAAGTAGCATGAATATTACAGATGTACGTGTGAGGAAGGTAGCAAAAGAAGGGAAGATGAAGGCCGTTGTGTCTGTCACAATAGATGACGAGTTTGTAGTACATGACATTAAGGTTATCGAAGGTGAGAAAGGCCTGTTTATCGCAATGCCAAGCCGTAAGGCCAGTGACGGGGAATACCGTGACATTGCACATCCGATCAACTCTGCTACCAGAGAGCGGATCCAGACTATCATCCTGGACAAGTATCAGGAAGTGATGGCTGAGGAAGCAGAAGGAGAGGTTCTGGAGGCCGCAGAATAAAACGGCTATGGGTTTGACAGCGGAGAAAGATCCGCCTGACTGACGACGTGGGAATTGAAACTGCGTAGGATTATTTTAAAAGAATCTGCTGCTTTGCGGGGAAACCTGTGAGGCGGCAGTTTTTTTGCGTTGATGGGAATGTAGTGCAGTATGTTGTTTTGTAATAATTCTATAATATAAACTTGCTTCTGCAGGAGGATTTCATGGCACTGCAGAACTAAATATTACATACTTGTTACAAAAATAAAATAAAAATGTTGCTTTTTATGAAAAATATGTTATACTAGTACCCATGAAAGGACGAAAGGTGTTTATATGAAGAATAGAAAAGTTTTCACATTACTGCTTACAGGTATGCTTTCATTTTCCATGGGAAGCAACGTATACGCATCCAGCACAGAAGCCGCGATCGCAGATGCACAGGCACAGAAACAGGCCGCTGAAGAAGGTCTTGCACAGGTACAGAGCAGCATCGGTAGTCTGGAGAGCAAGAAGCAGGAGCTGGAGAGCTATCTGGCCGATTTAAACGCACAGTATGAGGATCTTACCAACAGCATCTCTGAACTGAGTATTCAGGCTGCTGAGAAGGAAGATGAATTAAATAAAGTAAAGACAGAACTTAAGAAAGCGAAGAAAGCTTCCGCAGACCAGTATGAATCCATGAAGCTTCGAATCGCATATATGTATGAGAATGCAGGATCATCTGCTCTGGCAACCCTGCTTTCCTCTGAGAGCCTGGCAGAGTTTCTGAACCGCGCAGAGAATGCGATCCAGATTTCTACATACGACAGGAATATGCTGGATAAATATGTAAGCCTTCAGGAGAACATTCAGGAGAATGAGGAGAAGGTTGAGAAAGAGTCAGCAGAGATTGATAATCTGATGACAGAGCGTGCAGCCAAACAGCAGGAAGTGCAGTCTATGGCTGCAAGTACAAGTGATGACATCAGCTCTTATGTAAACCAGATCAGTGCCAGCCAGGAAGAGGCTCAGCAGCTGATGGCAGATATCAGCAATGCAGACAGTAATATTACTGCACTTGTTCAGCAGGCAGAAGAAGAGAAGGCTGCAGAGGAGAAGGCAAGAGCTGAGGACGCAGCAGAGGCTGAGAGACAGGCTGCAGCAGAAGCAGCTGAGGAAGCACAGAATACAGAGTCTGATTCTGACAGCTCCGGTGATTCAGAGGATGATTACGGATATGATCCGGATGAGGATACAACAGAGTCTTCCAGCAGCTCTACAAGTTCTGATGTTGTTGTAGAGGAAGAAGAGGATGAGGAAGACGATGTTCAGTACGGAAATTCTGAGGATGAGAGCGGTGAAGATAGTTCTTCTGAGGATTCTTCTTATGATGAGTCCGGGGATACATCTTCAGAGGAGACTTCTTCCGATGAGGCAGCTGATACATCAGCAGATACTTCCTCAGATTCCGGCTCTTCCAGCCAGGGAACATATCTTGGCAACTTTACACTGACTGCATACTGTAACTGTGCACAGTGCTGTGGTACAGCAGGTAATCTGACAGCCAGCGGTACAGTTCCGACAGCAGGACGTACAGTAGCCATGGCAGGAGTTCCTTTTGGAACCAAGCTTCTGATCAATGGAACTGTTTATACAGTAGAGGATCTTGGAACTCCTTACGGACATGTAGATATCTACTGCGGAAGCCATTCAGAGGCATTAAGCTTTGGACTTCAGTCCGCAGATGTATATCAGGTAGGCTGATAAGCGGGGAAAACAGTTCGGATATTGAGAATATAAGAAATGATAACAGCGTTATGGGATCATATGTGTTGATGATCCCGTGACGCTGTTTTTTGCGTAAAATCATGAAAGGATTGTATTTATGAATGTTTGATAATGTAATGAAGCGATAAATGTCTATATGTGATAGAGAAACGAATGTGGATTATGAATATTCGTTTGATATGCAATGTGCGGTTGAAATACAGAATTATGGTTTATACGAAAATCCCACTCTGTAATAGGGTGTTATATCCTGGCTTACAGAGTGGGAAGATTTTTTATAAATATGGTGTACCTGGAATTTCAGGATAAGTTCCCATACCGATCAGAAGCTCGAGGCCAGTCTGGCGGCCTTCCAACACTGCGGCTTTCACTGCACTGGCGTCACCGGAGATGGCAATGATCACCTCATTGGAATGGCTGGTCCCAATATTCGGAGTCATGTATTTCGTAATAGAAACAGCGGCAGATTTTACAGCATTGTCAGCCATAACAAGACCGATAGCAGCAGGGGAACCGGCCATAAATCCGAAAGCTTCGCCCAGCGGCGTGCCAAAAGCCTTATGGATCGCAGGGCCTGCACTTGCGGAAAAAGCAAATTCCAGATGACCGGATTCGCTGATGTAAACCTCACCTGCATATTTATTGGTAAGCTCTAGTGCCAGGGAAATGGCATGACGCACATCGGAAACGTCATTTCCTCCAAGTACAATGTAGTTGCCGTGACCGCCCCATCCCTTGGTATCCCTTGGAAGCTCAATGGAAAGGACCTCCGTGTTGGTGGCTTTGACTGCGTCATCAATAGCTGTGATCTGACCGGCAGCACCTGTACGGGAGCTGAAAAGTCCCAGACAGTGATATTTCGTGCCAATGTTCATCTCCTTAAGCAGAGAATCGTCAACTCCGGAGATCACAAGACCGATCGTGTCAAGGACCGCAGTTCCTACGAATTCAGTTCGTGTGCAGCTGGTGCTGATATTTTGGATATCCTGTATATTCATGTGGAAAAATCCCCCTTTTTGCTGAAAAAATCGTTAATTTTAGTATAACATTGGACGTGGGGATTTGAAAGCGGAAATTAGAAATAAGCAGATATCATGTTTTACATAATAACCCACCTGAATTTTTATTTGTCAAAAGTGAATGATACGACACCCTGGTAAACTTGATAAAAATTGTAAACCATAAAATATAAATACGTTGACAATCAGGATGACGTGTGTTAAATTGTTAACAGCTAAAAACGGATATCATCAGAGAAAAGATGAGATGATCTTCCGCAGCGGAAAGCAGCAAAGGAAAGAGAGGATAAGATTATTATGACAACAGCGGCAGCAACCAGAAGCAAGACATATGATCTTGTTTATATTGCAGTTTTTGCAGTAGTTATGGCAGTCTGCTCATGGATTTCCATTCCGGCGCAGGTACCGTTTACCCTGCAGACATTCGGAGTATTCATGGCAGTAGGCGTACTTGGAGGTAAAAGAGGAACGATGGCAGTTCTGGTTTACGTTCTTCTTGGTGCAGTAGGAGTTCCTGTTTTTGCAGGATTTTCCGGAGGAATCGGAGCTCTTCTCGGAAATTCCGGAGGATATATCATCGGATTTATTTTCTCTGCACTTGTGATGTGGGCATTTGAAAAATTCCTGGGAAGAAAACCGGTAGTTCAGATCATTTCCATGATCGTTGGTCTGCTGGTATGCTACGCGTTTGGAACGGTATGGTTTATGGTTGCTTATGCAAGAAGCACTGGTGCAGTAGGTCTGATGGCAGTTCTCGGATGGTGCGTATTCCCGTTTATCATTCCGGATCTGATCAAGATCGCACTGGCTTATGTTTTATCAGGAAAGGTACGTAAATATGCAAGATAAGAGCATGGCTTCGGCATATGCTTCTGATGAGGGCACAGAGGATAATGCGATTCCCCTGCGCCCTCATCATGGTATGTGCCTGGCTTATTTCAAAGGTGAAGGGTACAGTAACGGTTTTACCGCCCATATGGCAGAGATGCTGGAGATTTTTTTGTCAGGAAGAAAGATAAGGCTGCATGTAGATACAGATGAAATCTGTTCAGCCTGTCCAAATAACTGCGGAGGACACTGTAAACCAGGCGGTAAGGTTGTGGAGTACGATCAGGCAGTGCTGGATCGCTGTGGATTTGAGGCTGGTCAGGTTCTGGAGTTCAAAGAATTTACACATCAGGTTCAGAAAAAAATCCTCGCGACAGATGGCAGGAAGGAAATCTGCGGAAACTGCCAGTGGAACAGCATCTGCGAAGAGCAGAAGAGCCGTTGGGCATAGAAAAACTGCTTCGGTTCTGCGAAAATGTACGCCCGAAGCAGTAAAAAAGAAAAAATTCGATTTTTTTGAAATTTTTTAATTTTTTCTATTGACAAAAAACAGAAACTCTAATATAATAGCTCTTGCAGTTGAGCAACACACAAACAACTGAAACAGAATAACGAAGCGTGGCTCAGTTTGGTAGAGCGCTGCGTTCGGGACGCAGAGGTCGCAGGTTCAAATCCTGTCGCTTCGACTAAAACTTTGAGAATCCCTTGGTTGAGGGGTTCTTTTTTTGTTTGTGAAAAATAAGAGAACGTAAGTTTGTGTTACCTCATAACCTTCCGGTGAATGTTTTAAGTGTAGACAGCCGGGAGGCTGTTGGAAAGAAAATATGAATTGATATCAGATAATTTGCAGGGCGAGATTTAATCGTTTTTCATTTCTCGCTTCTGTAATGGAAGACTGCCGTGTAAGCATCTATTTTGATGATTTTGCGGCAGCCCCTTTTGAACATTCAAAATTTTTCTAAATATATTTTGGGCTACATATTCCTTATTAAAATATCCCATAACATTTTTGTGACGTTTAAAATCAGTTGTACTCAATGCCAGTACAGCTTTCACCGCATAAAATGCAGCATAGTAGGAACGATTAATGGAGTCTTTATATAGTCCTTCTTTTAAGCAATGTGTTGCTGCTTTCAGACTGTCTAAAATGGCAGCTGCGCCAAGTACAAAGTTAAAAAAAGAAATAGAGACACTACTTTTGTTTCTGGATAAAAAGATGCAAATAAGAGATCAGATATATCCGATAGAAAGTTACATATCTGAGAAACAGGGAGAATATTTTGTTTATAATTTGCAGGTGCAGTGTAGCTGAAATGTAAGGAATGATTTCCCACAATCTTCATATATATTAACGAAGTCGAATTACCGGAGGGACACGCGTTGGCTGGATATCAGCGTTTTGTTGCGTATGTGTACGAGTATCGTAAGGGGAAAAAGGATGGCAGCAGTGGTTATGTGAGAGTGGAGGCCATGGACCGGAAGTGTCGGATGGAGGTTCATCTGCGCTGTGTTGGGCTGGAACCGGGAAGCCGGTGCAGGGTGTATGGCTTTGTGCGGCGGGAAGGGTTGATGGACGGAATTCTGATCGGGAGTTGTGTTACAGGGCAGGAGCGGATCGAGTGTATGCTTGAGACGGATGCAGGAGATATTGGAGGCATGGGGAAAAGTCTTCAGGATCTTGGCGGAATGCTGCTGATCTCGGATGCCGGAGGATTCTGGGGAACTGAATGGGACGATCAGCCGATCCGGCCTGAGAATTTCCGGGAGTGGAAAGAGGAGAAATCAGAATCTCAGAAAGAAGTGGAAAGGAACAGAAAAGAACGAGAGAAAAATAAAGAAACAGAAGAAGGAGAGATGGAGCAATCGGGATCTTTTTCTGAATTATCAGAAAATGAAGAAGCCAAGATCATGAAAGCGGAGGAAGTTCTGGAAGAAGATATTGGGTTTTCAGCAGGAGCAATACAGCAATCTATGGAATTTCAGCAGGAGAGTACAGGGGCAGCAGAGACAGGGTTACCCAAACCACCAGAACCGCCCCGGCGAGATCAAGTGAATCCGGGTTCTGATCCGCACCCGCCGGAACCGCCCAGACCAGGTCAGCCACGCCCGAATCCAGGTCCGAGACCGCCGGAACCATCCAGACCACCCCGCCCGCTTCCGGGCATACCTTGCGATGTACCTTTCAACGACGGCCAGTTTACAGACTGCCGGAAGATCAAACCATCCGACTGTGCTATGTTATGTAAACAAAACGGCTGCTTTTGCAACAACCGTTTTGTCATATATGGATATCAGAATTTCGGGCATCTTCTGCTATGCAGGAATCACCGGGGGCAGTACATACTGGGAGTTCCCGGCGGGTACAGCCAGCAGGAACGGTTTATGGCCAATATGTTTGGATTTCCCTACTTTAAGGAATGCCCGGATATCTATATTCCAGGCGGCAAAGGTGGATACTGGTACAGTTTTATCAACGTCTGATCGAAAAGTTATCAGATATACGAGTAAGCAGATTGTTTTGCAGATCTGCAGTTTACAGATCCATACCGCGAATTTCAACTACCGGGATCGTCTCAAGGAGGATATCCCGGTAGTTTTTCATTTCTTTCTCGGAGCAGGCGGAGAATCCCGGCATCAGAACCCCGTCAGAATCCCGGTAAGCCTGGAGATAATAGGATTTCGCACCGCTTAGCCACTGACTGATTTCCTGAAAATCTTTTTCAGAATGAAGCTCACGTACAACAGTAGTACGAAATTCATAATCAAGATCTCCGTTCAGCAGCCATCCGGCAGTTTCACGGATCGCGTCCAGATCAACATTCACGCCGGTAAGCACATGATAGTTGGAAGGACAGGCCTTGATATCCATTGCGACCTTGTCAATGAGGCCGTCTGCTGCGAATTTTTTTACCACAGAGGGACGTGACCCGTTGGTATCAAGTTTCACATCATAACCAAGATTTTTGATCTCGTGAAGAAAATCCGGAAGTCCGGCAGAAAGCGTCGGTTCGCCTCCGGACACGCATACACCGTCCAGAATTCCCTTTCTTTTTTTAAGAAAAGCCAGAATTTCATCCTGAGAATAACCAGGCTGGGTGTTCGCTTCCACCACCAGAGCCCCATTCTGGCAAAAAGGACAGCGGAAGTTGCAGCCACCCAGGAATATGGTGCAGGCCACTCGCCCCGGGTAATCCAGTAAAGTTGTTTTGTTAAATCCGCATATTTTCATAAGTAAAATCCTTTCGTTTATATAAGAACGCTCAAATCAGGTAATTCTCGATAATACCAGTATAAGCATACCTCAGCACACAAAAAGCTGCAATGTTATATTGAGATTTATAAGTGATTGCGAAACGTCACTAAACCACGTATAATTTATCCAGATATTACCCGAAATAAACGAGTCTCCCGGGAAATAAACAATAAACGAAAGGACACCGACATGGCAGAACATACATTGCTGAGAAAACTGGAAAGTCTGTGGGGAATTCCCATTTTTTATGCAGATGAAGCAGGGGGAAATATCCGGAGTCTTGGGGTTTTTTCCGAAAAACAGAATCCGCTGACTGTATCAGAGGAATTGCGCCGTTCCCTGATCTGCCAGACAAAGGAAAAGAATGTACCGACTGTTTATAAGGTCTTTGATAAAATTTATTTCTTCTGTGTTCAGAGCGGTCAGGATTTCTATCTGTCAGGTCCGGTATGTGCAGAAGAGCTCAGCTATGTGGAAATCCATCAGTTTTATAAGAAATATCATATGTCAACGAAAGAAGAACGTCATCCGGACAAAATGACCCTGAACCGAATGCTGAATTTTGTCAGTTTCCTGTATGAACTCCTGGAAGGAAAAGATATCCAGCCGGAGGATCTTATGGAGAAAAATAATCTCATTGAAGAAAAAGAAGTCCGGGAAGAGAATGACACAGTCCGTATCGAACTGGATAAACCGGATGGATCAGCCTATCATCACACATACATGGAAGAACGCTATGTAATGGACTGCATCCGGGAGGGAAACGTAGAAGAGATCAATGAACGTGCTTCTGGCCTCTTTGAAAAAGCCGGCATTCTTTCAAAAAACCGTTTTAATGATCAGAGGAATCTGGCTATTGTAACCACAACAATGGCTACCAGAGAGGCTATTGCGGGAGGAGTTTCACCGGCGGACGCCTATCGTCTCAGTGATTACCTGATCAATCAGATCGATCAGTGCCAGAAGATTGAGGAGATCACAGAACTGAACAGGAGATCTCTTTATAAGTTTACAAAGCTGGTAGCAGATGCCAGAGAAACAAGAAATTTTTCCAGCTACACAGAGCAGTGCAAGGATTATATTTCCCAGAATTACCACCATAAGATCTATCTGAAGGACATTGCCGAAGCGATCGGGATCAGCCAGGGCCACCTGTCTAGGATCTTCCGTCAGGATGCAGGGGAGAAGATCCAGGAATACATTCTGAAATTCCGGGTAAAAAGAGCTGCCAATCTTCTGAAGTATTCTGATGCCACCCTGTCGGAGATCAGTGACTACGTGTGTTTCAATTCCCAGAGTCATTTTGGCAGCGTATTCAAAGAATACATGAAAATGACCCCGAGGCAGTACCGTGAGAAATATAAACGTAAAGAATTCTACTCCTGAATAAGTTTATAAAAATATCAGAAATATGTTGAAAAAATGACAAAAACATCAAAAGAATGATAACGAAATTAGAAAATCTTTGATTATAATATGCTTGTCGTTAAGACATACCTAATTGATCCGCCAGGAACAGGGCGCGCAGAAAAAATTACATGTTCCGGAATGGATTGTTAAACCAACATAAAAAAGGTGGAGGAAAGAAATGCAAAAGTTAAAACACGAACCGGCATATTATGAAACGACAAAGTTCAAATGGAGACAGCGTATCGGTTTTGGTATCAGTGATTATGCTTGTAATCTTGCATACCTTCTTGCCAATACATACCTTCTCTTCTATTACACAAACTGCGCGGGACTTGCAGCTGGAGCTGTTGGATTTATGTTCGTTGTAACAAAATTCATCGATGCTTTCACAGACTACATGGTAGGTGCAATGATCGACCGTACAGATACAAAAATGGGACGTTACCGTCCGTGGATGCTTTACGGAGCACCAGTCCTTGCAGTTGGTATGGTTCTTCTGTTTTCCGTTCCGACAGGATGGAGCGCAGGTGCAAAGCTTGCATGGGCATACGTAACTTACGTTATCTTCTCATTTGGCTACACTCTGGTAAATATTCCGATGGCACCGATCGTATCTTCTCTGTCAGCATCAGCAACAGAGCGTACCAAGATTTCTACAACACGTACTGTATTTTCAAACCTTGGATCACTGACATCTTCCCTGTTCGTGCTTCCGATGGTATACTTCTTCTCCGGCTCCAAGGATGCAACTGGTGCAGCGCTGGCTAACGGATATCGTAACACAAACATTGTACTTGGAATCATCGTCGTTGTGATCATGGCAATCTGTGTATTCTCCATCGTGGAGATCAATCCTCCGACAAAGTCAGCAGGAAAGAGCTCTCTGATCAAGGATATCGGAAGTCTTGTAAAAAATAAATATTACCTCATGTTCCTTGGCGAGGTATTTTTCCTCTTCCTTGGATATCTTTCCATGTACGGAGCAATGCAGTACTATTATACTTACATTGTTGGTGATGTAAGCGGAATGTCACTGGCACTTACCTTACTTACCTTACTTGCAATCCCGACTATGATACTTGCAGCTTATCTCAATGGTAAGGGAATTGCCAAGATCAAGCTGATCCAGTTTGGAGCGATCGTAGACTGTGTTGGATTTGCGATTTTGTTTTTCACATCCAATGGAACGATTGCAACAGCATCCCTTGGACTGATCGGACTTGGCTTTGGTTTCCGTTCCAGTATGTTCTTCTCCATGATGCCTGATATCTTTGACTATACAGAGTGGCAGGTAGGAAGAAACCTTGGCGGAACACAGAATGCGATCCAGGGATTTGTAAACAAGGTTTCCTCAGCAGCAGCATCTGCTATCGTATCTGCTCTTCTTGTATGGGGTAACTATGATGCAGCAAAGCTTGATAAGGCAGTGGCAGAGGGTATCAGCATTGCAAAGGAGTTCCCGCAGACACATACAGCGATCAATTTTGCATTCGGTGGTCTTGCACTGGTAGCTACAATACTTTCTATCGTTGTGCTGATTCCATATGATCTGGATAAAAAATATCCGCAGATCCGTGCAGAGCTGAACCAGCGGAATAAAGAAAACGCATAAATTAAAATCAAACAAAAAAAGAAAAAATAAGGAGCATCGAAAGGTGCTCCTTTCGATTACCAGAACATCTATTTTATATAAGGAGGAAAATATTATGTGGAATTACGCCTATACAGTACCGGAAAACAAAAAAGTAAGGGTGATCGTACATACAGACTGCAAAAACGAGGCAGATGACCAGTATGCAGTAGCACATCATCTCATGACACCAAGATTCGACGTAAAAGGCCTTGTTGCAGGTCATTTCTGGAAAAACCCGCAGCAGTACGGCGAGCTTGGTACTGCACAGGCAAGCTACGATGAGATCATCAAAGTTATGGATCTTATGGGACTTAAGGACCAGTATCCGGTAAAGCTTGGTGCACCGCGCGCCCTTGAGGATGAGCATACACCAATCGATTCCGAGGGTGCAAGATTCATTATCGAGGAAGCGATGAAAGACGATAAGAGACCGTTATACATCGCATGCCAGGGAGCAATCACAGACGTTGCATCCGCACTTCTGATGAAACCGGAGATCGCAGAGCGAATGACAGTGATCTGGATCGGCGGAGCTGACTATCCAAAGGGAGGATTTGAGTTCAATCTGATGATGGATATCAACGCTGTAAACGTGGTATTCTCCTCCAAAGTGCCGGTATGGCAGGTACCGATGAGCCTTTACAAAGTGATGGCTGTTTCTCTTGCAGAGCTTCAGCTGAAGGTACGCCCATGTGGAAAGATCGGAAAATATCTTTTTGAGCAGCTGGTGGATTTCAACCATGTAGCAGCCAAGTACGAAATGGACTGGCCACAGGGCGAGATCTGGGGACTTGGTGATCAGGGAACTATTGCCGTCCTGATGGAAGAGCTGGAAAAGGTAAGCTACGATATGGTACCTGCACCAAGAATTGCAGAGGATATGACATACATCCATGGACAGGACAACCGTGAGATCCGTGTTTACAAATATCTGGATGCAAGACTGACACTGGAAGATTTCTTTGCAAAGCTTGCACTGAATTTTGGTGACGAGAAATAAGGTTTGAGGTAAAATGAAAATGAAAAATTATCTGGTTTTTGATGCAGGCGGAACATTTACGAAATACGCGTTAATGGATGAAAATGCAGAAATTCTTGAAAAAGATAAGGTTCCTACACCGGACTATCATACAAAGACAAAAGAGGACTATTATGCAGTTCTGGACAGTGTTGTGGAGAAATACAGAAACCGCATTGAAGGTATTGCCATCAGCATGCCTGGTATGCTGGACAACAGGAATGGATATTGTGTAACAGCAGGATATCTTGCATATCTTGCAGGAAGTACTGTTGGCACAGAGCTTTCCCAGCGTTACGGAATTCCGGTTTCCGTGGAAAATGATGGAAAATGTGCAGCACTTGCCGAGTTCTGGAGAGGAAGTCTTAAGGGCTGTACAAACGGGGCTGTTGTTGTTATCGGAACCGGTGTTGCAGGCGGGATCATCCTCAACGGAAAGCTTTTCCGCGGAAATCATTTCACCGCAGGCGAATACAGCTATGTATGCACAGAGGCGAAAGAGCCGGCAGAGATGGACAGCTACTGGGGAATGATCAGTGGCGCGGAAGGGCTTGCAAAGATTGTTGCAAAGCATACAGGAGAGGACTGGAAGATTTACGATGGATTGAAGATATTCGGTCTGGCAAATGAAGGTGATGAGAAAGTTCTGGCAGGTCTGAGAGAGTTTACAGACCGTCTTGCAGTACAGATCTATAACCTGAATATTTATCTGGATCTGGACATCATTGCTATTGGCGGCGGTATCAGCCGGCAGCCGCTTCTGCATGAATATCTTCAGAAGAGCCTGGATGAAGTAATGAAGAATATTCCGCTGCGAAAGATAACACCATATGTTCCGGAGCCGAAGCTCACAAAGTGTCAATTCTACAATGACGCAAATTTAATAGGTGCTTTATATCACTTTATGAACAAATAAGCGGTTAATCCGCTTATTTGTTCATGAGGAAGTAGCGAAGCGGATTCCGAATGTCCGCTTACTGATAATAAGCGGTTAATCCGCTTATTTGTTCATGAGGAATATATTATATAAGGAGGATTCCGGAATGTCATTTCCAAAGAACTTTTTATGGGGCGGCGCAGTTGCTGCCAATCAGTGTGAGGGTGCATACAACGAAGACGGAAAAGGTTTATGTACACAGGACGTAACACCCCACGGAATCGTAGGACCGAGAACAGAGGAGCCTACAGAAGACAATATGAAACTTATCGGAATCGATTTTTATCATCGCTACAAAGAAGATGTGAAATTATTTGCGGAGATGGGCTTTAAAGTATTCCGTACATCTATTGCATGGAGCCGTATTTTCCCTAATGGCGATGAGGAGACACCAAACGAAAAAGGTCTTCAGTTTTATGATGATCTTTTTGACGAATGCCATAAATACGGAATCGAGCCACTGGTCACAATCTCCCATTATGAGACACCGCTTCATCTTGCAAAAACCTACGATGGCTGGGTAAACAGAAAGATGATCGGTTTCTACGAGAGATATGTGAGAACTATTTTTGCAAGATATGGCAAGAAGGTTAAATACTGGCTGACCTTCAATGAGATTAATTCTGTTCTCCATGAGCCATTCTTAAGCGGCGGTATTTATACAGAGAAAGACAAGCTTTCCAAGCAGGATCTTTATCAGGCTGTGCATCATGAGCTGGTCGCAAGTGCCCTTGCTACAAAGATCGGACATGAGATGATGCCGGATGCAAAGATCGGCTGCATGATCTTAAGCATGCCTACCTATCCTCTGACCCCATGCCCGGACGATGTGATCAGGACTATGGAGAGCGTTCACAAGAACGATTTCTTTGGTGATGTACATGTCCGCGGATATTATCCTGGATATATGAAACGTTATTTCCGTGAAAATAACATTGAGATCAAATTTGAGCCAGGCGATGAGGAAATCCTCAAAAATACAGTAGATTTCGTTTCCTTCAGCTATTACATGAGCATCTGTGAGACAGCAGACCCGACGCAGGCAAAAGGAAAGGGTAATCTTATGGGCGGTGTTCCGAACCCATATCTGGAAGCATCTGAATGGGGATGGCAGATCGATCCGCAGGGTCTTCGCTATGTGCTGAACTACTACTGGGATCGTTACCAGAAACCGCTGTTCATCGTTGAGAACGGACTGGGCGCAGTAGACAAACTGGTTGAGAAGGACGGCGTTATGACAGTTGAGGATGACTACCGTATCGACTACCTTCAGAAACATCTTCTTCAGGTTGAAGAGGCTGTTGAGGACGGCGTAGATGTTATGGGCTACACATCCTGGGGCTGCATTGACCTTGTCAGCGCATCTACAGCAGAGCTGAAAAAACGCTACGGCTACATCTATGTGGACCGTAACGATGACGGAACAGGTACACTGAACCGTTATAAGAAGAAATCCTTCTACTGGTATAAAGACGTGATCGCTACCAATGGAGAGTCACTTCATAAATAATTTCACTGCCTGATTTTACAGAAAAAAACAGATATAATCCTGTTTTTGACAGTGGCAAAATAAAAAATCGCTGTATCCCTTGACTTTACTGGGATACAGCGATTTTTTGCGTCGTTTTGGCTACTGTTCGTTTTTTTTCCATTTGGATCCATATATATATGTAGAGACACTGCCGATAGTAACACGGATAACGGTATGGGCTCAGTTACTGTCAGAAATGCTAGTGTAAATATTTGAGTATTCATGTATTATGAAAATAAACATAAATACAATTATATCAAGTAGGAAGGAGATGATTTTATGAGAGGAAAGATGAAAGTGTGGGTGGCCGGTACAGTTGGAATTCTGGCGGCAGGCCTGATGAGCGTGAATGTTTATGCAGTTGAGGAGAAAGATGTTATCGGAACCTGGTATGTAAATGAGCTTTCTATGGGCGAAGGGTTATCGTTTCATCCTGGAGCAATAGGGATGGAAGTGACTGTGGACGTTAAAGAAGGCGGCAAGATGGAAACAACAAGTTCTTCTTATGGCGAAGAGCCGGAGGTGGATCAATCAGAATGGAAAATAGAAAATGACAAATTTCTGATGACTTATGACGGTCAGACAGAAGAAGGTGAGTATACTGACGGTAAGATAATTTTAACTGCAGATGGAATGACAATGATCCTGAGTCAGGAAAAGGAAGAGTATAAGCCATATGTACCGGGTGAACCGTTAGAAAATCCGACGATGGAGGATTTTGAAGGAGAATGGAACTGTACTCTGATGGAAGCGTTTGGAATGCAGATGCCTGTTAACTCTGATCTGACCGGATTTGAGATGAAACTGTCCGTTCAGGAGGATAATTCCGAGCTTACCTTAATAGAGAGCGGAGAAGAGAGTAAAGTAGAACTTCAGGGTGAAGTGGAAGGAAATACACTGGTATTGAAGGCTGTATCAGAGGATGAGGCAGGGACTCCGTTTTTCAGCTGTGATCTTATGAAGTTTAATTTACTGGATGATGGAAAACTGTGTTTTGAAGTGGAGTCTGATGACAGTGAAGAATCAGAAGAAGCTGAAACAACAGATGAAGAGGATTACTCCATAAAGACATATTTTGAAAAAATAGTCGCTGCAAAGTAGTGTAAAATACTGCCGTACCGAAATGGTACGGCAGTAAATATGAAACGCCGGGAGGGAAATGATCATGAATGATTTTTTGACAGAAAAGAATAAAAAAGCAGGAATACTGGGAAAACTGAAATGGGTTCTTTGTGGCTTCTGTATACTTTTTTCCCTGGGAGCCATTGGGGCATCGGAGAAGTATATTGGTGAGGGACGATGGGGAATGGCAGCAACAGAGGTTATACTTGGCCTGTTGTTTCTGTATCCGACTTTCAGGGGAATCCAGAAAGCATTGAAAAAGAAAAAAGCCGGAGAAATCGCTATCTGGTTTGAATCTTATGCCCAGAATACAGTTTCATTTGAGAAGCTTGAACAGGAGATGGGAAAAGGGGCAGTAAAAAAACTTGAAAAATTTATTGCCGGGGGATATATCAGAAATATCCAGGTAGACAGAGAAGGAGAATTTATTATGATTACTGCACCAAACAGGCGTGTAAATGAAAAGATTTACATAACAGTTACCTGTCCCGCCTGTGGCGCAAAGAATCAGGTGATAAAAGGCCGCCTGAGCAATTGTGAATATTGTGGACAGCGTCTTACTCAGTAATAAAAATTTTGTGAGTGAAAGAAGAAAAAGAACAGGCTTGACCATGAATGAGGTTGTTAATGTAGAGGATTTGAATTTTCACTTATGTTAAAAAAATAACAATAGCGTCTGAAAAATAACAAATTTTTCTGTTATATAAAATTAATATCTTATAAAAACGCAATTTTTTTGATGAAAATACACAATAATATCTGGATAAAATGAGTGATTTGTGCTACATTTATATAGACAGTAATTATAGAAGCAGTAATTATAGAACCAGATTATCGGAATTTTATTGTTTTTTTCTTAACAGTGCAGAAGAGGGAAGAAAGAGTAAAACTGATAAGTATACAGGTTCAAATATTTCATAAGGAAGGTGAGCAATTGGAAAACTATACTAAGTACAAGCTGAAAAGCAGTGATGAGCTTACATCAGTGCTGAGTGGCAGAGACAATCTGTTTGTGATCGCCTGCAACAAGTGTTTCAAGGAATTTGAGACTGTGGACGAACCGGATTGCGAAGAATTCCTGAAAATTGCGGAAGAGCAGGGAAAAACTGTCACAGGCAGTGCGAAATTCGATTTTCTGTGTAACAAGATGCACACAGAAAGAAAATTACAGGATCTGCTGCCGGAAGGTACAGAGAATGTAGTTGTGATCTCCTGTGGTCTTGGTATCCAGACTGTTGCGGATCTGGCCGGCAAGTCGGTGATCGCAGCAAGTAACACACTTAACTACAGAGGCCATCACGGCATGGCACTTACCAAAAAGAGCTGTGATGCATGTGCGCAGTGCTATCTGAACGTTACCGGAGGCGTCTGTCCTATCGTCGACTGTTCCAAGAGTCTTGTTAACGGACAGTGCGGCGGAGCAAAGAACGGTAAATGCGAAGTAGACCCTAATAAGGACTGTGCATGGGAAAAGATCTACCAGAGACTGGCAAAACAGGGTCGTCTGGAAGAGTTCCTGAATCAGCCGGTACAGGTACGTGATTACTCCAAAGTTAACTTCAAGGTGATCAACGATTACGTGAAGTCTATCAGAGAAGACAGACTGAACGGATATTATGGCGGCGTTCATCCGTCAGAGCACAAGGAATTCAGCGAGCATATCGATCTGAAGAAATTCCCGGATCCGAAGACTGTTGTGATCTCCATGTCCCAGCATCTCGGTGCACCTGCCAACCCGATCGTAGAAGTAGGCGACACTGTAAAGGTTGGACAGAAGATCGGTGAAGCGGCCGGATTTATCAGCGCACCGGTACATTCCAGTGTAAGCGGAACAGTAGTTGCTGTTGAACCTCGTATGCATGGTACAAGAGGCAGTGAGGTGATGGCTGTTGTTATTGAATCGGACGGAAAAAATACTCTGCACGAGTCCGTACAGCCACATAAAGCTTTGGATGAACTTACACCGGATGAGATCATTGAGATCGTAAAAGAAGCCGGAATCGTTGGTATGGGTGGTGCAGGTTTCCCGACCTGTGTCAAGCTGAAACCTGCAAAACCGGTTGATACCATCCTTCTCAACGGATGTGAGTGTGAGCCATATTTAACAGCAGACCATAAGGTTCTCCTTGAGTTTGCTGATGATATTATTTTCGGTCTGAAAGCGATCCTCAAGACAACAGGTGCTGAGAAGGGCATCATTGTCATCGAGGATAACAAGCAGGATGCGATCGAATTAATGCAGGAAAAAGTTGCCGATATCGGAAATATGGAAGTTTTTGTTGCAAGAACCAAATACCCGCAGGGTGCTGAGAAAACTCTCATCAAGCGCGTCATGGGCAGAAAGGTTCCAAGCGGCGGCCTTCCGGCAGATGTTGGCGTTATCGTAGATAATATCAGTACTGTAAAGGCAATTTCCGATGCGATCCAGAAGGGTATGCCACTGATCGAGCGTGTTGCAACCGTAACAGGCGAGAAGATCAAGAATCCTGGCAACTTTATCATCAAGATCGGTACCAGCGTAAAAGAGCTGATCGATTACTGCGGTGGATTTACAGATGACGATGTTCTGGTCAAGATGGGCGGACCGATGATGGGATTCCCTCTGAATACCCTGGAAGTACCTATGATGAAGGGCTCCAACGGTATCATCGCCATTGATACAGATGAGACCAAAGAGCAGCCATGTATCAAGTGCGGACGCTGCGTGGATGTATGTCCGATGGAACTTTCTCCTCTGTATTTCGTGAAATATGCGAAAGAAGAAAACTGGCAGGGCATGAAAGACATGAATATCATGGACTGTGTTGAGTGCAGATGCTGTCAGTATATCTGTTCTTCCAAGATTCCGATCATTAACAGTATCAAAGCCGGAAAAAATGCAGTAAGGGGGATGAAGTGATATGTTGATTACCCAGTTAAAAGCAAAAGAAACTATCGTATCACTGGCAGCCGGAAAGAAAGTTTTTATCATTAACTGCCATGGATGCAAGGAAGTTCGGTTTCCGGAAAAAGAAGCTGTTGAACTTCAGAAGGAGCTTTCCGCTGAAGGAAATGTGACAGGGATCATGACAACGGATTATATCTGTAATCCGGAAAATATGCAGTTACGTCTTCAGAAACATATGGATAAGATCAGGGAAGCAGATCTGGTCCTGGTATTCTCCTGCGGCGTTGGTGTACAGACTATCGCAGAATATCTGGAAGACAAGATGGTATGCGCAGCCTGCGATACATACCCGGTACCTGGTTTCCAGGGTGTAACACCACTGGAATATAAATGTGATCAGTGCGGTGAGTGTTATCTGAATCTTACCGGTGGAATCTGTCCGATCACAGCATGTTCCAAGAGCCTTGTTAACGGCCAGTGCGGCGGTTCCAAGAATGGTAAATGCGAAGTGGACAGTGACATGGAGTGCGGATGGGAGCGTATCTACAGACGTCTGAAAGAAATCGGACGCCTTGATGTGCTGAAATGTCCGACACAGGTTCATAATTTTGCTACAGATGATGAAGTGAAATAATAAGCAAAGATTTATTAAGAAGCCAAATTAAATTATGATACGGTTCACCGGAAATATTCCGCAATATATACTGCAGAGCAGGTGGACCGTACCCCAAATTTTAAATGATTGGAGCAAATATAATATGAAAATGAAAGAATTATTTGACCGTGGTGAATTTGTAGTTTCTGCAGAAGTAGGACCGCCAAAAGGAATCCATGTAGATGAACTGGTAGAAGAAGCCAAAACTTACCTGAAAGGCGTTCATGCAGTAAATGTAACAGATAACCAGTCTTCTGTTATGCGTCTTGGATCTCTTGCAATGTGTAAAGTGCTCAAAGATGCCGGTATGGATCCGATCTTCCAGCTTGCATGCCGTGACAGAAACCGTATCGCACTGGAATCTGACCTTTTAAGTGCTGCTATGCTTGGTATTGAGAACATCCTCTGTCTGACAGGTGACCATACGAAGATGGGCGATCATCCGCAGGCAAAACCGGTATTCGATCTTGATTCTGTATCTCTTCTTCATACAGTACAGCTTCTTGAGTCCGGTGTAGATCTTGGAGGAAACCAGCTGGTTGGAGAGCCTCCGAAATTCTCCAAGGGTGCCGTTGTATCTCCATGCAGCGATTCCGTTGACGCTCAGCTTGCAAAGATGGAAAGAAAGGTTGCCGCAGGTGCAGACTACTTCCAGACACAGGCTGTATTTGAGCCGGAGAAATTCATCAAATTTATGGAAAAAGCAAAACAGTTCGGAAAACCTGTACAGGTTGGTATCATCATTCCGAAATCTGCCGGAATGGCTAAGTTCATGAACAACAACGTAGCCGGTATCCATGTTCCGGATGAGATGATCGAGGAACTGAAAGCAGACAAAGAGAAAACAAAAGCCGGTATCACAGGTGTTGAGATCGCTGCACGTATCATCAAAGAGTGTAAGCCATACTGTCAGGGTGTACATATCATGGCACTTGGATGGGAGTCCAAGATCCCGGCACTTCTGGAGCAGGCTGAGATCTGATCAGAACAATTGCTTTATAAAAAATAATCAGAAAAGCTGTCCGGAACCGGATGCAGGAGATGCACACCGACCGGGCAGCTTTTGTGTAAGAAAAAGTTTCTCTATATCATAGCCCGGGATTCAAGCCGGAAGAATTTGAGCTTAAGAGGTAAAGAGACGATGGAAAGTATTATTATCGGAATTGCCGGAGGATCAGGCTCCGGCAAATCTACATTTACAAACAGACTGAAGAAGCATTTCGGAGACGATGTGGTGGTGATCTATCATGATAATTACTACCGCAGACAGGACGGCATTCCTTTTGAAGAGCGTGTGAAGGTGAATTACGATCATCCGGATTCACTGGAAACCGATCTTCTGGTAGAGCATCTGAAAGAACTCAAAGAAGGCAAAACCATCCAATGTCCGGTATACGATTACAGTCAGCACAATCGCTCCGACAAAGTGCTGAAGATCGAACCGAGACCGGTCATTCTGGTAGAAGGAATCCTGCTTCTTGCAGATCCACGTATCCGGGATCTTCTGGATATCAAGGTTTATGTGGAAGCAGATGCAGATGAGAGGATTTTGCGACGGATCTCCAGAGATGTGGAGGAACGTGGACGGGATTTAAACGGAATCATCGATCAGTATCTTACCACAGTAAAACCGATGCATTATCTGTACGTGGAGCCTACAAGGGCGAAAGCGGATATTGTGATCAACAGCGGTAAGAATAATGTGGCCTTTGATCTGTTTGTGTCAAAGATCGGGCAGCTGCTGAAAGAACTGAAAAAATAATGAATAAAAAAGCATGTCATACTTTAGGATAAAGCGGATCAAGACATATCCGTATTGCTGTGTATGGCATGCTTTTTTTGGACGGTTCAGGTGAAGCTGTCTGTATTCACACGCTCTGTATAAATTTCTCCACATAATATAAAGCTGCACCAATGGCAGGTGTATACTGCCCGTGGGTACCGACCAGGATCTGGTCTTTATCCAGGGTAAAGGGTATGCCTGCGTTGATGTGTTCAAGCAGATAGGTAATGTCTTCTTCTGTAAAATAAGGTGCCAGATATCCACTGATGATGATCGGTGCATCGATGATCAGGTTCAGGTTTTTCATGGCAAAGGCCAGATGGTTCAGGTAATCTTCCCAGTGTTCAGCAAGCCGGGGAGATTTTTTTTCGCGGAGCAGTGGGAAAAATTCCTTCACATTCATTCCAGCAGACTGTTCCAGAGCATTGGCGGAGCAGTAGGTCTCCAGACAGCCGCGGTTTCCGCAGTAACATAAAGGACCCTCCGGGTTTACGCACATATGCTCAAGGGTTCCGCTGTGCATGGAGCTTCCCTGATGGATCTGATGATTGGTGATAATGGCACCGCCAAGGTTACGGTTCAGAAGGAATACGACAGCGCTGTCAAGCTCCGGGTGGTTCCACAACTCCAGAAAAGCGGCAGATTTGGAATCGTGTTCCAGATGGCAGGGATAAGGAAGCTGACGGGAAAAATACTCCAGCTTCATTCCGGTATTGTTCATGATGTTTCCGTAGATCACAGTGGAATTGTCCGGGGAAGTGATACCCTGTGTGGCAATGGAAATACCCAGGATTTTTTCTTTCGGATAGTGCTTGTCTTCGATGAAATCCCGTATCTTATCTGTGAGCTGACTGTAATATTCTTTTGTATCGGCATAGGGAAGAGCAATAGTTTCTGTGTAAAAAGCATTTCCATATAGGTCGATAGCTGTGATATGGAACATGTTTTTCAGGATCCCGATGCCAATGGAAATCCGGAAATCCGAAACGATCTGGATGGCCTGGGCCTTCCTTCCACCCGTGGAATCAAAATATCCGTTTCTGTCAATAAGCCCTTCTTTTTCCAGCAGGTTCAGGTTCTGACTTACTGTGGAAAGCCCCATCTGAAGGTCCTGGACAATCTGCATTTTTGAAGTCTGGCGTGCTTTGTATATATATTGGTAAACCTTTGAGCGGTTTATTTTCTTTAAATTGATGGTGGTTAATCCTTTTTCACTCATGAGATTCTCCTGATAAAAGTAATTATAGATATGTTTAAGTTTTAAATGTATTTTAGTATAAATCTGCGGGAAATGCAATGTCAGTGCATGAAGCAGAGCAGAACGAAAGTTTTTTTCGAGGAATAATAAGTAACGGTGTATAGATTGGCAAAGAATGTATATCTTGTGCATAAGTAAAAGTAAACAAAAATATAAGAGCAAAATTAGGGGTTTTGTCAATGGATTTTTTGAAAAAATAGTTTTATACTCTACTTACAGTTAATACATAAGCATAAGTAAAAAACTTAAACGATAACGAAATAGAAGAAAACAGGGAGGTCTAAGATTATGAAATTAACAAGAGAAGGAATCAAAGAATGTGAAGCATGGAAGAAAGCAGGCATCGATCTTCCGGGATACGATGTAGAGGCTGTGACTGAGAAAGCGAAAAAAGAACCAGGCTGGGTACATTTCGGAATCGGAAATATCTTCCGTGTATTTATCGGAGGTATTGCAGATGGTCTTCTGGAAGAGGGAGTTCTTGACAGAGGTATCACATGTGTAGAGACCTTTGATTATGACGTAGTAGATAAGATTTACGCGCCATATGACAACCTTGGCTTAAATGTCATCCTTCACGGTGATGGAACTCGTGAGTACAAAGTTCTTGGGGCACTTGCAGAAGCAGTGAAAGCACAGTCTTCTGATGCAGTACAGTGGAATCGCCTGAAGGAGATCTTCACAGCTAAATCTCTGCAGCTGGTTTCCTTTACGATCACAGAGAAGGGTTATGCACTTCAGAAAGCAGACGGAACATGGTTCCCGTTTGTGGAAGCAGATATTAAAAACGGACCGGATAAGGCAACAGGAGCAATGGCAGTTCTTGTGGCTATGCTGAATGAGAGATATAAAGCAGGGAAATATCCGATCGCTCTGGTATCTATGGATAACTGCTCACAGAACGGCGCCAAGCTTCGTGAGTCCGTGCTGACAATGACAGAGGAGTGGCATAAAGCAGGCTTTGTAGATGATGGCTTTGTAGATTATGTAACGGATGAGAAGGTGGTTGCATTCCCGTGGACCATGATCGACAAGATCACACCTCGTCCAAGCGAGCAGATCGCAGCAGACCTTGAGAACCTTGGAGTTGAAGACATGCAGCCGGTGATCACAGGAAAGAAAACATACATCGCACCATTTGTTAATGCTGAGAAGCCACAGTATCTTGTTATCGAGGACAGCTTCCCTAACGGACGTCCTGCTCTGGAAAAAGGCTTCGGCGTATACATGGCGGACAGAAATACCGTCAATCTTTCCGAGAGAATGAAAGTAACCGTATGCCTGAATCCAGTACATTCCGCAACCGGCCCTCTTGGCGTGGTACTTGGCTATGATCTCTTTGCACACATGCTGAACACCAACGAAGATATGATGAAAATGGCCCGTATGGTTGCTTATGACGAGGGACTTCCGGTAGTTGCAGATCCTGGAATTCTTTCCCCACAGGCATTTGTGGATGAGCTTTTCAATGACCGTTTCCCGAATGAGTATCTTGGAGATACCAACCTTCGTCTGGCTGTAGATGTGTCCCAGATGGTAGGTATCCGTTTCGGTGAGACTGTAAAAGCATATGTGAAGAAATTTGGAGATGCTTCCAGACTGACAGCAATCCCTCTTGGAATTGCAGGATGGCTGAGATACATGCTGGCTGTAGATGACGAAGGAAATAAATTTGAACTTGCACCGGACCCGATGAACGAGGAGATCACAGAGCAGCTTGGCGATATCGTGATCGGAAAACCGGAAACCTTCAAGGATCAGCTGAAGCCGATTCTTTCCAATGAGAGACTGTTCTTCACAGACCTTTATAAAGATGGTGTCGGAGAGAAGATCGAGGATATGTTCCGTGAGATGATCGCAGGACCCGGAGCTGTAAAGGCAACTATTCATAAATATGTAAAATAAAACCAGGGTTACGAAAACAGTTTATGTAAGTATTGAATAAAGAGAAATGAGGTAAATGGAAAGATGACAGAACCGGTATTTGCGGCAGATCCGGCAAGATTGTTGATCGCGGCAGCAGCAGGAATTTTATTATTATTGTTACTTATCATAAAATTTAAGATCCACCCGGTTTTATCTCTGCTGATCGCTGCACTGGTTATCGGACTTGGTGCCGGAATGCCGGTTCCAACACTGGTAAGCACTGTGGAAAACGGCGCAGGAGAAACTTTACAGGGGATCATACTCCTGATCGGTCTGGGTTCTCTGTTCGGCGGGATATTGGAAGTGTCCGGCGGCGCACAGTGCGTTGCCCAGACACTGGTAAGCAAATTTGGTGAAAAAAAGGCAGGGATCGCTCTTGGAATCACAGGACTTGTGGTAGGAACTACCGTATTTTTTGAGGCTGGCGTTGTGATCCTGATCCCTCTGGCATTCGGACTTGCGAAAAAAACAAAGAAATCTACTTTATATTATGTAATCCCGCTTCTTGCGGGCCTTGCCACCGGTTTTGCATTCATTCCGCCGTCAGCAGGATCTGTTCTGGTGGCAAATATGCTGAATGTGGATCTTGGAGTGATGATCGCGGTAGGTGTGCCGGTAGGTATTTTATCCCTGATCTTTGCGGGAATCTTATGGTCCAAATTTATCGGCAAAAAGATCAACACAGGGCTGCCCTCCAATATCCAGGAGGTACGTGAGGAAGAAGAAGCCAATCTTCCGAAGTTTTCTACAGTATTATGTATCATTCTTGTTCCGCTGGTACTGATCCTGTGCAATACAGTTTCTGAATATATTCCGGGACTTGATGTGGTCCGTCCGGTTCTGCAGTTTCTGGGAACACCTTTTGTGGCATTGATCATAGCAGTATTGCTTGCCATGTATTTTCTCGGAAAGAAGCAGGGCTACAATGGAGAGCAGTTAAAGAAGATTCTGGATCGTTCTCTGAAGCCTACTGGACAGATCCTTCTGGTCATCACAGGCGGAGGTATCATACGCTGGGTGCTGCAGGACTGCGGTATGGGAAATATTATAGGACCAGCCCTGGAAAAAAGCGGACTTCCGCTTGTACTGGTTGCATTCCTTATTGCAGCTCTGATCCGTGCATCGGTTGGTGCGGCAGTTGTGGCTATGACAATGGCAGCAGGAATTATGGCTGCTATGCCCGGAGTTGCAGACCTGTCACCGGTTTATCTGGCAGCAATGGTCTGTGCCATCAACGGAGGCGCAACGGCATTCAGCCATGTAAATGACTCCGGATTCTGGCTGGTAGGTTCCCTTCTTGAGATTGATGAGAAAACAACCCTGAAATCCTGGACAATGATGGAAACCATCGTAGGAGTAACAGGTCTGGTCTGTGCTGTTGTGATCAGCCTGTTTGCATAGGAGAGTAGACAAAAATGATAGTAAAAGTAATTTTAGGCACAATGCAGAATGCAAGAAAGCTGGTAAGTATTGCAGAATCCATCCCCTATGATGTAGAATTATGTTATGGCCGTTATGTTGTAAATGCGAAGTCTATGCTTGGTGTCTTAAGTATGCCTGAGTTTGACGAGGGAGAGCTTCATATACATACAGATAATGAGAAAGAATGCGAGAAGATCCTTTTTCAGCTGCTTGATCAGAACCTTATTGTGGACACAGGAGATGCTGTGAAAAGATCCATCTATGATATCACAACCTTTGGTGAGATCCTGATCGATTTTACATCTCAGGATATCAATGAGGATGGACAGATGCTGTATGCCAGAAATCCGGGCGGTGCACCTGCCAATGTTGCAGTTGCAGCCAGCAGACTGGGAGCTCATACTGCATTTATCGGTAAAGCAGGAAAAGATATGCACGGAAAGTTCCTGAAATCTGTTCTTGAGAAAGAAAACGTGGATACCAAGGGTATGCTCCTGGACGAAAATTATTTTACTACACTGGCTTTTGTGGAAGTCAGCGAGACTGGAGAGAGGACTTTCTCTTTTGCAAGAAAACCGGGAGCGGATACGAAGATCCAGAAGGAAGAAGTGGATGTGGATGTGCTGGATCATACCCATATTTTTCATGTTGGATCCCTGTCCCTGACGGATCAGCCTGCAAGAGATACCACGTTTTATGCGGTAAAAAGAGCAAAAAACAAGGGCAGCGTGATTTCTTACGATCCCAATTACCGTGCATCTCTGTGGCCGGATGAAAAGACAGCGAAGAAGCATATGAGAAGCCTGGTTTCCTATGTGGATCTTATGAAGATTTCGGATGAAGAGACAGAACTTCTGACAGATCATAAGGATGTCCGGGAAGCAGCAGAAGCACTGTACAGCCAGGGCGTGAAAGTTGTGGCAGTTACACTTGGCGGCGAAGGAGCATATCTTTACGGCAAGGATGGCGGCTGTATGGTACCGGGATTTGCAGTGAAACAGATCGCAGACACGAACGGAGCCGGAGATTCTTTCTGGGGCGGTTTCTTGTATAAGGTCAGCACATCGGAGAAAAATCTGGACGAGCTGACCCAGGAGGATCTGAAGGAATTTGCGCGTTTCGGCAATGCAGTGGCCAGTCTCTGCGTGGAGAAAAAAGGTGCGATCCCGGCAATGCCGGAGCTTGCACAGGTGGAAGAAAGGATGGGGTTTTGAAATGAATTTAAAAGATCAGATGAACGGAGTTCAGCACGTAGGCGTGCCAACCAATGATATTGAGACAACCATTAAATTTTATGAGGAACTGGGCTTTGAGATCGCTTTTCAGACAGTGAACGAGGCTGCCAATGAGAAGGTTGCTTTCCTGAAGCTTGGAAATCTTGTGATCGAGACTTATGAGAATAAAGCTGCAAAAATGGAATCCGGTGCTATCGATCATGTTGCCATTGATGTGAAGGATATTGAGAAAGTCCACGAGCTGGTGACAGCAGCAGGACTGAATACCACCAATGATGAGGTGCATTTCCTTCCGTTCTGGGAGAATGGCGTGAAGTTCTTTACTATTGAAGGCCCGAATAAGGAGAAGGTGGAGTTCAGCCAGTATTTATAAAATGTGTAAGTCAGTTAAGTCTCCTGCAAGAATGTGGGTACCTGTCTTAATGGGAATTTACAATACAGTAAAAATACGCTAGAATAGAATACTGTTAATATTCATCTAAATAAAAAAGATCTATAAGAACAGGAGTATATACATGCTGGGACTT